>Ga0070712_100001820_pt1 | contig 12980 bp, 13 predicted proteins | sample LARL81metaG_FD_71396 | JGI IMG/M metagenome (GOLD analysis project Ga0070712, IMG submission 71396) | Corn, switchgrass and miscanthus rhizosphere microbial communities from Kellogg Biological Station, Michigan, USA - LAR L8-1 metaG | ecosystem: Host-associated > Plants > Roots > Rhizosphere ...
CCATTGTGATTCTCCTTTCGCCCTGCGCTTGTGGCGCGTTGTGGCTTTCGATCCGCTTTCACTAGAGGGTACGAATCACGGAAGAGCAAAGTTCCCTATTCAACCGCAAAAAAAAGATCGCCCGGCTGAGAGCAGCCGGGCCATTCAGGGTGAGACAGGTAATTACCGGGTCATGCCTTTTGTCATGGTTTAACGAAACGGTCGTATAGAGCCGATGTAATCCCCCTTACGTCGGCATCGTACGGACGTTTCCGAAGAGTGTGTAATCTCAACGCCAAGCAGTTGTCAGCCGATCGTCAAAAGACTGTCACTTTTTGGTTTAGGGGAGACTCGCTCGCAATTCGCGACGAAGGATTTTGCCGGAGGCTGTTTTTGGTACGGCCTCGACGAAATGCACCTCACGGGGCTGCTTGTAGGTGGTAAGGCGATCTGCAACAAATGAACAGAGCTCTTCTTGCATTTTGAGGCTGTCGACGAAACCGCTGCGAAGCGCGACGAATGCAACGGGGATTTCTCCCGCTTCAGCATTGGCCCGACCGACAACTCCGCATTCTTTTACCGCCGGATGCTCAAGCAGGACCGCTTCGACCTCGGCGGGCGCGACAGGGAAGCCTTTGTACTTGATCATCTCCTTTCGCCGATCCACCACGCGGTAAAAGCCCTCCGAGTCACGCGTCACGATGTCTCCAGACCAGTACCACCCGTCACGCAACACCCCTTCGGTAGCTTTTGGTTCCTTCCAATACCCGAGCATGAATTGCGGCCCACGCATCACAAGCTCGCCGGGCAGTCCGGAAGGGGCTTCGGTAGCGTCGTCAGGCTTATCATGTGGATCGATTTCCGACTGCGCCAGCACTCGGCAATCAGTTTTAGCCAGCGGATGTCCAATGGAATCCGGCCGGTACAGCGCTGGATCGAGAAATCCGACGTGTGTCACAGGCGATGCCTCGGTCATTCCATATCCCTGGCATACAAGGATATTTGTGAGTGCTGTAAACCTTCTCGGGAGATCGGGCGCGAGCGGTGCGGCTCCCGACTTTACCCAGCGCACCTTGTGATCGCGCGGAAATTGTCCAGCTTCGGCGACTTGGCAGAGCGCATTAATAGCGGGCGGGACCAACGGCATCATGGTCACATTTTCTTCGACGACGAGCTGCGCAATCTGTGGCACGTTAAATCGCGGCACTATGACCAGTGTTGCTCCCAGCACAAGCGCGGGATTGAGCATCACGTTCAGACCATAAATGTGGTACAGAGGCAGACAGCAAAAGATCGTATCGGTCGCACTTAATTCCGTCGCATGGGGGCCCAGCAATTGATAGATGTTCGCCACCAGGTTGTAGTGCGAAAGCATCACGCCCTTTGGCAGGCCTGTCGTACCGCTAGAGTAGGGAAGCGCCGCCAATGCCTGGTCGGACGATTGTTGAGGTGCAGGTCTTTGAGCGGGATGAGATTTCAGCAAATTGGCAAAGGGATCCGTTCCCGGTGCGAATTGGCGGGTGGTGTAGACGATGCGCAACTTTGGTAGTCCACCTAGGTCCATGCCGTCAATGTTCGAGCCGTCAGTAATCAGTGCCACGGCGCCGGAATTTTCCAATTGATAGCGGACTTCCCGTTCCCGATAGCTTGGATTCAGCAGTGTGGGAATCGCTCCCACGAGTTGTGCGGCGTGAAACGCTGTGCAGAATTCCCATGAGTTCGCCAGGAAGATTGCAATGACATCGCCCGAGCGAATGCCATTCGCAATCAAGCCGTATGCTACTCGTTCGACTGTTTCGCCGTACTCTGCGTACGTAAGGCGGCGACCACAAGATGCATCAACCAGGGCCGTTTTATTTGACCACCGACCACACGCGTCCAAAACAAGGTTATGAAGGTAGACGTTATGTGGATCTTCGTAAAGCTGTGTGCGGGCGGTGACGGCTGGCATTCTTAGAAAAGTCTTATCGTTCAATGAGAGGTCAGCTCGCTAACTTGCGAAGGAATTCCCGCTCGTCCATCCTGTACTTGAAAGCTTTGCGGCCATCAATAAACACGACTGGAACTTCGTCATTGAATTGGCGGCGCAGCTCAGTGTCGGCATCCACATCCACTTCGTGCCACGTGAATCCACCTCTTCTGGAGAGCTTGGAAAGGCTCTCCTTAACAACCTCGCACAGATGGCATCCCTTGCGCGAATACACGACGACAGTGCGTAAGTCTGGCATGGCGCGGACAAGATTCTAGCGCGGGCACTTGGCGATTTCCACCACGAAAACGTGGTGTTTACTGCCAAAACGTTATTCCGATGAAGCCGTTCGCAGTAGAATTCGTTGCATGCATGAAGCAAGACCTCTTGACGGCAAGACTGTCCTGATCACCGGGGCAGCCCGGCGGCTGGGTAGAGCCTCAGCGCTCGCTTTGGCCAGGGCCGGTGCGGATATCGCCATCACCTTCAATAACTCCAGTCGCGAAGCGCGGGAAACCGTGGTGGACTTGTCGGCTCTCGGGGTTCGAGCTTTTGCCCTGCGTTGTGATGTTACAGATGGGGACAGTATCCGCGACATGATGAACGAAGCCGGCCGCGAATTAGGCCGCATCGACATCCTTGTCAACAATGCTGCGAACTATGAAACGGTAGAGTTCGAGAAGCTTACCGTCCGGCAGTGGGACTCGATCTTTTCCTCGAATACCCGTGGGCCGTTCCTGGTTACTCGCGAGGCATTGAGATGGATGCGCCGCAGTCGGGGCAAAGGTAAGGGTCCAGTTGAAGCCAAGGTCATCAATATGGGCTCCTTGGGAGGCGTGCGGCCTTGGGCTACGCATGCACACTACTGTTCGTCTAAGGCGGCATTACACATGCTCACCAAAGTGATGGCCAAGGCCCTAGCTCCCGAAATTGCGGTAAACGCTGTGGCTCCCGGGATGATTGATTTGCGGGAGAAATCTGCGGCCGCATTCATGCGACGAATGGCAAAGATCACGCCGATGCTACGCAACGGCACTGGAGAAGAAATCGCAGCAGCTGTGCTGTTCTTTGCCACAGCCCCCCAATTTATCACCGGCCAGATTTTGACAGTCGATGGCGGGTTGGGGCTTTAGAGGGATTCACTTCAGATCGATAATGTTTGCTTGAAACTCCATGTGGCCGTGGAGGCAGTGCGTCAAGGTATATTGATCAACGGATGAAAAAAGATAGGAAAGTCGCTTCACACTCGCGCAAGCCCACCGTTGGGAAAGCCACTGACAGAGCACCAGGCATTGCCGTAGCAATCTTGGCAGCAGGCAAGGGAACCAGACTGAAATCGCGATTTCCTAAAGTATTACATGAGGTCTGTGGCCGTCCGCTCCTCGAGCACGTGATCCGCGCGGCCGTTCAATTGGTCCAACCTGGCGATGTGTTCGCCATTGTTGGACACGAAGCTGATCGAGTCCGCTCCGCAGTCGAGCGCACCGGTATTCGCTTCGTTCTGCAGCCAGACCAAAGGGGGACCGGTCATGCACTCATGGTCACCCGCGAGGCTCTATCCGCGTACGATCACGTAATCGTGCTCTCAGGCGACGCCCCTCTGATTACCTCGGAGACGATCGCTAGCCTACGAGATTTCCATCTGCGACAGGAGTCTGCCATGACTCTTCTCAGTGCCGAACTGGAGAATCCCACCGGATATGGTCGAGTTCTCCGGAAGGGTCCAAAAAGTGCCGAGGTTCAAGCGATAGTTGAAGAAAACTCCGCCAGTCCGGCCCAGAGAAAGATTCGTGAAATCAACTCGGGCTTCTATGTTTTCGATGTGAAGGAGCTTTTCAGGTACATCGGCCAGCTATCGACTAAGAACGCCCATGAGGAATATTACTTGACCGATATGGCGAGCGTGCTGCGCCGAGCGGGCCAACGAGTTGTGGCGTGGAAAACGCCCATTCCGAACGAAGTGCTTGGCGGGAACACACGCGCGGAACTAGCTGACATCGATCAGAAAATGAGAATCGCCAAGTGCCGGCAGCTTATGGCTGATGGTGTAACCATCTTTTATCCCGCGACATGCGTTATCGACTCCGATGTTGACGTTGCTCCTGACACGGTGATTGAGCCCCATGTCCAACTGCTGGGCAATACAAAAATAGGTACCGGCTGCCGGGTTCGTTCCTATTCGGTGATCCGCGACTGCCAGATCGGCGACGGCGTCACAATCCGTCCAGGTTGCATCATGGAAGGTTCACACATCGCGGCCAATGCGATTATCGGCCCGTATTCGCATATGCGTCCTGGCTGCGAAATCGGAGAAGGAGCACATATCGGGAATTTTGTTGAAACTAAAAAGATCAAACTTGGAAAGGGCTCCAAGGCAAATCATCTGACGTACTTGGGGGATTCCGAGATTGGAGCGGGTGTAAACATTGGGGCCGGCACGATCACCTGCAATTACGATGGCTCAAACAAGTATAAGACTGTGATCGATGACGGCGCCTTCATCGGCAGCGACAGCACTCTGGTGGCTCCAGTGCGAATCGGTAAAAGAGCGTATGTGGCGGCGGCATCTTGCATCACGAATGAGGTACCGGATGACTCGTTGGCCCTTGGGCGTGCGAGACAGGTAGTGAAGGAGGGTTGGTCTCGAGCGAAGCGAAAATAGTTTATGTAGAAACGGACACCAGTTGAATACCAATAAGAAAAAATGGCCGATCACTCGATCGGCCATTCCTTTTCTGCGATTTCAGGTTAGTGAGTTACTGCCGCGAACAGTTCGGAGTGCATGAGCGACTGGAACTGCTGATCGCTGGCCTTAAAGTGCATACCTACGTTCGATCCGTCAGAGTCGATGGATGTGTTCTCCACCGCGATTTTCTCCGCCGGTGTCGCGCTCATCTTCTTGTAGAGCATGTAGCCCTTGAGAAGAGACGACACCGTGGCCGCCGTTGTCGAATCTGAGGTCACCACGGTCATGTCAAAGTTGACGCCGTTGCTGAAACTCATCGCGTATCGCGACCCAACCAGGCGTTTCTTCACACTCTCATAGTCAGCGATCTTTGAGGCGTCTCCCATGGCCGAGTGTAGCGCGTTCTGCGTGCCTTGCTGGTCGAGGATGCTCCACACCGGGGCAGAATCTACATCTGCCATCATGTCGGCCATATTGCCGTTCGTATCGAGCCCCATTACCTGTCCATCCCGTGTATCGAGGGCGACTCGTATCGAAGTGCTATCACCGAACAGCAACGTGCTTTCGTCCAGAAAACTCATAACGAAGCCGCCATCCATGGGATAGATGTCCGAGTTGTTGTATTTCTTGGGCACGTACTTCTGCAGCTTCATCTTTTTCAATACCGCAGCTCGATTGAATGGCCCGGCGGCTACTCCGACCGTCTTGAGGCCCTGCTTGCTGGTTCGAAAGGAGGCGAAGGTCAATGAATCAATGTCCTTGTCGGGATCAAGCCCGATTCCCTTGAGGGCCGCCTCGAATTGCTTAATGTTGTCTGGCATGAGTTGCTGCTTCAACGCCATTGCTGTGGTGGAGTCTTTGAGGGACCGGTAGTCCACAGAGATCAGCTGTAGCAAATCGCCCGGTACGCAAGACCGCGCGGACGAATTTATCGGCAGGGCCGCGGCCACAGTCGTCAAAAGCAGAGAAATTGCCAGAAGTCTCAAAAGTCGCATAATGCCTCGAGTTACAGAAATGTCAGACTGCGCACCCGTTTATTTGGATGCGCGAAGAGTTATCGCCGTCATCAGATCGTTTTATTCTATTTTACTTGCAGACGAGTCCGGGGAACAGAAGTGCAAGCAGACATTGACCTTCCGGGGAGCCTCGGTAGGCAATGCCTGCTAGTCATCGTCTGGATCCAGTGGAGGCGTCCTATCGTTTATGAAATGATCGGCCTTCAGTGGTGCATCTATCGTTCCGAACGTCAACGGCTGCTGCTCGAAGTCGAAACAGTCTAAAAGGTCGTCGGGGGCGTAGGAGTCCGCGTATCCGAGGGCCGGCAAATTGAAGTTCTCCTCCACAAAGCGCAGGATACTTCCGAAATCATGATTGACATGTGAAATGTAATGGGGCCGGGTATAAGGCGAAATGACTATAAGCGGCACCCGAAAGCCATAAATATAGCCTGAACCCCAACTCGTGCCATCGTCCACAACTTTAAAGGGAGGTACGTGGTCGTACCATCCACCCCAATCATCCCAGGTCACAAGAATGGCCGTGTCTGCCCAATATTGGCTGTTTCCAATGGCATTCACGATGGCAGCGACCCACGACGGACCCCCTATGCCGTCAAGTCCTCCAGCATGATCGGAGTTCTGCCCCGAGGGTATTACCCAACTGACCTCCGGCAATTGAGAGTTAGCAATATCGGTGAGGATCGGAGCATGATCGCCAGAAGTATAGAGAACCACATGTTGAGTCCAATCCGTCCCCACGCATGAAGTCGCGTTCGGAGGGGCGGCATTCGGCCCGCACACGTGCTCGATCGCGTTCGGACCAGTCCAAGGTGACCCGGCGGACGGCGAGTAGTACTTCCAGCTTATGTTCTCTGTGTTCAGTTCATCGGTCAGGGTCGGGTGATCTGTACATGGATAGATGTAGGATCTCTGTCCGTTCGTACCAATCGCTAGAACCAACTCTTGGGGAGGTGCAGTACATCCGGTGTTGAGGACCCCGATGTTTCCCAACGCATTGTCGGCGACAAATGAAGTGCTGTCCGCGGAAGGAGCGGATGTTCCGGATATGATGAATTGGTGGGCAGGAAAACTGGGGCCCTGATTTGTCTGAAACATCCGATCGCCGAAGGCGTACTGCTCGGCCATCTGGAAGTAGGGCTTGACGTCCTCTGAGCGCACGTACACGAAACCAGGTCCGGGCGGGCAAGTCGGCAAGCCTGCACAGCTGGGCCTGACCTTGTCAGCTCCATCCATTTTGCCGCCGTCGTACATTGCCTTGAACGCCCTGTTAGAGTGATCCATATCGTATGTGATCCCAAGTGGAACTTCCCTTAATGCAACTATTTTGCCGGCAGAGTTCACCCCGCTGGATGCGATATCGGCTCCCGCCTTGATCAGCACCGGGTCATGAAACAGATTATCGGGCGATCGGTTTTCCTGAAATATGATCACGATGTGCCGGAACCTACCCGACAACTCTTGTTGTTGGCGGACGCTTCCTCCGCAGCCATTTGTTGTAAGCAAAATGGTGGCAGTTCCCAACAGCGCAACAAGAAAGACATAGGAAAGTCGATACACTTGTTAAGGTGTCCCCCCGGGGAATAGTAGTCCCTGCATCTGCGACAAAAAGTAGCAATCGAGGAGCATTTGTCATCGCACACTGCTGAGCTCCCTTTTACACTTAATAGAGAAACGGTCCATACTCTTCGACTTTGCTCCGCAAAGACTGATTCTCGAGCGATCCCAAGCGTAGGGAACTTCGAAAGTTCCAGCAATTCCGCCGCTTGTAGTGAGCGCGGCCGATGCGGTCCTCGATCGACTTACGGCGAAGTCTAGGCTACACGGCAAAACTAGCACTGCGCTTCCGGACGTGGTCAGTGAAAGACTGATCTTTGATTGAGCTGATATTGATCTCGACGTTGGCCAGCGCGCCTGTGAGGGCTGCGCGGGCGAGGGCGAGTGCCGTAACCAAATCAGACTTCATGTTGGGATTGGTAATAGGCTCCAAAGACTTGGCAATATTCCCGACTTCAGTGGCTTTTTCTGCCACGCTCAGTGGGACGGCGGTGGCCTGCTTCAGGGCTGCATCGATCATGGCGTCCGCTGCCTGTTGGTCCGATGCTCCGCGCGCGTTCTTGTAAGCGCTCATGACCGCGTTGTAGGACTCCGCATCTGCATCGATAGCGGCTTTCAGCTCCTCACGCAGTGGACCCAATCGCGCCAGTGCCTTGCTAAGCTGCGTTTCATACTCTAAGTAAGACTTCTTTCCTCGTGACATGCTTGCAACCATGGCAGCTAATCCGGCCGCCATCGCCCCTGCCGCAGCCGAAGCGCTGCCGCCGCCCGGCGTTGCGGTCGGCGCGGCAAGTTGTTCGATAAACGGCTCCGCCCCGGCCCGCAGACCGCCTACCGCCATCTTGCCGCCCATAACTGCTGCCAGGCGGTTTTCGAGAATAAGAGAAGAATCAAAATTCTCGACCTGGAGGAACCATTCGGCGGCCTGTTCCAGAGCCTTCTTGGGGATCAAGCCTACGATCTCACTGGATATCGGCATTACACCGTAGCGAGCAGCTTCACGCTTTACGATCTCGAAAACTCTATGAATCGGCGTTTGCTCGAAATCCGTGAGATTCATCGAAACTTGAGCCAGCCCTCGTACCAGGAAGCCAGCGCCCTTGACAAAGCGCATTCCGCCAGATGAGAAGCGAATGGCCTTCGCAATTTTCTTTGCGATCTCAACGTCAGGTGTATTCAGAAATACGTTGTAGGCAATCAGGAACTTACGCGCGCCTACTACAGTTGCGCCCGCCGTCGGATGTACTCGCGCCTCGCCGATGTCGGGTCGGCGCGCGGGATTTGTGGCAATTTCGGCTCGGATTCCCTCGAACTGCCCGCGCCGGATATTCTCCAGGCCTTGTCGTTCCGGAATCCTGGCCGCTGCCTCATAAAGATAGATAGGAATCTGATACCGCTTCCAGATCTCCCCGCCGACATGACTCGCCATCGCCACGCAATCTTCGATCGTTACACCATCGATCGGAATGAAGGGAACGACATCTGCCGCTCCCATCCGAGGATGTGCCCCGGCATGAGTGTTGAGATCGATCAGCTCAGCTGCTTTCCCTACGCCACGAATGGCTGCCTCTTGAATCGCCTCCCTTTCACCCACAAGCGTGATCACGCACCGGTTATGATCGGAATCCATTTCGCGGTCGAGCAGGTACACCCCGGGCATCTTCATTGCATCGACAATGGCGTCGACCTTGGCTTTATCGCGACCTTCAGAAAAATTGGGAACACATTCAACGAGCGTGGACATAACCGAAGAGGATACTTGTCCCCAGAGTTTTGGCGCAACACTGACGGCAAGACAGATTAGCTGCCTATTTGCGACCGCCGAAAAACTTCCCAACTCCCACTCTTACTTGCACGGTATTCACTCCCGGATTCGGCGTGGCCAAACCTGCATTCGAGATGTGCATGTAACGTAGTTCCACGCTAACGTTGTGCCTCGCCCCCAGAATGTGCATCCCTAACGCCGCTTGATCCATGAAGTTCACTGTGTTCGTACCATTTGGCACGTCATGGTTAGTAAACAGCACTCCACCCGTGAGTTCCAGGAAGGGGGAAATCCGCCCGTGTTTCAGGAAATTCCATTTGAGCCCGAGCGGATCGAACCCAGCCCCGTAGGCAGTATTTCCGGGCTGGAAGACAAGAAAAACCGGGACGGCATCCAACGCATATTCGAATCGCCCACGAAGAAATCCGGGCAGATGCGGTCCCGTCAAAACCCATCCATAACGCAACCCCGCGTTGAAGACTCCGGTGTCGCCGCGTCCGCCGGCCACGGAATGTCCTCCTCCTGCCCACACTTGAACCTCGTTCGCTCCCTTTTCCGGCGCAGCCTGAGCAACGAGCGTAGTTGAGGCGGTTAACAGGGTGAGTAACAGGAACGATCTCATGCCTTTGCCGATGAAGCATCACAATACAGGAAAGCTGAGATCAGCTACAACGCACGTATCACGAGAAGGAAAAGGAGACCGAGCGGAGAAGAACGTTATCGAGGCCTCGGGGATTGTGCGCCGTGAACGGCAAGCTCCAGAGCATCTTGGGCCGCGCGTGTGAAATTGTGACGCGCGACTCCCGCTTCTTCCAGATAATCTCCCAGCACGGGAATCACTCCCAAAGACTCAACCTCATCCAGATCGTTCACAATTTGGCAGGCGCCCTCAGTCTCATATTTCGCCTTCAATTCGTTCGATGCAGGAGTGCGGTTAATCAATGCATAGTCGAAGACTGGCCCCTGCGCATGGCGCGTCAAGGCGCGAATGTGATCCGCCGCGGTGAGACCCAGGCTCTCGTTCGCCTGAGTCATCAGGTTGCAGATGTAGACCTTCGTTGCTTTCGACTCGACGATTGCTTGCGAGATTCCACACACCAGTAAGTTCGGGATCAGACTAGTGAAAAGCGATCCGGGTCCGATAGTTATCAGATCTGCATTCGCAATTGCTTCCAGCGTTTGAGGCATTGGTCCCACATCTGGAGGGACGAGAAACAGCTCCCGAATTCGCCCCTTACTCGCAGTGATCTTGGTTTCACCGCGAACCCGGGTGCCGTCTTCCATCAGTGCTTCCAATTCGATGTTCGATGTAGTTGCTGGATAGATGTGGCCGCGTGTTAGCAAAATCTCCGACGACAGACGGACGGCTTCAGAAAAGTCCGACGTTAGGGACGTGAGGGCCGCAAGAAAAAGATTGCCGAAGCTATGACCCTCCAAGCCGGAGCCCTTCTCGAATCGATGGCGAAAGAGCTTCGAGAGCAGGGCTTCATCCTCACTAAGCGCCACAATGCAGTTCCGCACGTCCCCGGGCGGGAGCATGTTCAGCTCCTTTCGAAGGCGTCCGCTGGAGCCGCCATCGTCGCTCACCGTCACCACCGCACAAAGGTCGCGGATCACCGGAGAACTAGATTTACCTTGGACGATTTCTGTGGGCGTCTGGACAAACCGCTTCAGGCCCTTCAGGAGAGTCGAGAGGCCGGTGCCGCCGCCGATCGCGACCACGCGAAGCCCGCTGGCCTGAGCAGACTTATCTGGAATAGCGGTCTCGGCGGCCTTCGTTTCCATCAGCTTCCTCGGAGCCGCTGGTTTATAGCGACTCTGCGTCGCCGAGTTGGTCGGAGCCGAGTTCCGCTCCCGGATCAGGGTAAAGGAGTTCGGTAAAGCGTGGATCCTCGGCCAGATTCTGGAAATCGGAGTCGTTACGGGCCTGGAATCGCAGCTGGGCATTGAGACGTAATGCCTCATCCAAACGCCGCAGTGAGTCCTCCACATGTCCGGTCAGACAGTCGAGCGCTGCCAGCCCGTAAATGACATAGTCAGCCTTCGGATTCTGCTTCAGCAGTTTGTCGAGATGCTCGCGGGCGGTTACATAATCGCCCACATTCATCAGCGAGACCGCAAAGTCGAAGTGTTCTTCGGGCGTTTTGAACTGCGTAGCCGCAGCCCGTTCAAGATGCTGGCTGCAGATACTGAGATGCACGGTGGCGCGATCAATGAGTTCCTTACTAGGGCCGGTCAGAACCTTCTGAAAGTGTGGTTTCGCCTTATCGAACTTGTGTTCCTGCATAGCGCGTAAGCCGGCCTCATAGCTTTGCAGCGCCTGGGTATAGCGGGGATCTTCCGTTGCGGGTTTCTTCGGCGTGGATTTCTGGGCCATGTGTAAGACTCTTCCTGTGTTCTTAGTGATGGCAGGCTCCTTAGTGACGTACTTATGATCCGAGCATTAAAGTATCGCGCAAACTCACCTTACAGGTAAAGTTCACGTCCTCGGTTCTTGAGCGGTCGAGCGGAGATGCTGGTTAGTTCATTGTCGCGGCGGAGTCCAAATCGATCTGTCGCCACTCGCCTTTGATGATCCCTGCCCGAATCTGAGCTGCCGTTTTGCCCTTCTGATGCTCCTGATAGGAGTAATAAAGTTCCTTCAAACAGGTGGAGCACCTGGCGCCATGGGTATTCTCGAAGCAGCTGTGTAGGCTGTTGTGTCCCATGCGGTCGCAGTAGCAGTAGCAAGGCTGCTGATGTAGCACAGCGGGAATCTTCGCGGCCAACTCGTAGGCGTGTGCCTGATATGGAGACTGCGCGTCCTGTCCCCACAAATCGGCTTTGGTCAGGAGCGGTGGCAGCTTGGTACCCTTCGGTGGAGGCCCGGCGTTATAGGCTGGAACTCCGCTCGGCTCTTGTGGCGCGCTCCATTGAGCGGATACCGAAAGGGTGACAATAAACAAAAAGCCCAGCGTAAAAGCGCGAAAGACAACTTTGTTGCGAGTCAGCCGAAAAATCATACGTTTCCCCAGTTCTGCTATTGTAACCCGGACGTCGGTACAACCCTCTTTCTTCCCGAAGGCTTCTGTATACAATAGAGTCGCATGCCGGAAAGTTCCCCAGAGCCAAAGTTAGCTTCCGCCGTGGAAGCAACTGCACCATCCCTGGGCTGCACTCCTTCCCCGGTTGTCGCACCATCCCTGAACACCGATCCGCTGGCTCGTATTGGATCTGGATGGGGAGTCTGGCTGCGCGATCTCATCATCTCGCTCGCCATCTCGGCGTTCATCATTATCTTCCTATATCAACCAGTAAAAGTCGAAGGTACGAGCATGATGCCTTCGCTAGAAGATCAGGAACGAATCTTCGTCAACAAATTCGTCTATCGTCTGGAGCCGATTGGACGTGGAGATATCGTCGTATTCCGCTATCCTCGCGACCCTTCAAAGAGCTACATCAAGCGCGTGATCGGCATGGCTGGGGATCGAATTCGCATCGATGCAGGACTGGTCTACGTGAACGGTGAACCGCTTGACGAGCCGTATGTTCCTGCCGAATACGTTGACGCGAGGACTTATCCCGAGATCACCGTCCCTCCGAATTCGTATTTCGTGCTGGGCGATCATCGCTCCATGTCAAATGACAGTCGCGACTTTGGCTCGGTCAACCAGAGCTTCATATACGGCAAGGCCGTCTTCGGCTATTGGCCCATGGAAAAGATGGGTCGTGTTAAGTAGCGCCGGCGGCCGCCGCGACCGTCGCACGCCAGAGAGAGCTGTCGGTTCTTCCCAGAGTGATTTTTCCTCAGATTTCCTCAGTTTCGCGCGCCTTCTTTCTTGGCCCTCACCAAAATCCCTGATAAAATCCATAAAATCCACTCTTCGGAGCGAGAATGCAGGCTATCCTTGCGCTGGAAGACGGCAGAGTCTTCCGAGGCAAAGGCTACGGCGCCAAAGGCGAATGCTACGGCGAAGTCGTTTTTAATACTTCCATCACCGGATACCAGGAAATTTTCACCGACCCTTC
>Ga0070712_100001823_pt1 | contig 12976 bp, 15 predicted proteins | sample LARL81metaG_FD_71396 | JGI IMG/M metagenome (GOLD analysis project Ga0070712, IMG submission 71396) | Corn, switchgrass and miscanthus rhizosphere microbial communities from Kellogg Biological Station, Michigan, USA - LAR L8-1 metaG | ecosystem: Host-associated > Plants > Roots > Rhizosphere ...
AGGGCGCCCCTTTCGGAGTAGGTTGTGATGGTCTGCATCGTGACCTACAGAAAGGAGCACCCTCGTGAACGACGAAAAGTATATTGGGCTGGACGTTCATCAAGCAGCCATCGTGGTGGCGGCACTGGATTCCACGGGTAAGTTAGTCATGGAATCCATTCTTGACATTCCCTTTTATAGAACAGGCCATAGCACTCGTTGACCTTCAATGAGTGGCGAAGCGACTCGTCTCCGTCAGAATGAGTGGGGTTGCGGGAGCCATCGCCAGTACCCATAAACGGCGATGAAAACTACGGCTGCGACTAGCCCTTTGAGGAATTGAATCGTGGCAGCGGCCGAACGTGGCATCAGTTTCCGCAAAGGGCCGGCCACGCCACGGCGGCAGATGCCCGAGATCCTGGAAAATGCCGACGAGAAACTGAGCCCGGCCCCGCGTCGTCTGTTGGATTTCTTTGTGGCAGGAGTGGAAAGGCCTGCAGTTGCAGATCGAGAGCCTGAACACGCCCGCTCCACTTGATGGATTGGCTCATGTTCTCGGCCTCCGTGGGCGTCATGTTAAGCGGCGTGCCAGACTCGATCTTCAGCCGCAACTCCAACAGGCCCTCAACTGCGACCGCCTGCAACTGCTGCGCGATCTAGAGATGTCTCTTGCGACTCGCCGCTCTATCACAAGCAAGTGGCGCTTTAGGAGTCGATCTAGTTGCTGGTCCTAGTCGAATGCTCTGCCGTGCCATCTATGCCGTGCGCTCCGGCCGCAACGTTCGCCTTCGAGCACGATAACTTTTCGGCGACGTCCGCGAGACGGTAGGTCTCGCTGGCCCGGAAGAGCAGGAATGCGGAGTTGGCGGGCCGGTTTTTCCGTTCTGCCGCTCCCAAGAGCTCGGGCTTCAACATCTGGGGAGCGAGCAGCGGATTGAGCGGCTGCTCATGGATGACTGCTAGGCGGCGCGCAGGACCCCTCTAAGGCCATGTTACTGCTTGAATGAGCCGGAGGCGAGACTAAGGCCTCTCCTTGACGTTGCCCGCGCCAGACAGCTTGCCCAACAGAGGCGTAGGTGCGTGGCGTGATCCTGATCACCCCATGCCGTACTACCGTTCACGGCGTATGTTTCCCTTTCTTGCGACCCTAGGCAAAAGAACAGAACGCGCCTACCGACTAGCGGCGTGGTGACTCCCGGATGCACTGGCATGGCCGATCGTGCGGTCCGAACCGCAACCTGCGTCAGACCCCGAGAAAGTTCTCCCCGCCCCGCAGTGCAGAGCGAGGTTTGATCTTGAAGGGCACTATCGTCTGCCGGACAATACTTCTAATCCTCGCCCTCTCCACTGCGGCCGCCTCTCAGTCAGAGCCTTCGATTGAATCCACACCGCCTGCCTCCCCGTCAAAAATCCCCCCGCGAAACGAGACGATGGTAGTTACCGGAACATTCATTCCCGCCCCATTGTCCGAGTACGACCGATCTGCGACGTCCATCGACGCGCGTCAGTCTCCGTTGTTGTTCAGCTCCGCCATCGCCTACCTACAATCGGACCCGACCGTGGATTTGCACCAGCGCTCGCCTGGTGGCGTTCAAACTGACTTGACGATCCTCGGCTCGACCTTCGCACAGAATCTCGTGCTCGTGAACGGCATGCGGGTTAATGACTCGCAGACCGCCCATCACGACATGGACATTCCGATTCCGGCGGAGGCAATCACCAGGATGGAAGTAATGCACGGTGCCGGTTCTGCATTTTATGGAGCCGACGCAATGGGAGGGGCCATTAACGTCATTACCGCCCCGGCTCCAAGCAGCGAGCTCCGGGTTCGCATGGGTGTAGGGAATGATGGGTTCAACCAGGAGCACATCTTTGCCTCGCTGGTCGATAAGAGGTTTTCTGAAACGATCGCGGGCAATCGCGACTTCTCTGCCGGCTTTCGGCCGGACCGCGACTTTCACAACGGCTCTGCGTCTTCGGAGACAACATGGGACTCGTTCCTGGGGCACACGGACCTGTTATTGGCAGGCATCGACCGTGCTTTCGGAGCCGACCAGTTCTACGGTCCGTATCCCTCCTGGGAGCGCACAAAGACTTGGCTTGGAATCGCGCAACAGGACCTCGGAAGCCGCACGACAGCAGCGTTCGGCTATCGCCGGCATAGCGACAATTTCGTGCTCGTCCGGGACAATCCCTCCCTTTACGCGAACAACAGCACTGACCAAAGCTGGCAGGCTGCATTGCGAAGGCACGACTCACTAGGTGACAATTCAACTCTCTCCTATGGAGCTGAGGCCTTAGGCGAGTCCATCAGCAGCATGAACCTCGGACAACACGCGCGCAATCGTGAGGCGATTTATGCGAATGTGGACTTCCGTGCCCTCCGCCGCTTCTCGTTGTCGGCAGGCACGAGGGCGGAGTGGTTTGGCAGTAACGCCAATTCCATTCTCACACCCACAATCTCAGGTGGCTTCTGGCCTACACAGTCTTTGAAGCTACGGGCGAGCGTCGGCCGTGGATTTCGCATGCCAAGCTATACCGATCTGTACTATTCGGACCCGGCCACGGTGGGTAACGCGGCGCTCCGTCCAGAATCTGTCTGGAGCTTCGATGCAGGCGGAGATTGGAATCCCAACGCACGTCTGTCCGTTGGAGTCACGTTCTTCTCGCGCTGGGATTCGAACGTGATCGACTATGTGCGGCTCGTGCCGGAGCAACCCTTCCGAGCGACCAACATACAGCGGCTGCATTTCACTGGGATCGAAAGCCATGCCGACGTGCACTGGCCTCGTCAACAGCAGATTCAACTCGCCTACGTGTTTCTTCAAGGAGACCAAGTTCCGCTGGCTGGTGTCGTTTCGAGATATGCATTCAACTATCCCCATCACGAAGGAATCGTGGGATGGAGCGGTGCGTGGCATCAATGGCTGGTGGCCCGCACTCGTGTGGGCGTCACTCAACGTTCCGGCTACGGCGTCTACGCAGTTTGGGACCTCGCTATTTCGCGCAGCAATGGCGCCATTCGGCCGTATGTGCAGATGTCAAACCTTGGCGACGCCACTTACGAGGAGGTTCCGGGTGTGATCATGCCCAGCCGCAGCATTGTGGCTGGAATCGAGTGGGTCCTGAGGAGCACGCCACGCTGACATGGCTGGGGTTGGTGAATCAGACGTCCTGCCACAAGAAAAAAGCCCCGGGTCTCCCAGGACACCGAGGCCAGATGTTCCGACTATATGAAACGATCATCGGCAGAATAGAGGCAAACCGAATCTCCTGTCAGTGATTGGGGGCACCGATAAATGTGATCGCACTTTACAACACGCAGGTTTTGGCTGCCTTTCCCAGTGCCTGAACAGCAACGGCGGTCGACGAGCCCTGCTCGAGTCACCTAGCCGTTCTTCCGTGGGTTGTTGGTCACAGCGTTTTGTGACATGAGTCACAGCCCTTCGCCCGAACTCAGAGTACAATCCCATCAATCAAACTCAGCGGGCGTGTCGCATGTCCGACAATATCGGAACCTCCAATGCGCGACTTGAGAACCTCGTGAGCCGGATCATGAAGGAGCAAGACCCGGTCGGGTTCGACGAACTCTGCTCGGAACTTTGGTTGGTTCTCAATGAGCGTGAAAGTCTCATGGGCGTCGAAGGCAAAGTGGACGGAGAAAGTACGATGAGCCGTGTGATTCCGATCAGACGCTATCGCTGAGATCGAGGTTTGTTATGACTCAAGAAGGAATGCATCATCAATATCGCGTGACCGCCTGGTGGACCTCCGGATGTACTGGACTCGCCAAGTCGGATACCGCGCCGAACGCCATTCACTTTACTGCTCCTGCCCAGTTTGGTGGTGTGGAAGGCCGCTGGACTCCGGAGGAATTGCTGCTGGCGGCGGTTGCTGGTTGTTTCAACACCACTCTGCGAAGCATCGCCAGCAGCGCACAGTTCGACTACACCGACCTGGAAGTAGAAGCCTCCGCCACGCTGCGCAAGATGGACTCTGGCTATAACTTTTCCGAGATCGTGATTCGCCCGACGCTACGGATCGCCGATGAGGCGGAGCGAGCAGTGGCTCTCGATCTTCTCAAGAAAGCGCATCGGCTATGTCTGGTCGCGCGCGCGCTTGCGATTTCTATGAGGTTTGAGCCGCAGCTGGAAGTTGCTGCCGCTATGGCCTCGGTGCAATAGAAAAGCCACCGCCAATGCAAGAACTCGTCTGAAAGGCGAGAACATGCGATCCCAACCCATTGGTTATGAATGTACGAGTTGTCCGTTTCGACGAGAGCAGTCTTTCTGTGATCTGTCTCTCAGTGCGCTGGAGGATCTGGATAAGGTCAAATGCCGTGCCAGTTATCCCAAGGGAGCCAAGCTCTTCCATGAGGGGCAGCCACCACGCGGAATCTTTGTACTTTGTGCAGGCGCAGCAAAACTCTGGACTTCCTCCTCTGGCGGCAGGACGATCATCACGCGGATTGCGCGCTCAGGAGAAGTTCTGGGTCTGAATGCTGCCATCTCCGGTCGTTGCTACAGCGTCTCGGCAGAAATGATGGAGCCAGGGCAGGCTAACTTCATCCCCCGCGATGCGCTGCTTCAATTAATGAGGGACCACAGGGAAGTGGCAGTTGGGGTCGGCGAGCAACTGAGCGCCGTCTATTACACCGCGCACGACGAGGTCCGTACCTTGGGCCTTACGACAAACCCGGCAGAGCGACTTGCGAAAGTGCTCCTATCGTGGACGACCGACGCTAGTCACACCGATGGATGCGCCGATTCGCTGGCCGTGAAACTGACCCTAAACCACGAAGAGATCGGCCAGACCATCGGGGCCACCCGCCAAACAGTCACTCGTCTTCTCTCCGAGTTCAGGAAGCGACAGATGTTGCAATTGAGAAAATCGGTTCTTTGCATCCAGGACCGACCGGCTCTGGAAAAGATTAGCGGTCTCACGTTTGAAGCTCGTCTCTGAGGTGCTCTCAATCGAACGAGCTAATCCACGACAATGCTACGGATTGCAGCCGGGGCTTTATGGAGCACACAACAAAGGCGGTGACACAAACGCCCGATTACAAACTCGGCGGCATCGGAGAATGGATTGCCTCTCTGATTGTGTGGTCCGCCGCCATTGCCATGTCGCTGGCGATTCTGTGCTTCTTACTGAGTCCGGCCGAGTAGTCTGCATGAGGCGCGGCGATGATGGATGCCGGCTCCGGATCGTTGGAGATCAGTCGGGCGCATGGAATCGAATTTCTTCACCACCTCAACAGGAGGTGCTTCCCATGACTCCCGAAACTTATACTTCAACCGGTGCAGATGACACCATTGATGTTGAACTCCACTATGAGATCAAGTGCCGCGCTTATGAACTCTTCGAGGGGCGGCACAACGGTGCCGATGCCAACGATCTGAGAGACGAACTGCGCCGCGTGGCCTACGCGGCAGCCCAGCTTCAAAAGTACTCCCATGGCGAGGTTGGGGACACGAGAGGTGTCCGGGCCGCTCGGGTGTACCTGCATGCTCTAAGCTCTCTTATCTCTGAGCAGAGATGGATTGATCGAGAAACCAGAGATGCTGAAATCTGCGTGGCCGACGATTAGGTCGGCCGGCCTAGGGTTCGTGAGCAACCGCGCCGTTCAGTCGGGCTTCCGCCCTCAAGGAGGGACGCTATGTTGAAGTCTTGGACGAGAGAGCTGTGCGAGCAGTTCCAAATGATGCATTTTGGCGTTTCTTGCTCCACGTGCCAACGTTCGGATGAGGAATGTCCATGGCACCGCAAAGATGAGGTCGAAACTGCTCGCTTAGCGGAGGAACAGATTATGTCACAGGCTGCCTGAACGTGGCAGTCGCTCTTCCTGCGTTTGACTAGGTTTGGTGCGATTTTAACGCCAGGAGCGCTAAAGAGTACGACAGGGATACGAATCAGGGCTGCTTCGTCACTTCGAGGTCAAACCTCGCCCCGTTGACCTCTGTGGGAGTTGGCACGGTTCCTACTTAGCGACTGCGCTCGGTTGGGATTGTCCCTTTTCCAGAGCAATTCTTGCGACGCAGCACGATTCGTGCGCTGCCAAGTGATTTTCGTCGATCTTGGAGTTTCCTAATGAAACAGCTCTCGCATATCCAGCAGTTTGGGAAATGTATCGTCCTCACACTAGCCTCCAGGGTGTGCTAATTGTTTATTGCGATATCGCAAAGTCGACTGATGCTCCCGGCGATAGCATGTGGACCTGTTCAGATCAGGGCGACGGAACCACAACCTGAACCTCGTTGGAGTACGAAGAACGGTTTCAGCTGGCATGAACATCGAAGAGGAAAACCAAGGATCCGCGCCCCCTTTGATCCGATCTAATCCCCGCTGCGTGTCTCGGACGATACACCTGAACCACGGGAAAACCAGAAGCAGCTTCTCAATTGCTGACGATCAAGAAGTCATCTGGCTCGAGTGAAACGAGAAGACGAGTACAAACGCTATTGCAAGTAGCGCGTTCTTAGCAGGGTAAGGGATGAGAGCCCGAGACTGGCGAAAAGCGTGGTGACGGCGTGGGCCGCCATGGATCAGCGATCGCCCAGCATCGCTTCCCAGACCGACAGAAGAGTTAGTGGCGCAGAGCTGTTCGCAGGCAACGAATTCACCAGCAAGCGACCATCGGGCGAAACCGCATATTGAACCATCCGAATCACGTAACCACGATACAGGTCTGGGCAAAGACCTGGGGCGGGCCGGCTGAAGCTTTTGCAGGGTCGAAGGCGACAACCATCAGCTTCCGATCCGGCTGAACAAAGAAAACCTTCCGGCCCTCGCGGCTCCATCGCGGCTGCGATGCGCCGCTCGTATTCGATATGTGGATTCGTTTGCCGGTCGTCATCTCGTACAGGATGGCGCCCAGCGAGAAGATATCGCTCCGCCGATCTAGTTCCTTACCTTCCGCCTGCTCGGGGGCCATGTATTGGAGGGTCCCCACGATGTTTCCCTCGGTGGTCAGCGGTTGTTGTTTCGGCGTGCTAAGAGTTTGTGTCAATTCGGAGGGCACAGCTCTGAGCGGCTTGGCCAATCCGAAGTCCATCAATTTGGGACCTGCCGTGGTCAGCATGATATTGCCAGGCTTTAAGTCCCGATGGATTACGCCGCCGCGATGTGCGATCTCCAATCCGTCACAGATTTCAATTCCGTATTGGAGAACCAGGTCGAGAGGCAACGGACCTCTGTTGAGGCGGTCCGCCAATGTCTGGCCATCCAGATACTCCATCACCACGAAGCCCACCCCTTCCTTTTCGCCCACATCGTATAGGTGGCAAATGTTGGGGTGATTGAGAGAGGAGATGGTTCGCGCTTCGCGTTCGAAGCGCTCTTTCGCATCGGACTTCTTCACCTCATGGTCCTTGAGGATTTTGATCGCAACTGTACGTTCGAGCCGCACATCCCGCGCCCGGTATACCGCGCCCATTCCGCCTGCGCCAAGAAACGCAAGAATTTCATAGGGCCCGAGTTTAGTGCCCGCAGCCAGCCCCATAAGTGGCTGAGAATTATAGGCTGCCAAGCAGTGGGCGAGTAACGGGTAAACCTTCCAGGGAGCAGTGAGGGGAAGGATTGCCGACCACACGACCGGAACTCTGCTTTGTTCCTAGCAGTCCGATGATTCTTGAACCACCTTTCTTCGGCGAGAGCTCGGCTTCGTTGACGTAACTCCAAACGCAACCTAGCATGGGCGGGGAGGGAGTGAACTGTGATCGGCGAGCTTCTCGGTCATTGCCGTGTCGTCGCGAAGATCGGCGAAGGCGGAATGGGCGTTGTCTATCGTGCTTATGACGAAGTCTTGCACCGCGATGTGGCCGTAAAGGTCGTTAACAAGGACGCTCGCCTTGGCTCATCGGGGAGCCAGCATCTGCTTCACGAGGCTCGGGCCTCTTCTTCACTCTCCCATCCAAACATCTGCACCATCCACGAAGTCGGTGAAACCGACGGCGAACTCTACATCGTTATGGAACTGGTCGAAGGCAAGTCTCTCCGCGCTATGAGCGAGGATGCGGGGCTCCCACCGCAGTCAGTTCTGCGCTACGGCGTTCAGATTGCTAGTGCGCTCGCTCGCGCTCATGACCGCGGCATCATTCATCGCGACCTCAAGACCGCCAATATTGTCGTTACTTCCGACGGTTTGGTCAAAGTCCTGGATTTCGGTTTAGCCAAGCAAGTGGGTGGTGGCATCTTCGAGGGCACGACTCGCTCGTTCACAACTATTCAGGACGCCTCCAGCGTAAGCGGCACCTTGCCGTACATGGCACCAGAAATCCTGCGGGGGGATGCGGCCGACAGTCGCAGCGATCTGTGGGCCCTTGGAGTCGTGTTGTATGAAGCGGCTTCCGGGCGCCTGCCGTTTGAGGGGCGAACCGGCTTCGAGATCAGCTCGGCTATCATGCGCGAAATCCCGAGCCCGCTTGGCCCTCCAGTGCCCCCCGGCCTCTGGGTTACTATTCAACGCTGCCTGACCAAGGAACCAATGCAGCGCTATCAACGCGCAGGTGAAGTTCAGGCCGCTCTGGAAGCCATTCAGTCTGGCGCAATTGTTTCCGCCGATCCCGGGGCAGATCAAAATGCACCCAGAACCACGACCTTTCACAGCGTGCGGCACGCGCAGGTCAAGAAGGGAGACTCTCTTCTGTTAGTGGGGACGACAAAGGGAGCGTTCATCCTTCGCTCAAATGCCCAGCGCAACCGTTGGGAGGTTGGGGGCCCCTATTTCCACGGGCACAGTGTGTACTCGATGGCCTACGATCCCCGCGGAGGCCAACACCGAATATGGGCCTCAACGGCTAGTTATTGGGGAACCCTGCTTCGATCGAGCGATGATTTTGGGAAGAGCTGGACCAATCCCCAACAGGCGCCCATTCGATTTCCTTCCGACACCGGCGTTTCCCTGAAGAACATCTGGCAGATAGCGCTCGGTCGGCCGGAGGAACCCGACGTACTCTATTGTGGCGTCGAACCTGCGGCGCTATTCGAAACCCGCGACGCAGGCCAAACATGGTCGTTAGTGAGTGGTCTGTTCAATCATCCACATCGGCCCCGCTGGGTGCCTGGCAATGGAGGCCTGGCCTTGCACACCATCGTGCTCGACCCAGCCGACGGTCGGCGCATGTATGTGGCAATTTCGTCCGGGGGAGTCTACCGGACCACCGACGGCGGCAGTACCTGGACCGCGCAAAACCGCGGTATCCGCGCCGTCTTCATGCCCGACAAATATCCCGAGTTCGGGCAATGCGTGCACAAAATCGCGATGCATCCCGCTCGCCCTGAGCGTCTCTTCCTGCAAAATCACTGGGGATTGTATCGCTCTGATAACGGCGGCGAGAACTGGACGGACATTGCCAATGGAGTGCCCTCGGATTTTGGTTTTGCCATGACCATGCACCCGAAAAACCCCGACTGCGTGTATATCGTTCCCGTTGAGTCCGATGAGTTTCGCTGCGCATGCGACGGACGTCTGCGAGTGTATCGAACCCGCAACAATGGGGCTTCGTGGGAACCTCTCATGCGCGGCCTGCCACAAAAGCGTGCCTATGAAACTGTCCTAAGAGATGCCATGACAGCGGATTCATTCGATCCCGCCGGAATCTTCTTCGGTACAAGGAGCGGCCAACTCTTTGGCTCGCGCGATGAAGGACGGACATGGGAAAAGATACTCGAGGGCTTGCCCTCCGTGGTCTGCGTTCGTAGTGCACTCGTCGAGTACGCCTCCGGCTTTGTTCCGCCAACCTCCCTTAGGTCCGCACCCGCATCTTCCCATCGGACAAAGTCAACGAGAACCATCTCGAGAAGCAATACACGTCGAACGAAGAGATGAACCATGCCAGTCACTTTTCACATTCCGGGCGCTTTGCGCGAATTTACTGCTGGACGGCCTAGAGTTGCGATCGAGGGGTCTCCCGCAACTCTCGCCGATGCCCTGCACGTTCTTTGGACACTCTACCCCGGCGTTCGAGATCGCGTTGCAACGGAACAAGGACAAGTGCGGGAGCATATCAATATTTTCATTGGGGACGAAAATGTCCGATACACAGGCGGACTCGCGAGCCCCCTCTCCGCCGGATCGGAGATTTCGATCGTACCTGCAGTCAGCGGCGGCTGAGAGAATCTCCGTAATCAAAAAGGCATGCGCCAGGGATTCTCTTCGAGGATGGAAATAGGCTGGCCCATTGAAGACGCAGAAAAAACAACTGTCGTTCGCTGGGTCTGATTTCTGGCCAATCCTTCAACTGTGGGTGACTGACGGACACCACCGAAGTTGTCACGAGACCGACCGCAACATAGGACTAAGGCCTGTTGCACTTATCCGGCGGTCGTCTCCTTTGTGGCATTATTGGCGCTGCATTTGGGATTGGTTGTTCAGACTTCGCTGAGGCGGTTTTTTCAACATACGCCCATTTGGTGTATTGCATTGGCACGCTATTTACCATTCGCGGCTGTTTTCCCCTGAATAACCGGAACGCCGAGCCTAAGGTAGTTCCACTTCAAGCGAATAGATCTCTCCGACGCTCACATCACGAAGGAAGAGAGCAGCGCCGTCGGGAGTTACACCGCTCCAAAGTCCCCGCAGGTCTTTCAAATCGAGGACCAGTTCGGAGCGAGTCTGTCCGACTTTGACTCTTTGATATCCCGCGGTGGAGGGGTTCAGGTAGTAGATATACTGCCCGTTTCGCGACCAGGTCGGCAAGTCTATAAGCCCAGGCTCCGAGACCCAGTTTGTCCATTTCTGAGTCTGGAAGTCGAAGATCAAGAGTGTCTTGTTACCGGCGGTGACGGCAGCGAGGTGCTTGCCATCCGGCGATAAGCGAGGGCTATACAGGTTCTCCGACCCCGGGAAAATAGAGACTTCACGTGTGCCGCAATACAAGCTACATACGACAACTTGCATGCGCCCTACTTGCGATCCATACGCGAAGACTACAAAGGAGCAGCATTAGAATTAAGATCCAAGATCTGAAGAGCTACATTCTCCGAGCTTCCCGCAATAAAAGGAGTGCGCCCGAAGATCATCCTCTTTCCGTCTGGGAACCAGTGAGCATCTGCCTGATAGTCCTTCTCCAGAAACATGGGCTGGGGTATCCCGCCCTGTGCAATATCAGGAAAATTCTCAAAGGTTGTCCGACCACTTCATTGATATAGGCGATTTGTGTATTGTCGGGAGACCAGCGTGGGAGGGAAACCGATGCCGGTGGAAACGTGAGTTGGACTCGTTCACTACCGTCCACGCGACTGCGCCACAGGGTTCCCTCGGGGTAAGAGACGTATGCGATCCACTTGCCGTCTGGAGAGAAGTCCAGGTCTTCGGCCGAAATACCCGAAAGAAATGGCAGGAACTGATGGGACTTGCTGGCATAAACAACCAGTTCACCACGCGCCAGATGGCCATTTGCGAATAGTTTCTTGCCATCGGGACTTGGTACTGGAAGACCAAGCGACTGGGCCCGTTTGTCAACTGGAAGGGCTGAGACAATGCTTTTCGAAACAGACCCGCAGACTCCCGCACGGCCCAGAGATTAAAACCCTCGGCAGAGCCGCTGACGAAGAAGTAATAACGGCCGTCCGTACTCCAAACTCCACAGCACTCTGAAAGCGAGCTTTGCCAATCCGGGAAAAGGGCGTGAAGATGGCTGCCATCGACATGAACTTCCCAAATCGAAGAGGAGTTTGTCTGAGGTGTTTCGAGGGTGAACCGAAGGCGAGCGCCGTCCGGGGAAAAACGAATCGCCCCGGGCCGGCCGGAAACAGTAATTAATTTTCGCGCGTTTGCTCCCTCTGCGTTGGCCAGAAAAATGTCCGATCCCTTGGCAAACACGAGTTGCTTACCGTCGGGTGACCACGAAGCCCAGTGGGCGACAATATCCGAAAGATGGCGGGGGTTGCCTGTCGGCAGAGGCAGTATCCACACTTGTGTGTCGTCCTGCGGACCGAGCGATTCTGCCACTAGGAGCCGCGAATGATCGGGAGAAATATCGAACATTTTGCTGTTGCCAAAGGGAATAGGAATGACTGAAGTATCACCGCCGGTAATGGATCCTTGAACCAGGAACTCCTTCAGCCCTGTGCTCTCATTGATATACAGCCGTGAACCCAGTGAGGACATTGCCCTTGGAAATAGCGTCGTGGGTAATCTGGAATGTCTTCACCACCTTAGGCGGAGGGAACGGCCGACTAAACCAGCCAAACATCCCGGCAATGGTAGCGACCACTATCGCCGCTGGGATCAGAGCCTTTCGGAGTCTCCCGGCGGCCGTCCGAAGCTGGGCTCCTTCGACAGCGGCCGATGACGGAGAAGAGGTTTGAAGTGCTCCCGACGTTGGCACTCCCTGCTCTGTCCGGGAACGCGAAGCGGTATCCTGCGCCGCCTCTGTACCGGAATCCACCGCCTGTGCGCGGCCTGTCTCCGTGTCGCGTTTCAAGCGTAACAAGTCCGAACGCATTTCCGCTGCGCTCTGATAGCGAAGATTGCGATCCTTCTCCAGGGCCTTGTTGATGATGTCCTCTAACCTTGGCGGAACGTCCGGATTCAGGTGCCTGGCCGCAATGGGTGCGCTTTCTAGGATGGCCTTGGAGATGACTCCTGGGCTTTCTCCCCGAAAGGGCAGGCTGCTCGTAGCCATTTCGTATAACACGGCGCCGAAGGAAAACAGATCACTCCTCCTATCCAGTTCTTTTGCACGCACTTGTTCTGGCGACATGTAAGCGACCGTGCCCAGCGTAGAACCTGGGCTGGTCAGGTGCTGTTCTTCAAGAGTGATGGTATCCGCCGATGCAATCTGGCTGGCAGAACTGGACGTGAACGTGACCTTCGCCAACCCAAAGTCAAGAACTTTGGTGTGCCCTGCCGGGTGACAAATATGTTCGCCGGCTTTATGTCACGGTGAACCAATCCTTTCGCGTGCGCAGCACTTAGCGCATCTGCGATGTCGATGCCTAGCGATAGTATGGTTTCGATATCCAGTACTCTTCCGCCGATCAGATGCTTCAG
>Ga0070712_100001827_pt1 | contig 12967 bp, 7 predicted proteins | sample LARL81metaG_FD_71396 | JGI IMG/M metagenome (GOLD analysis project Ga0070712, IMG submission 71396) | Corn, switchgrass and miscanthus rhizosphere microbial communities from Kellogg Biological Station, Michigan, USA - LAR L8-1 metaG | ecosystem: Host-associated > Plants > Roots > Rhizosphere ...
CGGCTCGCCGCTCATGGAGAAGATCTCCTCGCGAACCCCAAGGAGCGTGAGGTCCTCGACCGCCACGGCCAGCTCCTCCATGAGCTCGCGGCGGGCCGCCTCCGCGGAGGTCTCCTGGAATTCGATGCCGCCACCGGGCGGGCGATAGAACGTTCCCTCGAACGGGTGCTGCATCTCCGAGATCAGCACCCGATCGTCGGCCCGGAGGAAGACGAACGCGCACGGCCGCGTGACGAAGGGTGGCACTAGCGCTCCTGGACGAGCTCCACCAGCACGCCACCCATCGCGGCCGGATGCACGAACGCGATCAGCGTGTTGCGCGACCCGGGACGGGGTGCTTCGTCGATGAGACGGGCACCTTCGGCGCAAAGGTGCGCCAGGGCCGCTGCGACATCGTCGACGCGATACGCGATGTGATGCACGCCGGGGCCGCGCTTCTCGAGCGACCGCCCCACCGGCGTCTCAGGTCCGAGCGCGCCGAGCAACTGGATGTAGGAGGACCCGACAGGGAACAGCACCTCTTCGACCCCTTGATCCTCGACACGCTCGCGGTGCGTCGGTGCGACGCCCAGCAACCGCTCGTAGGTCGCGACGGCGTCGTCCAGATCGCCGACCGCGATGCCGACGTGGTCGACGTCGGTGAGCTCGATCATCGCGCGGCGCCCGCGACCGGCTGCATCTTCGCGATCAGCTCGCGCGCGGCCGCGACGTGGTACGCGGGAAGGTCGAGCGCGCGCGTCACCGCCGCCACCCCGTGCGCCCGCAGGTCGGCGTCGGCCTTCGCGTCGGCGCCGCGCGGCGCCTCGAGCACGAAGAACGACACGAGCTCGAGGAACTGAGGGAGCGAGGGGCTCATCGCGCCGCGCTCGTACTGATAGATGGTCTGGCGCGAGGCCGGACACCCCTTCGTTTCGGCCGCGGCGTCGACCGAGCGGTAGCCCGCCGCACGCCTGAGATCTCGCAGGAGCGCGCCGATCACGGCGCGATCGCGCTGCGCGATGGGCGGTTTCTTGGTGCGGGCCATGGGCAGCGGAGCCTATCGCGACGGCTCACCGCCGCGGTGACGGCTTGCGGGCCAGACGCTCTGCCGGATGCAGCACCCGTTCGCGCCGCTCGGTCCCCTGCGTTCGAACCCGGCGACACCGCCGGAAGTCTGATGCGCCGCAAATCGCATCCGATGTAGCGTGGCACTCACGAACGACCCCGGCCGATGCCCCGATCGGCCCATACGCGCGAGGAGCCGACGTGCGCAACGAGGAAACGACCGCGCAGAGTGCACTGTTGGCCGGATCCCAACTCACCACCAAGGGTCGCGCGGATGTGTTCCGCCAGCGCGAGCGCACGCGCCTCAAGAAGGTGGTCCGCGCGATCATCATCGTCGCGCTGATCGACTACCTCCTGTACCGCCTGTGGGCCTCGGGCTTCTCGCTCGGGATGCCGCACTTCGGCTCCGACTCCATCTTCTTCATCCCGCCGTTCGTGATGCTGATCGCGATCATCGGGATGCCGCTCATGATGTTGATGAACGGGCGTTCGCCGCACATCACTGTGTACCCCGAGCAGGTCGAGGTCGGCCTCACCGATATCAAGGGCCTCGACAACCAGGTGGAAGAGGTCATGCGCTCGCTCGACGTCTTCCTCGGCTACGCGACCTTCCGAGAGGAGCTCGGCGGCACCCCCCGCCGCGGCATCCTGTTCGAAGGTCCTCCCGGAACCGGCAAGACCTTCCTCGCCAAGGCGATGGCCAAGCAGGCGGGCGTGCCGTTCCTGTTCATCCCGGCGCCGGCGTTCCAGTCTATGTGGCAGGGCATGTCGGCGTTCCGGATCCGGTCGTTCTTCCGCAAGCTCCGGAAGGCGGCGCGCAAGGAAGGGGGCGCGATCGGCTTCATCGAGGAGATCGATGCGGTGGCCATGACCCGTGGCGGCGGGTCCCCGGCCGTTCCCGCGCCGACGGATCTGTCGCGGACGACGTCGGCCTTCTTCGGCGGCGGCGACGCGGGCAACATGGTGAACGAGCTGCTGATCCAGATGCAGTCGTTCGACCAGCCGCCGCTCGGGCGCCGGATGAAGGCCAAGATCAAGTCCTGGATCAACGGCTACCTGCCGCCGTCGTGGCAGATGACGCCGATGCGCGCGGAGTACTCGAACATCCTGCTGATCGCGGCGACCAACCGCGGCGACTCGCTCGACGCGGCGCTCCTGCGGCCCGGGCGCTTCGACCGCCGCCTGTACTTCGACGTGCCGACCAAGCAGGAGCGTCGCGAGCTGATCGACTTCTTCCTCGTGCGGAAGGTCCACGAGGAGGAGCTGGACATGAGCGAGACGCGCGACCGCGTGGCGTCCGAGACGTTCGGCTACACGCCGGTGATGATCGAGCACCTCTTCGATGAAGCGCTGTTGGTCGCGCTGCGCGACGGACGCCGCGAGATGCGCCTGCGCGACGTGATGGACGCGAAGTTCGACGAAGAGGTCGGCCTGAAGCAGACCACCGCGTACACGGACTTCGACCGCGAGGCGGTCGCGACGCACGAGGCGGGCCATGCGACGGTCGCGTACTTCCTCGGGAAGGGGCGGCGGCTCGAGGTGCTGTCGATCATCAAGCGCCGCGGCTCGCTCGGCTTGCTCGCGCACAGCGATGAAGAGGAGCGCCTGACGCGCACGCGCTCGGAGATCGAGGGCGGCATCGCGATCGCACTCGGCGGCCTGGCGGCAGAGGAGATGTGCCTCGGCGAGTCGGGGACCGGTCCGGGTGCGGACCTCGCGCACGCGACCGGGCTCGCGGCGCAGATGGTCGGCTCGTTCGGCATGGCCGGCTCGTTGATCAGCTACGAGGCCGTCGCCGACGGTCCCTTGTCGAAGTCCAACCTGGTCGGCAAGGTGCTCGCGAACACCGAGACCAAGCAGAAGGTCGAGGACATCCTGGGCGCGCAGCGCGAACGGGTGGCGGCGGTGCTCGAAGAGAACCGCGACGTCCACACCGCCTTGGTGGATGCGCTGCTCGAGCGCGACGAGCTCGTCCGCGACGACATCCTCGAGGTCATCGAGAAGGCGATCGCGAACCGTCCCTGACGCACGGTTGCCGCGGCCTCGGCCGTAGACTCGCTGCATGACCGCCTCCTACCTCGTCGCCGGCGTCCGCACGCCGATCGGCCGGTTCCACGGCGGGCTCGCCCCGTTGAAGGCCGTCGAGCTCGGGAGCACGGTGATCGCCCAGGCGTTGGATCGCGCAGGGGTCGCCCCCGACCAGGTCGATTACACGATCATGGGCCACGTCCTGCAGGCCGGGCAGGGGCAGATCACCGCGCGGCAGGCGGCCGTCGCAGCAGGGATCCCGATCGAGATCCCGGCGCTCACGGTGAACAAGGTCTGCCCCTCGGGCCTGGCCGCGATCGCGACGGCCGACCAGATGATCCGGGCGGGCGAGATCGAGGTCGCGGTCGCCGGTGGCATGGAGTCGATGACGAACGCGCCGTACGTGATCCCGAAGGCGCGCGACGGACAGCGGCTCGGCAACAGCCCGATGCTCGACACGATGATCCACGACGGCCTGTGGTGCGCGTTCGACGACCGGCACATGGGCGAGGGCACCGACGCGATGAACCGGGAGTACGGCGTCGCGCGCGACGATCAGGACGCGTGGGCGGCGCGCTCACACACCCGCGCGGCCGACGCGTGGGCGACGGGCCGGTTCGCGGACGAGGTCGTGCCGGTGTCGGTCCCGCAACGGAAAGGCGAGCCGGTGGTGGTCGACCGAGACGAGGGCATCCGGGCAGACACCACCGTCGAGCGGCTCGCGACACTCAAGCCCGCGTTCACCGAGGACGGGACGGTCACGGCGGGCAACGCGTCGCAGATCAGCGACGGCGCGTGCGCGGTCGTGGTGGCGAGCGAAGACGCCGTCCGGCGCTTGGGGCTCGCGCCGCTCGCGCGGATCGAGGCGTACGGCATGGCCGCGGACCGGTTCGCGTCGCTGCACACGGTGCCGGCGCTCGCGCTCGAGAAGGCGTTGAAGCGGATCGGCGCAACGTCGGATGACCTGGACGTCGTCGAGATCAACGAGGCGTTCGCCGGCGTGGCGGTGCACGCGACGCGGATGCTCGGCGTAGACGAGGCGATCGTGAACCCGAACGGAGGAGCGGTGGCGCTCGGCCACCCGATCGGCGCGAGCGGCGCGCGGATCGTGTTGACCGCCGCGCTCGAGATGCGGCGGCGTGACGCCGAGCTCGCCGCGGCTGCGATCTGCGGCGGCGGCGGTCAGGGCGACGCGCTGATCGTGCGCCGCGCCTGACCGCGCGTCGGCCTACGCCTTCGCGTCACCCTGCAGCTGCGCGAACCGGCGGAGCTCCGCCGCGAGCTCCTGGTGCGCGGCTTCGGCCTCCCAGGCGTCTTCCCCCTGTTCCCCCTGCTCCCCTTCGACCTCGTCCACCGTGATCTGCAGCTTCGGCGAGGCACCGGTGCCGGCGCCGTCGGGCAGGAACACCCGGAACGCAGTGCCGCCGTCGATCGCCTCGGCCGTGATCGAGCCGCCCTGGATCTCGGCGAACGTCCGCACGATCGGCGACACGGCGGCCTCCGACGGCTGCCCCGGGTCCTCGACGGAGATCGTCGCGCCACCCTCGGCCTGCTGCAGGCGAACGACGATCGTCTTGCCGCCCTGGGTCCGCTCGGTCGACGTCTGCAGCAGCCCGGCGACGATCCGTTCGGTGCGCTGCGCGTCGATCCGGAGCTTGAGCGGGCCGGCGACCACGCGGATGTCGTGATCCGCGTCGGCGCTCGACTCCTCGACGACGCGGTTGACCAGCGCCTCCATGTCGGAGCGCTTGATCGACAGGTCGATCGTGCCGTTCGCGAGCTTCTCCGCATCGGCGATGTCGGCCACGGCATGGTCGAGCCGGCGCGTGTAGGTCGCGAGCTGCTTCATGAGCGGCGCCTGGTCCTTCGCGTCCTTCCTGTGCTTGAGCAGCTTCGTGATCCCGTCGATCTTCGCGAGCGAGCGCTTCGCGTCGACGGACAGCTCGCGGAGCAGCGGTGAGGTCGACCGCCGGTCCTCCAAGGCACCTGCCTCGATCGCCGAGGAGGTCGCCGCCGACACGTCGCGCTGCGTGGCCGCGTCGCGGGTCGTGGCGACGTCCTGCTCGCGCATCTCGCGCAGTGCGTCGGACATCTGGTGGGTCCGGTTCTCCGCCTCGGCGACATCGGCGCGCTCGGTCGCGGACGCAACCTCCAGCTCGAGGTCACGGACCCGGTCCTCGGCGGTGATGAGCTTCTCGGTCTGCCCGGCGAGGCGCTCCTGGGTGACGCGCAGCAGCTCGTCGATCTGTGTGCGGCCCTGGTCGTCGGCGAGCTCGAGCTGCCGGCGCGCCTCGAAGTCCTGCAGGCGCCGATTGGTCTCCTGGTTGTCGGCGGCGGCGTCGTCCAGCTGGTGGATCAGCTTGTCGACCCGCTCCTGGAGCTGGTCGCGCTCGCGCGCGGCCGACGTTGCGGCCTGGTCCGCCTGGTCGGCGCGCTGGCGCTCCATCTCGAGCTCGGCGCGAGCTTCGTCGATCGCGCCGTCAGCACGTGTGAGATCGGCCTGCGCTGCGGCGAGGGAGCGCCGGATGTCGTCGGTGTCCTTGTGCGCCTGCGCGACGGTGGTGGAGCGCTCCTTGATCTCCTTCGCGAGGTCCTTGGTCTCCTGACGCGCCTTGAGGAGCTCCTCGTGCGCCTGGAGCACGCGCTGTTCGCGGCTCTCGGCCTCGGCGCGCGCGGCCTGCAGGTCCTCCTGCATCGCGTCGAGGTCGACACGCGCGGTCTCGAGCTCGGCCGCGGCACGGCGTGCGGTTGCCTCGGCTTCCAAGATCCGGTCGGCCAGCTGGGTCTCGGCCTGCTCGACCTGCGACCGGTAGGACGCCTCCATCTCGGTGAGCTGCTGCTGGAAGGCCTCGCGTGTCTCGCGCACCTTCTGCTCGAGGTCGGCCTCGCGCTCGACGAGGTCGGCGCGATAGGAGGCCTCGCGGCTCTCGAGCTCGGCCTTGGCGCCACGCAGCTCGTCCTCGAGCATCGCGGCGCGCTGCTCCTCGTTGCGGAGGGCGCGCAGCTCCGTCCGTGCGTCGTCGAGCTCGCGACGGGCACGGTCCGCGATCGTGTTCGCGGTCGTCAGGTCGTCTCTGGTCCGGAGGAGCTCGACGTGCACGGTGTCGAGCTCGGCGCGCATCCCGGTGTCGTCCACCGCGGCGTCCGGCCGCTCGGCACGAACGATCGCCTCGCGGAGCTCGGTCCGGGCGAGCTCGAGCTCGGCGCGGAGCTGTGTCGTCTCCGTCTCGAGCTCGGCAACCCTGCGTGCGTCTTCGCCGTCGCTCACACCCGCGCGGTCGGCATGCATGATCGCGTCGCGCAGCTCGTTCTTCGCGACCTCGAGCTCGGCTCGGAGGTCGACCGCCTCGGCTTCGAGGGCGGCGACCCGGCCGGCGTCGGCGTCGACCGGCACGCGCAGCGCGTCGCGGAGCTGTTCGCTCAGCTTGCCGCGCTCGCCGTCGAGGGTCTGCACCTTCTGCTCGAGATCGCGGACGATGCCCTCTGCGCGCAGCGCGCGCTCCTCGAGCTCGGTGTCGCTCGGGCCACGCGGCTCGCGCGCGAGTTCGCGGTAATCCTGGAGTTCCTCGAGCGACTTGCGGTACTGGTCCTGGAGCAGCGCGAGCCGCTCCTCGGCCGCGCGCGCGCGGTCTTCGGCCTTGCGCCGCGCCTCACCCTCCTCGCGGAGCCCCGGCTGCGGCGAGGGGCGGGCCGCGGGCGGAGTCGGTGCAGCGGTCGCCTTCGGCAGGTCGGCCGCGATGGCCTGCGCCGAGGCGACCTGCAGCAGGCGCGCCACGCCGAACACCGCGAGCCCGAGGACGATCAACATGCCGAACAGGAACATCGCGTTCGTGTTCCACGGGGTGTCGGCGCTCGCGATCGGCGCGTCGGAGCGCGTGAGCTCGACGGCTGCCGGCGCGCCCACGCCGGAGCGGAACTGGAAGGGGAGCAGGATCGAGACGGTGCCCTGATAGGTGCTGACCTGCGGGTCGTCCTTCAGGGCCTCTTTGATCTGGTCCTTCTCGCCGGGGAGCTCGTTGCCGATGCGGCCGGGGTCGGTCGAGTACAGGACCGTGCCCTCGGGTGAATACATCGTCACGCTGTCGAAGTCGCTCGGGTCGGTGACGACGCTCTTGATCTGTGTGGTGAGGTCCTCTGCGCGCGCGGCGCTCACGGGTGCGGTCAGGTCGCTCGGCTGGAAGAGCAACGACAGCGAGCTGTCGGCGATCGCTTGGGCCTGCGCGACGACCATGTCCTGGGCGTTGCGCTTGGCGCGGACGCCCATGTACACGGAGCCGATGATCCCGATGATCAGCAGCCCGCCCAAGATCCCAAGCAGGATCCGCGCGATGCGGCTGTACCCCTTCAATGAAGCGATCATCTCGCGACCCTCGCTGCTTCCTGCCACCCTGTTCGGTGCTCGTATCCGGCCCCCACCGGCCGGTTCGAGCTGGTCTCCGTGAGTGGTTATCGGCAGGATGTTGCGCGGGATTCAGTGGTCGGCGGAACTACGGCGTCCGCCGTGCGTCAGCCCTTCGACATCCCCCGTCCGTCCGACGCGGCGAGCCGTGCGCCGGAGACGATCCGCGAGGTCGCGGTCGCGTCGTCCTTGTCCAACACGATCAGGTCTTCGATCAGCGCGTGCATCTGCTCGACGTGCGACACGAGGATCACCAGGCGGTCGGCGCCAGTGACGAGGTGCTCGACGCCACGCATCGCGAGCTCGATGTGTTCGGGGTCGAGGCTGCCGAACCCTTCGTCCAAGAAGAAGGAGTCGAGTCGGCTGCCGCCGCGCGTGACCATCTCGGCGAGCGCGAGGGCGAGCGCGAGCGAGGCAAGGAACGTCTCGCCGCCCGACAGGGAGTCCGGGCCACGAACCGTGCCGCCCGCGTTCACGTCGACGATGTGGAACGTCTCGTCGTCGGTGAACCGGAAGTCGCCGTCGGTCAGCGCCTCGAGATGGACGCTCGCGAGCTCGGCGAGGGCGGCGCGCTCCTCGCCGAGGAGCCACGCGAGGAACCGGGACGGCTGCAGGTCGTCGCGGAGACGTTGCGCCAGCGCGAGGTCGGTTCGTGCGGCCTCCATGCGCTCGCCGAGATCGGCGCCGGCTTCGAGCGTGCGCTCGATCCCGCCGACCCGCTGCGACGTCTCGGCGGCACGGATCTCTGCCTGTGTGAGGACGGCGGCGACATCGGTGTCGGGCTCGAGCCCGGCGGCATCCAGCGCGGTGGCGCGACTGCGCGCGGTTGCCTCGGCAGCCTCGGCCGCGGCGGTGTGCTCCGCCGTGGCCGCCTCGCTGCGGTCATCGAGCGTGCGACGGATGTGGGCGGCCGCCTTCTCCAGGTCGTCGTCAAGCGTCTCTTCGCCGAGCGCGCCCCACGCGGCGGCGAGCCGCTCGCGAACGGCGGCCGCCCGGGCGGTCGCCTCGGTGGCCATGTGCCGCGCGGTGTCGAGCGCGTCGCGTGCGGCACGCTCGCGATCCGCGGCGGCGCGCGCCGCGGCCTCCGCCTCGTTCAGCTCCGCCTGGCGCTCGTCGAGCACCGCGGTTGGATCGCCCTCGCCGAGCTGATCAACCAGCGCGCTCTGGGTCGCGGCGTGTGCCGCGTCGGCGGTCCGGGCGACGGTCTCGGCGTCCTCGAGGGCGGCGGCGGCGCGATCGCGGTCGGCGAGGGCGGCCACGGCCTCCGCCGCGGCCTTGACGGCGGCTGCGTTCGCGCGCTCATTGGCCTTGGCCGCCTTGTCGTGCCGGCTCGCGGCGCCGGCCCGCGCGCGCTCCGCGCCCTTGATCCCGACAGCGGCACCGGCTCGCGGTTTGGTCCTCACCGGTTGCGCGCAGACCGGGCAGGGTTCACCGGCGACGAGGGTTCGGCGAAGTGTCGTGGCCATCTCGGCGTGCTGGGCTGCGTGCACCTCCTCGTCGGCGGCCGCGAGCTCGTCGGCGGCGTCGGCAAGCGCGGCCGCAGCGTTCGCGGCCGTCTCTGCGGCGACGTCTCGTGCGGTCGCCGTGCGGGCGACGACCTCTTCCGCACGCGTCACCGCGCCGGCCGCCTTCGCGGATGCGGCGACGGTGTCCGTGAGCGCGGCAGCCTGCGCGTGCATCTGCGCGACGAGATCCGCGAATGCGCGCAGGTCGCCGATCCGTTCCGCGGCCGCGCCGCGCGCCGCGTCGGCGTCCCGTCGCTCGCCCGACGCCTTCTCCGCGGAGTCTGTTGCGGACGAGATCTCCCGCTCGGCGGCCGCGGCCGCGTCCAGGACGTGGGCAACGGTCTCGTCGTCCGGGACGCCGGCCGCCACCCGCTGCACGAGGGCGAGCTCACGGTCGGCCCGCTGGGTGCGCTCGGCCGCCTCGCGCGCCTCCGCGTCCAACGCGTCGATCGCCGGCTTCAGCTGGGCGACCGCGTCGCGCCGGGCGACGGCCGTGTCTCGCTCTGCGCGCGCGGCCTCGAGCTCGGTGCGCGCTTGGAGCAGCCGTGCCCCGTCCGCGTCGAGCATCGCGACGGCGGTTTCGGCCCGTGCGACCCGCTCGCGCGTCGCACTGAGCGCCGTATCGAAGCGCTCGTAGCCGAACACGCCCTTAAGGACGGCGTTCCGCGGCGCGTCCGAGGCGAGCAGGAACTCGGCGAACCGGTTCTGCGCGAGCAACACCGACCGTCCGAACGTGTCGAAATCCATACCGAGGAGCCGTTCGATCCGCTCGCGGACCGGCCGTTCGAGCAGCACGGGTTCGTCGTGGGCGGCGTTCGGTTCGTCCGTCAAGAGCCGGACCAGTTGCACCTGGCCCTGCCCTTTCCGCTTCAACACCCGGGTGACGCGCCAAACGTCGCCGCCCGCCTCGAACGTCAGCTGGACGTGCGCGGCGTCCGAGATCTGGTTGATCAGCGAGCGTGTTTCCTTCTGGACGCGCGGCGTCCGGCCGAACAGCGCGAACGCGATCGCATCCAGGATCGTCGACTTGCCGGCACCGATCGGGCCGACCACGCCGACCAGACGGCGGTCGCGGAAGTCGAACGTGACTTCCTCTTGGTACGAGCGGAAGCCGCGCATCGTGAGTTCACGAGGCCGCATCGGCGACCTCCGCCATCGTGGTGCGGAACAGCTCGACCAACGCGGCCGGCGCGTCCTCGCCCGTGGTCGCGCGCACGAACGACGCGTACAGCTCGTCATCCGCCGGGCGCGCGTCGGCCGTGCGTTCGCGCCGGGCCTGGGCCGGCCGCTCCGGGCGCACGCGCACCAGATAGGGGAACAGTGCGGCCGCGCGGCGTCCGAGCTCCGGATCGGGACCGCCGACCGAGATCGTCAGGTCGAGGTAGCTGCCGGTGAGCTCCTCGGCGCGCGCGGCAACTTCCTCCCACGTGCCGCGAACCTGCTGCAGCGGTCTGCCGGCGTGGATCGGCACGGACCGCAACGTGGCGAGCCGGCCGGGTTCGACGTCGACGATGACGACCCGCTTTGCCTCACCCGCCTCGCCGAAGTCCAACGGCAACAAGGAGCCGGCGTACGCGGCTGGGACCGGGGCGCCCGGAACCGGCTGCGGAGCGTGGATGTGGCCGAGTGCGACGTACTGGGGTCCCGCGGGGATCGCCTGCGCGGTGGCGGTGTACGCGTCACCGATGTGGAGTTCACGCTCGCTCCGCGAGACGCGGACACCGCTCACCATGAAGTGCGCGACGAGGATCGGCACGAGGTCGGTCCCGGCTCGCTCGACGAGCGCGGTGTTGTACGCGTCGGTGAGCGCTGCGATCTTCTGCGCGTACGCGCCGTACCACGTGCCGGTTTCCTCCATGAAGTCGACCACGCGACCCTCGCGCAGGAACGGGAACCCGGCGACGACGGCCGGCATGCCCAGCTCGTCTGGTCCGAGAACACCGCCCTTGTTCGGCCCTTTGATCCTGCCGATCAGATGGACGCCGCGATCACGCATCAACGGCGCGAGTGCGTCGAACAGGTCCGGCGCATCGTGGTTGCCGGCGACGACGACGACGGGCCGCCCGTCCCCAAGACGTAGCAATGCGCTGAGCCCGAGCGACAGCGACTCGACCGGGGGCGTCGCGCGGTCGAACACGTCGCCCGCGACGAGCACGAGGTCGACCTGTTCCTTGTCGGCGATGCGCGCGACCTCGTCGAGCGCGTCACGCATCTCCTCGGTGCGGTCGTGTCGCCCGAGCCGGCGCCCGACATGCCAGTCGGCGGTGTGCAGGATCCGCATACCGCGACGCTACAGACCCGAGAACGGGTCCTCGCCGTCGGTCGCGACCTCCTCGCGCCGGGTCGCCCACGGCGGGAACGGGAAGGTCACGACGAGCGGGACCGGAACGGCGGGCTGGCTCACGACCATCGTGCCCGGCTTGAGCAGGCGCGCTCGGGCCCGCGTGGACGGCAGCATCCAGCCGTACTCGGCCCGCTCGGCCTCGGCGGCGTCGAGCCGGCCGCTGATCCTGATCGACGCGTTCTCGAGCACCTCGGGCGCGACCCGGCTCGCGCTTTGCTGCGCCCCGACCAAGAGCACGCCGAGCGAGCGGCCGCGCTGTGCGATGTCGATCAGCATGTCCTTCAGCGGGCTCGTGCCTTCCCGCGGGGCGTATTTGTTCAGCTCGTCGAGGACGATCACCGACAACGGGAGCCGCTGCCCGGTCGCCTCTTTCTGGTGGAAGGTCTCCTTCAAGAGCGCGCCCACCACGAACCGTTGCGCCTGCTCATGTAGCGATTGGATCGCGACCACGGTGACGTTGGCGGCGTCGCGATCGATCCGGGTCGAGGCGCCGGCACGCACGAGATGACCGAGCCGGGACGACGCCGCGTGCAGCCGCCGTAGGAACGCCGACACGGTCGAGAGCTGCACACGACCCGTCCACGCCTGGTCAGGCTCGTCGTCGTCGGGGTCGAGGAACGTTTCGAGCTCTGCGACCAGCGACGGCAGGTCGGTGATGATCCGCCCGGCCTGCGCGGCCGCGATCGGGCCGTGCCAACGGCCATCGGGCTGGTCGCGAGGATCGCGGAGCGCGATCGATCCCGGCCGTCCCTCGATGTCCACCGCGAACCGCTGCAACTGCTGCTGCACCCGCTCGCGGATGAACGGCAGCTGGTTCTTCGCGTCGTTCGCGTCGGTGAAGCAGAACTCCAGCAGGCCGAGGTCGACGAACTCACGCGGCGTCCACGCGAACACGTCGATGCCCTCGAGCCGCCCGCCGGTGTCGGGCACGAGGTCGGCGACGCCTCGGCGCGGCGGCGCCCAGAACCGGACGCTCGGGAACGGCGCCGGTGCGACGCCGATCGCCGCCCAACCCTCCTCGGCGCCCTCAGCTCCGGCGAAGCGCGCGTTCGGCTTGTCCAGCCACAGCAGGTCTTCGCCCTTCACGTTGAACACCAGCACGCGCAGGTTCGCTGCGCCTTCACCGACGACCTGGGGGGAGGCGGTCAACACCCGCAGGAAGAACAGCGCGAACGAGGTCTTGGTCGCGACGCCCGAGATACCGGCGATCGACATGTGGCCGCCCTTGCGCCCGTCGAAGAAGTCGAGGTCGATGTGCACCGGCGCGCCGTCGCGGCCGAGCCCGACGGGCAGCGGCCGCTCCATCTGATCGGTGTACAGGGCGCGGCTACGCTCTTCGCCGGTGGCCCGCTCCACCGGCTCGCCGGGGTCGGCGGATACCCAGATCTCAGGGTCGACGCGGGTCACCGCCACCGCCGCCGAGCGAACCTTCTGCGCGGGCATGATGCCGAGCTCGGCGATCCGGTGCGTGTCGGACTCGTACCGTGCGCCCTCGTAGATCGCCTCGGCCTCGGTCACGACGCCGTACGTGCGAACCTCGCCGACCTTCGGGACCTCGGTGCGCACGACCACGAGATCGTCCAGCTGGAGGAACTGGTCGTCGTCGACGACCACACGGAACGTCGCGGTGCTCGAGTGCTCGGAGCC
>Ga0070712_100001830_pt1 | contig 12959 bp, 6 predicted proteins | sample LARL81metaG_FD_71396 | JGI IMG/M metagenome (GOLD analysis project Ga0070712, IMG submission 71396) | Corn, switchgrass and miscanthus rhizosphere microbial communities from Kellogg Biological Station, Michigan, USA - LAR L8-1 metaG | ecosystem: Host-associated > Plants > Roots > Rhizosphere ...
TTGCGATAGCGTTAGCGCGATGAATCTCAGGCGGCCGTTTCTGATGGCGCTGATCATCTGCGCCGTTTACTTCGCGTTTATCGCGGCACCGCTTTATTGCCAGCAAAGTGCCCCGGTTCGCGAGAGCCGCATCCCTGTAGGAGGAGGGGCAACGCTTTACGCCCGCGAGATCGGCAAGGGCCCGGCCATCCTCATCCTCCATGGCGGACCCGACTTCGACCAGAGTTACATGCTTCCCGAGATGGACCGCCTGTCCGACTCGTATCACCTTATTTACTACGACCAGCGGGGACGCGGCAAATCCGCCGATCATGTGAAACCTGAAGATGTAACGTTCGCCTCCGACATCGCAGATATGGAAAAGGTGAGGCATTATTTCCACCTTGATTCCATAACTTTGCTCGGACATTCCTGGGGCACGGTGCTGGCTCTTGAGTACGCGCTCAAATACCCCGAACACGTTTCACGCTTAATCTTGATGAATCCCGCTCCGGCATCCAGAGACGATTACGCACTGCTCAGAGCGGAATGGCTTGAAAAGCGGGCAGACTCCGTAGCCCAGAAAAAGGCGATCGCCGAGACGTCTGCCTACAAAGAGGGTGATCCCGAGGCGGTGACCGCCTACTATCGCATTCACTTCGAACCAGCATTTGCGCAGATGGAATATTACGAAAAGCTGATTGCCAGGATGCACGCGAACTTTACGAAGGAGGGCGTTCTGAAGGCGAGAGCGGTCGAAGATCGTTTGATGCAAGATACCTGGGTAAAATCAGACTTCAATTTGCTCCCGCAACTCAAAGCAGTGAAAATCCCGACACTCGTACTCTCGGGCAATCACGAATTCATTCCTGCTTCATCGGCCGAGCACATCGCTCAGGCAATTCCCAACGCACGGCTCGTTGTGCTAAAAGGCTGCGGACACTTCACCTATATGGAATGCCCGGTACCGGTTCATGAAGAGATGGATGCGTTCTTTAGCAAGCACTAAATGCATGCCATCCGATGATGGCCACAATATTCCTTTACTTGCGAGTCACCGATGACCCCAGCAGATTTTCGCCGGATCGCATTGAGTCTGGAAGGTGTGGAAGAGTACTCTCACGCAGGATTCCCGGCTTTTCGTGTAGGAGGCAGAAAATTTGCCTCGCTGGCCTCGCAAGCAGAGGGCTATGGGAACCTGATGCTCACGCTAGAGCAGCAGGCGCTGTTTGTCGAGGAAGCCCCCGAGATTTTTTTGCCCATTCCTGGCGGCTGGGGAAGGATGGGACACACCCATATTCGTCTTGCGTCCGCGAGCGAAGATGTATTGAGGGGCGCACTCCGAACCGCGTGGAAACTGCGTGCCGAGAAAAACGCAAAGACTAGCGCGAAAACTCGGCCTAGAGCGTCACGCGGTAGAAGCAGTAGATAGGAATACGCTCTACCTAGCCAGAATGAACGCCGCGATCAGCAGCACACAGAATGCAGTCGCGTGCTTGAGTTCGCTCCAGCCAAGTCTACGCACGACTAGCTGTGTCGGCTCCTGCACGAAGTAGAACCATCCCCGGAATAGCAGCGGCGCGAATGCCAGCGAGGCGATGGGAGGCATCTGGCGCGCGACGCACGCCACAGTAATGATCGCCGTCATGATCGCTTGTCCAAGAGCGAACATCCATCCGTGAGCAAGCTTGGCGCGGAATCCTTGAATCTTTGCGGTGTGGATCCGCAGTTGAACGTAGTGAATCTGGTCGCCGGCGAACAGGATGTTGGCCAGCCAGAGCATCCACGCGCGGTCGTCGAATTGTCCGGAGATCACGTAATAAGCAGCAGGCGCGGATGCGGTCAGTCCAATTGTCCCGACCATTTCGGAGAGAATGCGAGTCCGGCGGCTTATCTTCTTTAATATGGCCTGCGCAATAAAAGCCGCAGCCACAGCGGCGCCAAGAGGCCAGAGGCCCGCATTGCGTCCGGCCCACAGCAACCCGGCGAGTGCGAGCGCAGCCACTCCGCCCAACACCACGATCACGGAGCGCAGTGTGTGCGACTCTTCCAGAGTTTGCGCGCGCATTGCGGATGTGCCCAGCAGACTCTCAAGCGGTGTCCGCAGCCAGAACAGCGCAAGCGCCGCAGTCAACAGAAGTATGAGCGGAAAGACCTGGCTCGCCTGATGGAGCGCTACGCCGGCTCCGGTGAACATCGGGACAAGCAGTAGTCCCCAGGCGCCATGCTCGCGCGGAAGAACAAGCGCGCGTCGGCGTTCGCGCCGAGCTTTCTCCGTTGCGGATTCATTCGTCGGCTTGCGTGAATTGGCGACTTCTTGGCTTTGAAGATTGCTGATATCGACAGAATTTATGACTGACACGATTGCACCCCAGCGGGCAAATGCCCAATTGTTAACCTGGCCCACTCGGCGCGGCCTTAACCGCGCCCTTGCAAAACTCTCTCAGCGCCACCCAGCCATATGAATGTGCGTCATCCCCTTTACGGCGCGCATATATTGCGCGCGCTCGAAGGCTCCAGGATCGGCGCACCGCTGCTGGCTCATGCTGCCTTGCATCTGGCGGACAGATTCGTACTCGTGCTCTTCCATCCACTCGCGTAACTCCCGCTCAACGTGCCGCAGATGATTAATCCCATGCCGCATCAGCGACGAGCACAGCATCGTCACATTCGCGCCGACCATCAACAGCTTCACGACGTCTTCGGCTGTGTGCACGCCGCTTGTGCCCGCCAGGCTCGCTTTTACCTTGCCATAGAGAATGCCGATCCAGGTGAGCGGCAGACGCAGTGCCTGCTGCGAGCTGAGCAGAACATTCGGACGAATCTCGAGTTCCTCGAGATCGATATCGGGTTGATAGAAGCGGTTGAACAGCACCAGACCGTCCGCGCCGGCCGCATCGAAGCGCTGGGCCATGTTCGCGAAATTGCTGAAGAACGGGCTGAGCTTCACCGCGACAGGAATCGTGACCGTACTCTTCACCGCGTGGACGATTTCCAGATAATTCTTCTCAACTTCGGCCGAAGTGAGGTTCGCATCGGTTGGAATGTGGTAGATATTGCACTCGATCGCATCGGCGCCAGCCCGCTGGATCTCACCGGCGAATTTCGTCCATCCTCCAAGAGTTGACCCGTTCAGGCTGGCGATGATCGGAATCCTCACGGACGACTTTGCCTTGCGGATGTGATTGAGATATCCCTCTGGCCCGGTGTGGAACTCGCTCGGCTGGGGGAAGTACGTGAGTGACTCGGCGAAACTCTCGGTGCCGGCAGCCAGGTGGTAATTCAGGTCGGCCTCCTCCTGCCGTAGTTGCTCTTCGAACAGTGAATAGAGAACGACAGCGGAAGCGCCTGCATCTTCGAGGCGGCAGATTCCGTCGACGTCGCGGGAAAGCGGCGAAGCCGAGACGACCAGGGGGGAGGCCAAGTTAAGGCCGAGATAACTGGTGCTGAGGTCGATCATCAAATTCTCCTTGTTACGTCACAGCCACTTGAGCTTTCCATGTCTCGTACATCCGCGGGACCTGGAGTTTTACTTCACGCCCACGGGACTCGGCTTCTCTGTCGCCGGTTTCGCAGGCGCTTCCTTGGCCGAAACTTCCGCTTCCGGCTTGCGGCTTGCCAGGTACTCGTACATACGGAAGCGTCGCTCAACATCATGCTGCGCTTCCTTCCACAACTGTTCTGCGTGCTCCGGATGGCTCTTGGTCAGCATCTTGAAACGTGTCTGCTGCAACAGCCAATCCTGCACTTTGCGGCTGGGTGCTCGCGAATCAAGCGCCAGCGGGTTCTCGCCAATGCCAGCCTTCTCCGGATGGTAGCGGTACAGCAGCCACTGTCCCGAATCAACCGCAATCTTCTGATCCGTCATGGAGGTCTTCATGTCGATCCCGTGAGCAATGCACGACGAGTACGCGATGATGATGCTCGGTCCGTCGTACGCTTCAGCTTCGAGAAACGCCTTGAGCGTGTGCTCATCTCTCGCGCCCATGGCCACGCTCGCGACGTATACGTTGCCGTAGGTCATCGCCATCATTCCGAGATCTTTCTTCGGGCCGGGCTTGCCACCCGCGGCAAACTTCGCAACTGCGCCACGCGGGGTTGATTTGGAAGCCTGTCCGCCGGTGTTGGAGTAAACCTCGGTGTCGAGCACCAGCAGGTTGACGTTGCGTCCGCTGGCCAGTACGTGATCGAGGCCGCCGTAGCCGATGTCATATGCCCACCCGTCGCCTCCGATGATCCATACGCTCTTCTTCACCAGCATGTCGGCCACTGCGAGCAATTGTTTGGCGTCGGGAGAGCTAAGCTTTTGCAGCCGCTCTTTCAAAATGTCCACACGCTGCCGTTGCTCGTAGATGTCAGATTCGTCTTTTTGTTTTGCGGTTACGAGGGCAGTCGCAAGTTCCTCGCCGATGCTGCCTGCGAGACGCCGCACCAGTTCCTGCGCGTATTCGGTCTGCTTATCGATCGAAACGCGGAAGCCGAGCCCGAACTCGGCGTTGTCTTCAAACAGCGAATTCGACCATGCTGGCCCGCGTCCGTCGGCGTTCTTGGCCCATGGAGTCGTTGGCAGGTTGCCACCGTAGATCGAGGAGCATCCGGTAGCATTGGCGACGACCGCGCGATCGCCGAACAGTTGCGACACTAGCTTCACATAAGGAGTCTCACCGCATCCTGAGCAGGCACCGGAGAACTCGAACAGCGGTTCCTGCACCTGTTGCTGCCGAATTGTTCCAACCTTGATCTTGCGGCGATCAAGTTCAGGAATGTTGAGGAAGAATTCCCAGTTCTCTTTTTCCGGCTCGCGCAGTGGAGGTTGCGCCACCATGTTGATCGCTTTGAGCCGTACTTCCGTCTTGTTCTTGACCGGGCAGACATCTACGCAGACGCCGCATCCGGTGCAATCTTCGGGCGCGACCTGGATCGTGTATTTCATTCCAGCCCACTCTTTGTCGCGAACGTCGCACGACTTGAATGTCGCTGGTGCCCCGGCGAGTTCCTTGCCGTCGTAAACCTTGATCCGAATGACAGCGTGTGGACAAACCATCGCGCACTTGCCGCACTGGATGCAGATCTTCGAATCCCACGCTGGAATCTCCAAAGCGAGGTTGCGCTTCTCCCACTGTGCTGTTGCAGTTGGGAAGGTGCCGTCACAAGAGAATGCGCTGACGGGAAGTTCATCTCCTTTTCCGGCATAAATTGCACCGAGTACGTCGCGTTCAAACTTTGGAGCTCCCGGGAACACCGGCGGCAACTCGACCCTGCTGGAGACAGCAACCGCGACTTTGACCTCGAACAGGTGGGCCAGAGTCTCGTCGACCGCGAGCATGTTCTTCTTGACGACCTCTTCGCCCTTCTTGCCGTATGTGTGGCGGATCGATTCGCGAATTGCTTCAATCGCTTCTTCCCGAGGCAGAACTTTGGAAATCGCAAAGAAGCAGACCTGCATGATCACGTTCATGCGCGATCCCATGCCGGTATCGCGCGCGACCTGATAGGCATCGATCACGTAGAACTTGGCTTTCTTCGCGATCAGCTGCTTCTGGACTTCCTGTGGCAAATGATCCCAGATCTCGTCTTTGCCGAACGGACTGTTCAAAAGGAACACGCCGCCGTCGACCAGCGAACTGAGCATGTCGTAGCGTTCGAGAAAAATCCACTGATGGCAGGCGACAAAATTTGCCTTCGAGACCAGGTAGCTCGACTTGATCGGCTGCGGTCCGAAGCGCAGATGTGAAACGGTCATCGCTCCGGATTTCTTCGAGTCGTAGACAAAGTATCCCTGCGCGTAGTTGTCGGTATTCTCGCCGATGATCTTGATCGAGTTCTTGTTTGCGCCGACGGTACCGTCTGCACCCAATCCATAGAACATCGCACGAACCACGCTGTCGGGTTCCGTCGAGAACGCGGCATCGTAATCGAGGCTGGTATTTGTGACGTCGTCGTTGATGCCGACGGTGAAGTGATCTTTCGGCTGCGGCTTCTTCAAGTTGTCGTAGACGGCCTTGACCATCGCGGGAGTAAATTCCTTCGACGACAGCCCATAGCGTCCGCCAACGATCGATGGAGCAGCCTTGATCTTTCCATACCTCAGCTTCAGACCTTCACTGACGGCATTCACGACGTCCATGTACAGCGGCTCGCCGATTGCGCCGGACTCTTTGGTGCGGTCCAGCACCGCGATCTGCCGAACACTGGCGGGGAGGGCCTCCAGGAACGACTTCACGCAGAATGGCCGATAGAGCCGCACTTTCAACAACCCAACTTTCTCACCCCGTGCATTCAGATGATCTACAGCTTCATGCGCGACTTCCGCGCCCGATCCCATCATGACAATTACGCGCTCGGCATCCGGCGCGCCAACGTAATCGAAGAGGCGATACTGACGCCCCACGATTAAGGCAAACTTATCCATCGCCGCCTGCACCTTGCCAGCGGCCTCGTCGTAATACTTGTTCGCAGCTTCGCGAATCTGGAAGAACACGTCCGGATTCTGCGCCGTCCCGCGCAGCACCGGATGATCCGGGGACAATGCCCGCTGCCGATGTTCGATCACGCGATCCATATTCATCATGGCGCGGATGTCGTCATCGTTCAGCATTTCGATTTTGTTAACTTCGTGCGAGGTTCGGAATCCGTCAAAGAAATGCAGGAAGGGAATTCGCGTCTCGAGCGATGCCGAGTGCGCAATCAGCGCAAGGTCCATGGCCTCCTGTACTGAGTTGGAACACAGCATCGCCCACCCAGTCGTGCGGCAGAACATCACATCCGAGTGATCGCCGAAAATCGAAAGCGCGTGCGTTGCGATGGTGCGCGCCGAAACGTGAAACGCCGTCGGCGTGAGTTCGCCGGCAATCTTATTCATGTTCGGGATCATCAGCAGCAATCCCTGCGAAGCCGTGAAAGTCGTCGCGAGCGATCCGGTCTGCAGCGCGCCATGCACCGCACCCGCCGCCCCGCCCTCACTCTGCATCTCGACGACATGGGGTACGCTTCCCCATGCATTGGGAACGTTCTCGCTGGCCCACTGATCGGCCCACTCGCCCATCGGCGACGAAGGGGTAATGGGGTAAATCGCGATAACTTCATTTACCCGATAAGCGACGTGTGCGACGACTTCATTGCCGTCCATGGTCTTGAACTTGCGCTTCATGAAATCCCCCGTTCAGTTTTTCGACGGGATCCACTGGCGTGGTCCTGCGATATGTAGAGGATGCGACAAGGAGAGGTGAACTGTCGGGACGTGGGTTCACACTTCGGTGTGATTTGAATCACAGTCTCGCTGAAAGTTGTTGCAAAGCTTCAACTTACGGCCTAGATGCAACCCGCACGTACGAACTCTTGTGGTCTTGGATGCCTTCATCCGGGAGGCGCACAACGCACGAGTGCTGAAGGAGGGACTATTCGAAAGAAGGAACTGGTATCAGTAAGAACGTGCAGAAAAATCGGCCCGATCAAAAACTGAATGACCGGGCCGAGTGCGACACTTCTTATTCCAAGTCCGATGGGTCATTGAACAAGACCGTGAGTTTGATACTCCCGTGTCCATACTGCGGATAGTTTGGGGCCGATGGGTTCGCGGGATCGAGCGCTGAAGCTGTATCGTCCGGCGGGAATAAAACAAGCGAGTTCAGGAATATCAGCAGGCTGTTCTGATCATTTGAATCCAGCCCAGCAAATGCATTCCGAGACTTGAGTGCCTCCCCTCCATGGCGCAGAATTACATCGTTCAAATTGATGCTGCGGCCATCATGCCCATACGGTCCCGTCGTACCAACGCCCCATAGTGGACGCGTCAGGAACTGTGATTGCATCGTCCCGTCCCAGTTTCGTTCATAAAAATTAGCGCCTAAATCGTGGCGCTTGAAGTCGGTGAAGATGTCCTTCACCACGAACGATCCCGCAAGCGGCAGCTTCAGCAGAGGGTATCCGCTGCCGTCGTCGTGCGTGTAAAACAGCGTTGTAGGTGTGGCAAACAAGCTGTTGAAGACGCCGTTTACCGTGTCATAGTTCGTTTCCACATCGGCCACGCGCCGATCGTGATTGATTGTCATATCAGGCACATGACACGATGCGCACCCGATCCTGCTGAACACCGTGCGACCGTGGTCGGTAATCGCATTCTGCAGGTAGTGCGCTGGTTTGAAATAGTTGAGCAAATAGAATTCGAGATGATCGACGATCGCGGGATCGATTTCGTTTCCATTCACTGCATCCGGCGGTGGCGGTGGACTGATCTTGTCTTTCGATCCGTCGAGCACCATGCCCGATGGGGTGACGACGCGCCCACCCTGGCTCGCAGTCGTCAAATCCGGATCCGACGAAGCCTCCAAGCCCATCTCCTTGTGAAGCGCTCCCACCACGAATTCGCGAATTGATATCGTCGACCCCTCCGCGAAAAAGGGCTTTACGCGCAGATCGCTGTCGACCCCGACCACCTGCGAGGTGTCCGAGGAACCATCTGGATTCCCGGTGATAAGCCCGAACTGTACGCCCTTGCTGGCAAGCTTAAGAGTGACCGATTTCTTCTTCTGCTGTGCCTGTACAACTGCCATGTCTCGCGTTGCCCGCAGATCGGTGGTCATCTCGTCAGCGAGCATCTCGCGAATGCCGAGACCAAACAAGTGCGGCGCGTCGCGGCTATCAGGCCGTGTTGCGACGTTGCCTCCGGATCCGCCCGATCCGCGTGGACGGCCATGGCATGCGGCGCAGCTGTCCGAAAGACCGGCGCCGATTGCGCCGTCTGTGTTCAGATCTCCAACGCCGTCGCCTTCAATCGGTCCTACTCCTTGGGCTACGGTGAACTTTCTCTGGAAGAGTTGACGTCCGCGGCGAATCGAGCGGAACGGATCGCGATTGATGATGTAAAGCGCTGATCCGGGCATCAGCACGCTGCCGCGGCCAGCGCCGATCTCATCGCTTAGAGATTTGTTGATGCCCGCTTGCGCCGTGTTCGTGGCCTGGGTGTTATCGATCATTTGCGCGTGCAATGTCGCAACGCACGCGGCGCAGCTCAGGACGATCAATGACAGAATTTTCATGCAAAACCTCTCTCTCACAGCAAATTAACCGGGTAGTAGCGTTCGTTCTTGGTTCGTTACAGCCGTCGTTCTCTGCGGTAGGCAGTCGCTCAAGAAAACTTCCATTGTTTCCGGCGTTTTCGCGTCCGATCGGCGCGAGCGTTGGGCTACGGTGAACTTTCGCCGGAAAAGCTGCCGCCCGCAACGTATGAGGGGTCTGAAAACCCGCCCTATAAGGGAATAGCGCAAACGGCAAAAGGAACACGACAGAGATAGCCGACTATTTTGTCCGGGCAGGTCTGCGATCCTGCAGCAGAAGGGAACTGCCGGGGAGGTTCATCAACTGCTCATTACCCGCGGTGGGCGGAGGGTACGCTTCGGAGCTGCTTCTCAAGTTCCTGCAAAGGACGGGTATAGAGACCGCTGAGCTGCTTGTGTGCTCCGAACGATTTCTGTGCAGTACCAGCCATTGCCTGGGCTTGCTCGCGGTTGCCGAGATCGAGATAACACTCTCCCAATACCACTTGCGCCAGGGCCAACACCGGGCTGATCGGGACAACAGTGCTTCGCCGAAGTTCCACCGATCGTTCGAGCAGTGGGAGCGCCTCGGATGGACGATCGAGTTGCATGTATGCCTTTCCCTGCACGAGCGAGGCTCGAGCCTCCAGCGACTTCAGGTAATCCCGGGCGGTACTGGCCGATAGCGCCTGTATGACGGGTGCGGCCAGTCGCGCTGCAGTCTCAGCATCACCGCGCGCCAAAGCATTTTCGGCCCGCGAAATCTCAATCCTCAGCGAGTCAAGGTCCAGAGCGCCAGGCAACGCGGCTACGGGATGAAACGCTTCTAGCGCCGGATCTGCTTCCCTGGCGTGGCCAGTGGCAATCATGAGCCTGGCCCTTTCATCCACTGCAATGTAGGGCGTAGGGTATTTGACTTTCTGTGCAATAGCATCCGCCTCGTCCATCAACCCCTGGGCTTCTGCATAGCGGCCCATGTCAAGCAAGATGTTTGCCTGTAGTTCGAGCATCTGCGCCAGGAATCGAGTGCCAGGCCGGTTCTTGCGACGGTTCTCCACCGCTTTTTCAACGTATGTGAGTCCCTCTTCCCACCTGCCCTCATTCGCCAAGGCCCTTCCATATTCGAGATATACCTGAGGCGCATAAAATGGGTCGTCTGCGCTGCGAGTGCGCAGCAGGATCTGCTTCGCGCGTTCGAAATGCTCTAGTCCCTCCGCCGTGCGCGATGTCGCAACCAGGAATTGGCCCGGCCGCATTTCCGTCTCGAGCGTGTCGATGTGATCTTCACCGTTTACCTTGCGCGCTGCCAATAGCGCCTGGCGAAGACTCTGCTCCGCGGCCGCGAATTCTGTTAAGTTCTGCTGGGTCTCACCTAGATACGCGTAATATCGCGCCAGGTTTGCGTTGGGATTGCCCTCGAGCTTTTCCGAAATCTGAATGGCTTCCGTTAACAGCGGCTCTGCTTCGCGCGACTGCCGCACGACCGACAGCAACAGAGCCTCCTGAAACAGGCCTTCCGCCAATGTCGGATCATTGGGATATCTTCGATACACTGCCACTGCTTGCCGCGCATAATCCAGCGCTTGGTTCATGTCCGAACTTTCATAGTGTTGTGCGAGCTGGATCGACAGCGCTGCTCTTTGCTTCGAGCTGAAATCATGTCGCTGGTCCAGGATGCGCTTGGCCTCGAGCAATACTCCTTCCCGCTCCCTCACAGAAGCCGATGCGTGCATCGCGGCCCCAAGGTCGGCCAGAGCATCGACAAGCTCCGTCGAGTTGTTGCCATACTGGCCCCGGATCAGATCGACACGCTTGCGACGCACACTCACCGACTGATCTCCCAGCCCCAAATCGAAGTACATCTCGCCAAGCGTATCCAGGATTCTGATTTTGGCTTCGGGCACGTCTGTCAATTCGTTGTCGATATTGCCGGCGCCGATGTCCAACAACTCCCGCGCGGTAGTCTGCCGGGCCTTTACCGGATCTCCCTGGTGGGCGCTGTTGGCGCGAAAAATGTCTTCCAGAAATTTCTCCATCGCAGTGGCGATCCGCGATTCCCGACGCGCGATATGCGCTTGCCACAAAGCTGCACCCAAACCAAGAGAGAGCGCGAGCACGACGGCTGTCGCGGTCACAACTCCCCAGCGATGCCGGGAGAGAAACTTCTTCGATCGGTACCAAGTGCTCTCTGGTTGCGCGATGACGGGTTCACCCGAAAGGTATCTCTTCAGGTCTTCAGCAAACGCTTCTGCAGTGGTGTAGCGCTGAGATGGCTGCTTGCGCAATCCTTTGAGCACGATCGCATCCAGATCTCCACGCAGTTGACGGCGCAGCCTATCGGGAGTGGTTCCGAATTTTTCGGCTAGGCTCTTACCCAGGTCAGGCGTGATCACGCTCGATGCAGGGGCCGCATTCGTTTCGACAATCGACTTCACAAGCTGCGCTGGAGATTGCGTACTTCTTCCGGCAGGATGCTGCCCGGTCAGCAGCACATACAGCACGACTGAGAGTCCGTAAACGTCTGTCGCAGTTGTCACCGCACCATTGGTGAGCTGTTCAGGAGCGGCAAACTGCGGTGTAAATGGCGATCCACCTTGATGCGTGAGTGAGGTGACGGCAGCTCTCTGTCCCTCTCCATCCACCAGCTTGGCAATTCCAAAATCGAGTAACTTCACCGTTCCGTCTTTGCTGACCAGCACATTCGACGGCTTGATATCGCGGTGAATGATAAGGTTCGCGTGTGCGTGTGCGACGGCTCTAAGCACATCTAAGAAGAGGCGCACCCTTGATTGCACATCCAACTTGCGTTTGTCACAGTAAACATCGATCGGTTCGCCTTCGACGTATTCAAGTACGAGATACGGCTGTCCTCCCGAGGAAACCCCGGCATCCAGAAGTTCGGCGATATTTGGATGACTGAGCCGGCCCAATATCGCTCCCTCGCGCTGAAATCGATCTTCGCCAACTCGACCAAGCAGCGCGATACTCAAGAACTTGACCGCAGCCTTGCGCTCGAAGCGTCCATCGCTTCGTTCTGCCAGCCACACAGTCCCCATGCCGCCATCTCCGATCGGTGAAACCAGTCGATATGCTCCCACCTGCTGACCGGCAAGACTTGCAGCGGATCGAATCACAGAGGGACTTTGTTCGAGAAACCTGGACTTCTCCGCCGCGCGATGCTCGTCTAAAAGCTCCTGCACGTATTCAGCAATGTCCGGATGTTCCAGGCGAAGTCCTTCGAGCCATTCGGCGCGGTCGTCTTCGGCCAAGGTTAGCGCCTTGTCGAGATAAGGGCTGAGGCGCTGCCATTGCTCCGGATTTATTGTGTCCATAGCTTCCTCACAACTCGGTCTGCAATTCCCGATGCAGGTAGATACGCGCCTTCTCCCATTTCCTTTGTACCGTGCGCTCCGAAAGCTTTCTCATGGCGGCGATCTCGGCAAACGAGAAACCGCAGAAGAATTTCAGGTCCACGATCTCGGCGAGTTCCGCTTCCACCTTCCCGAGCTTATCCAGAGCCTCACTGACTCGACTTAGTTCAACATCGTCCGCAAGGTCAGCCTCAACTGCGTTTTCCAGGGTGGTGATCTCGAACTTGCCTCCGCGCTTCTGCGCTTGCCGGTTGCGGGCATGGTCGATGATCAGTCCCCGCATGACTCGCGCTGCATAACCCATAAAGCGCGCTCGGTCCGGAAACCGTGAGTCGCGGGCAGCCATATCCAGATAGGCTTCATGAAGTAAAGTCGTGACACTAAGCGTGAGCTCACGGTTTCCGGCGAGTTGCCGTCGCGCGAGCCGGTGCAATTCGGAATACAAGGCAGCAAACAGGGCTTCGGTGTCGGAGTTGTTGCCGGTCTCTGCAGCTTGGATTAAAGAAGATAAAGTGGATGCCAAACGGCCTCTCCCGCAGGATGGAGGAAGTGTCGCTGAGATTCTCGCATTTTG
>Ga0070712_100001831_pt1 | contig 12941 bp, 10 predicted proteins | sample LARL81metaG_FD_71396 | JGI IMG/M metagenome (GOLD analysis project Ga0070712, IMG submission 71396) | Corn, switchgrass and miscanthus rhizosphere microbial communities from Kellogg Biological Station, Michigan, USA - LAR L8-1 metaG | ecosystem: Host-associated > Plants > Roots > Rhizosphere ...
ATCTGGCTGACGAGCTGCTGCGCAGAGGCAATCGCGTGATCGTCGTCGACAACCTCGAGACCGGGTCGCTGGCCAACATCGAGCACATCCGTACCGACCAGTTCGTGCACCTGCACGACAACATCATCGAGCCTTACTTCATCGACGAACCGATCGACTTCGTCTACCACCTCGCCTCACCGGCATCGCCGATCGACTATCTGCGGCTGCCGCTGCACACGCTCAAGGTCGGCTCCTACGGCACGCACCACACGCTCGGCCTCGCCAAGAAGCACCGCGCACGGTTCCTGATCGCCTCCACGAGCGAGGTCTACGGCGACCCCAAGGAGCACCCGCAGAAGGAGACCTACTGGGGTCACGTCAACCCGATCGGGCCGCGCGGGGTGTACGACGAGGCCAAGCGTTACGCCGAGGCGCTGACGATGGCCTATCACCGCCAGCAGGGCGTCGACACGGCGATCGTCCGGATCTTCAACACCTACGGCGCGCGGATGCGACCGCACGACGGCCGTGCGATTCCCACGTTCCTGCGCCAGGCGCTCCAGGACCGTCCGATCACGGTGTTCGGCGACGGTTCGCAGACCCGCTCGTTCTGTTACGTCGCCGACGAGATCCGTGGACTCATCGCGCTGGCCGAATCCGGGTACCACAACCCGGTCAACATCGGCAACCCGGAGGAGTTCACGCTCCTCGAACTTGCCCAGACCGTGATCGAGGTGACGGGATCGCGCTCGGAGATCGTCTACGAGGCGCTGCCGGTCGACGACCCGCAGGTCCGCCAGCCCGACATCACGCTCGCCCGGGAGATCCTGGGTTGGGAGCCAGAGGTGAGCCTGCGGGAGGGGCTTGAGCGCACGATCGAGCAGGCCGGGGCGGAAGCGCTGATCGGCGCCGGTCGCTGATCAGCGACCCCCCCGCGGCGTGATCCCCACACAATGCCCCTGTCCTACTTCGTAACTTAGTTGTCAAGATACCGTTACAGCCTGGACGGAACTATGAACAGCGCCGTTACGTCGTGACGACCAGGGAACGAGAGGCCACGCAGGAGAGGGCTGACGGGGCCTCGCATAACGGGGCCGAGCTTCAGCTACCCGAGCGCGACGTCAGGGCCAAGCGTCCGCCGCTGTTCTCGTTCGTCCTGCGCCTCGAGACGCTGCGGCGGATCGCGCGCGTCGTGTCGCTGCTGATCCTCGACTTCGTGGGCGTCACCGCCGCGCTGTTCTCGGCGCTGATGATCAAGCTGATCCTCCAGGGCAACCCCGACACACACGCCGCCTGGGAGGAGACGCGGCACTGGCTCGCGTTCGCCTATCTGATCACGGTGCTGATGTTCGCCCGGGCGGATCTGTACGCCGAGCGGACGCGCCGGCCGGGATTCGCCAAGATCACCACCGCGCTGTTCCAGGCGACCGTGATCGCGTTGGTGTTCGCGCTGGCAAACGGCGAGCACTTCTCCAGTTACTACATCTTCTACGGCTCGCTGTTCCTGGGGTCGGTGTACATCTCGGCGCTGCGCGCGGCGCACACGAAGTTCACCGGCTGGATCCTCGCGCAGGCCGGCTATCGCCGCCGGGCGATCCTCGTGGGATCGGGCAGGCACCTGGAGGAGGTTGCACACGCGCTCGAGAGCCGCGCCCGCACGGGAGTCGAGGTCGTCGGCTACTTCTCGCTGACGCCCCGCCCCCAGAACGGGCTGCGGTCGCTGGGCGAGCTCGACCAGCTGCCCGAGGCGCTTACTGCCGAGCGCGTGCAAGAGGTGATCATCGCCGACCCCGACTTCCCGCAGGAGCGGGCCGTCGAGCTCGTCGACTTCTGTCACCAACGCGGCGTGACAGTTCACATCGCGCCGTCGACGATGGAGATCCTGATCGACCGCGCGGAGTTCGTCCCGGGGCAGACGGTCCCCCTCTTCACGCTGCGCCCACCGGTGTTCGAGGGGATCGACTTCGCGCTCAAGCGAGGCTTCGACCTGGTGGTGTCGACCGCGGGGCTGGTGATCCTGTCGCCGGCGCTCGGATTGATCGCGCTCGCCGTCAGGGTCAGCTCGCGAGGCCCCGCGATCTACCGCTCCGTGCGGCCCGGCATGGCCGGCAAGCCGTTCCACTGCTTCAAGTTCCGCACCATGCGCGAGCACGCCGACCAGGTCCAGGACGACCTCGAGTCGCTCAACGAGAAGTCCGGCGCCCTGTTCAAGATCCGCCAGGACCCGCGCCTGACGCCGATCGGCGGGTTCCTGCGCCGCTATTCGCTCGACGAGCTACCCCAGCTCGTCAACGTCGTGCGCGGCGAGATGTCGCTCGTCGGCCCGCGACCGCTACCGATGCGCGACTTCGAGCGTCTCGAGGAGTGGCACAAGAAGCGCTACCTCGTGCTGCCGGGCATCACCGGGCTGTGGCAGGTCTCCGGGCGCTCGGACCTCGACTTCGACGACCTCGTCCGGCTCGACTTCCTCTACCTCGAACGCTGGTCGGTCATCCTTGACCTCCAGATCCTGCTCAAGACGATCCCCGCCGTGCTGTCGCGGCGCGGGGCGTTCTGACCGCGACGTCCGCGGCCCGAGCTGATGTCCGCGGCCCGAGCTGGGCCGAGACCGCATATCCTCCCGGGCCTTATGCCGCCGACCGACCGCTTCGTGATCACATTCGCCGCCGAGCCCCCGCGCGAGGCGCTGCCTTACGGCCGCTGGGCCAACACGCTGCGTGAGCACTTCCTCGGAGCGCTGCGCGACCTCGACACCGAAGGCGAGGACATCGGCGAGCCCGGCGAGGTCGCCTGGTTTCCCGACCGCACCTACGGCGGCAGGACGTACATCCCGGCGGTGGCGCGAACGAGCAAGGAATACGAGCTGTTCGGCTTCGTCTCATTCGGCGAGGAGTCGGGCGGCCCCACCGACTTCGACGCCCAGATCGACTACACGTCGGAGCTGGCTGAGGCCAACCCGGACTGGAAGCTCGACCTCAACGACGACGTGATCGGTCAGTGGCGCGGCGAGCAGGGCAAAACGGCCGACATGACGCTCGTCTGGGGGGTGCCGCTCATCCCCGGCGGCGCGATCGTCACTGCCGAGCTCGCCAACCTCGCGGTCGACCAGTGCGATCTCGTCGACGAGCGCTTCACGCTGATCGCGCCCGACAACTATCGCTCAGACTTCCTCGACGTCAAGCTTTGGAGCAAGTCCGGCGACGAGCTCGCCTCGGAGTCGCTTTACGTCGAGGACGACGAAGCGGACGACGAAGACGACGAAGCCGACGAAGACGACGAGTAGCGCGGGTCTTCCGATGCTGCCGCGGCGGTGAGCGCCGGCGGCAGCCGCAGTCGCACCTCGTCCATCGTCAGCGGGAAATGGCAAGCCGTCAGTCCGACTGCGCCCTTGCTTTCGAGCAGCGGCTCGTCCGCCGAGCAGATCTCCTGGGCCTTGGGACAGCGGGTGTGGAAGCGACAGGCCTTGGGCGGGTTGGCGGGGCTTGGCACGTCGCCCCAGAGCAGTTGGCGCTCGCGCTTTGCGCCGGCGGGATCCGGCACGGGCACTGCTGACATCAGCGCACCGCTGTACGGGTGGCGCGGGAACCTATACAGTTCGTCGCTGGGCGCCAGCTCGACGACCTTGCCCAGGTACATCACCGCGACGCGATCGCACATGTGACGCACCACGGACAGATCGTGGGCGATGAAGATCAGCGTCAGCCCCATGTCCCGGCGGAGGTCGCGCAGGAGGTTCAGGACCTGCGCCTGGATCGACACGTCGAGGGCCGACACCGGCTCGTCGGCCACGAGCACCTTGGGCTCGAGCGCGATCGCGCGCGCCACTCCGATCCGCTGGCGCTGCCCGCCGGAGAACTCGTGCGGGTAGCGGTTGTAGTGCTCCGGGTTCAACCCCACGGTGTCCATCAGCTCCTGCACGCGCTTCTTGCGCTCATCCCGGTTGGGCAGCAGCTTGTGGATCGCAAACGGCTCGGCGATGATCGAGCCGACCGTCTTGCGCGGGTTCAGGGACGAGTACGGGTCCTGGAAGATCATCTGCATCTCGCGGTGCAGCGCCTTCAGGTCGTCGCCCTTGTGCTTGGAGATGTCCTCGCCGTCGAGCAGGATCTGCCCCGACGTCGGGTCGAGCAATCGTACGATCAGCCGTGCCGTGGTGCTTTTGCCGCAGCCGGTCTCGCCGACGATGCCGAGCGTCTCGCCGGGCATCACGTCCAGCGAGACCCCGTCGACGGCCTTGACCGCGCCGACCTGCTTCTGGAACAGCACCCCCTGCTTGATCGGGAAGTGCTTGTTGACGTCGATGAGGCGGATCAGCGGCGTCTGCGCCGGCGACGCGCTCTCGGTCGGCGTCGCGCCGGGCCTTGGTTCCGGGAATGCGGGGCCGTCGGCGCTCATCCGCGCTCCTCCGTGGTCGCGGGCTCTGATCCGCCCACGGCGGCGGCGTGCGCCGGCTCCGCGAGCTTGCGCAGCGTGCTCGGCGCCTCCCCCGCCTCCAGCCCGCGCCAGATATCGGCCCGCACATTGGAGGCGAGCAGGCAGGCCACGCGGTGCTCCGGCTGCCCGGGCAGTGGCTCCAGCTGCGGGTCGATCCGGCGGTGGGCATCCCGGACATAGGGGCAGCGCGGGTGGAAGAAGCACCCGGACGGGCGCTTGATCAGGCTCGGCGGCCGTCCCGCGATCGGCTCGAGCTCGTCGGTGCGGGGCGTGTCCAGGCGCGGGATCGACTTCAGCAGTCCCCACGTGTACGGGTGCTCCGGGGCGGTGAAGATCTCCCGCGTCGCGGCCTTCTCGACGATCCGGCCGGCGTACATGACGGCGATCTCGTCCGCGATCTCCGCCACCACGCCGAGATCGTGCGTGATGATGATGATCGCCATCCCGAGCCGCTGCTGAAGCGATTCGAGCAAGGCCAAAATCTGGGCCTGGACGGTCACGTCGAGCGCCGTGGTGGGCTCGTCGGCGATCAGCAGTTTCGGTTCATTGGCCAGCGCCATGGCGATCATCACGCGCTGCCGCATCCCGCCCGAGAACTCATGCGGGTAGCCGTTGACGCGCCGCTGGGGATCCGGGATCCCCACCAGTTCCAGGAGGTCGATCGCCCGGGTCCGAGCCGCGGACTTCGAGACCTTGCGGTGGGTGAGCACGGCCTCCATCAGCTGCCAGCCGACCCGGTGGAACGGGTGCAGCGAGGACAGCGGATCCTGGAAGATCATGGCCACGTCGTTGCCACGCAGCCCGCGCAGCTGCTCGTCGGGCAGGGCCACGAGGTCCTTTCCCTCGAACATGATCCGGCCCTCGATGCGGGCGGTGCGGGTCCGCGTCAGCCCGAGCATGGTCAGCGAGGACACACTCTTGCCCGAGCCGGACTCGCCGACGATCCCGATCGTCTTGCCCGCGTCGACCTGGTAGGAGATCCCGTCGACAGCGTGCACAACGCCGTCCTCGGTGTGGAATTCGACCCGCAGGTCCTCCACGCTCAACAGCGGGTCGCTCATGCCCGATCTCCTGTGAACCGGCCCGGCGTCACTAGTACCGGACCCGAGGGTCGAGGTAGGCGTAGAGGATGTCGACGATGATGTTCGCCACGACGACGAACATCGCGGCCAGCAGCACGGTGCCCTGGACAATGGGGATGTCCGTGTTGACGATGGCGGCGTAGTTGAGCCGACCGATGCCCGGGATGTCAAACACCGTCTCGGTCAGGACCGCGCCGCCGAGCAGGGCGGCGATGTCGATGCCGAGGACCGTGATGACGGGCGTGATCGCCGCGCGGACGCCGTGGCGCCAGATCACGCGCGGCTCCTTCACGCCCTTGGCCCTGGCCGTCCGGATGTAGTCCTCGCCCATCGTCTCGATCAGGCTCCCGCGCAACAGGCGCGAGTAGATCGCGGCCTGGGTCGCCCCCAGCACGATCCACGGCAGCAGCAGGGACGTGAACCACTTCCACGGGTCCGCGGTGAGCCCAACGTAGGTGTTGGCGCCCGGGAGGATCGGGAACTTGCCGATGTCCGAGGCGAACAGGTACAGGACGATCAGGCCGAGCCAGAACACCGGCATCGACACGAAGGCGAGGGCAACGCTCATCGCCGAGCGGTCCATGAAGTCGCCCTTCTTGGTGAAGTAGCTGATCAGGATCACGATCCCGACTAGACCCCAGAGGAAGAAGAAGATCGAGCCCCAGGTGGAGCCTGCGAGCGCGATCAGCGCCAGCGGGATCAGCGCGCACCCGATCCACGCCAGCAGCATCTTCAGGCGCGTCTTCTGGGCCAGCTGCCGGTCGTGCACGACGGCGGAGAGGATGCCCACGGGGATCCCGACCACCAGCCACAGCACCACCGCGCCAACGGTCAGCGAGATCGTCGCCGGCAGCCGACTTACGATCAGGCTCAGCACCGACTCCTGGCTGTAGTAGCTGTAGCCGAGGTTGAAGTGCAGCACGAGGTTCTTGACGTATTCGAAGAACTGCGTGTACAGCGGCTTGTCGAGGCCCAGCTCGTGCGTGATGTAGGCGATCACCTGGGGGCTCGGCTGGCGTCCGGCCCGCAGCGCCGCGGGGTTCGCCGCCGGGAACACGTAGAAGACGAGGAACGTCAGCAGGATGACCAGGAGCAGGAGGACGATGCCCCACAGGATTCGGCGGATGACGTATTGGGCCATGGCGATAGGATCTCAGGGTCGCGGCGCGGCGACCACCGCCCCGCACGGGAGCGGTGGTCGCGACTACGTGCCGCGTGATTATTTCACCGACGTGTACGCGTAGTCCCACGAGCCGACGTTCCAGAGGTCACCGACTCCCTGGATGTTGGCGGCGCGGATGTTCGGCTGGGTGTCGAACTCTTCGGGCACGCCGACCGCCTTGTCGACCAACTGCTTGTCGATATTCGCCCACGCTTGTGCGCCCTGTGCCGGGTCCTGGATCAGCGTCGCGGCGTCCATCTCCTTGTTGATCGTGGGGTCGTTGAAGTTGCTGAAGTTGGAGTTGTTCGTGGGAACGATCGCCTTCCCGTTGAACGGCACGTACAGGATCGTCAACGGGTTGTCGTAATCCCGTATCCAGCCGGAGGACGGGCACACGTTGATGTGCTGTTTGGGCACACCGCAGTACTTGCCGTACATCACCGACTGGTCCACTTCACTCAGGTGCGTCTTGAAGCCGAGCGAGTTCAGCGCGCTGATGACGATCTGGGCGACCGCCGGCGCGTTGCCGTTGTTCCCCGCCACGACCTGCAGGGTCGCGTTGCCGGTGTACTTGCCGCCCGGATAGCCGGCCGCCTTCATCAGCGTCGTAGCCTCGGCCATGTTGCCGTTGACATCAGTGTTCCACGGGTAGTTCGGCCCGGCCGCCCCGCCGGACTCCTTGTAGCCGTCGGTGCCCGGCGTGATGAAGTGCGTCAGCGGCTGCGCCACCAGCGCGCCGCCGCGGGCCTTGACGATCGCCTCGCGGTCGACCGCGGCCCACACGGCTCGGCGCAGGTTGACGTTGTTGAACGGGGGTGACGTGGTGTCGAGACCACCGTAATGGTCGCCGGCGCCCGGCGCGAACTCGATCTGCGTCGGATACTGCTCGTAGGCCTGCTTGACGATCGACTGGGCCGGCGTGTCCTCCTGGACGACGCCCGTACCCTTGAGGACCTGCTGGCCGATGACCGCGGCCTCACCGCCGATGTTGACGTTGATCTGGTTCAGGTAGGCCGGCGGCTTGTACGCCGACGTGTACGTGCTCGCGCTCCAGTTCGGGTTGCGGACGAGCGTCGCCGACTTGCCGGTCTGGTAGCCGATCCCGGTGACCTTGCCGGTCTTGGGGTCCGACTTGAACATGTAGGGGCCGGTCGCGACCAGATACGTGCCGTACTGCGACGGGGATTTCTTGTCGAGCGGCCCGGCGAACTCCTCCGGCACCGGCGCGGTCAGCGGCATCTGGAGGGCCCCGATCAGGGTCGCGTCGGTCGGCTTGATGAGGTGGAAGATGACCGTGTCGTTGCCCTGCGTCGTGACGCCGGGGAACGGCCCGCCCTTGGCGCTCGCCGCGCCCTTCAGGTTGCCGAAGTAGGCCTGGAAGTATCCGTTGCCGACGTTCGGGTTGGCGCCGCGATCGATCGCGTACTCGACGTCCTTGGCCGTGACCACGCGGTTTACCGGCGGGCTGAATTTCACACCGGGCTGGAGGTGGACGGTGATCGTTAGGCCGTTGTCGGTGATGCCCCCGTTCGCGGTCGTCGGGACCGCCGTGGCGAGATTCGGGGCCAGCGTTGTGCTGGAGTTCGGCGGATAGATGAGCAGCGTTCGCTGCGTGGGGTATAGCGCCGTGTAGTCCCCCGAGAAGTACGCCGCGCCCGGATCGAGGTGCAGGTAGTCCTCGCTGGAATACGAGGTCAGCATCCCGCCCTTGGTGCCGTTCGGGTTCAGAGTCTCCGTGGCCATATTCTCGCCCGTCTTGTACGGGACGGTGGGGCCGGAGCTCGTGCCGCCGGCGGCGGACGTCGACGCCGTCTTGCTGCTGCTCGAGCTGCCGCACGCGGCAAGCAGAAGCGCCGCCGAGACGGCCGTGAGTACAGAGGCCACCCTGAGGTGGTGCGTCATTGCGTTGCCTCCTGGTCGTTTATAGCGCGAGGCGCGAACGCCCGCGCGATTGGTGTTTGATGTCATCGATCCCCTCGCGGATTAAGCGCGTCCAGGAGACCGTCGCCGACCAGGTTGAACGCGAGCACCGTGAGCAGCAGCGCAGCACCCGGGAACACCATGTACCACCAGGCTGTGCTGAAGGTCGGGGTGGCGTCGGAGATCATCTGACCCCAGCTCGCCGTCGGCGGCCGGATCCCGACGCCCAGGAAGGACAGCGCCGCCTCGAGCAGGATGTTGACCGGGATCAACAGGCTGGCGTATACGATCAGCGGCGCCAAAAGGTTGGGCAGGACCTCCCGGAACAGGATCCGTGAGTTGCTGGCGCCCAGCGACCGCGCCGCCTCGACGAACTCCTTCTCCCGCAGCGACAGCACCTGCCCCCGGACGATGCGGGCGATGTAGGTGAAGCTGCTGATCATGATGATGAAGATCACGGTGACGATGCCGGGCTGGATCAGCTTCGTGCCCCCGATGCTGAAGCAGCCCCGGACCTCGCACGCCGCGCCGATGCCGAGGCCGAGGACGAGGACCGGGAAGGCCAGGAAGACGTCGACGGTGCGCGAGATGAAGGTGTCCGTCCAACCGCGGTAGTAACCCGCCAGCAGGCCCATCGCGGTGCCCAGAAGGGTGGCCACGAGAGTGCCGACGATCCCCACGATGAGCGACGCCCGGGCGCCGTAGATCACCCGCGAGGCCACGTCGCGACCGAGCTGATCGACCCCGAACGGGTGCGCCGCGCTCGGCCCGGTCGGGCTGCCGAAGGCGTCCAGCGCGTTCGGGTTCTGGACATTGGGCCCTTGTAGCCCGAGCAGCTTGACGACCAAGGGCGCCAGGATCGCTACGACGATCAGCACGATGATGAATGCGGCGGATGCCGTCGCCACCCTGTCTCGCCGGAAGCGCCGCCAGAACAGCTGGCGCGGCGAGCGGGCGAGGATGTCGCCCGGCACTATCTCGACGCTCTCGGAGACGGACTCGGGTTCGAGCAGGAGCTCTGGCGCGCCGGCACTCATGAGCTCAACGACATTCCTCGTCGGTCAACCGATCCCTTCCCTCGCAGCACGGGTCCTCCGACCACCACCAGACAGGGAAATACCACAAGAACGCGGGGATGTCACCCACGATTAACTTGGCAACAACAGGATTGGCCGGCGGGTACCCTGCTGCCCGGGCCCTCGTAGCTCAATGGATAGAGCACGCGCCTCCTAAGCGCGGGATGCAGGTTCGATTCCTGCCGGGGGCACTTCGTGTTATGCGCCGCGCGCCGACCGCGCTCCCGCGAGGCGACCGTCCGTCCCTTGTGGTCACGGCGGGGCACGGTACCAAAAACATCTTGCGACGCGGGCCACCCACAATCGGCCCGTTCGGTCAAGCACAAGCTGCCCCTTGGATCAAACACAAGCTGCTCATTAGATCGCGTGATAGCGTCCGCGCCTGCTCGTCTCCGAGAGCACGTTAGACGCATGTTTGAGCCGGCCTCCGGCTCCGACTCAGGCGGGGCGCGCCCCCCGATCCGCCGCCTCCAAACTCGTGGCCAACCCGACGTTAGAACAGCACCCGGCCCCTCCGCCGCCGGCCGAGCCACACCGCGGCCGCCACAGCCCACGCGAACTGGCCCGCAGGCGACCCGAGCCGCTGATCGCGATCGCCGTGCTCGTGCTCGCGACGCTGTTCGTCGTGTGGGCGCGGACGCGGCCGGGCTACGACCCGTACGGCTGGCTCGTATGGGGCCGGCAGACCCTCAAGGGGGCGCTCGACACCAACGCGGCGCCGTCCTGGAAGCCGCTGCCGTACCTGTTCACGCTGCCCTACGCCCTGTTCGGGCACTACCAGCTGTGGCTGTGGATGATCACCTCGGTCGCGATCTCGCTGAGCGGCGTGGTGTTCGCGGCCCGGATCGCCTACCGCCTCACCGGCGCGCCGCCCGAGCGCCGCTGGGCGGCGTACGTGGCCGGCGCGTTCGCCGGCCTGGCGCTGCTCGGGATCACCGACTACTTCCACTATGTGCTCAGCGCGCAATCCGATCCGCTGATCGCGTCGCTGTGCCTGGGAGCGATCGACTGCCATCTCTCGCGACGGCCGCGCTGGGCGTTCGCCCTGCTCGTCCTCGCATCGCTGGGGCGCCCCGAGGTGTGGCCGTTTATCGCCGCCTATGCGATCTGGGCGTGGCTGCGGGTGCCGGCGATGCGATGGCTGGTGGTCGCGGGAGCCGTCGTGGTGCTGCTCCTGTGGTTCGGGATCCCCGGCCTTACGTCAGACAGCTTCTTCCAGGCCGGCAGCCACGCGCTCGGATCGGGTCGCGCGATCCACGGCAACAAGGTCACGGGGATCATCAGCCGCTTCGTCGGCCTGCACGAGACCGGCCTGGAGCTGATGGCGCTGCTGTCGGTCGTGCTCGCGGTCCTGCGGCGCGACCGGACGACGCTGGCGCTGGCGGCAGCCGCGGTGCTATGGGTGATCGTCGAGATCGCCTTCGCGCTGCACGGCTGGCCGGGAGTGCCGCGCTACATGTTCCCCGCCGCGGCGGTGATGGTGGTCGTCGCCGCGGTCGGCGTCGGCAAGCTGTTGGCAGAGCCGCCGCGCCTCTCGAGCGCCGTTGGCCTGGTCGGGATCGTTGTGGTCGCCGCCGTCGTGATCAGCCTGGTGCCGCCGGCGCTCTCCGACGCTCGAGCCGAGCACAAGGACCTAAAAGAGCAGCGCTTGCGCACCAAGGAGATCGGACAGCTGACGGGAACGATCCGCAAGCTCGGTGGCGCCGCGCTGCTGCGGTCCTGCGGGGAGCCGTTGACGCGGCTCGAGTACCAGTCGATCCTCGCCTGGAACCTGAACGTCAACGTGGCGACAGTCGGCTTCAAGTACGGCCCGGCGATCAGCAGCACCCGTCCGATCGTGCTGTTCTCGCCGCTGCCGCAGGGCGGCTGGAAGGTCAGCGCGCTGCACCAGCGGTCGCCGGCGTGCCGCGCCCTGCCGCATTGAGCGGGTTACGGCGGGACGGGGCTTCTCGGGGCCCGAACGTCAACGGCTCAATGAAGGAGACGGACGGGAGCGGTCGATCTGGACGTAAAAGTCGGCAACGGCCGGCGGGGCGGGGTGGCCGTGCCGACTAATGCGCGTGTACGACGCAAAACTCAGCGAACCTCGGTGGTCGACGGCCGGCGTGCTGGTTTTACGCCCTTTCCCGGCCCAGAACCCACCCCACGTCCCGCCCTTCAATGAAGGCCGTTGACGTTCGGCGCTCGCCACGCCGACACGCCGCTAGCGGTCCGGCCGCTCGGGATACACGTCGTCGATCGTCGTCAGCGCGACGACCGGCACACCGAAGGCCTCTTCGATCGCCTCGGCGCCGCCCGCCAGGCGGTCGCAGACGACCAGGACGCCGCACACCTGATGACCCTCGTCGCGCACCGCCTCGAGCGCCCTGATCGTCGAGCCGCCGGTGGTCGTCACGTCCTCGACCAGCATGCAGCGGTCGGCGGGGTCGAGCAGCGGCCCCTCGATCCGGCGCGCGAGCCCGTGCTGCTTGACCTCCTTGCGCACGAAGAACGCCTTCACGTCGGCGCCGCCGGCGAGCGCGGCGCAGGCGATCGGGTCGGCGCCCATCGTCATACCGCCCACGGCGGTCGCTCCCCACTCCTCGGCCTGTGCGGCGACCAGCCGTGCCAGCGCCGCGAATCCCGCCGGGCGCAGGATCGCGCGCTTGGCGTCGACCAGGTACTGGGCGGTCTGGCCGCTGGTCAGAACGACCTCGCCGATCACCAGCGCGTGCTCGCGCAGCTCTGAGACGAGGCGCTCGCGGGCGGTCGTATGAACGTCTAGATCCATGTCCAGAGATGATGTCAACGCGTCAGGCGGCCGATCACCGGCGCGTGATTAATCGGCTGCTGACCTTTATGAGCATCGCCTGCTGCGCGCTCGTGATCGTGTCGTTCGGGTTGTTTGCGCGCGATCAGATGGCGGGCGCCTCGCAGCACCAGCAGTCCGAGCTGGCCGCGGGAATCCCGGCTACGGCGGCCGGCGGCTCTTCGAGCACCAGGGCCCATGGTCAGCCCCGGCGGTTCATCGACGGCGCCGCGAGCGCGCTCGAGTCGCCCTTCAAGTCGATCGTCTCCACGCACTCGGAGTGGGTTGAGCACATCTTCCCGGCGATCTTCGCGCTGCTCGTCTACGGGCTGGGACTCGGGTTTCTCGCGCGGTTCTCGCGCGGCTTCGATTGACCTGAGCTAGTGCTCGTAGTAGACGTCGACGCCGTCGCCGACGTTCAGCCATCGGTAGATCGAGATCGCGTCGACGATCGGCACCCGCATGCAGCCGTGGCTGGCCGGATAGTCCGGCGCGGG
>Ga0070712_100001836_pt1 | contig 12933 bp, 11 predicted proteins | sample LARL81metaG_FD_71396 | JGI IMG/M metagenome (GOLD analysis project Ga0070712, IMG submission 71396) | Corn, switchgrass and miscanthus rhizosphere microbial communities from Kellogg Biological Station, Michigan, USA - LAR L8-1 metaG | ecosystem: Host-associated > Plants > Roots > Rhizosphere ...
ACGTTCTGCGCGATCGCAATCCTGCTCGCCAGCCTGTCCGGCTCGGCTGGGGCGGCACCGGCGCCGGGGCCGGCCGCGATCGACCAGACCGGCTGCGGCTCGCTGGCCGCGAGCCCGGTGCCGATCACGAAGGTGCTCACGATCATCGTCGAGAACACCGACCTCGACCAGATCGTCGGCTCGCCGCAGGCGCCGAACATGAACGCGCTGATCGGCTCGTGCGGCCTCGCGTCGGACTTCCACGGCATCCAGTTCCCGAGCCTGCCGAACTACATCGCGCTCACGTCGGGGCAGATCCCGGCGTCGATCGCGGTGGACGGCGTGAAGGGCCGCGACTGCCTGCCGTCGCCGTCCTGCCAGAGCACCGACCCGAGCATCTTCACCCAGATCGGCGCCACCGCCGGCTCGGCCCAGCCGCTCTCGTGGCGGACGTACGCCGAGAGCATGCCGGAGAACTGCGAGCACGCGAACGTGGGCGAGTACGTCGCCCGGCACAACCCGGCCGTCTACTACCCGAACGACGCTGCCGCGTGCTCCGAGCTCGACGTCCCCTCGGGCTCGCCGGCGTCGGGCGCGCTCGCCTCCGACCTGGCGGCCGGGACGCTGCCCAGCTACTCGCTCTTCATCCCCAACCTCTGCAACGACGGCCACGACTCGTGCAACGGCGTCCCCCGCGTCGTCGAGCAGGACGACACCATCGGCGCGTGGATGCCGTCGATCCTGGCCTCGCCCGACTACCAGAGCGGCCACCTGCTGGTCGTAATCACGGCCGACACGAGCCAGTCCGCGGCGAACGGCAACCTGCTCGCGACCATCATGGTGAACCCGGACATCCCGGCCGGGACGAACGCGACCGGGCGGTTCGACCACTACTCGCTGCTGCGGCTCGACGAGGAGCTGCTCGGCCTGCCCCCGCTCGCGAACGCCGCCACCGCCGCCGACATGGCGGCCGCGTTCAACCTGCCGCTGCCGTAGCGGCCGGCGGCGCGGTGTGCCCGGCGCTTGCCCGCGGCGGCCGCGGACGTCAGAGCGCGCGGCGACGATCGTTTCGAGCCCGGCACCGGGACGCGCGCTTCCGCCGGGCGGCGGTGAGCCGGTGTGGATCGGCCCGCGCACGCAAGACGCGCTCGGGGGCGCGTGCGCTCCGCCGGAGCGCAGCCTCCCTGTCATCGCCCTGCGCACGACGGCGTTCGCTCGGGGGACGGCCGCGAGCGATGCCCACTCGACCTCGCCGGACGTCGCCGCCCACCTCCTGCGACCGCCAGCGGCCGGGAGAGCAGCATGGCGTGCCCCTCCGGATCGCCGGCTTCTTCAGCACCGCATGCCCGCCTGGCGCACGCTGTGCTCCTCGGCTGCGCGGCCGGCAACGATCAGACAGAAAGACGCGCTTCCCTTGAGCTGACTGGGCGAGCTCCGACCCCGCAGTGTCGGGCCGCCCGCCCGCACGCTGCAAGAGCAACATACCCGAGCCCCTACGTGACCGGTCTCATGGATCGGGCGATTGCGCCCGATACCATTCGGGCAATGGAGTCTGGATGGGCCGGGCAGTGACGGCGGAGCATCGTCGTCGCAGCAGCTGCCGGCTGGGAACCAAGGACGTGCACAGCCGCAGGCATATCACCCTGTTGAGGATGGTCGCACTTGCGGCATGCTTGGCGGTGGCCACAAGCGCCGGGCCCGCCACGCCTCGGTCGAATGCCGCCGCGAGCGGCGTGGTGTACCGAAACGGCGACTTCGAGGCGAACAACTGGTGTCAGTGGAACCTCGAACAGGTGACCGAGGTCATTTCGCCGACACGCTGTGCCCACGCGTTTGGCACCGCCGCGAACAGCGGTCATAGCGCGGCCAGGATCGTGACGCGGCCGCGGCCGACTCGCGGCTCGAACTCGCGGTACTCCGCACGTCTGTGGTTGGGCCCCAATAACGGTTCGGGTTCGACCAACGACACTGCCGCGCTGATCATGATGACGAGCAGACGCAGACTTGCCACTGGTGCCCAGGCCTACATCGGCTGGTCGGTGTACCTCCCGAAGCGGGACGCGTGCGCCTTCCCTAACAATTACGGCGATTGGAACGTGATCCAGGAGCTGCTTCAGAACCCGGGAGGCTCGACGTCGCCCGGTCCGCCCTTCGGTGTTGGGATCGACACGGCCAGCTGGAACGGCGCGAGCAGCTGCCATCCGAGGTTCTACGCGCAACTCGCGGTCGACCAGACCACAGGAAACCCCGGCCGCACTCCGGTTGGCAGCCGGCAGCGATGGGAGGCCTCGGCGACAGTTCCCTGGAACAAGTGGGTCGACTTCGTGATCCGCTACAAGGTTGCGCTAGACCACACGGGCATCGTCCAGCTCTGGCGCGATGGCGTCCGGGTGCTGTCGCTCACCCACGTACAGACCGAGTTTGCAGGATGGAATACCGGTCTCGACACATACGCGATGCTGTACGGCGCCCCCGCGAACACGACCCGGGTCGCCTACTTCGACGATTTTCGCGTCGGTTCAAGCTACGCGGCCGTGGCCCCGTGAGGCGGAACGCCGTAGGCCGTTAGGCGGCCGAGCGGAGCGGCGCAGGAGTTGAATTAACGAATCGTGGGGCTGCCCACGGCGCAGGTGGTCATAGCGTCGGCCATGAGTTCCGCGGGCACGGCGACCCAGGCCTAGCGGCAGGTGTCTTGCCATGGCGGATTCGGAACCGTGACCCGGCCTGGTCGACGTTGCGCCATTCCAACTCGCAGAGCTCTGGGAGCCACCGCTCGAGGCGGACGACGGCGACCTGGTGTGCCGGCAGACAAGCAAGTCGACGGGCTCACGCGTCGTAGCTATCCGTTTCTAAGGGACACCCGAAAGCCTCGAAGAGTGCCCCGCCCGCGCTGGCGACGAGCCCTCCCGGCCGCGATGCCTCTAGTAAACGCTCGTGACACATGTTACTGTCGCAACTCTCTCGCAACCGGCCCGCCGGGATGGGGCGCGGGGGCCGCACATCTTTGAGGAGGCACTATGCGCAAGCTCGCAGCACTCGTGGCCGTGCTCACGGCCTTCCTGGTCATGGCGGCGCCGGCCGGCGCGGCCACCGTATTCAAGGATCACTTCCACGGCAAGATCGCCGAGGCCGGCTGGGAGCAGGACACCGCCACCACTTCGACCTTCGTGACGGTGGAGGCCTCGTCGAATGAGACCTTCCTGGACGTGTTCCAGGCTCACCTCGACGCTCAGGGCAACTTCACCGGCGCGGTCGACACTACCGCCGACGTCACGTCAGGATTCAGCCTCTCGATCGCCAAGGCGTACGGGTCCGCGCACCTGAGCGGCTCCGGGCTGGCAGCCCAGCAGTGCACCTTTGACAGCAACGGCGATCTGATCGGGTGCACCGCCACCACGATGGCCGTGGACGTGCACTGGACGGCAACCGACGCACTCCAGCACGGCGTCTCCAACGACCACTTCAGCGGGGACGGGTTCTCGTTCTCGGATCACTTCAACGGCGCCTTCCGGGACGCGGCTGCGTCAGGGACGGTGGGCGGCGTTTCCGTCGATCCCTCGAGCCAGGAGTTCGGCGACCTGGGTCGCACCAACTCGTCCAGCATCTCCCGCTGCCTGGGCAAGAACTGCTGAAAGACGCGACGGACGGGGGAGCCCCATCACCCCCGCCCGCCTCGCTGGCAGCGTCCTGGCTCGTTCCGGTCAGCGTCGGGTTTCGGCTGAACGTGGTCGCACGCATGCCGGGCACCAGCGGCGTGTGGGCGGCTGGCTGCAACAGCGACGCCCAGCCCGTAAACCTTGCCGGCGATTGGAACCGCTCACGGCGGCGGTTCACGGCGATCCCCGCACGCCCAAGCAAGGCCCCGAGTGGAGCCTTTTCACCACGATCGCCGCGACAGCCGGAGAAACGACGGATGGGCGATCGGACGGGGCCGCGGGACGGACACCTGTGCGGCGGACCGAGAACGGGGCGGTCGAGTGGATTTGGCTCAGGTAGGCGGTTTCCGCGCTCGGCCGTCGTCCGCCAGTCTTGCCGGGAAGACGAGCCCCGCGTAGCAGAGGGAGTTTGCCATGCCCGAAGAGAAAGGCCCCCAAGTGCGGGCCAGGGAAGGCGGCGACGAGCAACCGGGAACGGTTGCTCGTCGCGGAGACGTTTCTCACCGCCCGCCGGGCTTGCGCCTTCTGCCAGGTCTATGGCGTATGCTGACACGCTGCCGGCCCGACCCGGCGACGGTCGGTCGGCTGCCATGCCAATGTCCGACGTGTCGGCAGCAACCGTCCCCTTCGTCGACCTGTCCCACGTGAACGCGGCAGTCGAGGCAGACGTCTTGACCGACACCGCCGGGATCATCGCGAGTGGCGCGTTCACCAACGGCCCGCACGTCGAGCAGTTCGAGAAGGCATTTGCCGCCTACTGCGGCGCACGCGAGTGCATCGGCGTGTCCAGCGGACTGGACGGCCTGCGGCTGGCACTGATCGCCGCCGGGGTAGGGGCGGGGGATGAGATCATCGTCCCTGCCCAGACGTTCATCGCAACTTTCGAGGCGGTGACCCAGGCTGGTGCCAGGCCGGTCGTGGTCGACGTCTCCGAGGATGACCACAACCTGGATGCCGCCGCTGCTGAGGCTGCCGTGACCACACGCACCCGAGGGATTCTGCCGGTGCACCTCTACGGGCAGATGGCGGATATGCAGCGGCTGCGGCAACTGGCTACGCGCCGCGGTCTGCGATTGGTGGAGGACGCATGCCAGGCCCACGGCGCAATGCGCGACGGACTGTGCCCGGGGGCGGCCGGGGACGCGGCGACCTTCAGCTTCTATCCGACCAAGAATCTGGGTGCCTGGGGTGACGCCGGCGCCGTGATCACTAACGATCCCGCGCTGGCCGGATGCGCACGGTCGCTCCGCCAGCACGGCGAGCGCGAACGGTACTTCTCGGAGCGCATCGGCTACACCGCCCGCCTGGACACGCTGCAGGCGGCGGTGCTGTTGCGCAAGTTGCGACTGTTGGACGAGTGGACCCGGCAACGGCGCGAGATCGCGGCCGCCTATGCGGCGGGGCTCGAGAACGTCGGCGACATCCGCCCACTCCCGGTTCCCGTGGGAAGCCGGCCGGTGTGGCACATCTATCCGATCCGCACGTCCCACACCGAGTCGCTCGGTGCGTTTCTCGCCGAACGGGGAATCGGCACCGGGCGTCACTACCGGGAGCCGCCGCACCTGTCCCGGGCATACGCGGAGCTGAACCACCGGCGAGGCGATTTCCCGGTTGCCGAAGGGCTCGCCGATGAGTCAGTGTCCCTGCCGATCTTCCCCGGCATGTCCGAGCGTCAGGCGACCTGGGTGACGGTTTCCATCAGGCAGTTCTTCGCTCGCGGTGCGTGACTCCTTGGACTCGCGGCTTCACCCGTCACTCTCATCTCGCTCATCTCGTGCTCGCCCCGGCGGGGAGCCATCCGCCGGCCGGGCCGGCGACCGCAGCGGCCTGAGCTGGCGGTAGAACTCCTTCAACGGCGTCCGCATCCCCAACGGCACGCCGCAGCGAGCCACCGGCCGGGCGGGGACTCCCTGAACCATCGTCAGCGGCGGAACGGACTGGCTGACGACGCTTCCGGCCGTCACGACGGCGCCGTGGCCGATCCTGACGTTCGGGAGGATGGTGACGTTGGGGCCGATGAAGACGTCGTCCTCGATCACCACTGCCGGCTCGTCCTCGTCCCGGAAGCTGTCGCTCTCACGAAAGTGGGCGATGATCAGCGCCCGGTGCCCGACGACGACCCGATCGCCAATGCTCAGCCGGTGAGGATAGGCCGTCTCGAGGATCGCATCCGTGCCGATGAACACTCCCGAGCCCATGCGGACGCCCCGCCACCGGTGCATCCGGACGCGAAGCGTCTCTGACCCAGGCGCGTAGAGCGCACACACCTGGAGGAGACGATTCCGGGCACCCTGGATCCGATTCTCGACGGTCGGCACCGGTTTACCTCCGAAGCGCCGGATGCCGCGGCATGTGCGTCTTAGCCCTCGATCTGGGCGGCGAGATGGCGAGTGAGCGGACCGACGACCGTCAGCTCCCCGGGCGGCAGCTCGCTGAAGTCGAGCACGGTCGCGTAGCGGTCCTCGAGCGACGAGATCAGCTCCAGCAGGCCGAACGAGTCGATGACTCCCTCGGCCAGCAGGTCGAGGTCATCAGGGACGTCCGCCGGCGCCCTGCCAATGGCAGCCAGGGGCTCGATGAGCGTCTCGAGCATCGCGGCTCGGACATCGGCCGTCATCACGGTTCCCTTCGCTCAAGCAACAACTCGAGAGCACGCCGGTCGGTCTTGCCGTTTGCGGTTAGTGGCAACTCTGGCAACTCGTGGATCTGTCGAGGAACCATGTACGGCGGGAGCCTCAACGCGAGGGTTGCGCGGACTCCGGGTGCGTCGACCGGGCCACCGCTGACAAACGCTACCACACCACCCGCGCCGCTTTCCGTGCGGGGCCACGCCGCGGCGGCAACCGAATCCCGGCCGGTCGCCTCGCGCAGCGCCGCCTCGATCTCGAGGAGCTCGACGCGATGGCCGAGGATCTTGACCTGATGGTCCATCCGGCCCAGGTAGCAGAGCGGTGCATCGGGGGTGCGCCTGGTCACGACGTCGCCGGTGCGGTAGTACTTTGCCGAGCGGCCGGGCGGAACAACAAATGCGGCCTGCGTCCGCTCAGGGTCGTTCCAGTAGCCCAGCGTGACCTGATCGCCCGACACCATCAGCTCGCCCCGGTCCCCTGCCGGCACCTCTTGCAACGACGCGTTGGCCAGCATCACGTCGAGCCCGGGAAACGGCTCGCCGATCGGGACGATCCCGTGGATGCACTGCGGTCGCGACGCCTCTCCCCGCCATCGGTAGACCGTGCATGCGACCGTCACCTCCGTCGGGCCGTAGAGGTTCTCGAGCGTCGCCCCCGGAGCGGCGGCGCTCCAAGCATCCGCAAGCTCCGCCGGCAGTGGCTCACCGCAGAAGAGGCTCCAGCGCAGGCTCGGGAGGCTGCCCGGGGCGAGGCCGCCCAGGCGGCGCATGAACATCGCCGCGGACGGAACAGAGAACCAGACCGTCAGCTCGTGCTCGCGGATGAAGCCGGCCGGGTTTACGAGATCGGCCCGCGACGGGCAGACCAGGCACGCGCCCGCCTCCCAGGTCATGAACTGGTCGAAGACAGAGAGGTCGAAGGTCAGGTCGAACATCTGCGACAGCCGGTCGGCCGACGTCAGCCGGTATCGGGCGGAGAGCCGCGAGACCAGGGCCCGGACGTTCGCGTGACTGACCGCGACGCCCTTCGGAACACCGGTGCTCCCGGACGTGAACATCAGGTAGGCCGGTGCGTCGCGCTCGACGGTCGTGCGCGAAGCGAACGCCGCGCGGCTGTCCCGCGGGCTCACCACGGGGTGCCGCGCGTCGATCGGGACGGGGGGATCGACCGGGTCGTCCGCCACGATGAGAGTCTCCGGGACGGTTTCCGTCAGGATGGCGGGCAGCTGCGCGAGCCCCTCGCCGTCCGCGATCACCGCCGATGCGCCCGACCGCTCGAGGATCACGCGGTTGCGATCGGCGGGGTAGGCCGTGTTCAGTGGGACATACGCGCCACCGGCCATCAGCGTCCCGAGCACGCCCGCGTACGCCGTCGGCGTCCGCCCCGCCAGGATGGCCACGGGCGACGTATCTCCGACGGCATTGGCGAGCCGCATGGCCCGTTCGGCCATCTGCGCGTAGGTCAGCGTGCCGCCGTCCCAGCGCAGGCACACCTGGTCCGGATACTGTTCGACCGACCGGAGGAACCCGCTCTGAGCAGCGTGAGTGGAGGTGGGAGGCATCCTGAAGCGGCCGTGGCGGCGCCTGACTGTCCGGAGCCTACCCTGGCCGCGGCGCCCGGGGCGACCAGCCGCGCAGCCGTCGGCGCCCGCCCTTGACCCGATGAGCTCGACCGCCGAACCGGTGGGGGACGCGGACGGGGACGCCGCGTCCATCCGTGAGCGCGGGGCCGTCGGTGCCGTTCTTCTCACCGTGCGGGCCGCCGGTGGGCAGGTAGTCGCATTCCTTGGCACCCTGGTGCTCGCACATCAGCTGTCGCCGCGCGCATTCGGTCTGGTCGCATTTGGAGCAACCGTGGTTATCATCGGCGAATTCCTCGCCGACGGCGGTCTCGGTGCGGCGCTGATCCGGCAGGCACGCCACCCCACCCTGGCCGAGCTGCAGGCGCTGCTCGGACTGCAGCTGACGATGACCACCGTCCTCGCGCTGGCCATCGCCGTGGTGGGGCTCCAAGCAGGCACGGCCGGAGCAGTTACCGCGATCATGGCGGCCTCGCTGCCGCTGCTCGCGCTGCGCGCGCCGCACGCCATCGCGCTCGAACGTGAGCTGCGGTACGGGCCAATCTCCTCGATCGATTTCGCAGAGTCGGTGGCCTATTACAGCTGGGCGATTGCGACGGTCTGGCTCGGCTGGGGGGTTTGGGGGCTGGCATCGGCGGCGGTCGTGCGCGCGCTGCTGGGCTCAACGCTGATGACGATCGCTTCGCCGTATCCGCTCTTGATGCCGCGCCCGCGGATCCACACGCTGCGATCGATGCTCGGGTTCGGCGTACGCTTCCAGGCGGTGGGTCTGGCGGGCCTGGTGAGATCGCAGGGAGTCAACCTCGTGATCGTCGCGGTCGCCGGCGATAGAGCGCTCGGCTACTGGTCACTGGCGAACCGGCTGCTGCAGGTACCGTTCTGGCTCTTCCAGGCGCTCTGGCGCGTCTCCTACCCGACCATGGCACGACTTCGCGCCCTGGGGGAGGACACTCGTCGGGTGGTAGGGCGCCTCGCCCGCATCACCGCCCTTGCGGCAGGAGCCGCGCTCGCTCCGCTGGCCGCCTCCGCGCACTCCCTCATCCCAGCACTGTTTGGGAACACCTGGGCGCCGGCGGCCGAGCCCATCACCTGGGCCAGCGCCGGGTTGATGGTTTCGGGACCGATCTCCGTTGCGGCGTCCGGATACCTGTACTCGGAACTCGACGCGGGAACGCCGCTGTACGCGACGATCGTGAACGGAGTCGTGTGGATCGCTTTGACCGCCGCGCTCTTGGGGCCGCTAGGGATCGCAGCGGCCGGCATCGCCTGGATGGTCGCATCGTGGTGCGAGGCGGCGATCTTTGCCAGGGCTGTGCGTCGTAAGGCGGGCCTGGCTGTCGGCCGGCTGATCCTCGGTCCCGTCACAATCGGCTTTGCGGCGGCTCTGCTCGGTCTCACGGTGTCGGCTCCCACCACCGGCGGACTCGCCGCCGGGATAGCCGTCGCAACCGTGACGGTTGCCGCGTACGTCGCGCTCAGCCTGACCTTCAACCGGGCCGATCTTCTGGCAGCCGCACGGCGGACGCGTGCCCTGATATGACCGACGAACCCGCCACCGTTGGGCGCGGGCCGGTGCCAGCGCCCTGCTTCCTCGTTGGTTCCGAGCGGTCGGGGACGACGCTCCTGCGGCTGATGCTCGATCACAATCCCGACATCGCGTTCGACAAGGAGTTCGATTTCGCCGTCACGATGGTGTCCGACACTGGCCGGCTGCCGCCGGTGCAGAAGTACGTCAACTGGGTCGTCACGGTGCGTGGGATGAGCTTCGAGGTCGACCCTTCCCTGAGCTATCTCGAGCTCGTGCACGACTTCCTGCAGCAGAAGCGGGCTGGATCCGGGGGCAAGGCGCACGTGGGGGCAACGGTTCATCGCAAGTTCGAGCGCCTGCGCTTCCTGTGGCCGACGGCACGCTACATCCACCTGGTGCGGGATCCTCGTGACGTGGCCCGGTCGGTTGTTCAGAAAGGATGGGCCGGGAACGTGTACCACGCCGCCGAGTTCTGGCTAGACGCCGAGCGATCGTGGGACACTCTCGCACCGCACCTCTCCGACGACCGGGCGATCGAAGTCCGCTACGAGGACCTCGTCACCGAACCAGAGCGCACGCTGACGGCGATCTGCCGCTTCATCGGCGTGCCGTATTCCCTTCGGATGCTTGAGTATTCGGCAGACGCACCGCAGTATCCCCCGCCCGACCCGCGGCTGGTCGCCCAGTGGCGGACGAAGCTTGAACCGCGCGACGTCGCTCTGGTGGAGATCCGCACAGGCACGCTGCTGGAGAGCCGCGGCTACGTCGCGAGCGAGTACTCCAGGCCCGGGATAGGGCGGGTGAGGCACGAGCTTCTGTTGAACGCCGGGCGGGTGAAACGGCTGGCGACGCGTGCGCACACGTTCGGGCCCGGTCTCGTCACGCTGGACGTGATCGCTCGTCGCACCCGCCTCGCCTCGCTGGAGTCATACGCCCGGATCCGGATGAACGCGATCGAGCAACGGATGGTCGACGAGGAGGCGGCCGGGGCGCGGACGCCGTCGCCGAACATCGCGCCGTCGTCGCGAGAGCGGTAACGATCACCCGCTCACACCCGGCGCAACGCGCGGACGATGGGCAGCGCCCGATCCCGCGACTCGGTCAGCACCCTGCGGGTCAGCGGCCAGGCCGAAGGGCGCCAGTCGCGGAAACTCGCCGCACACGCGCCCCCGCCCCCGCAGATGCGGACTCGAAGCTCGTCCGCCGCGTCGTCCGAATCTGCCATGAAGGAGTAGCCACCGCTGGTGGCGGTAGGGACGTCGTAGCGTCTGCCGTTGAGTACGATCGGCAATGGATCAGTGCCGCCGAAGATCGGCGGCACCTCAATGCGGATGCTCGATGCGCGCGGCCTCGGGATGCGCAGGTCGCGCGAGTAGACGGCAACCGTCGCCACACCGTCGCGCACCCTACAGACGGCATTTCTGCGGGTGATGGACGCGAGCGACCCCCACCGGACGTCCCCGATCTCGGCCGCTCTCACCACGGCCGCATGAACAGCGTGCAACGTGTCCCGAAGGTCGGAGTGGTGGCAGTAGAGGATGAGCGGCTGATCGAGGAACGCGCGAAAGACGAGGTCGTCCAGGTTCCGCGTGAGCAGGTATCGTGAGACGACGGGAAGTCCGCCGCTCGCAAGCTGGGCCGGAAGCCAACCGCCCAGACGCCACCGCGCGTGGCCGGAGAATGCATCCCAGGGAAACGGCCGAGATGCCGCCAGGCCGAGAAAGCCAGAGCGGAAGAGCGCGCCCAGCATGGGTGCACCGCACGCTCCGTGCGGGGGACACATGACGCGCTCCACCCGAAGTCCCGCAGCACGCTCGAACCTGGCAACGCGCGTGGTGGCCGAACGAACGATCTTTTCGGCCTCGGCCGGGCTGGCCGGACGTTCGAGCTCGCGGCGCACATGGTCGTTTCCGTGCATGACCAGCGAGAGCTGGCCCGGATGATCCCGGAAGACCCCCGCACCACGGCGCCCGGGCAGGACGAGATCGAGCGGGATGGTCGCCACCGCCACGTGGTAGCCGAGCTCACGTGCGTCGCGCGCGAGCTCGGCGAAACTGACGTGGCCGTACGACCCGAGGCGCGGGTTGGGGTCGTCGATGATGAAGCATGCGTCGATCGGCCTGGGCGGATCGCAGGTGCCGCCGCACAGCCGCTTCAGGAAATGCACGAGCGGAAGCAGCGACCAGAAGCGCCCCGCCGTCAGATGGTCACGGAGATATTCGCGCTCGGCCAGCTCCGCCGGTACGGCGGCTGCGAACTCGCGGCCACCCGCCGTCGCACTGCGCACCCAGATCGGGTTCCCCTCCACGGCGGCCAGGACATCCGCGTCGCGCTCCATCCGCACAGCAGCCGGTGCCGCCGCCACGCCCTCCACCAACCGCTGGGTCCGGAGGGTGCGGTCGAGCTCGTCCGAACGAGACATCTCGACGGTGAAGGGGGCACTTACGCGAGTCTCGTTGGCCTCCTGCAGCATCAGGCACGGTACCCGCAGGCGCCCGGACACCGAGTGCCCTGGGAAGCAGACCGCAGCATCGATATCGCCCAAGTCGTCATCACGTCTCGCGACGAACGAAACCGGGTATGCCTCTCCGAGCGCGCGCCACAACTCGCGGTGGCTCCCGAGTGCGGAGACGGGAACCACCGCGACCCGGTGCAACCGCACGTCTGGCAACTCGTCTTGGCCGTCGTCTGGGGGCCCGGTCACGTCGATTTTAGGATATCCTGGTGATCCGCAGGCGTGCGGTCGCGACTCTGCGGATCTGCGCGGATTGGTGCCGTCGGAATCCGCGAGGCAGGACGATGCATCCACTCGGCCGGCGGAGTCGATTATCACATTGCAGCCGATGATTCACCGCCGGCACATACGCTACGCACTGCGCCCGGGTACCTGGAAGCATGCCGGCCGGCGAGTCGTATGGGGCCGCACGGAGCCGGCGGTCCGACCCAAAGTCCCCTTGACGTGGCCGATCACCGAGGAGATGAGCGCACACATGCGCATCCGATGGCCGATCAGGATCAACCCCGGACGGCCGAGTCTCGATGACGCCTTGGGCATGATCAAGCGCGGGATCGCCGCACACGTTCCGATCGAGTATGACGACATACCCCAGCCGGCGGGAGGTGTGATTCTTTTTCACGTCCTCGACCGAGGCAGGTCCCGTCGCGTGGTGATCGACACCGATGATCAACTCATCCTCAACGACTGCGCGGATGAGTCTGATGTGTACTTCAAGATGCAGTACCTCCACGGAGGATACGGAACCCCGCAAATTCGTCCAGGAGGCTACGTTTCGCTGCAACCGGCGTTGTATAGATATCGCTGGAATTGGCGACAACTTCGCAAAAGTGCGAATCCGGCCTTTGACGTATACGGCCGGTTTGGCACCGCACCGGAGAAGCAGGATATACGGCGCGATGCGATTGCGCGTCTAAGAGCACACAACCGGTTCGGGTTCTACGGAGGTTCGGGCGCGGTCTGGTGGGGCGAGTATATGGACGAGATCTGCCGAGCCCGTGTCTGCCTCGACCTTCCGGGCCGGGGTGAACTCTGCTACAGGCTCG
>Ga0070712_100001839_pt1 | contig 12929 bp, 4 predicted proteins | sample LARL81metaG_FD_71396 | JGI IMG/M metagenome (GOLD analysis project Ga0070712, IMG submission 71396) | Corn, switchgrass and miscanthus rhizosphere microbial communities from Kellogg Biological Station, Michigan, USA - LAR L8-1 metaG | ecosystem: Host-associated > Plants > Roots > Rhizosphere ...
CCATGTTCCAGTAGGGCAGTCCACGGAACTGTCCGATACCTCCGGTCTTGTTGTCGATACCGAGTATCGGAGGACGACGAATTGATGCTCAGTACCCCTTGAACTCGCCTTCAGAGGTCAAGATAGAAATTGGTTGTACCTTCCTGGCGCAACGGTGTTCCGTCGTGCGGTCGAGGGTTCGACCAGAACTACGAAGTCTGCAAAGAAGTTTGTACCGTCGATTTCTGCGGGACTAGTGAGAAATGGGTGCGTTCAGGGTCGCTCTCTGAGAACACGTGAATCCGTGCCCGCTCTCGCAACCTGAATTTATGCGGCTCGCGCGGCTTGCATGGGCAGATTAGGCGCTGAAATTCGGCAGAATCGTCAATGTCTTCGATGCGGGCGCCGTTACTATAGGTCAGTCCAAAGTCTTTTACCATGTATTGCATCTGGCAATTCGGGCATTCCACGTACAGGCGTGTCTTTGACACCGCTGATTCTCCAATCTCTGGAATGTTCGTCAAACCTTCCTCGTGCTAGATCAGTAAAGCATCTCTCTTCCCGATGGGCCATGGCTCGTACGCTTGATTATTTCGGTAACGTTACCGATGGCCGCTCGACTTAACTCTCACAGCTAGGTCCACTGATCAGCGATCCGGCGTATTTCCCACTATCGTTTGCTTAACTTCCGGATTGCCGCCGATTCGACGAAGTGCGCAATTTGTGAGCGAGGGGCGTTTCTCGGAAGGTAATGCTGGCATAGAATGGTCGTCGTTTCCGTTAGCCTGTCCGGCAGGCGGAAGTGCAATTCCGCCTAGTTTTTTAGCGACGGATTTGTGATGCGACGGCCGATTGGCTCATGGTGGCTCGCAAAGCTCAGAGACGGGGATCGCCGTGCAGCAGTTTGAGATCGGTGTCGGTCTCCAGTCCTTTGCGCATATCCCAACTAACCGCGTCTTCCGCGGCGAACTGTAGGTTGGCGAACGCTTCGTCCCGCTTACCCTCCAGCGCCAGAACACAAGCAAGCGCGTAGGCGCTGAAGGCAGTGTCGGGATTGGCGGTGAAGGAGCGGCTGAAATTGGCGAATGGGGAGCTTCATATCGACTCAGAGCCGGGACACGGGACAACAGTCCGGGCACGAGTCCCCCTCGTTGAGGAGAGATCAATAGCAGGGGCTGCCGCTTAGACGAGGGCGAGCGCTCTTCCTGAAATCGGTTAGATACCGAATTTGGCCTATCAGTTCCTCACGCCTTTGTTTTCAATGTCAGCACTTGTTGGTAGCTGACTCTGACCAACCCGGATATACTACTTGTCAAATTGTGCGGGCAGATCATCAGCACGTCTTCCCCAGAACTGTGACTAGGGCATGCTGGATGAAAAACCAAAAGATCTAACGTCTGCTTCTTCGTTCGATGGACCGACCATCGGAGTCGCTTCCTCGTCGTCCTCCGGTTCAGATGCGCCCACCATTGACACTCGCCGGCCTCCTGCTCAGTCATTGAGCATGAGTAAGGTCCTTGGCGGACGCTACGAAATTCTGCAGAAGCTCGGTGAAGGAGGCATGGGCGCCGTCTACAAAGCGCGAGACCATGAAGTGGATCGGTTAGTCGCGCTCAAGGTCATTCGCCCTGATCTGACCGCCAATCCTGAGATTCTGCACCGCTTCAAGCAGGAACTGGTTCTTGCGCGTCAGATCACCCACAAAAACGTAGTTCGCATTTACGACCTCGGTGAGGCGGAGGGCGTGAAGTTCATCACGATGGAGTACGTCGACGGCGAGGATCTAAGGACCATTCTTCGACGCTCCGGCAAGCTTGCGCCCGCTGAGGCGGTCAGTGTGATGCAGCAGGTTTGCCGCGCTTTGGACGCATGCCATAGCGAGGGCGTCATCCATCGTGACCTCAAGCCTTCGAACGTGATGCGCGACAAGGCGGGCAAGGTCCTTGTCATGGACTTCGGCTTGGCGCACAACGCAGAAGCTGGTGGGCTGACGCAAACGGGCGTCCTGTTGGGCACGCTTGAATACATGTCGCCTGAACAGGGCCAGGGTATGGAAATCGGCCCGACATCGGATATTTATTCGGCTGGTCTCATCTTTTACGAACTACTGACCGGAAAAGCGGCCTATGACGCGCAAAGTGCGATGGCCAGCCTGATGAAGCGCATCCAGGAGCGTGCCATCGCAGCCAGCGTCGTTGAGAAAAGTGTGCCGCGGACGTTGAGCGCCATAGTCAGCCGATGCATTGAGCCAAAGCCCCATGACCGCTATCAAAGCATGGCAGAACTGCTAGCGGACTTGGAGGCTTACCAACCCTCGGGTCCAACGGTTGCTACGAGCGTCATTCGACCGGGCAACGCTGGACCGTCGATCTACCATTATTTGGCCATCGCTTGCTGCGTCCTGCTTCTCGTGATCGTGGGCGTTGTGGCGCTGAAGTACAGAATCTGGACTACGAACAATGCTCAGTCGGCTCCAGTGAGCATTCTCGTCTCTGATTTCACCAACGAAACCTCTGATTCGGTGTTCGATGAGACGCTAGAACCAGCTTTCAACGTGGCCATGGAAGGGGCGTCATTCATCAGTTCCTATAACCGGGGAACAGCCCACAAAATTGCGGCCAAGCTCCAGGCGGGCGCCACGAAACTGGACGAACCACTTGCGAGGCTTGTGGCGACGCGAGAGGGCGTCAACACTGTGATTTCCGGCTCGATCAAGCGAGAGGGCGACTCTTATCGGCTCTTCATTCGAGCCGTCGAGGGCGTCACTGGAAAGGAAATCGCTGCCAAGTCCGAAAAGGTAGCCAAGCAAGACGTTCTGGTTGCGGTGGGCAAGTTGGCGGCTGCCATCCGTAAGGCACTCGGCGATACGACTCCGGAATCCGTGCAGCTGGAAGCCGCCGAAACTTACACGACTCATTCTCTCGACGCCGCTCACGAATATGCCTTGGCTCAGTTGGGCCAGTTCAGCGGCAATTACAACGACGCGATTGAGCATTCCCAAAAGGCGTTGCAATTCGACCCGGAAATGGGCCGCGCCTATGTAGTGCTGGCGGTGGTCTACAACAATATGAAGCAGCCACAGCAGGCTGAAAAGTATTTCCAGCTGGCGCTCTCCAAGATCGATCACATGAGCGACCGCGAGAAATATCGAACTCGCGGCTCCTACTATCTGGTTGCTCGCAAGCCAGACAAAGCCCTGGAGGAGTTGCAGCAGCTCGTTGCGAAGTATCCCGCCGACAATACGGGTTTAGGGAATCTCGCTTTGGCGTATTTCTTCCGGCGTGATATGACACGGGCTCTGGAAGTAGGCGGGCGCGCTGCCGACCTCTATCCAAAAAACACGATCTACCGCAATAACGTCGGGCTCTATGCAATGTATGCGGGGGATTTTGATCGCGCGATCCGAGAGCAAAAGCGTGTACTCGAACTGAACCCCAATCTGGTACTCGGATACGTAGGTACGGCAGTTCCGCAGCTGGCACTCAGCCATTTAGACGATGCTGTTGCCACCTATCACCAAGCGGAGAAACTCGGACCCGATGGCGCGTCAGCCTCGGCGGCTGGATTGGCGGACGTCGCACTCTATCAGGGTCACGTCGCCGATGCGATCAAGATTCTGGGAGATGGGATCAGTAAAGATACCGCTGACAAGAATCCGGATGCAGCGGCGGTCAAGCTGGCTACGCTTTCACAAGCGCAATTGCTGGCAGGAAATGTCACCGAGGCCTCCCGCACTGCGGACCGAGCTCTCGCCGCTAGTCACGAGATTCCGATTCAATTCTGGGCTGCCCGCGCATTTATTGCCGCCAACCAGGATGCCAAGGCGCTCGCCATTGCTCATGAATTAGGCGTCCGGCTGGATGCCGACCCGCAAGCGTACGGCAAGATCCTCGAAGGCGAAGTTCAACTCAAGCGGGGCAAAGCGCAGGACGCTTTGAAGCTCTTTCTTGATTCGCGGAAAATAGCTGACACCTGGATGGGCCACTTCGATGCCGGACGTGCTTATGTCGACTTAAGCGCCTTCACCGAAGCCGACTCTGAACTGGAAACCTGCCAGAAGCGCCGTGGAGAAACCACCGCACTCTTCCTCGACGAGTCTCCTACCTATTATGTCTTCCCGTCCGTGTACTACTATCTTGGACGTGCGCAAGAGGGATTGAAGAGTTCGGCTGCTTCCGATTCTTACAAGGCATTCATCGATATAAAAACCGGCGGCCAAGATCCGCTGCTCGCGGATGCTCGCCGCCGTCTGCAATCGAATTAACAACTACCCGCCAATAAATCTACGGCCCGATATTGAACGGATTCGATAGCCCTGTGATCGTCCCGATGGCGGCCTGCAGAACATCGCCGTTGCCGGCGGTATTGATCGAGAGATTCGGGAACGTTGCCACTCCGGTCGCGTCCGTGATTTGGGTGAGTGTTCCACTCAGCACTCCTTGACCGGAAATCAGTGACAACGTAATCGCCGCTCCCGCGATCACACCGCCTTGATTGTCCTGGGCAAATACTCGAACCGCAGGCGAGATCGTCTGGTTGACGGCCGTATTGCTCGGCTGCGTAACGAACGACAGATTCGAGCCGCTGGCGAAGTTGATGGTGTACGCGGCGCTCTGGAATTGGAACGGATTCGCAGCATCGTGGACGGACACGGTGAACGTCGAGCTCGAAGCCTGCGGATTCAGGAACGTGATCGTCCCGTTGCTGTCCAGAGTTCCGCCGTTCGGCAGTTGTGGCGGACCAAATCCAAGTCCTCCGATTCCACCGGTAGCCGTGAGCTGAAAGCTGTACTGCACGCCAATCGTGCCATTTGGCAAGGTCGTAGGAGAAATGTGGATCACGTCGCCGATGCGAATTGTGGGGCTGTACATGACCGTCTCCGCCGGCAAGGCGCCATCGGTAGCGGTGATGTGCACCGTAGAACCGCTAGGAATCGCGCTGGTCGGCACTCCCGTGATCTGGCCCGTGCCGGGATCGATCGACAATCCAGCAGGAAGCCCCGTCGCGGTGAATGTGTACGGCGTTGTTCCGTCGGTAACAGCCAATGGAGTAGCGACGTAAGGCTGCCCCACAACGCCATCTTCAGGTGTCAGGACAAACTGTTCGGCAAATCCCAGATTGACGTTCAGGACATAACTCTGCGTCGCCACGGCGGGCGGAATATTCGTATCCGCCACTTGGATCGTTACCGGATAACTGCCCGGCGTCCCAGCCGTTCCAGAGATCAAGCCCGAAGGACTGAGATTGATTCCCGGCGGGAATGTGCCCGAAATGATCGACCATGTCCCGGTACCAGGCTTTCCGCCCATCGAGACCAATTGCACGGAGTATCCCTGATCGTTGCGATCGGTCGGTGGCAGAGACGTCGTCACAATGCTCAAGGGCGGATAGATCGGGGCGGGAGTTGTCTGAGTCGTGCTGTTGCTATTTACGGCCTGCGGCGCGACCACAGGTGTGACCTGACTCACGATCTGCTGCATGGTGGGGACATCGACGTTGCCGCGAATGGTGATCAAGGCCGATTCACCCGGGCCCAGGGCAAACGTGGGTTGTGTGACCGGAGCCGCGGCCACATTTGGATTGCTCAGCTGATTAAGGGGAACGTTGGGGACGTTCGCCATGGTGATGTTCTGTTGCTGGGTGATCAGATGGCACTGACCATCCGTCTGCGGAGTCATGTAAACCTGCGACAGCAACAACTGCAATGGGGTCGTAGTTGAACCTGCTATCGCGACGTTGAAGGAAGCGGTCGTGTTTCCGGAATTAGTCACCGTGTAAGTAGCGTCTGTTGGAGGCGCGGCCGCAACGTTTGGAGCCGCGACATTCGGAGCCGCAACGTTCGGATTCGCCACGGAATAGGCGGCGACGTTAGGCGCACCAACATTCGGGGCTCCCACGTTAGGCGCGGCAACATTCGGAGCCGCAACATTGGGGGCCGCCACATTGGGCGCGGCAACGTTTGGAGCCGCCACATTTGGGGCTGCAACGTTCGGAGCAGCGACATTGGGTGCCGCCACATTGGGGTTATAAAGCTCGACGCTGGCGATGCTGTTGCTCCCGGACTGCCCATTCGGATCGACCAGGTTTGTCGGCACCGTGCCATCAGCATTCAGCAAGATAAAGCCGGACATGCCGCCGTTGATGACCGCTCCTCCAAGTCCGTTAATTTCATTCACGTTCACCAAAATGCTGGCGGTTGAGCTGCTCGATACCGCGAAGATGGTGCGAGCCACGCCCGTGTGCGGAGCAATCGCGACATCGACCGTCTGCAGCGGGAATGTAATTCCATTATTGGTGCGAGGGAAAGGCGGAGGCGGGACAGGGCTCGGCGGCACAAACTGTGCGAAGGACGCGAATCCGTTGACCGGCTGGTTCGCGATCGTCAAGCGGAAATAGTTCACTGGCCCGTTCGCCGATGCTCGGCCGCTGGTCTGATTTTGCACCAGAACAACGAATCCGCGTTGGACACTTGCGCTCAGCGGCTTTGACACCTGCGGCGATGAGACCACCAGACCCTGCGTGATGCGGCTTTGATACACGTTCTGATTGCGATCGCCTTCATAGCCGGGGTTGCAACCTGGGACTGAGCTGCTCGGGTCATAGATGCTCATCCCACTTGCGATCGCGGTGTAGGTGTCCCAGCTCTGTCCGTCTACAGGGGGAATGACGTCCTGGTTGCTGGTCCAGGAAGCATAATGAACAGCGGAACTCGCAGCTGGCTTTGGCGCGGCTAAGATGGTGCCCGCGACTCCCGCAGGAGAGGGATTGTTATAGGTCCAGCATTGTGAGCTGCCGCACTTCACCAGGACAAACGGTTGTCCGGTGATCCCGATGTAGTCGCCCATGAACGCTCCGGCGCCCTTCGCGAACATCGGAAGGTTTGGAGGATCAAACTTGAGCTGATGAAAAGGCGCGGCTTCCCCGGCCGGCTCCCCTTCAAAAAGTCCGAGATCGTAATGCGATACGCGCGTGTACGTGAACTTGGGGACGCCCGAGCTCGCGTTCGCCTGCGCCAACATTACGTCGATCGTATGCCGACGCACAGTGAGTCCCGCGTCATCGATGAAATATGGAGAATACGACGCGTTGGGTAGCTCTGTTACCGAATCACGAGATTCTTCGAAGAAGTTTCCATTGGCATCGGGAGTGAACACACCATTCAAAACGCTGGGTGCGAACTCGCCGATCGTGTGATCCTGCCGCAGATCGTAGTACAGGACCATCAGCTTGCCCTGGTTGAAAGTCATGCTCGGCATAACCTGGTGCCCGGCATTCAATCCAGGAAATGTTCCGCCTACATCATTCGTTACAGTACCGTTGTCGATGGGAAATGGTGTTGGCGGCTTGAACCCCGAAGACGTGATGCTGGCATTGCCGGGAACCGCAAGCATCATGATCCGCGCTTCGCCCTCAGGCCCTAGCCCGCGCTGTGACCACGTTAAGTACAAGGGACCGGGGATCAATGAAATGCCGCTGTCTCCCACGGCCAGCGCCGGATAGGCGGTAGTTCGGAACGTGCTCTCGGTCGTGTTCTGATCGAAGAACGCAGGAGCGGTCGGATTGTTGGCGTTGAACGGTGCAAGGCTCACCACGGTGAGCGGAGACAGAAAGCTTTGGCCTGCGTTCAGCGAAGCAGTAATCGCGATGCCATCTTTCGCCTGTTGCGCGCTATGAATTACTCGCCACGCGACATATACGATCCCGGTTTCCGGATCGATCTGTATAGTTGCGCCCTGGCTCACGGCATAGCTTTTGCTAATCGGAGTCGGTGTGCTCCAACTTGCACCGCAGTTTGTCGAGCGGGTGAAATAAATAGTGCTGGTCTGCGTGCCGTTGGCATTCGTCACCACATCCGAGTACGCAACGTAGACATTCCCCGCTGGAATTTTCTGTTGCACTGCCGTGCCGTCCGATTGCGTTACCGAGAAAGTGCATGTGCTGCTGCCCCGCGGAATATCGACAGCGATGGCCGGTTTATCGAGGAACTGTGACGGAGCGACGGTTCCAAACGCGACCGGAATCGTATTGATGTATCGGATGGGCAAGCTATCGCGCGAGATGTCTCCGTTTTCCTTGTTGTTCAAATCCATGAACCGCGAGACAAAGACTAATCCCATGCTGGATTCGCGATTGAACGCGATCCCGCCGTAATAGAACATTCCGTTTGTCCCGGAAGCGAGAACGGGGTCTGCGGCCGTTGTGAATCCGTGGAGGGGTGAGCTCATTCCGCGAGCGGAAGTATCTTGTGGGTATCCTGGAAGGAGCGTGCTCTGCCAGTGAGCACCACCATCGACTGAGACGTACTGGCCGACCCACGGCTCGCCGGTGGGGGCATTCGACAACTTTCCCTCACCAGGTTCCGATTCCTGGAGATTGAGGTCGACCGTCCGGTAATCGTTCGCGCCCGCTAGCAAGTGCAGGGGATTTCGAGTCGAGACCGCAAGGCTGGGTTCGTCTTGTCTCTCGAGGAAGGGATCCCCATAGGGCCACACCGTGCCTGAAACCATGTTGACGTTCTGGCCTGCTTGTTGAGCCTGTGCCGACCGGCTAAGCACAAAAAACAGAAGAAGGCAGAAAAATAGCGTAAGAATGGGAATGCAAGCGAGGACCAATCCCCGCACTGCTATAGCCAATCGGTTCAATTCGCGGAACGACATTGGGCTCTGGCAACAATTGGTTGGCAGTACGGAATCGTTTGTATCGTGCTGCTGCATGTCTCTGACCTCTCCTCTGCACGCTCGGAATTTCACTAATGTCACAAGGTTCACGCCTATAGCAACAGGCGGTACGAGAAAGGAATTCGGACAAACGTATTCCCTCGACACAACGCATTTCGGCGAGCATTTTGGAAGGGGGAAGCTAAATGCTGTGCCTAAATGGTCGAGGATTCTACAGTTTGGGACTGAGGTACGTTGCTGCTCGCCGCACGCGACGCAACGCTTCACTACTAGGCCGAAGATCTAGCGCATAACTGTGACCGGAGCCTCAGGCTTTGTCAAGCGAAATTCTTATCCAAGTTGTTGTTTCTGCACTCCTAAGGATGGAGAGAAACAAAGTACCGATACAGAGGTAGTTCCACAGCTGCGTCAATTCCCTCTTCTGCTGTATCTACTGCCAGAGTGCGGTCCTCCCTTGCGGACCAGCACTAATCTAGGTTTCTCCGATCGTCTTCGTCGTTGCGCTGGAGCACTCTCGCGAGCTGAGTTCCTGGAGAAACTCTTCAGCCTCAATGAAGGAAATGCAAATCAACTCTGGATAGAGTTCTAGAAGTGGAGGGGAGCGGAATATCACTTCAGCTGCCTGGACGCCAACCAGGCTGCTCCCGGAGCCGAGGAAAACCGCCCGATGTAAGTTTCAAAAGGGCCCGTGCCTTTCCCCTTAAGTCCTTTAGACACGGGCCGTTGTTCCGTGAGATTCGATAACTTTAACGACGCAGTGGATCTTCCTCCACTGTCAAAACTTACAGGGCCGAACCCACCAGCGAACCGGGGGTACTTTCCCCGCGAGACTTCCCGCGGATCGAATCTGACTCACATGCCGACGTGCAAGCACGGTATGCGGCCAGTTCTTTCCGCACACCCAAAAAGTAACCATCTGGCCCCATCTACTGTGCGAATCTCTTGGCGGTATTCACAAGATCGATATTAGCGCCAAGATCCTTCCCATCGGTCCCGGCATTGTGATATGGACTGGATTGCTGCAGGTGGTAATCACCACCATCACCGCCATTGAAATTCGAGAATCCAACCTTTGACCACGCCGATGTCGTAAAGTTACCGCTCGGAAGTACAAGCTGGGACCACACACGGTCGATCACGAGTAAGTTTCCGGTGAAAGAACTGGCTCCCGCCCAGCAGGCAGTCACCATGCGCGCGATCGTGGCTTGACCCGAGGAGCAGTTGTCGGATCCACCACCTGTGGGATATGCGCCGCTGGTACCGGCGTCTGCGATCGAGTTCGTGAACTGGAGATTGTCGATCCGCGGAGTCGCCGTCTTGTTCCCAGCGGGTGGCCCATTCATTACCAGGAATCCCGTCGCAGTCTTGGCGCCTGCAAGGAAGCCCGTATTGACGATGGTAATGTGATTGAGCGTCACGTCATGCATCACCTCCGCGGCTGGAGGCGGTGAGTCGGACCGGTAGACGGAACTCAGTAGGTTCAGGAAATTCGCACATTGGTAGCATTCCGAATACTGCATGCCGTCGAAAACCAGGTCGTGGATGCTGTAGTTATGGCCTCCCAGTGACCATCCCCCGTTGTCACTCGGACCATTGCCAACCTGCAAGCCCTGTGACCCATGCACGACGTAGTTGTATCGCAAGGTGATATCGGAGACAAAGCAAATTGGGCAGATATTCGTTCCGTTACTTCCGCTCTGATTCTTCGGCGTTATCAGTATGTTTGCGCCCTTTTGGGTAAAGCCACCCCACGTGTTCTCCATGATGTTGCCTTCCACTAAAATCCGCTGTCCCTCCTTCAGTTCGAAATTGTTCTTCACTGTAAACCTTGTTCCGATGAAATTTTTGTCGAGCGGATTCCAGGTGAGCGGCTTGAACATGTGATTCAGGCGGATCTCGACATCACTGGTGATAAGGATGGCCGGCCCGCCTCCGAACAGAATATTTTCACCGGCGGCTTCCATGAAGTTGTTGTACGCCTTCATGACAGTTCCGCGCCCGCCATCGCTCCATGCCTGCGAATCAGTGCAAGTCTGGGGCGAAGCCTTGCAATGCGCGTCGTTCAAGTAGGAGTTGATGATGGCGACGTGATTAGCGCCGACGCCGGTTTGTACCAGATGGGTGGTGTCAGCAGTGGGATCGCCATGGATCCAGTTGCGGTCGAGAATGATGTGAGAGCCGACGAATTGGACCAGCGCGTTGTACCACTTGCCGTCATGCGGACGGGTAATCTCGAGACCAATCAGGCGGTAGTGGTCTCCGATCTTAAATGAATTTGAGTCTGCCACGAGTTTGGCCATGATGTTCTTGTTGGGCCCTGAGAACGACGGGCGTCCGCTTAAACTCGCCACTCCGGCATAGCTTGGATTGATCCTGGTGTGCTCCGCGGGTAGCGCTGAATTGGCGGCACTGGTCCGAATGGTGATCCAGTGATTGGGGTCGCAATTCTTCGATGGAAACGTCGTGCCGCCTTTAAACGTAAAAGTTGCGCCGCTTTGAAGCTGAATGGTGTCTCCGCAACTTGCCGCATTTATAGTCTTCATGACGTCTCCGCCAGCCGCAACCGAAATGATCTTGCCGGGACTCGGGGAGCCATCGAGACCGGTATAAACACAACCCCGAGGTAGCTCTGCTGGGCCGTCCGAAGTTGCACCCATCCAAATGTCGCCCTTCGCGCAATAGGCATTCTCGCTTGTAGGCATCGTGCTCGTTGAACTGGTCAACCCCTCGGAAAGAGGAGCGCCTTGAGCCAGGTTTGCAATCGAGAGGGATGCAATGATCGTTGCTGCGGCGATCAACAGAGGAACGCGTGCACTTTTACCAGTGCGTTTCATGACTTCTCCAAGATGTTTTGATTGATGTGCGACGATATCTCTTTTGCAGGCGTTTGGCTCGTCACCGCAGCCTTAGTACTTCTCAGAGGTTCACATACCGCGCGCTCATCCTTAATTGAGCCGTGCTTGGATGGGATGGCCGGAGGAATGAGTTCCTATCTACAGCTATTACTTCTCGTTGCGCGATATATCTTGCAGAGACACTTCACAATCCGTTGCGGATCGGCGGCCCGAATTCTTGACGTCACGCCCCGCGCTCTTTCAGCCAATTCTTAACTGACCGGAGACAGAATAGGACCGAACCAAGGCGAAGGAAGGGCCACGCGCTTGGGCGAGTTTAAAGAGTTGTAGGAATTTTCACAGCCTCGGCTTCTTGGGCGACACGGTCAAGTCCATGGCGCCCAATTTTTCTTCTTGCCACTTATCACCGAGTTTTTTCATTCATGGCGATAGATTTCCTCTTGCATGCCAATGCGAATTGGTTAGAGACCATCGTCCCTAGATTTCAGACCTATCGTTATTAGAACTCGTACCGCAACGATCCCTGCATCCGGCGCACATCGCCCAACATTTGCGTGTAGTCACCGAAATTCGCGGGCTGCTGAATGTCAAAATTCCCGCTGTTGGAAACGTCGAAGCTGGCATGGTTGAACAAGTTGTACATGTCCCACCGGAACAACAGCTTGTGCTTCTCTGAATATGGCATCGTGAAAGTCTTGGCGACGCCTAGATCCACCGTGCCATAACCATCACCACGTAGAATGTTCCTCTGACCTCGGCCTCCTGGTTCGGTGAAGCGGAAATGTTGGATCGCCTCATCCGGGTTGGCGAACAGGTTCGGCGTGCCTGCCCCGGAACTGCCGTGGTGGGCGAAATGCGCGTTCTGCGTCCCAGGACAGGCGCCAACGTCCAAACCCAACAGGTTCGAGCCTTTGGGGGCGCAGGTAGCGTTCCCTTGCAGGTTCCAGTTGGTGGGCCAGGTGCGGCCGTTGACGACATTGGCCGGAACACCGCTGTTAAATCGCAGAATGCTCGAGAGTTGCCAGCCACCAACGATGGCATTCACAAAGCTGTGCATGTTGGATCCAAAATGCCGTCCTCGGCCGACAGGCAAGTCCCAGGTCATGTAGCCGTTAACTTGATGCCGCATGTCGAAATCGGAGTATGAGTATTCCAGGTTCGGCTGCCACGCATTGATGGTGAATCCGGTGTATCCACCGTTGAAGAATCCGGCAGTCGATTGGCGCTCGGGAGTGGAGGAGTGGTCAAGAGACTTGGAAAGCGTGTAGTTCAGAGCATACGAAAAGCCATGGCTGGCGCGCGTCCTCATCGAGAGTTGAAGAGAGTGATATTCTGAGCGCCCGATCGTAGTCCAAGTGGGAAGGTTCACGTATTGCGACGGGAAAAACGTGAACGCTCCCAATTTTGAAGCAGCCGG
>Ga0070712_100001841_pt1 | contig 12920 bp, 8 predicted proteins | sample LARL81metaG_FD_71396 | JGI IMG/M metagenome (GOLD analysis project Ga0070712, IMG submission 71396) | Corn, switchgrass and miscanthus rhizosphere microbial communities from Kellogg Biological Station, Michigan, USA - LAR L8-1 metaG | ecosystem: Host-associated > Plants > Roots > Rhizosphere ...
GAACTCCTGTCTGAACGTGCCGTCCGTGGCCCATACTTGACAGGAGCGCAGCCAGCGATGCCATCAGGAGACCGCACGTGACATCCGGCATGTCGGCTAAAGGCAGCGCTCTCGGGGCCGACGCTCCCGAGAGCGGTGCCCAGAAGAATCGCGCCCCGATGCCTCGGACCGCCGGCAACGGAACCAAGCCAAGCCGTGACTCCGGTACCGGCATGAACTTCCAGGAGGCCGGGATCACCGACACCCCGGAGACCTCGCATCCGGCCCTGCCCTCGATGTCCTCATCCGTGCGCACGCTGATCCTCGGGATCGACTACGACGGGCGCATCGTGCAGCACGACAGGAACGCGGCCAAGATCCTGGCCCGCAAGCCGGAGGACCTGCTCGGCGCGCAGCTCATCGACCTCACCTCGGCCGGCTCGCACGGTGTCGGCTCACACGGGGCCGGCTCACACGGGGCTAGCCCGGAGGGGAACACGCCCGGCGGCCGGCCAGGCGATGCCGCGGCCGCGGTGGCGGGGCTGCTCGAGGCCATTCGCTCGGATCGTGAGGGCAGCGCCATGCTCACGATCGACACCGTCGACGGCCCGCCCGCTGAAGCGGTGGTGACGGTCCACCCGATGCGGGCCGGCGGGACCAGCCTGGCTGCGCTGGCCTTGCTCCGGATGCCGGCGCCGAACTCCGAGCGGTTCGTCGACCCGGCCCTGATGCGCAGGCAGATGCTCGACGACGCGCTGACCAGGATCGGCGACACGCTGGACATCGACGACGTGGCCCGCGTCCTGCTCGACGCGCTCGTCCCGCACTTCTGCAACGCAGCCGACCTGCTGCTGCTCGAGAGCCTGGCCGGGGACGACGAGCTGCCATCGCACGGGCCCGAGGGGTCGCTGCCGGTGCGCCGGATCGCGCTGCTCCACGACCGGAAGGACCCCGCCTGGGAGGCGGCCTTCCCGACCGGCGAGATCCTGCGCTACCCGCTGAACACGCCGTACTACCGGTGCATGGCCACCGGCGCACCGGTGCTCGAGACGACGATCAGCAAGAGCCAGGCGAGCGAGATCGCCAAGGCGTGGCGCCGCAAGCCGGTGGCCAAGCTGCTCTCCGGCGCGTCCATGCTGCTCCTGCCGCTCATCGCGCGCGGCACCATGCTGGGTTTCTTCGCCTGCACCCGGCAGGAGGGGTTCCGCCGGTTCGACGCGTACGACGTCGAGATCGGCATGGACTTCGCATCCCGGGCCGCCGTGTTCATCGACAACGCGCGCCGCTTCAGCCGGGAGCACGCCACCGCGCTGACGCTGCAGCGGAGCATGCTGCCGACCGGGCTCTCCTACCCTTCCTCGGTCAGGGTCCGGCACCGCTACCTGCCCGGCAGCAAGATGATCGAGGTCGGCGGCGACTGGTACGAGTCCATCGCGCTGCCCGGCGGCCGGGTCGCGCTGGTCGTCGGCGACGTGGCCGGGCACGGCGTGCGCGCCGCCGTCACCATGGGCCGGCTGCGCACCGCCATCCACACCCTGGCCATGCTCGAGCTGCCGCCGGCCGACTCGCTGCTGCAGCTTGACGAGCTCATGCACACCCTGGGCGAGCGCGAGCCGCACTTCGCCACCTGCGCTTACGCCGTCTACGACGCGGTCAGCGGCGAGTGCGAGGTAGCGGTGGCGGGCCATTTGCCCCCGCTGCTCGTGCACCCGGACGGCACTAACGAGCTGCTCGACGTGCCGCCCGCCCCGCCGCTCGGCATCGGCGACGGCGAGGTGGAGAGCCGCCGGTTCCAGGTGGAGGACGGCAGCCTGTTCGTGCTGTACACCGACGGCCTGGTCGAGAACAAGGGCCAGGACATCAGCGACGGGCTGACCCGGCTGCGCGGCATCTTCGGCCCCGGCTCGCCGGAGCGGGACCTCGAGGACCTGTGCAAGGCCACGCTGGACGGGGTGTACTCCGACCACCAGCGCGACGACATCGCGGTGCTCATCGCGCGGCTGGAGCGGCTGCCCGCGGACAACTACGCCTCGTGGACGCTCGCGCCGAAGCTGACCTCGGTACGCGAGGCGCGTTCGGTGCTGGCCGAGCCGATGAAGCGGTGGGAGCTGGAAGATCTCATCCCCACCACCGAGCTGCTCGTGTCCGAGCTGGTGACCAACGCGGTCAAGTACTCGCGCGGCGACGTGACGCTCCGGCTGGTCAACGAGAAGGCTCTGGTCTGCGAGGTCCTCGACTCCTCGGGCGCGCTGCCCAGGCTGCGCCAGCCGAACGGCGAGGACGAGAGCGGCCGCGGCCTGCAGGTGGTACGCCAGCTCTCCCAGCGCTGGGGGGCCCGCCGGACCCCGACCGGCAAGGTCGTCTGGTGCGAGCAGCCGCTGCCGGGCAGCGCCAGCGCGCTGGATGACCCGCCGCCGTTCCACTGAGCGACGCATTCAGCGGCCGGCCTTAGGTAGCTGGCGCGCCGGACCCGGGCCTGTTAACCACAGCGATGTGACATTGATGTGGTCAGGACCACGGCGATGTCACATTGCCGTGGTTGCCGGCGGCGGGGCATGGTGGCCAGATGAATTCACGAGCCTGATTTTATTCACGGCTTATCTGACGTATTCGCCAATCTCATGGTGCCGGTCTTGCGGCCGGGATTATCTGCGCCAGCGAGGGCTTAGTGGTGGCAATGTGAGTCCTGTTACGCCCGGTCTGCTTGGCGGTGTAGAGCGCGGCGTCGGCCGCGGCGAGCAGGTCGGTGAGCTCGGGGCCGATCCGGTCGAGCGCGGCCACCCCGACCGAGATAGTCAGCCGCACACAGGGCCCGCTGGCGTCCTCGCCGACCGGGACGGACATGTCGGCGATGTGGGTGCGGAGCCGTTCGGCGATGCCGTGCGCCTGGGACTCCCGCGTCTGGGGCAGCAGGATCGCGAACTCCTCGCCGCCGAACCGGCCCGCCAGATCGTAGCTGCGCAGCTGCTCGCGCAGGGCGTCGCTGACCGCCCGCAGCGCCTTGTCCCCCGCCAGGTGGCCGTAGGTGTCATTGACCGCCTTGAAGTGATCGATGTCGATCAGCGCCAGGCACAGCGCGCTGCGGGTCCGGACCGCCCGGGCGATCTCCGCGGTCGCCTCGGTCTCCCAGGTCGCCACGTTGAGCAGGCCGGTCTTGGTGTCGATGCGGGACTTGGCCAGCAGCTGGGCGTGCATCATGAACCGCCGGGCCAGCAGCACGGTAGGCACGGCGAACACGGCCAGGAACGTGTTGACCGCCACGACTACGGTGATCACGATGCCGAGGTCGATCTGCGCGAAGTCGGCCAGCAGCGCCTCGCGGTTCAGTTCCAGGAGCGCCACGCGGGCCGCCGGGTCGGACAGCTTGACGGCGCTCACCAGCAGGAAATGGTGTCCCAGCCAGCCGATGACCTCGCACATGGCGACGCCGGCGGTCCAGGTGAGCGCGTGCGTCCCGGTGCCGATGGTGGCGCCCGCGAACGAGGCGGGCAGGGCGTGGAAGGCGATCGAGCCGACCCCGTAGGCCAGGCCGATCGCAGCGGCGGTGAACACGCGGCGGTAGATGACCCCGCGGTGCACCCGCCACTGGGTCAGGATGAGCAGCGGGGCCGGCGCCACCATCGCGTAGACCGGCGGCAGCAGGATGGCCACCGGGAGCACCCACACGGTGAGGAAGTCCCGCACCAGGCCGGCCTGAAGGTAGGCGATGCGCGAGGTGGCCACCACCGAGATCGCGCCGCAGCCCAGCAGCACGAGAAATTTCACCAGGTCACCGGCACTCCACGAGGTCCGCGGAAGCAGGTAGCCGATCGAGATCAGCGCGGCCAGGGGCACGGCACCGACATAACAGCGGAGCAGCCAGGGAAGCCGCCACCAGGCCCAGTCCCGGACCATGACGACGGCACGCAGGCGCCGGGTGGCCGAAGAGGCTTGCATGTACCACCGTTCCGGATGAGACGCGACGGACGAGGGGATCAGCCGGCAGCTCACCGTAAAGGACTAGTTCCGCATAGCTACCTTAGCTCATCTATGCCCATTTGTGGGTCATTGCGCCAGGTTCGCCGACATCGGAGCGCACAGTAAGCGCTAAATGGGACTGACTAGTCACAATTACGCGGCGCACTTCCGCCGGGCGGCCGTAATCCAGCACGCCAGTGTGCGAGAGGAGGGGCGGGCTATGCGGACCACCTGGGTTTGATCAGTACCAATTAAGAAGCAACACCAAGGCGGTATACGGGATCGAGGGGATTCCGGAATAAGCCGCCGCCCATTGACCAGTCCCGGATAACGGCGCGGCCGGGCCGATATGCGCCGGGGCATGGTTCCGCAGACACGCCGTCCCCGGCCGCTCACCTGGGTGAGCGGGCCGGGGGCGCGAGATCCGGGGCCCGCTACTCCACGGTGACGCTCTTGGCCAGATTGCGCGGCTTATCGATATCCCGGCCCAGCTTGGCCGCCACGTGGTAAGCCAGCATCTGCAGCGGGACGTTCAGGAGTAGTGGCTCGAGCTCGGGTTCGGCGCGGGGCACGCGGATGACCGCGTCGGCCAGCCCGGGCGGCAGGTCTGCGCTCGTCATCGCGATGACCGGGCCGCCGCGGGCCTTGATCTGCTCAATCGTGGAGATGTTCTTCGACAGCAGGTCGTCGGCCGGGACGACGACCACGCTCGGCATCGAGGAGTTGATGAGGGCGAGCGGGCCGTGCTTGAGCTCGGCCGCCTGGTAGGCCTCGGCGTGGACGTAGGAGACCTCCTTCAGCTTCTGCGCGCCCTCGCGGGCCACCGGCCAGCCGCGGACGCGGCCGATGAAGAACATGTGCTCGGCGGAGGCGAACCGGCGGGCGATCTCGGCGATCTGCTCCTCGGCGGCCAGGATCTCCTCGAGCTGGCCGGGCAGCGCGCGCATCCCGGACACGATCCGCTGGCCGGACGCCGCGGACATGTCCCTGACCCGGCCGAGCAGCAGGGCGAGCAGGGCGAACGTGGCCGCCATGTTGGTCAGCGCCTTGGTGGAGGCGACCGCGATCTCCGGCCCGGCGTGCAGGAAGACCCCGTGGCCGCACTCCCGGCCGATCGCGCTGCCCACCACGTTGACCGCGCCGATGACCTGCCCGCCCTTGCGGCGCAGTTCCTGCACCGCCATCAGCGTGTCGAGCGTCTCGCCGGACTGGCTGACCGCGACGTAGAGCGTGTCCGGGTCCACCACCGGGTTCCGGTACCTGAACTCCGAGGCGGGCTCGGCGTCGGACGGGATGCGGGCCAGCTCCTCGGTCAGCACCGCGCCCATCTGGCCGGCGTAGTAGGCCGAGCCGCAGCCCAGGAACTTGACCTGCCTGATCGACCTGAGCTGGCGCGCGTCCAGGTTGATGCCGCCCAGCCTGGCCGTGGCGAACCGCTCGTCGAGGCGGCCGCGCAGCGCCCGGCGCAGCGCCTCCGGCTGATCGTGGATCTCCTTGCGCATGTAGTCCTCGAACGGGCCGAGCTCGTAGTCGCCGGCCTCGGCCTCCACCGTGGTCGGCGCCTTGGTCCGGGCGGAGCCGCGGCGGTCCCGCTCGTCGATCGCCGAGGTGACGAAGTCGGAAGCGTGCACCGTGGCCACCTCGGCGTCGTCCAGGTACACGACCTGCTTGGTGTAGCGCACCAGCGCCGCCACGTCGGAGGCGACGAACATTTCGGACTCACCGATGCCGAGCACGATCGGGCTGCCGTTGCGCGCCACCACCAGCTCGTGCGGGTTCCTGAGGTCCAGCACCACCAGGCCGTAGGTGCCCTCCACGTGACGCAGGGTGCGGCGCACCGCGTCCTCCAGGCTGGTCCCGGGCGGGGCCTCCGCCGCGATCATGTGCGCGAGCGCCTCGGTGTCGGTATCGCTGACCAGCTTGACGCCGCTGGCGGTGAGCGCGTCCCGCAGCTGCTCGGCATTCTCGATGATGCCGTTGTGCACGACGGCGATGCGGCCCTCGGTGTCGGTGTGCGGATGAGCGTTCACCTCGTTCGGCTCACCGTGGGTGGCCCATCTGGTGTGGCCGATGCCGACGGTGGACCTGGTGCGGTCGCTGACCCGGTCCCTGAGGTCCTGCACCCGGCCCGCCGTCTTGGTGACCTGCAGCCGGTTGCGGTGGATGACGGCCAGGCCGGCCGAGTCGTAGCCGCGGTACTCCAGGCTCCTCAGCCCTTCGAGCAGAACCGGGATGGCTTCCCTGCGGCCGATGTATCCGACGATTCCGCACACGTCACGCTCTCCTGTCCGGTTGGCGCCTGCCGGGCTGGCGCTTCTTGTCGTAGACGATGCGCCGGAGCTGGCGCTGCGACAGCTCGGGCGACGCGAACCTGCGCTGCTCGAGCTCGACCACGATCAGCGGCCAGATCTCGTCGTTCGTGCGCTGGCGCTGGTGCAGCTCGGCGTGCCGCCGGCGGACGAACTCATCGATCGTCTCGTTGAAGTAGGTCGCGACGTCCGCGATGACCCGGAGCGCGGTGGCCGGCGGCAGGCCCGTCGAGGCGGCCAGGTAGCGCGCGAGATCCTGCGGGAAGGGATCCGCGGAGGAGGCGACGGGATCGGGCACGCCTACTTCTTACTAGGCGGCCGTTGTTTGGGCAAGCATCCTGCCCGATTCCGGGCAGGAATCGGGCAATTATGGGGAGGTGGCCGAGGGGGTGGCGGAGATTACGTGGGTCTTGTTGCGGCCGGTTTCCTTGGCGTAGTACAGGGCCGCGTCAGCGGCGGCGAGCATGTCGGTCAGCTCGCGGTTTTCCCCGTCCAGGGCGGCGACCCCGACCGAGATCGTGAGCCGGACGCAGGGGCCGCCCTCGCCGCCGTCCGCGACCGGGATGGACATCCCGGCGATGTGCGCGCGCAGGCGCTCGGCCACGTTGATCGCGTCGACCTCTCGCGCATGCGGCAGGAGCAGCGCGAACTCCTCGCCGCCGAACCTCCCGGCCACGTCGTAGGCGCGCAGCTGGCTGCGCAGCGCATCGGTGACCGCACGGAGCGCCTTGTCCCCCACCAGGTGGCCGTGGGTGTCGTTGACCATCTTGAAGTGATCGATGTCCACCAGCGCGAGCGCCAGCGGGCTGCCCGTCCGGACCGCCCGGGCGATCTCGACCGTGGCCTCCCGCTCCCAGGTCGACGCGTTGAGCAGCCCGGTCTTGGTGTCGATCCGGGACTGCGCCAGCAGCTGGTCGTGCATCATGAACCGGCGGACCATGAGCCACATGGGGACGGCGAAGACGGCGAGCGCGACAGAGACGGCCACCACGATGGTGATCAGCACGCCCAGGTTGAACTCGGTCAGGTCGGCCTGCAGCGCCTCCCGGCTCAGCTCCTGGTCGGCCAGCTTGACGGTGGGATCGGAGAGCTTGACCGCCACCACGATGATGGCGTTGTGGCCGCGGCCGCCCACGATCTCGCAGGCCGCGACGGTCAGCGCCCAGGTGAAGGCGTGCATGCCCGCGCCGATGGCGGGGCCCGCGATCGACGGGGGGACCTGGCGGAAGACCAGCGAGGCCGCGCCGTAGGCCAGGCTCATGGCGGCGGCGGTGAACGCCCGGCGGTAGACCACCCCCCGGTGCACCCGCAGCTGGGTGAGCACCAGCAGCGGGACCGGCGTGATCATGGCGTACACCGGCGGCAGCAGGATCGCCACCGGCAGCACCCAGGCCGTGATGAAGTCCCTGACGAGGGCGCCCTGGGTGTACGCGATGCGCGGGGTGGCGGCGACGGCGATCAGGCCGCAGCCCAGCAGCAGCACGAACTTCACCAGGTCGTCGGCCGTCCAGATGGTCTGCGAGGCCGCATAACAGAACAACACGAACGCGGCGGCCGGAACCGCGCCGACGTACCAGCGCAGCAGCCCCGGGAGCCGCCACCACGCCCAGGTCCGGAAGTCCGCGCGCGCCAGCCTGCGGCGCGTGACGGACGAGGTTTCCATGTCTCACCGTTCCGGACGGGACGCGATGGGTTCCTGTCTAGTCGGAAGCTCACCGTAAAGGACTAGCTCCGTATAGCTACCTTAGCTCATCTATGGGCCCGTGGGCACTAGAAAGTCCGATTCGCCTACATCTCCGGAAAAAGAGGCGCTAAATGGTGTTTGACAAGGGACGATTACCCGGCGTGCCAGCACCTCGGGCCGAGTTCGCACCCCTTCATTCCGGGGGAGGAGGGTCAGCCGATGCGCGTTGTCTGGGGCTAATCCAGATGCTCATCCGCCAGCAGGAGACGGTCAGCCCGAGCCGAGAGGAATTGCGATGCGCGATACGTGGACTTGAGCCAAGTCCGCCGCCCTTACCGGGATCCGCGTAGCGGTACCGAACTTCTGGTCGCGGCATGGCCGGCGCGCCGACCCGCCGCATGCCGCCCCCACGGGGGCGACACGTGCCGCCAGCTGAGCGTCAGCACGATGGCCGCCACCGCCCCGATGCCGCCCCCGATAGCGATGACCGTCGCCGGAGTCACCAGTTCCGCGGCGGCGCCGGCCGCCACGAAGGCCGCCCCCTGGCCGACGATCACGCCCATGTTGGCGATGCCGAAGGCCTGAGCCCGCCGTTCTTTCGGCACCTTGATGACGAATTCGGTGTTGGCCGCGATCTGGTAGACACCGAACGCGGCCGACAGTGAGAAGATCACGAGTGACGCAGCCAGGCCCGGGCGCAGGGCCGTCAGGACCAGCGTCCCGCACGTCAGCACGGCCAGCGGGCCCATCAGGTTGATCCGCTGGCGCGGACGGACGAACCGGGTGAACAGCGGAATCGCGATGCTGGTGGTGAACACCATCGAGGCCAGCACCAGACCGGTGGCGATCGACCCTCCGCCGAGCCTGGCCGTGTACGGAGCGGCGATCCCCTCGGGAATCGTGTAGAAGACCACGAGCCAGCCGAGCAGCAGCAGGGTGCGCAGCGCCCGGTCGCCGAACACCAGCCGGAACCCCTGCCGCATCCGGGCCAGCGGCGACGGCTGGACGGTCTCCGGGCTGGCCGCGGCCGGCCTGCGCCGCGTTCCCAGGCCGACGAGCAGGCCGGACAGCACGAACGTGACGGCGTCGATGACGAGCGCGCCGCGCACCCCGATGAAGGCCACCGCCACTCCCCCGCCGGCCGCGCCGATGAACTGGGCCACGTAATAGGTCGTCTGGACCACCGCGGTGCCCAGGACATAACGCTCGCCCTGCAGGATGTCCGGGGTGATCGCGGCCCGGGCCGACTCGAACGGGGGCGCGAACATCGTGGCCGCGAACAGCAGCGCCGCCAGTACGCCGAGGGACACGCCCGGCACCGCCATGACGGCGACGAGCAGCGCGCGGACCGCGTCGCACACCACCATCACCGAGCGCCGTGGGTACCGGTCGGCCAGGTCCGCCAGGAACAGGCCGCCGATCACCCAGGGCAGGTAGCCCACCGCGTAGACGATGGCCGTGATCAGCGGCGAGTGCGTCCGCTGGAAGAAAAGCAGGGTGAGGGCGACCAGGGCGAGCCGGTCGCCCGCCACGGACAGGATCTCGGAGAACCACAGGGCACGGAACTCGCGCACCGCGAACACGTCACGGAACGTGGCGCGCGGCGAACCAGCACCCTTCACCGAGCCCCTTCGGTCGAGGCCGCTACCCGTGCGGGGCCTCCTCCGCCCGCGGCCTCCTGGTTGTCTCTCCGGTTTCATCATGACCCAGCCGGGCCGAAAATCGCAACAAGTAGTACGGAATCGGTCACCCTTGGTTCCGAATCTCCAACCAGGTTGATATGTGCCGTTCATCGGCATATACAAGGTCTGTGAGCACGCAGTCCATGCAGGAGCCGACGTTCCTCATCCTGACCGCGCTGGCCGCGGGGGCCCAGCACGGTTACGGGATCATGACGGACGTGGCCCGGATTTCCGACGGCCGGGTCAGGCTCCGGGCGGGTACCTTGTACGCGGCGCTGGACCGGCTGAAGGCCGACGGGCTGGTCACGAGCGACAAAGAGGAGATCGTGGACGGACGGCTGCGCCGTTACTACCGGATCACCGACGAAGGCGCCGCCGAGCTCGCGGCCGAGGTACGCCGGCTGCGCGCCAACACCGCCGTCGCCGCCAGCCGCCTGGGCCTGGCCGGAGGGACCGTATGACCGAGCGGGGCTGGGCCGCCGGCGCGGGGACCGCGCACCGGATGGAGAACTGGTACCGGCGGCTGCTCACGCTGTACCCGAAGGACCACCGGCGCGAGCACGCCGAGGAGATGGTGGGCGTGCTGCTCGCCGCGGCCGGCCAGGAGCAGGCCGGGCCCAGCCGGGCGGGCCGGGCGCAGCGCCTGGGCCAGCACGCGGCCGACAGCGCCGACCTGATCGGCGGCGCGCTGCGGATCCGCGGCCGGATGGTGCTCAACCGGGTCAAGCGGACCCGCTGGCTGGCCTGGACGGTCCGCGACGAGCGCTGGAGCGACGCGCTGGCCGTGGTCAGCGTGGTCGCCCCGGTGCTGCTGCTCGTGGCTGCGCTGACCGAGTTCCGCATCTCGCAGGCCGTGGCCAGCAGCCTGACCGGGCACCCGCACTGGCGGCTCAGCGAGACCCTTACCCTGGCCGACCTGCCGATGGCGGCCGGCGCTTCCGGCGTCACCGTGCTGGCGTTCCTGCGGCTGCGGCGGCTGGCCGGGCTCGGCGCGCTGGCCACCGCGATCGGGCAGATCGCCGCCGGGGCCGTCCCGGCCATGGCCGGGTACGCCAGCCCCGCGGTCGCGTTCACCGTGCTGCTCTCCTGCACCGCCGCGGCGGCGCTGCTTTTCTCCCCCGGCCCGGACCGGGGCCTGGCCCTGCTGACCCGGAGCGGCACCGCCCTGGTCGGCGTGGGCGCGCTGATCCTCGGCGGGTTCAGCGTGGGCGGCAACGTGTGGTTCGGCACCGGGGACGCGGACGTCGGCGACTTCGGCGGGCAGGTGGCCGGGCTGCCCGCCGACCTGCTGATCGCCGCGGTCCTGGTCACCGTGGCGGCCAGCTGCCTGCGCGCCGCGGTCAGCCGCCGCGTCCTCGCGCTGCTGGCCATCCCGGTCATTCCCTACGTGTTCCTGTGGCAGGAGAAGCTGGCCAGCGACCTGTTCGGCCCGCCCGGGACCACCACCGCCCTCATCCCGTCCTCGATCCCGCTGCTCTACCTGCCGCCGCTGCTCCTGGCCTGCCTCATCGTCGCCGGGACCTGGCTGGCCCGGCGACGGGCCACCGGGCGAGCTGATCAGGTGGGCTCCTCAGGCCCGCGGAGCGCCGTGAGCGCCTGACCCAGAACGTGGTGGTGGTGGCGCCGGCCACCGCCGTCGCTGGCGCCGCCACCACCACCCCGCGGTCCTGGGGACCAACCCGGGCGCGGGGGCGGGCGACCGCGCGGAACACCCGCTCGTTCGGGACAATGATTATTTCCGAACGTACCCTGGCGCGTGCTCTGGGTAGGGGAGAATTCGGCCTCGGGGGCTCGGGGGCCGCCCCCCGGAGCCAGCAGAGCCCCGGGAGACCGGACGCCCGGCTGCTCCTCGCCGCCCTTACTCGATCAGGAGCTGACCATGCCTGAGCATTCATATGCCCTGGTGCCGCTGCCCGGCAGCGAGCGCGCGCCGCTGGCCGACGCCACGCCAGCCGGCCCGCTGGACACCGCCGAGCGGGCCGGGGTGACCCTGGTACTGCGCCGCCGGGCCGACATCCCGGCCGAGATCGTCGAGGGGCCCACCGTGCTGACCCGCGACGAGCTGGCCGAGCAGTACGGGGCCGACCCGGCCGACGTGAACCTGGTCCGGCGGACGGCCGGCGAGCTGGGGCTCGAGGTCACCACGGTGGACCCGGCCAGCCGGCTGGTCAAGGCGACCGGTACCCTCGCGCAGCTGTCGAGCGCGTTCGGCGTCACGTTGCGGCAGGTCAGCAGCCCGGCCCCGAAGGGGCAGGGGACCGTGACGCACCGGTACCGGGAGGGGCCGGTGTACCTGCCCGCCCCGCTGGAGGGCGTGGTCACCGCGGTGCTCGGCCTGGACACCCGGCCGCAGGCGCGGCCGCACTTCCGGGTGCGGCGCGCCGGGGCGTCCGAGCCGGGCGTTGCCGGGGCCGGCGGGGCCGCCGCGGCCGTGGCGGGCGGCACCTACCCGCCGGACCAGGTGGCCGGGATCTACCAGTTCCCGGCCGGGACGAGCGGCGCGGGCCAGAACATCGCGGTCATCGAGCTCGGTGGTGGCTACTCCGCCAGCGACCTCGACACGTACTTCGGCGGGCTGGGCATCGCGGTCCCGTCCATCTCCGCGGTCAGCGTGGACGGCGCGTCCAACGACCCCGGCTCGGGCGACGCCGACGTGGAGGTCGCGCTGGACATCGACGTCATCGGCGCGGCCGCGCCGGGCGCGACCCAGCTCGTCTACTTCGCGCCGAACAGCGACGACGGCTTCGTCGACGCGATCTCCCAGGCGGCGCAGGCCACCCCGGCGCCGATCGCGATCTCGATCAGCTGGGGCCAGTCCGAGGACGCGTGGACGGCCCAGGGACGCATCGCCATGGACGCGGCGATGGCCGACGCGGCCGCGCTCGGCATCACCGTATGCGTCGCCTCCGGCGACAACGGGAGCGACGACGGCGTGGGCGACGGCCAGCCGCACGTCGACTTCCCGGCGTCCAGCCCGCACGCGCTGGCCTGCGGCGGGACCAAGCTGATCGCGGACCCGTCCACCGGAGAGATCAGCTCCGAGGTGGTGTGGAACGAGACGGCCGCCAACCAGGGCGCGGGCGGCGGCGGGGTCAGTGACATGTTTGCCCTGCCGTCGTGGCAGGCGAACGCCGGGGTGCCGGCCCGGGCCGGGGGCGCGGGCGGGTCCGGGGGCGCGGGCGCGTCCGGGCGGGGGGTGCCCGATGTGGCCGGCAACGCCGACCCGGCAACCGGCTACCAGATCTACTCCGGCGGCCGCGCCCAGGTCGTGGGCGGCACCAGCGCGGTCGCGCCGCTGTGGGCGGCACT
>Ga0070712_100001842_pt1 | contig 12918 bp, 12 predicted proteins | sample LARL81metaG_FD_71396 | JGI IMG/M metagenome (GOLD analysis project Ga0070712, IMG submission 71396) | Corn, switchgrass and miscanthus rhizosphere microbial communities from Kellogg Biological Station, Michigan, USA - LAR L8-1 metaG | ecosystem: Host-associated > Plants > Roots > Rhizosphere ...
GGACAGAGACCTAATCAAAGACAGACTAGAGCAAGTCCAGTCAAACGCATCAGCACTACAAAAGGACAGAGACCTAATCAAAGACAGACTAGAGCAAGTCCAGTCAAACGCATCAGCACTGGAAAAGGAGCGGAATTTATTCCGAAAAGAATTGGATATGATTCATGATAGTGTCACTTGGAGAACTTTGAGAAAAATTGACAAAATTACTAGACAGTTTTCTTTTGTACGTGATGTTAAATCCATCATAACAGCTAGTGGAGTAATTATAAGGACTGAGGGATTTGATTCCTTTCTAAGCCACTCAAGGAATAAAATCAAACGAGGAGAGTTCAGAATATTATCTCCTCAAAACTATGATTTATCACAAAAAAAATCTAAAATGAATATGCAAAATATGGAAATTTTGTATAATGATACACAAACAGAAACTCAAACATACGAACAAAAATTCATCATATCTGTTGTGATACCAACAAATTCTGATATATCCTCGATTATGCCTACAATTGAAAGAATAAAATCACAAAAGGGGATAAAAGAACTCCAATTAATACTTGTAAATTCAGGAAAGTATGACTTGGGTTATCTTAGTAAAGTCATTAACAATTTAGAAATAATTAAAATTAATCCAAAAGAATTTCATCATGGCAGAACTAGAAATTTAGGTGCAAGTAAAGCATATGGAGATTTTTTAATTTTCTTGACAGATGATGCAATTCCTGTAACAGACCATCTCTTTTATGACATGTGTACCATTCTTTCAAAAGACAAAAAAATTGTGGCAGCTACAGCAAAGCAGATTATACGAAGCGATTCTGACATGATGTATGCATTTCTCATGAAATCACATTACACCTTCTTAGGTTTGGATGAAGATAGGATAATATCAACAAAGAACTTTGATCAATTAAATTCCACAGAACAAAGAAAAATGGCTCAAATTGATGATGTATGCGCTTGTTATTCCAGAGAAGTATTTTCAAAGTTTCAATATAGTGAAATAGATTATGCAGAGGATCTAGACATGGGTATACGATTATTAAAAAAAGGTTACAAGATTGCCCAACTTGCATCTACTGGAGTAATACATTCTCATAATAGACCACCCTCTTATTATGTAAGCAGAGGTTTTGTCGATAATATTTGGGTCGCAAAATTGGTAGATCAGGAATTTTTTGATTACAAAAAAATAGGAATCTCTAATTCTAGACAAATCATAGACCAAGGGTATCATCTTTACAAATCTGTCAGTCTTACTATTGATCTTCTAAAACAAAAACCTGTAAATGATATATGGAATGTTATAAACTCCGTAATATGGAATAAAATACCTGAATTTTATAATTCCAATTTAACTGCTATTTCAAATGATAATTCATTAGACAAGCTGTTTTCCAAATTTCCTGAAATTTCATCTAGAAAATTATATGGCGAACCTTTTCTTGTATCCCAATTTATTGAAATGGCATTTAATTTTGGAAATTACTTGATCAATTCTTACCCTAATCTAGAAGGTATAGAAAATGAATTCCATGAAACACTTTACAAGATTTGTGGGTGGATTATAGGAAATGCCCTAGGTGGATTCAAAGTATATTCTGAGAAGAATAATATCTTATTAGATTCAGATGACAAAAATATTGAAAGCATTGTAGGAAACGGAGTATAATGAAAATTCTATACGTTCTTCACCAATTTTTTCCTCTTCATCATACGGGAACCGAACGACTCACACTTCAATTAGCAAAGCAAATTCAAAGGTTAGGAAACTTTGTATCAGTATTAACTTACGAGCCTAACAATCAAAATATTGAAGGTTTTGCACCCTTAGATAATAATATCCTAAAAAAAGAATATCAATTCGAGTCTATACCTATAACAGCCTTCAAACATGTAAAACCTAATCTTGGTATGGATTATGTCTTTGATCCCTTGATTGAAAGACATCTTAGTTCGATAGTAAAACAATTTGATCTAGTTCATTTTACTCATACCCAACGACTTGGTAGTGTCTTGAAAATATGTAAAGATTTGAAAATTCCCACAGCTCTTACCCTTACAGATAATTGGTTATTGTGTCCAACAGGACTTCTTACCACTGAACATAATCTTTGTGATGGTCCTGATGAGGGAAAAAAATGTATGCATGTATGCAGGTATGGTGAAAAATTTCTGGAGCGATACCAAGATGCTCGATATTTTTTTGATAATGTTGATAGAATTTTTTCTGGGAGTGAATTTGTCAGATCAACATTTAAAGAAAATGGTTGGAACAAAAAAATTGAACTTAACACTTTCTCAGTAGATTATTCCTATGTAAAACCTATGGGTGAAAGTGCCGAAATTGTTTTTGGATTTATAGGATCGTTGGTATGGCATAAAGGCTTTCATGTCTTAATTCAGGCTCTCACTCAAATTAAGAATCCACAAATTAAGCTTAAAGTCTATGGTAAGGGCGCAGAAGGAGATCCATATGAAGCCCAAGTTTTAGAACTTGTCAAAAAAGATCATCGAATTGAATTCTGTGGAACATTTGAGTATAGAGATTTACCCAAAGTCATGAAAGACCTCTCTGTTATTATCATTCCTTCTACCTACAAAGAAATTTACCCACTTGTTATGCAGTTGAGTCTTGCTTACAAAAAACCAGTCATCGCTTCCAAAATTGGAGGTATGCCGGAGGTAATACAGGATGGAGTTAATGGTTATTTGTTTGAAATTGGCAATGTTGATCAACTAGCTGATATAATTTCCATGGTGTCGCAAAATCCTGATCTTATCACAAAAATTAAAGATAATATTGTATCGCCACCTAGAATCGAAGAGGAGGCATTCGTGTATGAAAATGTCTACAAAAAACTTGTCAACTCTAAATTGTCATCTTGACGAATACAGCCAGTTGAAAATTTATTCTGTCCTCAAAGTATCTTCTAGTCCAAAATGTATAACAATTGGTATCTTTGATATCTAAAGTACATGACTGAAGATTATGAAAAACTTGTTTCCGATCACTGGAGCCAGATGGCAAAGCAAAAGATTGGACTATTTCATTGGAGTGATTCAAGTATTGTCATGCAAAACATCAACAAATGTATCTCTGGTAATCCTGATATGGGATGGTTTCAATATGCTTGTGAAAAATATCTGCTCAAAGATTCTAACGGAGTAAATTCTGGTTTATCTATTGGTTGTGGATCGGGTGGATTAGAACGACACTGTAGATTGATTAATGCCTGTCAAACAATTGATGCAATTGATCTAGCAGAAGGTGCTATTGAGGAAGCAAAAAAACTAGCAGATGAGAAAAAAATTACTGGAATTAATTATCAAGTTAAGAATATAGAAAATATTAGTCTGCCTAAAGAAAAATACGATGTAGTCTTTGCATCATCTGCCATCCATCATGTAAAAAATCTGGAAGCATTATTCGAACAGATAAGATTTAGCCTCAAGCCATTTGGATTGTTTATCATGCTGGAGTACGTTGGGCCCAGTCAATTTCAGTTTACTAAAAAATCATGTGATCTGATAAATGAACTCTTGAATATACTTCCAAAAGAGTATAGAAAGCTTAGTTCCAATCCAGTCAAAACTAAAGACGTATTTACAAAGGCAACAATAGATATGATGAATATATCGGATCCCTCTGAGGCAATAAGATCTGCAGAGATTATTCCACTTCTCTCTAGGTACTTTACAATTCTAGAAAAAAAAGACTATGGAGGAACAATATTGCATATGTTATTACAAGATATTATAGCAAATTTCAATCATGATGATTATAGGGACAAAACTGTTCTGAAATTGTTGATTTTTCTTGAAAATATATTAATAAATGAAAAAGTTATTGAATCAGACTTTGCGTTTTTAGTAGCGTCAAAATTGGTTTGATCATTAAAAGATCAAAGATTTAGCCTTCAATGAAAAAATAATTCAATTCTTCACACTGTCTGTTTTGTTGTTCTTGTACCATTCTATTGTTTTTCTTATCCCTTCTTCTAGCGGTATTTTTGCCTCAAATCCTAGATTTTTATTGATCTTTGTCAGGTCTGGTTCAAAGTTACAAGTTTCAGTCTCCCTCATTGGAAGATAATGTAATTTTATTTCCTTACCTATTTTTTTAGAGACCATTGTCACAAAATCTTTGATACTGATAGTGTCTTTACTACCTACATTGAAAACTTCCCTTGAAGCATGTTTGTTGACAAGTACTATGTTTAACACATCAACTACATCCTCAACATAAATATAGTTCAATTTTTGCTCTCCACCAAGTATTCGTATTTCTCCTGATGTTATGGCATCTCTGACAATTACTTGTGCTCCATACTGGTCTCCGCCAGGACCATAAACATTTGTCAGACGCAAAATTGTATAATCCAAATTTTGCTTTACTCCAGCAAGTTTTACTAGAGATTCTCCAAGCATTTTTGTTAATCCATATGTATTGTTTGGAACCAAAGGATCATCTTCTTTGGTTGCTTTACTGGTTGTTTCGCCGTATACCTCTCTTGATGAAATAAAAATTATTTTTGATCCTGATTTTATACAACCACTAACAACATTGAAAGTACCGTAGACATTTGTTCTAAATGCCATTTCTGGATCATCATGGCATTTTTTTAATCCTGTTAAAGCAGCCAAGTGAATTACTATATCCGGTTTGTATTTTATAATAACATCTATGATCTTCTTATCTTCGATATTTCCTTCTTCTATGGTGATGTTTGCAAAATCTATTATTTCTCTTGCTCTTGAAACCATATCCTGTGTGGCATACACAATAATTTCATGTGAATTAGAAATTCTTGTTATAAATCTCCTACCGATGAACCCAAGCCCTCCTACAAGTAATATCTTCATCTCTTTGTTGAAGAAATTCTGATAGAAATAGTTGTTGAAATATCAATTTTAGTCAAGGCAAGATTATATTTGAAAGAGTGGCCAAGTCACCAATGTTCGTAGTTTTACGCTATTTCAAGGCATTAAAGGACAGCCGTTCTTTGATACTTGCTTTTGCTACGGGAGAACTGAAAAACAGGTATAGAAATTCTGTTCTAGGATTTTTCTGGTCTATATTGGAACCATTACTCTTACTTTCTGTGATTTATGTTGTGTTCTCATCCATTTTAAAACAAACAATTCCACACTTCATAATTTATCTACTACTTGGATTGATTGTATGGAATTTTATTTCAAGGAGTACGGCTTCAGGCCTTCATAGTATTTCAAGTAAAGGTGCTCTACTTTCTAATGTATATTTCCAAAGGGCAATTCCCGCAATAAGCTCAACATTATCAGCGTTATTCATGATGGCATTAGAATTTGTAATATTTGTGATATTTTTGGCAGTATTGGGATTTGTGCCTCCACAAACCATAGTATTTCTTCCCTATCTGGTTTTCCTTGCATTTGTAATATCATTAGGACTGTCTTTACCCCTGTCTGTTCTTAATGTTCTTTACAAAGATGTCCAATTCATTTGGAATATAATTATAACCGCAGGATTTTTTGTTCATCCCATAATGTACACAACTGATATGTTGCCTTCTGGAATTCGAGAAAAACTTACTCTAATTCCTACTGTGAGACTTTTTGATATGATGCACAAGACAACAATTTTTGGTATTACTCCATCTATTTGGGATTTTCTATATGTAACAGTAACTGCTTTTACAATTCTGTTTGCAGGTTATTTTATTTATAGACTCTTTGAGCCTAGAATTGCTGAGGAAATTTAGATGATGGACTCAATACAAGTCGAACATGTGTCAAAAAAATTTAAGATATATCATGAGAGGAGAACTTCTATTTTTGATGTTGTTAGTAGCCTAGTAAACAGAAATTCTCATTTTGAAACAATGACAGTATTGAATGATATTACATTTTCAGTCAAAAAAGGTGAAACATTTGGAATCATAGGTAATAACGGTAGCGGAAAAACTACCCTGTTAAAACTAATTTCAAAAATATTCAAGCCAGACAAAGGCATAATCAAAACACAAGGAACAATAGTTCCTCTTTTGCAGCTTGGAATAGGATTTCAGCCAGAGCTTACTGCTATTGATAATATAATCACATATGGCATACTATTGGGGTTTACAAAAAATTGGATAAAAGATAAGATACCAGAAATTCTAAAATATGCAGAGCTGGATAAGTTTGCAGATACAAAAATAAAGAATTTTTCATCTGGAATGTATTCTAGATTAGCATTTTCTACAGCAATTCAGGTTGATCCTGATATTCTTATAGTAGATGAAGTTCTTGCTGTAGGAGATCTTGGATTTCAAGAAAAATGTCTACAATCATTTGATGAAATAAGAAGAAAAGGAAAAACTATACTTTTTGTATCTCATGATCCAGGTCAAATTTTGAGAATGTGTGATAGGGTGATGATGCTAAATCGTGGTAAGATGGATAAAATAGGTGACACTCAAGAAGTAGTTAATTATTATTTGAAATCAACATTGAAAACTGGGTAAATATTGATTTTTTTAATATCTAGAAAAGTTCACATATTGCTTCTAAATATACAATTAAAAAAATTGGAAAACTTACAAACTAAAGTTGATTTATTGAACTGTGATGATTAAGATCTCCATTCGTAAAGTATTTTGATTAAAATCTATTAGTATGTGTTCTTGTAGATACATTTATGCCATTTAAATTCCAAAAATCCGAAATTCCAGAGGTTATAATTGTTGAACCTCAAACATTTCCAGATGAACGAGGTTTTTTCATGGAAAGCTTCAAAGAATCTATTTTTATAGATAATGGCATCAATGCCAAATTTGTTCAAGATAATTACTCTCATTCAATTAAAGGAGTCCTTAGAGGATTACACTATCAAAAAAATCCAAAAGCGCAGGCAAAGTTAGTGATGGTGACAAGAGGAGAAATTTTTGATGTCGCAATTGACATACGCAACGGTTCCCCCACGTATGGCAAATGGGTCAGTGAAATTCTCTCCGAACAAAATCATAGATTGCTTTATGTTCCAGAAGGTTTTGCACATGGATTCTGTGTAACAAGTGATGAGGCAGACGTACTTTACAAAGTCAACACCGAGTACTCTCACGAGCATGAGAGAGGAATTCTTTGGAATGATCCAAGCTTGGATATAAAATGGCCTATGGATAAACCAATTATAACACAAAAGGATCTGCAACTGCCTACCTTAAAAAATGCCGACAATAATTTTGTGTATCGATGAATTCTCAGATTAAATTAATAACAAGTCCAGCATCTTGAAAATATGCACATTCTTGTATGTGGTGGGGCAGGCTTCATAGGCAGTGCTTTTATCAGAAATCATTTTGCAGTAAAACCACAGGATACAATAACAAACCTTGACAGCCTCACAATCGGCTCAAATCTTGCTAATCTAAAAGATGTAGAAAAAAATCCCAATTATAATTTCATAAAAGATGATATCAGAAATCTAGAAGCCGTATCAGGTCTTGCAAAAAAAGCAGATGTCATAGTAAACTTTGCAGCAGAGACTCATGTAGACAGGAGCATCTCAAACCCAAAACCATTCATTGAGACAAATGTACTGGGAACCTATTGCATACTTGAAGCTGCAAGAAAGCATGAAAAGTTGTTTGTCCATGTATCCACTGATGAAATCTATGGAGATGCAGAAAATAAAAAATCGTTTACAGAAGATGATATCCTAAAGCCAAGCAACCCATATGCTGCAACAAAGGCATCTGCAGACCTGTTGGTTGAATCATATCATAGGACCTATGGGATAAAATGCATCACAACAAGGTGTACCAATAATTTTGGGCCATGCCAATTCCCTGAAAAACTTATCCCAAAAACAATAATCCGTGCGTCAAAGAACCTCAAGATTCCACTATATGATGGAGGCTATCAGATACGAAGCTGGATCTACGTCTTAGACCATGTACAAGCTATAGAGTCTCTAATTGAGAAAGGCAAGTCAGGCGAGGTATACAATATAACATCTTGGAATGAAATTACAAACAAGACCATTGTGGAAAAAATTCTCAAACTAATGGACAAGCCGCTGGATTTGATTGAAAAGGTAGGTGACAGGCCAGGTCACGACAGGAGATATTCAATTGACTGCTCCAAGATACAAAAAGTCACAGGCTGGAAACCACGATATGAATTTGACCAGGCTTTGAAGGAGACAGTCTCTTGGTATCAAAACAATCCGCAATGGTGGGAGCCTCTAGCTAATGAAAGGACGCTACATCCACAGCCATGGACTGTAGACTGGTAGAATGAAATTTCTTGTAACAGGCTCTGCAGGACTTGTTGGAAGCCAGGTAGTCCAGGACCTTGTAAAATCAGAACATCAGGTATACTCATGTTATAATTATTCCAAGCCTTGTCATGGTACTCCAATACATCTTGAACTTGCAAATGACAATAAAATAACTGAGATAATTGCGTCAATCAGGCCTGATGTTGTCATACACTTGGCAGCAATGACAAATGTTGATCTGTGCGAAAAAGAAAAAGAGTTGGCATTGAAAATAAATGCAAAAGCTACTGAAACCCTGGCAAAACAAGCTGCAAGGCATGGTTCATTTTTTGTCTATGTATCCACTGATTATGTATTTGATGGAGAAAAAGGAATGAAAAAAGAGTCTGACATGCCAAGCCCGATTGACTACTATGGATATTCAAAATATCAAGGTGAACTTGCAGTTCAAGACATGGCATCATCATGGTGCATTGCGCGAACAAGCACTCCATTTGGAATGCATCCTACAAGGAAGAGCTTTCCAATCTTTGTTGCAGAAAACCTAGGTGCAAAAAAAGAGATCTCAGTTGTAACTGATCAATATACATCTCCTACATATGTTCCAAATCTCAGCCAGATGCTAATTGAGATATCTACAAGACAGATAGTTGGTGCAATTCATCTTGCAGGTGCAACGAGGATATCGCGATATGACATGGCAATACTTGTAGCTGAGAAAGTAGGTCTTGAGAAGAGCCTGTTAAAACCCACCACCATAAATGACATGAACTGGATTGCAAAGCGACCAAGAGACTCATCTTTAGATGTATCCAAGGCAGCTCAAATACTCAAAGAAAAACCTCTCACAGTAGAAGAGGGACTAGACCGTTTCATGTCTGAAATGAAAACTGGATCAAATTGAAATATACCATGTCAAATAACAAGGATCGAAAATGAAAGGCATCATACTTCATGGAGGACATGGTACTAGGCTCAGGCCGCTCACGCATGCAGGTCCAAAGCAGCTACTCCCGATAGGAAACAAGCCCATGTCGCAGTATGCACTTGAGGATTTCAAGGATGCGGGAATTACGGATGTTGGAATCATAATCGGTGATGTCTATCCGCAAAAGGTCAAGGATTTCTATGGCGATGGAAAAAAGTTTGGAGTAAACATCACCTACATTTACCAAGACAAGCCCGCTGGAATATCACATGCAATAAAACTCTGCAGGGATTTTATCGGAAATGACAGGTTTGTAGTATATCTTGGAGATAATATTCTAAGAAAAGGACTAGTTGATTATACAAAAAAATTCCAAGAATCCACGGCAGATGCCATGATGCTATTATGTGAGGTTGATGACCCATCGCGATTTGGTGTTGCAGAGCTTGATGGCAAGAAAATAAAAAAGATAATGGAAAAGCCAAAAAACCCGCCATCAAACTTGGCGGTAATTGGAGTCTACTTTCTTACTCCTAAAATATTTGATATCATTGATATTCTAAAGCCATCCTGGAGGGGAGAGCTCGAAATTACCGAGGCATTGCAGCTTTTAATGGAGAAGGGAAATACCATTGAATATGACATTGTTACGGGCTGGTGGAAGGATACCGGCACTCCTGAGGATATTTTACATGCAAATCAGCTAGTCTTGGATACCATAGGAACACAAAACCAATTCCGCATCGATAAGGAGACCCAAATACAGGGAAACATTGCAATTGGCAAAAACACCAACATCTCACGAGACTCGTTCATCACTGGACCCGTCATTATAGGTGACAACTGCAACATTGGCCCTGCTGCGCGAATTGGTCCCCATGTCTCAATTGACAACAACTGCTCCGTAAAGCAATGCGACATTGAAAATTCCATCATCATGGCAGACTGCAAGATAGATGCCAAGATTACCATTGCAGACAGTATAGTCGCACATGGTTCTGAAATCACAAACCATCATCTAAAGAAACACCAATTTCTATTAGGTGAGAGATCCCAGGTAAGGCTGTAGATTGGAAACCATGCAGGCAGCAGCAATCTGGCTTACAGGAATCCCGGCCTCTGGCAAGAGTACCATATCCATCCTGCTCAGGGATTATCTCCAGAAAAATAACATGCCTGTAATAATACTAGACGGTGACGAGATAAGAAAGACCGTATCAAAGGACCTTGGATTTTCACCGCAGGACAGAAAGGAGCACAATAGGCGAGTAATTGAGATTGCAAAGCTGCTGGTAAAAAACAACTTTACCGCCATCATCCCGCTGATATCTCCATACAAAGAAACAAGAGACTTGGCAAGAAAGGAAATACCAAACTTTGTCGAAGTCTATGTAAAAGCATCACTTGATACCTGCATAAAACGCGACCCAAAGGGATTGTACCAAAAAGCAAAGAATGGAGAAATCACAAACCTCACCGGACTGCAATCACCATACGAAGAACCAGAAAACCCAGAAGTCATAGTGGATACAGAAAAAAATTCACCGCAACAGTGTCTTGATATGATTACATCAAAGCTACAACAACTTGGATGCCTGAAATAAAATCACCAGTCAAACTGATACGCATCATGGGCATGCACGCCAGTCTTTGACCATTGCACACTGGTCTTGCTCTTGGAATACTTTACAACAGGAGAAGGTGTGGCGTATATCTTTGATCCAGTCTCCATGTCCACCTTTAGCACCTTGGTCTCAAGTTCAATTCCCTTTGGGGATACAAATGTATACACAAATTTCTTGCAGTCTGATGCAAACTTGTAAACAAATGTACGTTCTGGTTCCTCCCAGTCATATTCTAATATCAAGATCTTCTTCTGCTTTGGCTTTAACGGCCTATTGAGTTGCACGTTAAACTCCTTGTGGTATGGCTTGTTTGACTTCAAGCTCTGGATCTCCAGCTTGTTTCCCCTCTCATCTCTTACGGTGACATTCATGTCTGCAAATTCCTTTGGAGCATCGCCATCAAGATAGTAAAACACCTGCTCCCTTGGGGTCTTTGCTATGTTTGTTATATTCCAGATCCATGTATGATGTGTAAGCATTGTCTTGGCGTCTACAACTTCAAGGTCCACCTCAATTTTGTTAAAGACAAAATTATTTACTGTCTTTATCTCACGCTCCAAGTTGCTCTTTGGAATCTTGGACTTTCTTGGAGCAACTTTATTTCCAAATCCATCTCCATAGATGTTATATAGATTCAACTGCTCGCCATGTTTTATGGAATAGTCCCCGATTGGATGCATGATGAACTTGTACTCGGGTGATAGTCTACGAATATCATCTGCAATTCTGGATGAAGCTAAAATCTGCATGTCACCTGCCAAGTCCATCACTCTCCTAGTTACAATAATTCCTGGACCCCAGACATTTGCATGCCCTGTTATGTCTTTAATAAAATAAACAGGACCCATGTCGATTCCAATTCTAATCAGGAGCTTCTCCTTTCCCCTCCTCTGCAGATTGTACTTGTTCAATGCCTTGTGGACCTCGATTGCAAGCTTCAAGGGCTTTTCAGGACTGTCAGAAAATCCAATTGCCATGCCATCCCCAGTTGATAATAATACGGTAGAGTCCTTGTCACGATTCTTAAAAGTCTCAACCCTTGCAACTATTTCATTTATTGCAACAACCTTTCGCACCTGGTCCTTTGTTGGAACAGTAGGATTGGAACCAGCTACAATATCGCAAAAGAACCAGTGATACGTACGGGTTAGCGTCTTGACATCGCCAAAGTTCTCAAAGTCATCTCCCTGCAAGACCTGCAAGACATGAGAGACAAACTCACCAGGACATGATTTTAAGATCTGAAAGCTGTTCATGGTATGTTTAAACGGCGCCTTGACACGCGACTTTTTAATCTGATCTAAAATCCAGTCCTTTCCCCTGTGAGTCTCATCTAATAGCCCGAGGATCTCTGCAATCTCTGAAATCTTGCCAGATTCATCCTTTCTGATATTCAATAGAACATTCTACTAGAAACATGTATTTTAACAAAAATATTGTGATACTGCCAAAATATGATGACTATCCTTAAATTTTACCACCTCGTAATCAAAGTGCTTAATTGATCCAACCTGAAAGAAAATGTCAGGTTTCAAACTAGTGTAACCCAAAAAATTCGTGTAATCCATTCGGATCATCGGTGACACCAAAAAAGGAGGTGAACGATGATAACACACACAATAAAAATAAGAAGACAATGGAATAGCTATCGTATAGCAACTACACAATTAGAGTATCTTGGAAATTTTCACTGGGATAATGTATCCGGTGGAGTATGCAAACGATCACCACAATATTTCCTACATGCAAAAGTTCTCTGTACTACCATTGTTGGAGATTTTGATCACTCTTGTGAGCATGGACCACCGCCACATGAAATCAAAGTCTGCATTGTCAAAAAAGACAACAAGGAAGTCTGGCAAGAACTCTTGAATCTAGTTGGTACTCCGAAACCCCAAATAAAAAAGAAGATAAAATTATCTAACATCTAGATTCAACGTACGGTCTAGATCTTAGGATTTTATTTATCCCCTTTTTTCCATCCTAGTTTTCTTGTATTCAAATTACCATATTTTTATATTCAAGTATACCATAGTATAATGTATTATACCATGAACAACTCCACCACGATAAAGATATCAAAAAAGACAAAATCTCGCCTTGAAAAACAAAAGAACCAT
>Ga0070712_100001843_pt1 | contig 12915 bp, 13 predicted proteins | sample LARL81metaG_FD_71396 | JGI IMG/M metagenome (GOLD analysis project Ga0070712, IMG submission 71396) | Corn, switchgrass and miscanthus rhizosphere microbial communities from Kellogg Biological Station, Michigan, USA - LAR L8-1 metaG | ecosystem: Host-associated > Plants > Roots > Rhizosphere ...
AGCGAAGGATGTCGAGCGCGAGCCCGGGCGGGCAGCCCCGCTCAACCAGGTGTGCGACTTGGTGCCAGTCGACCTGGCTCGCGTACGCGTACGCCATCGTCTCGGAGACCCCGAGACGTTCGAGCTGCTCGGTCTGCCATTCGAGTACGAGCTGCTCTTCCTCCGTGCGCTCGACCGCTATGGCCGTATAAACGTCAATGTCGTCGAGGCTCAGTTCCATCGTCTTCTCCCTCTGAACTAGAGCTGATGTCCAGGTTGGAACGATGGCCGAGCGGGGCGGGCTCGTCATCGGAGGCAGCAGGGATTTGCCCTTCCCGGCTAGCTCAACTGCCAGTCTTCCTGTTGCCCCCACTGCCGCTTGCGAGTTACGCGGGGCTACGCCAGCTACTCTCCAAGAACGCCACGACGGCGAGCACGCGGCGGTGGTCATCGCCGGTTTCGGCGAGTCGCAGCTTGCCGAAGATGTTGTGGACGTGCTTCTCGACCGTCCCCTCGGTGACCCAGAGAGTCCGTGCGATGGCGGCGTTGGACTTGCCCTCGGCCATGAGACCCAACACCTCTCGTTCTCGCGTCGTCAAGTCCGTGAGCGGGTCGTCCTTCCTGCGCGCGGACACGAGCTCTTGCACAAGCGTCGGATCGACGACGGAGCCTCCTTCGAGAATGCGTTCCAGTGCCTCGATCAGCTCCTGGGAGCGGCTGAGGCGGCTCTTGAGCAGATAGCCGATCCGGTGTCCGGTGGCGAGCAACTCGATCGCGTGCTCGACTTCGACGTGCGCCGAGAAAACGAGGATGCCGATGTCCGGTGCCTCTTGACGGATTGCCCGCGCCGCCTCGAGTCCCTCGGTCGTGTGCGTCGGTGGCATGCGGATGTCGACGACGACGAGGTTGGGCTCGTGCTGGCGCACGAGCTCGAGTAGCTCGTCCGCGGTCCCAGTCTGAGCCACAACCTTGTAGTCGGAGCGCTCAAGCAGGCTTGCAAGCCCCTCGCGGACCAGGAAATCGTCGTCGGCCAGGATGATTCGGGAACCGTTCAGAGCCTCGCCGGAAGTGGCTTCTTTCGGCGCCATCTACACGATTATGCGCCCTCTGAGCGACAAAATCTTCCGGTTAGCCGCAGGACCGAGATTACCGTGGCCCCGACACCGAAGATGGAAACTGGCCACGCTGACAAAAGCCCCTCGGGCCTGCACTCTTGTGGCCGATGCGCAACTCCGACCAGTCGTGGTTTGGAGTGGGGGGCATGAGTCGATGACCGCTTCGTCGGCGATCGTCGATGATCTCGCCACCGAGCGCCTGCGCATCGCCCGCGAGCTGCACGACGTGATTGCATACGGCTTCGCGGCGATCAGCCTTCAAGCTGGGGTGGCGGTACACGTCGCGGCGAAGAAGCCCCAACAGGCGGTCGAGGCGCTTCAGGCGATTACCATCGCCAGCAACGAAACCCTTGAAGAGCTGCGTGGGATCCTCGGACTCCTGCGGCAGTCCGCCGGATCCCGGGCCGCAACGTTCGGCCGCGACCGGTTCGAGGCGCTCGTGGAGACGACCAGCAAGGCCGGAGTTCCGACGAGCCTGAATGTCTTCTGCTCGCTCGAAGAGCTGCCGGTGTCAGTCGGCCGCGCCGCCTACAGGATCGTTCAGGAAGCGCTCGCCAATGTTCTCCGCCACGCCGGACACGCCTCGGCGAGCGTCACCATCAGCTACGAGGGCGCCCGCTTGGCGATCACCGTCGAAGACGACGGCGTCGGTCCCGCGGTCGCCGCGGAAAGCCACTCTGCAGGCTCCGGGTTCGGACTCATGGGCATGCGCGAGCGGGCCCAGGCCCTCGGCGGCGAGCTGGAAGCGTGCGCACGCGCGGCCGGTGGCTTTTGCGTCAATGCCTACCTTCCGGTTTCCGTCCAGCCGTGATCCACGTCCTGCTAGCCGACGATCTGCCGCTCGTTCGCGCGGGTTTGCGCACGCTCCTCGAGGCCGAGGAGGGCTTCCTGGTGGTGGGCGAGGCGCGGAACGGCGAGGAAGCCGTCGCGCTCGCTCGCGAGACGAGGCCGGACGTCGTGTTAATGGATCTCAGCATGCCCGGCGTGGACGGCCTCGAGGCGACCCGCCGCATCGTCGGCGACGAGGCGCTGAGCGGAGTGAAGGTGATCATCATCACCACCTACGAGACCGACGAGAGGGTCTTCGAGACCCTCCGTGGAGGAGCAAGCGGTTTTCTGCTCAAGGACACAGAACCGCAGGACCTGCTTCGAGGAATCGAGATCGTCGCCGCCGGAGATTCGTTGCTCGCGCCCAGTGTGACGCGCCGGTTGATCGCCGAGTTCGCGTCGCTCCCGACGACCTCGAGTGTGAGCCCTCAGCAGCTCGAGTGGCTGACCACACGCGAGCGGGAGGTTCTCGCGCTCGTTGCGCGCGGCCTGAGCAACAACGAGATCGCGGAGAAGCTCGTGATCAGCCCGGCGACGGCCAAGACGCACGTCAGCCGGGCGATGCGCAAGGTGAACGCCCACGATCGCGCACAGCTCGTCGTGCTCGCGTACGAGACCGGCCTCGTCGTCCCCGGCCTGGAACGGCCCGACGTGAGCTCGGTGGTATAGACAATGTCTGCCGAACACAGCTCCGTCCAAAAAGCGGTCATCCTGCAGTTCCCCGTCGACCGCATTCGGCCGGCCCGGCCCGAGAGCCACGCCGGAGACGACGACGCGGGAAGCACTGTCGTCTCCCTCGTGACGCGTCGTCCGGTTGCCTTTCTACGCCCGGTGGCGTCGAACGAAGCCAACGGCAGTCTGCCTCCGGCCGCTTAGCGGAAGCTACCTGTCTCACTCGGTCGCAAGGTCGTATCGGTTTCCGATGTACCTGGAGGCACGCTTGAGGAATGAGGCACCGACACAGCCTTTGGGCGGTCGTCGCGGCGGGAGTCGCGGCTCTCGTTCCGCTCCCGAGCACATTTGCGACGGCTCGGACGCCTCCCCAAGCCGACGCGGCCGCTGCCTGTGCCGGCCCGGTCGAGCAGATGCTCTGCTACCACGAGCGGGTGCGCCGCCGCTACGGGCTGGCGCCGCTACGTCGGAGTGCGGCGCTCGACGCGTCAGCCCGATTGAAGGGCGATCGGATTCTTCGCTGCCGCGTCTTCGCTCACCAGCCCTGCGGTGACTCGTTCATTCGTACGTTCCGCCTGGCCGGCTATCTGCCGTGGCCGGGGGGATGGATCATCGGCGAGAACCTCGCCTCGGGCTTCCTGACTCCCTGGGGCGCCTTCGAGGGGTTCATGCACTCGCCCCACCACCGGGCGAATATCCTCAACCGCGAGTTCCGCCAGATCGGCATCTACCAGAGCTCGTCTCCGTGGGGGCCGCTTTGGGTGGTCGAGTTCGGCAACCGCTGGTAGCGGCCTGCGACGCCAGGGCCGTGGTCAGCTCTCCGCCAGGAGCACGACGACCAACAGCACTCCCAGCGCGGCGCCCACGCCGGAGAGCAGCGCGACCAGGCGCTCGTCCGGGGGCGCGAACTCCCCACGGCTGACCGCCTCCTCGACCTCGCGGTAGCGCCAGAACGCATAGCCCACGCAGAAGACGCCGACGATCGCGAAGCCGATCCCGATCGCGATGTACGGCCAGGTCGCTCCCGTCGCAAGCGCCGGGACGAGTTTCCCGGCCCCGATGCTGACTGCGAAGGCCGTCAGGCCCGTGCGCCACCACGCGAGGTAGGTCCGCTCGTTGGCGAGCCGGGTTCGCCGGGTCGCGTCGCCTGCCTCGTCGAAGCGCCCGCTACCAGGCGACCGTTGCTCCCGGACCGGCATCGACGGAAACCTACTTCGCTCAGGCGTGGTGTTCAGCGGCGGCGTTCACGCGGACCCGAGGGCGGGCGTTGTTCACGTAGCCCTTCGGATTCCACAACGGTGCCGCCGCCTCCGGTTGGGTAGCCGCCGAGGAGTCCCAGGCGCGCACGGCGATCTCGTGCTCTCCGGGCGTGACGTCGACCGTGATCCGCCACTGCCGCCAGGCCCATCGCCCGAGGTCGTCGAGGAGCTCCGCCTGCTCCCAGCTCATCCCGCCGTCGAGTGAGACGTCGACGCGCGCGACGTGACGCTCCCCACCCGCGAACGCATAGCCGCGGACCTCGACCGGGCCGGCCGCGACGGTCTCGCCGTGGGCTGGAGACAGAATCTCGGCGTTGAGCGCGATCAGGCCGAGTGGCATCCCTGCCCCCGGACCCGGCGTCCCGTCCTCCGGTAACAGCCGATAGACGACCTGCTGGAAGTACCCTTGCCAGGGCGCCGAGCGGACCTCGATCCGCTCGAGCCACTTGACGCTGCGCGCGCCGATGTAGCCGGGCACGACGACTCGCAGCGGCCCGCCGTGGACGGGTAGGAGCGGCTCGCCGTTCATCGCCCAGACGAGTAGGACCTCAGGGCGGCACGCCTTGTCGAGCGGGATCGAGCCCCCGAAGCGCTCGGCGGGCTTCACTTCTGGGCAGAGGTCGGCGCCCTCGAAGCCCACGTGCGCGGCCTCGCGTAGGGGGCCGGCGGCCGCGAGCACGTCCCCGAGCGCGACTCCGCTCCACGTCGCGGTGCCCGTCCCGCCAGGCCCCCACGGCGCCTCGCCCGGGATGTCGCGGACGGCGATCAGGCCCGCGCGTCGATTGCCGGCACATTGCAGCGTCGCTATCACCTCGCGCTCCCGGAACGCCTCGCGCAAGGTGGGGAGGGAAAGATCCAGTTCCCGGTCGACGAGCCCGTGCACGTGCAGTCGCCACGCCGCGGGGTCGACTTCCGGCACCGTGCCGTGTCCCCGGACATAGAACGCATCAGTGGCGGTCAACGGAGCCTCGGCCAAAGCGGCGCGCCCGGTCTCGGCGTTGAACGGCTCCTGCTCGTGAACGATCAGGTCCGCGCGCTTTCCGTAGCGACCCATGCGACAGTATGAGTCGAGTGGCCTGCGCTCTCGCCTAGCGCGCGACGAGCCTGGCGAAGACGATCAGGTTGTCGACGTAGTGCCCGGTCGCGCTATTGAAGCGGCCGTCGCAGGTGACTAGGCGCAGGGTCGGCGGCCCGGAGCTCTTGTAGATGAGCCTCGTCGGGAAGTGCGTCTTGGGTACTTCTCTCGATCCTGTGACCGCGAACGTAAGGCGCCGGCCAAACTTTGGCTGGATGCGGATGAGGTCGCCGTGGCGTAGCCCTCGAAGTCGATAGAAGGCACCTGGACCGGCTTTCGAATCGACGTGGCCGAGGATCACCGCCGCGCCCGGCTCGCCGGGCTCGGGCCCGGGCTTGAACCAGCCGACCTGGGAGAAGCTGGCCGGCACTTGCACCGTGTGGTCGCGTTTCAGGCCGAGCGGGATCAGTGGCGCGTTCAAACCCATCGCCGGAGCCCAGATTCGAACCGGGATCGGCATCTGCTTCCTTGGCGCCGCGTTGGCAAACGCAAAGACCCCCGCGACGGTGTGTCGCGGCGGCGGGTTGTAGGGCACGAGCCGCAGCTGCGAGGCCTCGCCGCTGCGGGCGACCAAGGCGCCGGCGAAGAGGCCGGTCGCGATGAGCATCAGCGCCGCCACCAACAGGCGGCGCTGATGCTTCGCGAGGTGCGACCTAGGCGTCAAGGGCGACCTTGCGGCGGCGGGAAGCGAGGCCCGCTGCCGTGAGGACGAGGATGCCGCCGGAGGCGAGGCTGATCGCCAACGTGTTGTTGTCGTTGGTCGCAGCCATGCCGCCGAACCCGGTCGAGGCGCCGCCCGAGGCGGAACCGGTGTCACTGCCACCACTCTTGTGACAGGTGTTGTTGTCGCTGCACGAGTTGTCCTCGCCGGCGTAGCTGGCCGGGACGACGACGATCGCGAGCGCGAGGATGCTCATGGTGAGCATCGCCAGGCGCTTGAGCGTCTGGGTCATTACATCTACCTCCCATTTTGGGCTGAACATGACGCCTCCCAGACTGCCCCCCGAGTTGCCCGCCGCAAAGACGCAGGCGCGATCAACTGAGATGGGGAATTACTCACAGATATCTCGGGAGAATTGGCGCGGCATTTCCGCGGCGGCGCAACGCCGGACGCGGAAATTGTTGCTCTCGAGATCGGTCAGGCGACGGCAGCGAACGCCCCGTCCGCTCCCGAGAGCGTGCGAGTGCTTGCCAGCCGCAAGAATGCGGCGACGGTCGTCGAAGTCGACTCCGCGCGGCTGACGAGCCCGATCGGCGTTGTCGGAGCGGGCGCCTCGAGCGGACGGAAGACGACGCGCGGGATCGTGTACTGCTCGGCTGCCGACGCGGGCAGGACGGCGATGGCGCCGCCTCCGGACGCGATCAAGAGCGCAAGCTCGACCCTCGGCTCCGCAACCTCCCGGAGCGGGGGCGCAATCGAGACCTCGCGGCACGCCCCGAGGAAGCCGTCGTAGAAGGCCGGATTCGCGGTGCGGGGGAGGACGACGAGCTCCGTTTCCGACAATGACTCGAGCGGGATCGAAGCGAGTCCGCTGAGAGGGTGGTAGCCGGCGACCGCGGCGACCGTCTCCTCTACGCCGAGCGGCGTGACCTGAAGGCCCTCGGTCGGAGCAGGGAGACCGACGAGGGCGACATCCAGGTGGCCGGCGCGTACTGCTTCGATCGCCTGCCGCGCTGGCAGCGCCTCCGGGCAGACCTCGATGCCGGGATGCCGAGTCGCGAATCGCGCGATCGCCGTCGGCAGGATGGTCGGCAGGGCGCCGGCGAGATGACCGACCCGAAGCTTTCCGATTGTCCCGGCGTTGGCGCTCAGGGTTGCGCGCGCTGCCTCTTCGGCATGGTGGAGGAGGCGCCGGGCCTCGTCGAGCAAAACCAGGCCGGGAGGCGTCAACGCTACACCGCGCTTGTCTCGGTTCAGGAGCTGAACTCCAAGCTCCTGCTCGAGCTTCCGGATCTGCTGGCTGAGCGCCGGCTGCGCGAGATGGAGACGCTCGGCCGCGCGGTGAAAGTGCAGCTCCTCGGCCACCGCCACGAAATAGCGCAATCGGCGAAGCTCCACAGAAACCTCCCTCTACGACGCACCCGACAGAAAGTGCAACAACGAGGTCGATCATTGCCGCTGTGCAGGCGTTTGTCGTCCGTTGAGAGGGGGCTCTTTGGGCTTCAACTGTGGGCGCAGCGGCCGCTGCGGGCTACGCCCGCTGCGGTACGACCTCCGTCCGATCGAGCGCTTTACGGGGCCGGTACGAAGGCGAACGGGAAGGGCTGGAAGTAGTCGATCCGCCACGGAGCCGATCCGCTCGAGCGCACGAGGCCGGCGAGCATCGGCCAGGTGCCGACGAAGACGATGTACTCGTCGGCGAGGCGTGTGGGTCGTCCGGGGCCAGGCCCGAAGCGCAGATGGCCGGTCGGCGACGGCACCATCGGCACCGGGATGTTTCCTGTCGCCCACTGGCGCCGCGTGAGACCCGCCCGCTCGCCGCGGGTGGAGATGTCAAAGCCGAGCGCCGGCGCGCGGCGAGTCACGGCGGTCTGGACGAAGCGGCGGATCACGGCCTGTGTCGCGTTGCGACGAGGGGAGTCAATTCGGCCGGCTTGTCGATCACCGCGAGCGTCGGCGAGGCGGCGGCGTGGAGCACGCGGTGGGCGCGGGCGGGCGTCAGCTGCTGCTCGTAGGGCTCGCCCCGTCAGTGCGCGCTCAGAGGAACGAGGCATCGGCGAGGAGAGAGCGACCGGCGCGGCGAGCGCCGCGATAACCAGCGCCTGGGCGCAGGCTGCTGCGAAGCGCACTTAGCAGCCTACGCTCTCTGCTGTTCGGTTAGACCGTTCGCCGGACAATTCGACCTCCTGGCCGAGAAAGGACGGGTGCCGGAGTGCGGGGCTTTAGCCCGTCGCCGCCGACTCCGGCACCCTGGGTGGGGAGGACTCCACCTTCGCCGCCGAGGGCGGCCGTCACAACAACGACTGCCGCTCACCTGATTGCCAGATCTGATCGGGTTGTGGCAGCGGGTCGCCTACCGTCGAGATGTGACCTTTCCAGGGGAGTCCAGATGCAAGACGTGACGCGGGTGGTCAGCCGCTACGAGGTCTTGCGGGAGCTCGGACGTGGCGGGATGGCGACCGTCTACCTCGCCCGTCAGTCCGACCTGGACCGATTCGTTGCCTTGAAGGAACTGGGAGCGCTGCAGAGCGCGGATCCTTCGTATGCGCAACGGTTTCTGCGCGAAGCGCGGCTGGCCGGCTCCGTCAGTCATCCCGGCATCGTGACCGTGTACGACTTCTTCGAAGAGGGCGGCGTGCCGTACATCGCGATGGAGTACGTCGAGCGGGGGTCGCTCCGACCGTACGTGGGTCGGACGTCACTCGCGCAGATCGGCGGCGTCCTCGAGGTCGTGCTCGCCGGCCTGACTGCGGCCGAGAAGGAAGGCATCGTCCATCGCGACCTCAAACCGGAGAACCTGCTCGTCACGGATTCCGGCCGGGTCAAGATCGCCGATTTCGGCATCGCGAAGGCGACGAACCGGGTCCAGGAGGGGCCGATGCTGACCACCCGCGGCTCGACGATCGGCACACCGAACTACATGGCACCTGAGCAGGCCCTGGCGCACGAGGTGGGGCCATGGACGGATCTCTACGCCCTCGGGGTCATCGCGTTCGAGCTGTTCATCGCGTTCCCGCCTTTCGGGGACACAGACGATCCGATGAGCGTCCTGTTTCGTCAGGTCAACGAGCCGATTCCTGCGTTGACCGATCTCGACCCGGGCATCGATCCCCGCATCTCGGACTGGATCGCTTGGCTGGTGGCGAAAGAGCCGCGCGAACGCGCGCAGTCAGCCGACGCTGCGTGGGATCGGCTCGAGGACACGCTGATCTCGATTCTGGGGCCGCGCTGGCGTCGCGGCTCGCGGCTCCCGGCCTTGCCCGGCGTGGCGGCCGGTCCGCCAGGCCCGGCAACGCCGCCGCCGCCCGGCGCTCCGGTGGGGCCGCTCACCGAGGCGCACCTCGCCGCCTTCGCCGTTGGACCGACGAAGCCGCTCGAGGAGCCGCGTTTGGAGTCGACCGTCCCTCCGCGCAGGCCGCAGGTCGCAGCGCCCGCGCCGCAGCCCGCCAAGCCGCGACGCCGCCGAAAGGGTTTTCGCAAGATCTTCCTCGTACTCATCGCCGTGCTGGCGCTGGCCGCCGCGGCGCTCGGTCGAACGGGCGGCGGCTCGCATCCGCCTGCCGGCTCTTCGGCTCCTAACGGTGCGAGTTCGGGGTCGACGGGGGCGGCTTCCAAGTCCGCAGGTCAAGGCACCCCGGCCGGGGCCGTACAACAGATCCCGGATTCTGCTCCGACGGGTGGGCCGCTCGCCTCGCAGGCGCAGGCTGCGCGGTCTCTTGCCAAGCAATACGACGCCGCTGCCGCCAAGGTCGCACGCTTGCAGAGCGCGCAGGTGAGCGGGAGCCCGGGTGCGCGGCTCGTCGGTGCGCTTCGCCGGACCGCGAAGATCTACCGTAAGGCGGCCGCTGCAGCTTCGGGGGGCGACGCTGCAGGCTACGCGGCCGCCCTTTCGGACGCCGAAGTTGCGAAGAACGACGTCAGGACGGCCCTTGCGGAGCTGGGCGGGACGACCTCCCAGAGCTCGGGGTCGTCTCAGGTCCCGTCAGGATCGTCGCAGGCCCCGCCGCCATCACCTTGTAGCGGCGACTCGACCTCAGACGATCCAAGCGACGATTCTTGTAATCCCTAAGCCTTGCCGAGAAGCCCGCGTGCTTCGTCGAGCCTGAGCTGGTAGCGGCCGCGGTACTGCGCTGCCGGGCGCTCGATGTCGGCAACCCAGTCGCCGTACTGATTCGGGTCGTGGACCGATTCACCGCGCGCGAGCCGCTGGTGCTTGACTGCCTCGGCCTGGTCGAGGAACCATTGCAGCTGTTTCTCGGGGTGGTGGCCGTAGCCCGCGTACTGGCCGTGGTCCCAGATGCTCACGCGCATCTGGAAGAAGCCGATCGAGTCGGCGTCGCCGTAGTCCAGGTTCCGCAGGCTGGACTCGACGAGGCCGGCCATCACCGGAAGCTCGGGTGGTATCCCGCGCTTCTCGGCAGCGCTCGCCATCCAGGCGGCGATCTTCGTCTCCGGCGCGTTGTCGCCCGGGTAGGCGGAGTCGATGCCGTCGAGGTTGGGGCCCGAGCCCGCCCCGGCGCTGCTGTCGGACACGTCGACGCTCGAACTGCCTCCGGAACTGGTGTCGGGCGGGTCGTCGCTCGAACTGTCGTCGTTCGAGCTGTCGTCGTTCGCGTCTTCGCCGTTCGAGCCTTCGCCGGGCGCGTCCTGGCCGTCGTCTCCGCCGTCGTCGCCGCTGTCGTCGCCGCTGTCGTCTCCGCTGTCGCCGCCGCTGTCGTCGTCACTGTCGTCACTGCTGTCGTCGTCATTGCCACCCTCGTCCGGCTCGTCTTCGTTCGAGCCGTCCTGCTCGTCGGCGCCCGCATCCTCGTCGTCGAGGTTGCCTTGGAGGTCGTCCGGGTCGACCAGGGGCTTGACGATGGCGGCGGCCGCAGCCGCGTCCTGCTGAGCTGCCGGTTGCGCCGCCGCAGCCGCATCGTCGGACTGAGCGAGGGGGTGCGCGGCTGCGGCCGCGGCGCTTGACTCGGCGACGGAGTGCGCCGCCGGCGCGTCCTCCGCCCAGCCCGGCGGCGGCGCCCAGCTCGCGGCAATCGGGTCGTCGAACCCGATGTGGAGGTGGTTCTGGTGCTCGCTGTCGGAGAAATAGGCGGCCCCGGGCAGGTGCCATGGCGACCCGATCTCGGTCGGCCGGATGCTCGGAGGCAGGCGAGAGAGAGCAACGGCGATCCGTCGCGCTGCGAGGTTGCCGGGGCTGACCGGCCGGCCGTCGACCACGGACACGTCGACCGCCCGGCCGTAGTAATGGTTCGAGACGGAGCCCCCCGTGGTTAGTTTCGAGTGGTCGGAGATCATGGCCGAGATCGAGAGCTTGTCCTTCTTGGCCAGCACGTCGAGCACCGAGGCGATCCGCGGGTCGACCTTGCCGGACCTCAAGTCCGCGATCGCAGAGGGGTCGAGGGTGACGTTGTGGTTCTCGAGCAGGGCCAGGGCCTCCGGGGTCGGCGGGCCACCGGTGCCGGTTGCCCCGAACTCACTGGGATCCCAATGGGTGGGGGTGACCGCGGCGTGCGCCTCGTCGATCCCGGGAAGGACATGCTGCGCGAGCTCGTAGATCGCGAAGCCCTCGGCCGCCGCCGCCATCAGCGCCCCGGCGAAACTCGATTTCGATTCACGCAGGTCGAGCGTCTGCATCGCGCCCTCGCCGTTCGAGCCCGGCTCGTCGTCGAGCTCGAAGCCCGCATCCCGTGCCGTCCCTTTCGGATCGCTGCGGAACCGCTCCCTAAACTCGGGATCGGCGAGGAGCCGCTCGAGCAGGCGGGCCTCCTCCTCGGCCATTACGCCTGCCCGAGTCGGCGGCGCTGGCGCAGCGAAGGCACGATGAGCGCGAACACCGGCGTGAAGAGCGTCATCCAGAGGCCGACCAACAAGGCCCAGACGAGGGCTGGGGGCACGAACGTCCCCAGGACTTTCCGGTACCTCAGGGACATGGCTGCCGCAAACAGGGCGGCGACCATCGTCCAGGCTAGTGAGAAGACGCCGTAGCGCGCGAGCCGCTGCGAGTCCGTGGCTCGTCCACCGCTGGCGAGGCGGCGCCGAAACTGCTCCAGGGCGCGGCGGCGAAGGGCCGGCTCGCGGAGGAAGTCGCTGAGAATCTGGTACCCGTCGCGCTCCAGCAGGGGGTTGAGGTTGAAGAGCGCACCCAGGTAGCCGGCGAACGCGAGCTGGAAGCACACATCGCGCAGGGCGCCGGCCGGCTGTGCCAAGCAGAGCAGGGCGAAGGTCCCCGCCAGCGTGAGGTCGCTGATCGGCCCGGCGGCGCTGATGGCGAGCCGGCGGGGCCGCGACTCGAACCAGGCCTCCGACGTGTCGACGAAGGCGTAGGGGAAGATCAGCAGCAGCTTCAGCCCTGCGCTTTTCACGCGACGCCCGAACGACGCCAGAGTCAGCGCATGCGCCGACTCGTGCGCTGCGACGAGGGCGAACCGCCCGACGACGAAGGTGAGCCCGCCCAAGCCAACCTTCTTGGCGACGACGAACGGAGTGCCGTAGCGTGCGGCGATCAGGTAGGCAAAGACCGGTGCGCCGGCCGCGGCCAGGACGGCGATCGCGGCGAGAGCGACCCGCGTGAACAGGATCCAGCCGCCGCGCTCGTAGAGCCGCTCGAACCATTCGCCGGCGTCCTGCCAGACCCACTGGCGCGGCTTGAGCATCCACGCCAGGACGCCGCGAGGCTCCTCGCGCTCCTCGGGGGCCTCGGTCGGGCTGGCCAGGAGGTCGCGGCTGCCCAGGTCGGCGAGCAATCGTGCAAGTTGTCCCGGGCCGGCTTCTCCCAGCCGGCTCTCGGCCTCGCGCACGAGTTCGTCCAGCGTGCGCCGTCCGTCGAGGAGCTCGAGCAACTCGACGCCGTCGTCATTGAGGCTGAGAAACTTCCCGCGAGCCGAGTCCCGGAGCACCCACCGCCGCGGTCCCTCCGAGCTCGCACGACGTTTGAGCGCATACCCCGACCGCAGCCGCGGGCGCTGAAGCGTCTCCGAAGCCGCGGAAGCGGGCAGTGCGAGCGAGGCACCCTTCGGGACGACGATCGTTCTCCCGGCCTCTCTCTCATCTCGGCGCCGGTCGACGACGAGCTCCTGGTCTCCGACCCGCAGCCGAGCTCCGTCGACGAGTGGCTGAGGCAAGGTCACCCGTCGACCGCCGAGCCAGGTCCCATATCTGGAGCCGACGTCCTCGATCACGAGACGGCCGCTCCCGTTCGCGGCCGGTGCGATCCTTGCGTGCCGGCGCGAGACCGACGGGTCGTCGAGCACTACGGTGTTCTCCCGGCTTCGGCCGATCGTCGTCTCCTCGGTCAGAGGCACCCGCGTCTGATCGGGGAGGATCAGTTCG
>Ga0070712_100001844_pt1 | contig 12914 bp, 12 predicted proteins | sample LARL81metaG_FD_71396 | JGI IMG/M metagenome (GOLD analysis project Ga0070712, IMG submission 71396) | Corn, switchgrass and miscanthus rhizosphere microbial communities from Kellogg Biological Station, Michigan, USA - LAR L8-1 metaG | ecosystem: Host-associated > Plants > Roots > Rhizosphere ...
GCGCTTGGCCGGGGGCTTGCATGTCGTGCAGTCGAACGGTGGCGTCATGTCGACGGCGAGCGCGCGCCGGTTTCCCGTGCGCACGGCGCTGTCCGGACCAGCGGCGGGAGTGGTTGCAGCGACCGCGCTCGCGAAAGCCGCGGGCTTCGACAATGTCATCACCTGCGATCTCGGCGGCACCTCGTTTGACGTTTCCGTCATCGCCTGCGGGAAAGCAGCTGTCGCGCCGCAGACGACCGTCGATTTCGGTATTGTCATTCGCACCCCCATGATCGAGGTCACGACCATAGGGGCGGGCGGCGGTTCGCTTGCCTGCGTCGATCGCGGCGGGCTGCTCCAGGTCGGACCGGAAAGCGCAGGCTCGGTGCCGGGGCCCGCCTGCTACGGGCATGGCAACACTCACCCCACGCTCACCGATGCCCAGGTCGTCCTCGGCCGGATCAATGCGCTGCGCCCCCTCGGTGAGCTCAAAGCACTCGATGTGGAGGCCGCCAAGCGAGCGATCGCGACACATGTCGGTAAGAGCCTCGGTCTCGGAGTTGCGAAAGCCGCGGACGCCATCGTGCGCGTGGCGGAGGCCAAAATGGCCGGGGCCATACGCCTTGTCTCGATCGAGCGCGGGCATGATCCCGATCACTTCATCCTCATGCCATTTGGCGGCGGCGGCGCGCTGCACGCCTGCGCCCTCATGCGTGAGATTGGATTGAAGTGCGCCCTGGTGCCGAAATTGCCGGGAATTACCTCGGCGCTGGGCTGCGCCATTGCCGATCTGAAGCACGACGTGGTGCAGACCGTGAACCTCATGCTCGATGGATTGGATGCTGCGGATCTCGAACGGCGCCTGCGCATCGCCGGGGCGGCGGCCAACGCCGTCGTCGCCAGCGCCGGCATGCCGACCGAGCGCGCCGAGATTCTTTACGAGCTCGACATGTACTACCTCGGACAGACGCATACGCTCGCCGTCCCGATCGGTATGACGGACGCAAGCCATGGTGCGCTTGCGTTGACGCAAGCCGCGATACGCACCGCCTTTGAGCAGGCCTATTCCGCCGCGTTCAGCCGGCTCTTGCCGGGCCTGCCCGTGGGCATCATGTCGTTGCGCGCAACGGCAATCGGGCGGCGGCCGGTTTTCGATGCTGCGGCATTTTCCCCGCACCCGTCGTCATCGCTGGAGAAAGCACAGCTCGGGGAGCGACAGGTCTGGTTCGACGGCGGGTGGCGTCAAACACAGATCTGGTCACGGCTCGATCTGCCGGCGGGCAGCATCATCGAGGGGCCCGCGATCCTCGAGCAGCCCGACGCCACCACGGTGATCGAGCCGGGATTCAGCGGCAGAACCGATGCGCTCGGAAACCTGATAACAGGTCGGGCCTGAGATTACGCCTGCGGTTGCGGCTCGAGGCCGCCGGTATCCGGGCGGGGGCGCGGTTTGCCGGCTGGCGGCACGGCGGAGCCGCGCGGTGCCACCGGCTCGATCACGGATTCGCGGTTCGGCCGCTTGCCGGCAAGCAGGTCCTTGATCTCATCGCCCGTGAGCGTCTCGAATTCGAGCAGACTTTTGGCGAGCAGCTCGAGGTCGCCGCGCTTGCGCTCGAGAATATCCTGGGCTTCACCAAACCCGGCCTCTACCAGACGCTTGATCTCCCCATCGATCTTGCGGCTCGTCTCCTCCGAGACGTTCTGCTGGCGCGCGACCTGATAGCCGAGGAAGACTTCGTCCTGGTTCTCGCCATAAGCAACGGTGCCAAGCTGCTCGGACAAGCCCCAGCGCGTCACCATCATGCGCGCGAGCTTGGTCGCCTGTTCGATGTCGGAGGCGGCACCCGAAGTCACCTTCTCCCGGCCAAAGACGAGCTCCTCGGCGACGCGCCCGCCCATCATGATGGCAAGCCGCGAGGTCATCTGCTCGAGGCTCATGGAAAGCTTGTCTCGCTCCGGCAGCTGCATGACCATCCCCAGAGCTCGCCCACGCGGAATAATGGTGGCCTTGTGCACGGGATCCGTCGCCTTGACGTTGAGCGCGACGATGGCATGTCCGCCCTCGTGATAAGCGGTGAGCAGCTTCTCCTCCTCGGTCATGACAAGGGATTTGCGCTCGGCCCCCATCATCACCTTGTCCTTGGCGTCCTCGAACTCGACCTGGGTCACCATGCGCTTGTTGCGCCGCGCCGCCATCAAGGCGGCCTCGTTCACCAGGTTCATGAGATCGGCACCGGAGAAGCCAGGCGTGCCGCGGGCGATGGTCTTGAGATTGACGTCGGGCGCGAGCGGCACCTTGCGCACGTGCACCTTGAGGATCTGCTCGCGGCCGACCACGTCCGGATTCGGCACGATCACCTGGCGGTCGAAACGACCGGGCCGCAACAAGGCCGGATCGAGCACGTCAGGCCGGTTGGTCGCCGCGATGAGGATGATGCCCTCGTTCGCTTCAAACCCATCCATCTCCACCAGCAGCTGATTGAGCGTCTGCTCGCGCTCGTCGTTGCCGCCGCCGAGCCCCGCTCCGCGGTGACGCCCGACCGCGTCGATCTCGTCGATGAAAATGATACAGGGCGCGTTCTTCTTCGCCTGCTCGAACATGTCGCGCACGCGCGAGGCGCCCACGCCCACGAACATCTCGACAAAGTCCGACCCTGAGATCGTGAAGAACGGCACATTCGCTTCCCCGGCAATCGCGCGGGCGAGCAGCGTCTTCCCCGTTCCGGGCGGCCCGACCAGCAAAACGCCGCGAGGGATGCGCCCGCCGAGCCGCTGGAACTTGCCGGGGTCGCGCAGGAACTCGACGATCTCCTGGAGGTCCTGCTTGGCCTCGTCCACGCCGGCCACGTCCTCGAAGGTGACGCGCCCGTGGGCTTCGGTCAAAAGCTTGGCCCGGCTCTTACCGAAACCGAGAGCCTTGCCACCCGCACCCTGCATCTGCCGAGAGAGAAAAATCCACACCCCAATGAGGGCAATGAAGGGAAGCCACGACACCAACAGCGAGACAAACCAGGGCACGTCGTTCTGCTGCGGCCGGGCGGTTATCGAGACGCCCTTGCCATAGAGCCGCTGGACCAGGCTGGGATCGTTCGGAGCGTAGGTCTGAAAGCTGCGGCCGTCGGTGAAGGTGCCATGGATTTCCGGCCCTTGGATCAAGACATCGCGCACCCGGCCTTGATCGACCTCACTGAGAAGCTGCGAGAAGGAGATGTCTTGGGCGCTGGTGCGCTGACCCGGGTTTTGAAACAGCGTGAAAAGGGCGAGCAGCAGAAGGACGATAATCACCCACAGGGCGAAGTTGCGCAGATTGGCATTCATCCCTTGTCCTAACTTGGCCGTGGGTCATCCCCACCCCAGCCATACTACCCGCAAGTTACGACCGATTCGCGTTCCTCGCGGTCACAATTTATGTGCCGTGCACCCTTCTGCCAAGAGAACGGGTTCCATCTTTATTTTCGGACTAATTGGGGGGACTCGGCCCCATTGGGGCCCTATTAGGGCCCCGCCGCCGGGGGGGCGCCGTCTCAACGGTCAGCTCGGCCTTGGTCAGGGTCACCATGGCGCCGGCGAGGGTGCAGCGCAGGCGGGCGCTGCCGGCCTCTTGTGCCATCGCGAGCGTCTCGTACAAAGCCTCGAGTTTTCCGAGTTGCGCTTGCCCCTCGTTACCGGTCTGCGCGAGGGAGCGCGCGAGCAGCCGAACCGCGATCTCCTGGGGCAGATTGAAGAAACTCTCTGCATCAAGCGTAACTGCCCCCGCATTTTCGAAACTTCTGCTCGCCAAGCGCGCCGCAGCGACATCGACCGCAGCCTCCAGCGCGGTCTCAGCCCGCTGCACGCGGCGCGCAAAGAGGGCAAGCCGACCTGCATCAAGACCCTGGTGGGCGAGCGCGGGCATCAGTTCGCGTAGCCGCGAGCGCGCAAAGCGCGGATCGCGATTGGAAGCATCCTCAACGTGGGGAATGTCAGCCGCTTGCAGCGTTGCAATGAGCCGCGCCTTCGCGATTCCCAGGAAAGGGCGCACCAGCAACAGTTCTCCGCCCGCCTTGTCGCCACGCGTCTTCGGCTGCAACTTGGGCCGCATGGGGCCGCCCGGCGGATGAAGGGAGTGCGCGGAACAGCTCTGCACCAGGCCTTTACTGCGCCGGGAATGGCTTAGCGTTCGCCGCGCTGCATGCGTAGAGGATGGGGTAACCGCCAGAGATGTCACGCTTCTCATGCCGCCAAGGCCGCTGATGCCACTCCCACGACACATGCGGATCAACACGGTCTCGGCCTGATCATCCAGGGTATGCGCGGTAAGGATGTGATTGGCCCGCACAGTGCGAGCAAAAGCTGCGAGCAATCCATAGCGTGCGACCCGCGCGGCCTGTTGCAGCCCGGTTTTCGGCTTTTGGCCGCTCCAGCGTAAAGTGCGGTGTCGCACGCCGAGCCGGTGTGCCAGACGTTTCACCGCGCGTGCCTCGGCGGCCGAGTCCGCGCGCAGTCCATGATCAATCGTCACAGCGACGAGGGTTGGTCCTGTTTTGCGAGCAGCGCGCCAGCGCTCCGCCAGGACGAGAAGCGCAGTGGAGTCGGCGCCCCCGGAGACCGCCAGAACGAGGGCAGAAGCTCGCGCTAGTGGTTTTAAGAGCTTGTTCGCCTCGGCCGCGGAAACAGGTTGCCCATCCTCAGCAGCGGACACGCTTCTGCTCTCGCTCGACGCCCTGCTTTACCCCGGCCGACGCCCGCGGAAACTTGCGCATGACCTCACCCAGGGAGGCGCAGGCCGCTTCCTTCTCGCCGAGCGCCGCAAGCGATTGGCCAAGTCGAAGCAGCGCATCCGGCGCCCGCGGATTGGCTTCAAATTTGGTCGAGACGTTGAGGAACGCTTCTGCCGCGTCACGAAACCGCTGGCGCTGAAACAGGCTTTCGCCAAGCCAGAAGGTCGCGTCGCCCGCCAATCGATCGCTCGGATACTTGCTCAAGAAATTGCGGAAGCTGTCCTGGGCGAGCGCGTAGTCCCGATGCAGAACGTAGCCGTACGCGAGATCGAACTCGTCTTTCGGGTTCTGCGAGGGCGGAAGCGTGGCAAGTGTAGCTCCGGCACCCGGGTGCACCGGTGCAGCCAGAGACGCGTCGGCCATGTCACCTGGACCTGGGTGCGGCCCAGGAGAGTTCGCGGCCAAGCTCCGCGGCGCCCCCGGCGCATCCGGATTGAGCGTCGGATCGAACGCATCCCCGCGTCGGGCAGGAGCAAGCATGGCGCCAGACGCCGATGGCGCCGGGCCAGCTTGTAAGCGCGCTTGCGGCGGCGATCGTGGTGCACCACGAGAAGCTGGTTCCTGCGAGCGGTACTCGGCATCCTCCTGCATGCGACGGATTTGAGTCTCGAGCTGCTGGTTGCGGAACTGGAGCTGCTCGATCGTTCCGGTGAGCTGCCTGATCTGCGCTTCGAGGCGCTCAAGGCGAAGCATGAGATCGGGCCCGCCAACCTGCGCGGTCCGCTCCAACGCTTGCGATGGAGCGTTACGTTCGCCAGATATGCGTTCGCTTCCACCGAAGAACAGGTTCAGCAAACCCGGGGGCTCGCTGTCCTGGGCCCATGCCGGGGAAAGATTCGCACCAGCAGCAAAGGCCACCATGAGAGCGAGCGCGGATGCCCGTCGAGGGACAAAGCGAGTCATTAGCTTCATGGCGCAGTTGAAATTGAGAGATACCATACGAATCCCTGCGTCCAAATTGTGACTGTGCGAAATGCAACCGGCGCCCGAAGGCGCCGGCTGTCCCCTTCCCCCGTAACCTTATCTCGTTCAGGAACTGGTGTTGAGCACTGTCACGGCCCGCCGGTTCTGAGACCAGCAGGAAATGTCGTTGCAGACCGCGACCGGACGCTCCTTGCCGTACGAGATCGTCCGCATGCGTTGCGCGTTCACCCCGCGCGATGCGAGATAGTCGCGCACCGTCTGCGCGCGGCGAGCGCCAAGCGCGATGTTGTACTCGCGGGTGCCGCGCTCATCGGCATGCCCTTCAATCGTGAACGTGTATTGGCCGTAGGCCTGAAGCCACTGCGCCTGCTTCTCCAGGGTCGCAACGGATTGCGATGTCAGCTCGGTAGAGTCCGATTCGAAGAAGACCCGGTCGCCCACATTGACGACAAAGTCCTGCTGGCTTCCCGGCGTTGCCATACCGGCGGCCTGGGACACATTGGGGGTGTTCGCGCACCCTCCCATGCCGAGGGAAACAGCCAGAGCGCTGGCGAGCGCTGCCCACTGGATGGCACGTCCAACAGCTTTCGTCATTCCGGTGCCCCCTTTGTTGCCGCGTTACCGGACAGGGTGCAGGTCTAGCAGCTGCGTGGTTAAGCCAAAGTTGTTGGCAAGCTTGCCGGAGTGTTGCCCCGTTCCGACAAACGCAGGAAAAACCCGAAACCCTTCATATTGGTTAATAGAGGATGAATGCGGCGCCTTCTTGGCCCCCTTCACCTCCCGCCTCGCTCCCGCGCTTATTGCAGCAGCGGCGACCAGGAAGGATCAGAGGCATAACTCGGCGTCTTGACCGGCTGCTCGTTGCGTCCCGTCACATCCACGGTGAAGAGCCCTGGTCCGGCATTCCCGCCGGGGTCGCGAAAGAACATGATCACACGGCCGTTCGGACACCAGGTTGGCCCCTCATTGTGATAGCCCTCGGTGAGGATGCGCTCCCCGGAACCGTCGGTGCGCATGATGCCAATGGCAAACCGGCCTTCCGCCTGCTTGGTGAAAGCAATGTAGTCGCCCCGCGGCGACCAGACGGGGGTCGAATAGACGCCATCCCCAAAGCTGATGCGCTGGGCCCCTCCGCCGTCCGCGGCCATCACATAGATCTGCTGCTTGCCGCCGCGGTCAGACTCGAAACAAATATGCGATCCATCCGGCGAATAGGATGGTGCGGTGTCGATCACCTGCGTATCGGTCAGGCGCGTTGTCGCCTTTGATCGCAAGTCCATGACGAAAAGGTTTGAATTGGCGCCGCGCTGCAGGCTGAAGATGACGCGCTGGCTGTCGGGCGAAAACCGCGGGCTGAAAGTCATACCGGGAAAATTGCTGACAATCTCCCGCTGCCCGGTCTCGATGTTCATCAAGTAGACCCGAGGGTCCCCCTGACCATAGGACATGTAAGTGATCGTATCGGCCGAGGACGAGAAGCGCGGCGTGAGCACGAGGTCATCGCCCCGCGTGAGATAACGTACATTCGCGCCATCCTGATCCATGAGCGCCAAGCGCTTGATGCGACGCTCCTTTGGACCGGATTCGTCGACGAACACGACGCGACTGTCGAAATAGCCTTTGTCTCCGGTGAGCCGCTCATAGATCGCGTCGGAGATGATATGAGCGATGCGGCGCCAGTTATCGGCCGTCGTCGTGTACTGCTGGCCGTGGAGCTGCTGGCCGGCAAATACATCCCACAGCCGAAACTCCGCCTTCAGCCGGCCCTCGCCTTGGGTCACGCGACCGGTGACCAGCGCCTGAGCGTTGATCTGCCGCCAATCGGCAAAACGCGGCAAAGTATCGATGGTCGTGAATTTCTCGATGAAGGCAGCGGGATCGATCGGGGCAAACAGTCCGGAGCGCTGCAGATTCGCGCCGATGATCTGGCTGATGTTGCGCCCGAGAGCCGGATCCTGCGTTGCGACCGCGATGAATTCCGGAATCGCGATCGGTACCGGCTGCACGTTGCCTTGAGTGACGTCGAGCTTGAGCACTGCGAGCGCGCGCTCGACCGGCAGCGTCCCGATCGCGCCAGCCGCGACGCCGGCAGCCAGCGTCATCACTTTTCGTCGCGTGAGACTGACAGACAAGGACATCATGTGCGGACAAATCTTCATATGCTTGTGGTTAGCCGCGAATCATCTCGCGCGGATCGAACTTGATCTCGATGTCTTTCCAGAGGTCATAATGCTCGCGTCGCAACATCGTGAAGGGCTGGCCGCGCAAGAGCGCGCGCACGGCGCTGTCGCGAGCCGCCGCCGCCATCGGGGTTCGTCCGCTGCTCAACACCCGCGGCTGGCCCTCGACGGTGCCGTCCGGCCGGAATTTGACCTCCACAACGACGACCAACTCCTCCGGATCACTCGGCGCCAGCGGCGGATTCCAGAGCTCACGCAACCGGGCGCGCAAGGCGTCGAGCTCGCTCTGCGAGAGCTGCGTTGCCTGGCCGTTGGGTAATCCGAGCCCGGGGTTACTGTTGAGAGTCTCGCCCGCGGCGGCGAGGCGCGTGGCATTGCGCTTGTCGAGCAGGGCCTCGACCTGCTTCGGATCAAATTTCGGTGCCGGGGGCGCCGGCTTCTTGGGCGGCGTGGGCGGCTGCGGCTTGGCTTCGGCCTTCTTCGGCTGGTGCTTAGGGTCTTCCTTGGTCAGCGCCTCGGCAATGGGATCGACTTTGGCCTCAGCTTGCTTCGGCTCCTTGGGTTTCTCCTCGACCGGCTTCACCTCCGGGCTGGGCGGCGTCTCGCGCGCGGCCTTTACCTCTTTCTTCTCGACCAGCTTTGCGCTCGTGTCTTCTACCGGCTTTGCCTCGGCGACTTTTTCTACCAGCGGCTTCGGAGCCTCGGTTTGAGGAGCGCTCTTCATTCCTTTGGTGATCTGCGAGAACTCGGTCGCCGTCACGATATCGACCGGCAAGGAGTCGCTCGCGGGTACCGTAAGCGGTCTTGCTGCGAGCGACCAAACGCTCCACAGCAACACCGCCGCATGGCCGATGGCCGATATGGTATAGGACGTCCTCATTACCTCGTCGTCAAACGATCAACGCGCCGGGCCCTGCTCGGTCTCCGTCACCAAGGCCACGCGGCGGAATCCGGCGGCCGATATGCGTCCCATCACTTTCATGACAGTCCCATAATCGACCTGGCGATCGCCGCGCACGTAGATGCGCTCGTCCGCCCCGCCGCGCGCATCGGTAATGGCCTTCAGCTTCGGCACAACCTCGTCCAGGGGAATCTCGGTGTTTTGCAGGTAGACTTGCTCCTTTACATTCACTGAGACGGTTAACGGCTCCTTGTCCTGGTCGAGACTCTTGGCTTGCGTTCGCGGCAGGTCGATTGGAACTCCGACAGTAAGCAACGGTGCCGAGACCATAAAAATGATCAACAGGACGAGCATGACATCGACCATCGGCGTCACGTTGATCTCCGCCATTACCGGCCGGCGACGGTGCCGCCGCCCGGCCGCCACATTCGCGCCCGCATTCATCCCCATCTCGACCCCCACATCCCTACGTCGTCATCCCCGCTCATCGATCTGCCGCGACAGAATTGCGGCAAATTCGTCAGCGAACCCTTCCAGGCGCTGCGCCTGTTTGTTCACGTCCGACACGAACTTGTTGTACAAAATGGTCGCCGGTATGGCGGCGAAGAGCCCGGCTGCGGTCGCGAACAGGGCCTCGGCAATGCCGGGGGCAACCACCGCGAGCGAGGTGGTCTGCTGGCCGGCGATCGCGCGAAAGCTGGTCATGATCCCCCATACCGTCCCGAACAGGCCGACAAACGGGCCAGCCGACCCGATGGTGGCCAGCACCAGGAGGTAGCGCTCGAGCCGCGCAATTTCCCGTTGGATGGTCACGTCCATCACCTTCTCGATGCGCGCCTGCAGGCCCGCGAAAGAACGCGCATGCCCCTCCAGGCTCCGCTTCCATTCCCGCATCGCCGCTACGAACAGCGCCGCCATGGAATGGCTCGGCCGGGAGGAGAGCGAGCGGTAGAGCTCTTCCAGGGACTGTCCGGACCAGAATGCCTGCTCGAAAGCATCCATGGCGCGCCGCGTGCGCGAATACAGCATGAACTTCTCGATGGCGATCGCCCATACCGAGATCGAGGCAATCAGCAGCCCGACCATCACCAATTTGACGACGATGTCCGCGTTCTGAAAAAGATCCCAGATCGAAATCGGCGCGGCGGACGGCATCGCAGTTCCTTCCGGCTCTTCCTTCGGTCTGGACCTGACTCCCTCCGGAACCTGCTGCCTCGCCGCCGCAAGCGGCTCGCGGCGGCGAAAGCCGGCACGCCAAGCCACGTTATGGCCGGCAGCCGAAGACCCGAAAGCGCAATGATCGTGCCGTTCCCAACGGTCCGCATACGGCTTCCCGATGAAAGGTGTCCAAACTAGGGCGTAGTCGCCCGCGGGAGACCCGGCTCACAAACGTTCTGCGGCATCTGCCTCATTCGCCAGCATGGCGAGGCGCAGGGCCTTGGGGATCGGCCGGGCCCGGCCGCCGGCGACGCACGCCACGCGCACCTGCGCGTCCACCAGGAGGTCGTCGGCGCGCAGGATCTGCTGATGCAGCGTGATCGAGGCCCCCTTCACCTCCTGCGGGACGGTGATGATGTCGAGCACATCGTCCATGCGCGCCGGCTTGAGGAATTCGATGCGCATCGATCGCACCACGAAGGCGAAACCCGGCGTCTCCCGCTCCGCCTCGTCGAACAATGCGCGATGATCGGTGCCGAGCAGGCGCAAATGATTGGTGCGGCCCCGTTCCATGAACCGCAGATAGTTGGCGTGATAGACGATGCCGGAGAAATCCGTATCCTCGTAGTAAACCCGCACCGTCATCAGATGACGACCGTCGCGTAGCGCGCCGTCGAGCGTTACCGCAACCGGATTGGTCATCTTCGAGATTCTTCGTCGATGTCCATGCGACCGTCGATAACGCGCACGCTTTTTACTGCTCCTCGGAGGAGTCGAACAGCTGAAACTGTGAGGGATCCCGGGCGGGCTCGGCAAGACCAAGATGCCGAAAGGCATGCGACGTGAGGAGCCGGCCGCGCGGAGTACGCTGCAGCAGCCCTTTCTGGATCAGGAAAGGCTCGATAATTTCCTCGATCGCGTCGCGCGGCTCGGAGAGCGCGGCGGCGAGGGTCTCGATACCGACCGGCCCGCCGCCGTAGCTCTGGGCAATGGTTGAGAGATAGCGCCGATCCATGGCGTCGAGCCCGGCTGCATCCACTTCCAGCTCGATCAGCGCGCGGTCCGCCGCCTGCCGATCGATCACATCGGCCCCGGCAACCGAGGCAAAATCGCGCACCCGCCGCAACAGCCGGCCCGCGATGCGCGGGGTGCCGCGGGCACGGCGCGCAATCTCGTTGGCGCCATCTGGGCTCATGCCAATTCCAAGCACCCGCGCTCCACGATTGACGATCTGTTCGAGCTCGGTCTCGGAATAGAAGTTCAAGCGTACCGGAATGCCGAACCGATCGCGGAGCGGATTGGTGAGGAGGCCCGCACGCGTCGTCGCGCCAATAAGCGTGAATTTCGCCAGATCGATCTTGACGGAGCGTGCCGCCGGCCCCTGTCCGATAATCAGATCGAGCTGAAAATCCTCCATCGCGGGATAGAGAATCTCCTCCACTGCCGGATTGAGCCGGTGGATCTCGTCGATGAACAGCACGTCGCGCTCCTCGAGATTCGTGAGCAGCGCCGCAAGGTCTCCGGCCTTGACAATCACCGGCCCCGAGGTTGCACGAAAGTTGACACCGAGCTCGCGCGCCACGATCTGGGCGAGCGTGGTCTTGCCGAGTCCGGGCGGGCCAACGAACAGCACGTGATCGAGCGCCTCGTGGCGCGCCCGCGCGGCCTCGATGAAGACGGACAGGTTCGAGCGCGCCTGCTGCTGGCCGATGAACTCCGTCAGACGTTGCGGACGCAACGAGCCGTCGGCGTTGTCTTCGTCGCGCCGTTCGGCACTCACCAGCCTCGGGGCCGAGCTCAAATGTTCCTCACAGGGTCCGCTCGCGGCTATATTTGTTCGGCAACAGCTCGCCGATGGGCGAGATGGCGGGCCCGTTAGCAGTGGGCACAATGACGCGAGCGTTGCGGTCGTAGTCCCAAATGAGCTCGCGGCAGCTGCCGCAGGGTGAGACGACGCGTATGGAGCGATCACGCTCCAGCGGCTCGGGATGTCGCACCGCCACGATGGTCTCGATGCCGGTCTCGCCCGTCTCCGTCACCGCGCGCCCGAGCGCTACCGCTTCAGCGCACACCGCCATCCGGCCCAAATAGGCATCAAGATTGACCCCGGTGTAGATGCGGCCGTCGCGGGTGCGCAACGCGGCACCTACTTCCTGCCAATCATTGCGATACCGCTGCGTGATGGCTTGAGTCGCTGCCGCAATCAGCTCGTGATCCCGACCGCTCAGCATGGGGAGTGTTTGCGCCTCATTTCGCGAGCTCCTTGAGCCCAAGCCGGATCAGGCTCGCGGCATCCGCGGCAGCGCCCGCGTTGCGCGCTGCCGCGGCGATGGCGGATGCGGCCTGGGGCTGACCGTAGCCCAGGTTGACGAGCGCGGAGACTGCATCCGCGAGTGGCTGGGGCGCGCGCTTCTCCTCGACTGCGCCGGAAAGGCGGACCACCGACGGGTCTATCCCGGCATAGGCCGGCGCCTTGTCCTTGAGCTCGGTGACGATGCGCTCTGCCACCTTTGGGCCGACCCCGGGGGCGCGCGCCACCATGGCCTTGTCGCGCATGGCGATGGCGGAAGCGAGATCCGCAGGCCTAAGGGTTCCCAGCACCGAGAGCGCGACCTTGGCGCCGACGCCCTGCACCGTTTGCAGCAAGCCGAACCATTCGCGCTCGACCTCTGTCAAGAAACCAAACAGCCGGATCTGATCTTCGCGAACATGCGTCTCGATGGCGAGCGTCGCGGGTTGCCCCGTCGCGGGCAATTCCTGCAACGTGCGTGCCGAGCAATGCACGCGATAGCCCACGCCGTTCACGTCGAGGATGATGCAATCCTCGCCGTAGGAATCGATGACCCCCTTGAGCTTGCCGATCATCGCCCCCTCGCGCCGGGCAGCTCGCCGTTGCGCATCGCGCCATTGCGATGGTGCGCGTGACACACCGCGATCGCAAGCGCGTCCGCCGCATCGTCCGATGGCGCATCGGCTTTCGGCAGCAGCACGCCGATCATCATGCGCACCTGC
>Ga0070712_100001847_pt1 | contig 12906 bp, 12 predicted proteins | sample LARL81metaG_FD_71396 | JGI IMG/M metagenome (GOLD analysis project Ga0070712, IMG submission 71396) | Corn, switchgrass and miscanthus rhizosphere microbial communities from Kellogg Biological Station, Michigan, USA - LAR L8-1 metaG | ecosystem: Host-associated > Plants > Roots > Rhizosphere ...
CGCGGGCGCACCGTGGGCGTTCTCAGCGCGGACAACCGCGTGAGCCGGGCCCCGATTCCCCCCCACACCGTGGACCTGCTGCATAGCTTTGCCGCGCAGGCGGCGGTCGCCGTGGAGAACGCCCGCCTGTTCCAGGAGATCCAGGAGAAGAGCCAGCAGCTCGAGCTTGCGAGTAAGCACAAGTCACAGTTCCTCGCCAACATGAGCCACGAGCTGCGCACGCCGATGAACGCCGTGCTGGGTTATACCGACCTCATCCTGGACGACATCTTCGGCGACGTGCCCGCGCCGATCCGCGAGACCCTCGAGCGGGTCAAGACCAACGGGCAACACCTCCTCGCCTTGATCAACGACGTGCTCGATCTTTCCAAGATGGAGGCGGGGCAGCTCACGCTCTCCCTCGGCGACTACGCCATGGGGGAGGTCGTCCACGCCGTGGTCTCCGCGGTGGAGTCCCTCGCCGCCGGAAAGAAGCTGGACTTCAAAGCGATCGTCCCCACCGATTTGCCCCCGGGCCGGGGCGACGAGCGCCGACTCACCCAGGTGCTGCTGAACCTGGCCGGCAATGCCATAAAGTTCACTGACACCGGCGAGGTCTCGATCGAGGCGCGGGCGGTCGACGGCGCCTTCCTCGTCTCGGTGTCAGATACCGGCCCCGGGATCGCCGAGGCCGACCGGCAAAAGATCTTCGAGGAGTTCCAGCAGGCCGACAGCTCCAGCACCAGGAAGAAGGGCGGCAGCGGCCTCGGGCTCTCCATCTCCCGGCGGATCGTTGAGCTGCACGGCGGGCGACTCTGGGTGGAATCGGTGCTCGGAGAGGGATCCACCTTTCATTTCACGGTGCCGCTCCGGGTGGAGCGGCCGGCGGAGAGAGCATGAGCAAGCGTGTCTTGGTCATCGAAGACCATGAGGAGAACCGCCGTATCCTGCGTCTCCTCCTGACAAGCGCCGGCATCGAGATGACCGAGGCGGTCTCCGGCGAAGAAGGGGTGGCGGCGGCGGAGAAGGAGCGCCCGGATCTCATCCTCATGGACATACAGCTCCCGGGCCTCGACGGCTACGAGGCGACGCGGCGGATCAAGGCCAATCCCGCCCTCCGCCACATCCCGATCATCGTGGTCACGTCCTACGCGCTCAGCGGCGACGACGTGAAGGCGTTCGAGGCCGGTTGCGACGCCTATGTCACCAAGCCCTTCGTCCCGCGGGAGCTCCTGGCGAAGGTCCGGGGGTTCCTGGAGACCTCACCGTGAGAACTCCACCGCGTATCCTGATCGTGGACGATACGCCCGCCAACGTACATATCCTGCAGACGCGCCTCGCCGCCCACGGATACGACATCGTGACCGCCGCCGACGGCGAGGCCGCGCTCGCTGCCGTGACAGAGATGCAGCCGGACCTGATCCTGCTGGACGTCATGATGCCGAAGATGGACGGATTCGAGGTTTGCCGGCGCCTCCGTGCCGACGCGTCGCTGCCCTTCACGCCGATCATCCTCGTCACGGCCAAGACGGATCCCAAGGATATCGTGGCGGGCCTCGAGGCCGGCGGCGACGAGTACCTCACCAAGCCGGTGGATCAAGCGGCCCTGGTGGCTCGGGTCAAGTCGATGCTCCGGATCAAGAACCTCCACGACGCCCTGCAGGGCCTCTCCGAGGAGCGCGCCGAGTGGAACCGGACCCTCGAGCGGCGCGTGGAGGAGCAGGTGGGCCAGCTCGAGCAGCTCGGACGCCTCAAGCGCTTCTTCTCGCCCCAGCTCGCCGAGCTCATCGTGGCGGGGGGTGCGGACGATCCTCTCAAGACGCATCGGCGTGAGGTCACCGTCGTCTTCCTCGACCTGCGAGGCTTTACCGCCTTCGCGGAGACCGCGGAGCCCGAAGAGGTGATGGGCGTCCTCCGCGAGTACCACGCGGAGATGGGCAAGCTCATTCTGGACCACGAGGGCACCCTCGAGCGGTTCACCGGCGACGGCATGATGATCTTCTTCAATGACCCGGTACCCGTCCCGAATCCCGCCGAGCGGGCGGTGCGGATGGCGCTGGCCATGCGTGAGCGCGTCGATCATCTCGTCACGATATGGCAGAAACGCGGGTACCAGCTCGCCCTCGGCGTGGGCATCGCGCAAGGCTATGCCACCATCGGCGCCATCGGTTTCGAGGGGCGCTGGGACTATGGCGCCATCGGCACGGTCACGAACCTGGCGGCACGGCTGTGCGGGGAGGCCAAGGGCGGGCAGATCCTGGTGCACCAGCGCGTGGCCACGTCCATGGAGGACTTCGCGGATCTCGAGGAGATCGGGCCCCTCACGCTCAGGGGGCTGCTCCGGCCGGTCGCCGCCTTCAACATCGTGCGCATCAAGGGGACCGTCTGAGCGGGTCGGCTTGACAGGTCAGAGTGGCTCTTTCATACTTCAGCGCACTTTTGTCCACGCGACGGGGCTCCGCCGCCGCCGTCCCGGCCAGAGTCGGCCTTGATACCGTACATTCCGCTCAAGGGAGGACATGGCATGCGCGGCACCGCATCTGACACGAACGTGGACCGCCGGGATTTCCTGCAGCTCTGCGCGATGGCCGCCGGCGTGCTCACCCCCGGCCTCGCCGTCCGTCCCGCTTCGGCGCAGACCGCGCCCAAGAAGGGCGGCACGCTGCGGGTGGGCTTCTATCTCGAGGCGTCCACGATGGACCCGCATCTTTCGGGGAGCAAGGTCGATCGTCAGATCTATCACAACATCTACGAGCCGCTCCTGACCCTGGACGTGAAGCTCGGCATCAAGCCCGGCCTCGCGGAGTCATGGCAGCAGCCGGAGCCCAAGATCCTCATCCTGAAGCTGCGCCAGGGCGTGAAGTTCCAGGACGGGACCGACTTCAATGCCGAGGCCGTGCGCTTCAACTTCAATCGTATGAAGACGGAGCCGAAGTCCGTGCGCAAGGGCGAGGTGGCGAGCATCGAGTCGGTCGACGTGGTGGATGCCTACACGGTGAAGATCAACCTGCGCCGTCCCGACGCGGCCCTCCTCGCCACCCTGACCGACCGTGCGGGCATGATGGTCTCGCCCAAGGTCGCCCAGGAGCGGGGCGCGGAGCTCGAGCGCAACGCCAAGAGTGCGGGCACGGGACCCTTCGAGTTCGTGGAGTGGGTGAAGGACGATCACCTGCTGATCAAGCGGAACGAGAGCTACTGGAACAGGCAAGGCGGCCCCTATCTGGACCGCGTGCGGTATCGCCCCATTCCCGACGACACGGTGAAGCTTCAGAGCCTCCAGGCGGGTGAGATCGACGTGATCGACTACGTCCAGCCCCGTGACGTGGCGGCGGTGAAGGCCGACAAGAACCTCGTCACCCTCGACGTTCCGTCCCTGGCCGCCTTCGCGTATCAGATCAACCAGACGCGTCCTCCGTTCAACGTGAAGGCGCTCCGCCAGGCCGTGGCGTATGCGCTGGACCTCGACCAGATCATCAAGGGGGTGTGGCTCAACGTCGGGACGGCCGCCAATGGCCCCATCCCGCCCACGAGCTGGGCCTACGACAGGACCATCACGCCCATCAAGCGCGACCTCGCCAAGGCCAAAGCCAAGCTGGCGGAGGGCGGCAAGCCGGGAGGCTTCCCCTTCACCATCACCACCGCCAATATCCCCATCAATGTCCAGGAGGCGGAGGTGATCCAGGCGCAGCTCGGGGAGGCGGGCATGCAGGTGAAGATCAAGCTGGTGGACGCGGCGACCCAGCTCTCCGACGGCAACAGCAAGAACTTCGACATGATCAGCTACCAGTGGAGCGGGCGTCCCGACCCGGACGGCAACATCTATCAGTTCTTCAAGACCACGCCCGGCACGTCGCTCAACTGGTCGGGCATCTCCAACCCGCAGATCGACGCGCTGCTCGACAAGACGCGCGAGGTCTCCAGCCAGCCCGAGCGGAAGAAGCTCTACAGCGAGCTGATCAAGATCCTCCAGGACGAGCTGCCCATGGTGTACATCGTGCATCCCATCGAGCCCAAGGCGTTCAGCCCGAAGGTGCAGGGCTACGAGCCCATCCCGGACGGGATGATGCGCTTCAAGGAGGTCTGGCTGAAGTAGGCTCGACGGCGCTCTCCCGCCGTGGGCCGACTCGTCCTGCGCCGTTTCCTGGCCACCATCCCCGTGCTGGTGCTCGTGACCGCCGGGGTGTTCGCGCTGATCCACCTGACGCCGGGCGATCCCATCGACGTGATGATGGCGGAGTCCGTGGACGCCACCGTCAAGGCTAATCTCCGCCGGGAGTTGGGACTCGACCAGCCGATCTACGTCCAGTACGCGGCGTGGACGTGGCGGCTCCTCCACGGAGATCTTGGGCGCTCCATCCGTAACGGCGAGCCGGTGATCGAGAACGTCGGCCGGCGCATCCGGCCCAGCCTCCAGCTGGCCGCCCTGGCCATGGCCATTTCCCTCGTGGTTGCCACTCCTCTGGGCATTCTCTCGGCGGCCCGGCGCAACACGTCCGTGGATCGCGTGGGGACGACCTTCGCCCTCTTCGGCATCTGCATGCCGAACTTTCTCCTCGCCCTCCTCCTCATCTTCTTCTTCGGCGTCAAGCTTCGCTGGCTCCCCATCTCCGGTTATGTCGACCCCCTGGAGGAGATGCTGCCCGGTCTCCGCTCGCTCGTCCTGCCCGCCCTCACCCTGGGCCTTGCCCTCGCCGCGGTGGTCACGCGCACCCTGCGCTCGAGCATGCTCGACGCGCTTTCCGAGGACTACGTGCGAACCGCGCGGGCCAAGGGGCTTTCGGAGTCGAGCATCATCCGCGGCCACGTGCTCAAGAACGCGCTCATCCCCGTCGTCACCGTGCTCGGTCTCCAGCTCGGCACGCTCATCGGCGGAGCGGTGATCACTGAATACGTGTTCGCCCTGCCCGGGGTGGGCCGCCTCGTGGTGGACGCGGTCTTCGCGCGTGACTATCCGCTGGTGCAGGGGGTGGTCCTCCTCATCGCGGTGGGCTTCATCCTGAGCAACCTCGCCGTGGACCTGCTCTATGGCTGGATCGATCCGCGAATCAGATATCGCTGAACGGGCGGCGGCCATGACGCGGCCGTCGCCCCGGGGGCGGGAGCGCGCCCGCCGCTGGACCGTGCTCCGGCAGGCCGCCCGCACCCGCCTCGGCCCGCTCGGCGTGGCGGTGATGATCGCGGCCATCGCGGTGGCGCTCCTCGCGCCGCTGATCTCGCCCTATGACCCCCTCAAGCAGGATCTCGGCAATGCCTTGGCCCGCCCCGACCGCGCCCATCTCATGGGCACCGACAATGTCGGGCGCGACGTGCTGTCACGCATGATCTGGGGCACGCGCGTCTCCCTCCTCGCCGGCTTCGGATCGGTCGCCCTCGCCATGGTGACGGGAGGTCTGCTCGGACTCCTCGCGGGCTACGCGGGGGGCCGGACGGACGGGCTCGTGATGCGGGTCATGGACGCGGTGCTCTCGTTTCCGCCCCTCGTCCTCGCCCTGGCCTTGGGCGCCGTGCTCGGCGCGGGGCTCACCGGAGTGGTCATCGCCCTCGGCGTGGTGTACACGCCCACCTTCGCGCGTCTGATGCGGGGCCAGGTGCTGACCATCACGGCGCGGGACTACGTGGAGGCCGCGCGTGCTCTCGGTGCGCCGGGGTGGCGCGTGGCCTGGCGTCACGTCCTCCCGAATGCCGCGGCGCCCATCGTCATCCAGGCTTCGCTCAGCGTGGCCTTCGCCATCCTCGCCGAGGCCTCGCTGTCATTTCTCGGCCTGGGCATCCAGCCGCCCGGGGCCTCCTGGGGTAGCATGATCAACGCGGGCCGCGGCTACCTCCAGCAGGCGCCCTGGATAGTCTTTTGGCCCGGGACGGCTCTGTTCGTCACGGTGGTGGGACTGAACTTCATGGGCGACGCCGTGCGCGAAGCGCTCGACCCGCGACTGCGAAAGTGAGGATGTCATGACGAGCGTCTATGCCCTGTGCGGCGGCCTTATCGATCTGGACCTGAGCGGCTTCTTCTGCGACAAGGCTCCCGGCTCGCGCGCCACCGTACCGGTGATCTGCTTCCTCATCGCCCACCCGCAGGGCAACGTCCTCGTGGACACCGGCGTCCATCGCCAGGCCCTCACCGATCCCGTGGGTCGCCTGGGCGAGGGCCGCGCCTCCCGCTTTACCCTCCGCTCCTCGTCGACCGACGAGGTGGTGAGCCAGCTCGCCCTGCTCGGCCTCGTGCCCGACCAGGTCCGCTACGTGGTGAATTCGCACTTTCACTTCGACCATTGCGGGGGCAACGAGTTCTTCCCGCGCTCCACCTTCCTCGTCCAGCGGCCGGAGATGGAGGCGGCCCGTCAGGTACAGGCGGGAGCGACCATGCGCTACAGCCCGAGCCCCATCGACTTCGACCATCCCCTCGACTACCAGCTCCTCGATGGCGAGCGCGACGTGTTCGGCGACGGCCAGGTGGTGATCATCCCGACCTACGGGCACACGCCGGGGCACCAGTCGGTGCGGGTGCACGCGGGCAAGGGCACGGATCTCGTCCTCGCCGCGGACGCCTGCTATACGCGGGAGAACATGGACCGCGACGTGCTGCCCAATACCCTCTGGGATCCGGCGGAGATGTCACGATCCCTGGGCACGCTGCGGGAGCTCCGGGACAGGCAGGGGGCGACGATGATCTACGGCCACGACGTCGCCCAGTGGCAGGAGATGCGGAGGGCGCCCGCCTCCCTCGTGTGAGCGGTGTCTAAGCCCTGGGGGCGGCCTTCCGGGACTCTTCCTTCAAGTGCTTCTCGAGGGCATCGATGAGCAGCCCGAGGGCTTCCTTCTCGGTGCGGCCGGTGACCGTAACGGCCGGGTAGGCGACGGCGGTGGCGCGGTAGAGCCCCTCTTCCTGCACCAGATCGACTTCGATGCGCATCGGCTTAGAGCTCCTGGGCGCGGGGAATCGGCTGCCACGCGGCACGCTAGCAGCCGCCCGCGGCTCCGTCAAGGCTATCGGGTGGCGCTGATGCCGCCGTCCACCCCCAGGGTCACGCCGCTCAGCCACTTGGCCTCGTCGGAGGCGAGGTACACCGTGGCGTAGGCGACGTCGGCCGGCTCGCCGAGCCGGCCGAGGAGGTGCATCTTCACCAGCGCCTCGTACTCGCCCGTCTTCTTGAGCCCGTTGAGCATCTCGCGATTGAGATCCGTCTCGATATAGGCGGGGCAGACCGCGTTGACCCGCACGCCCTGCGAGGCATAGTCCACCGCCATGTCCTTGGTGAGGATGACCATGGCCCCCTTGCCCGCGCCGTAGGCGGCGTTGTTGGGCGCCCCGCGCAGCCCGGCCAGCGAGGCGATGTTGACGATGTTGCCTTTCGTGCGGATGAGCTCGGGCAGGGCCTGCTTGGAGCAGAGAAACGCGCTGGTTACGTTGACGTCGAGCGTCTTCCGGAAGCCGTCCTCGCTCAGCGCGAGCACGGGGCCGCGCTCGGCGATGCCGCCCGCGTTGTTCACGAGGATGTCAAGGCGGCCGAACGTCTTGAGCGTGGTATCGACCATGCGCGCGACGTCCGACGCCTTGAGCATGTCGCCCGCGCACTCGATCGCGGTGCCGCCCGCCTGCCGGATCTCCGCCGCAGCCTTCTCGAGCGGCTCCGGGCGACGGCCGGTCAGCGCGACCTTCGCGCCTTCTCTTCCGAACATGAGCGCGATGGCCCGGCCGAGACCGGTGCCCGCGCCGGTCACGATGGCCACTTTGTCCTTGAGACGCATGTCGTCCCCCTTTGTGGAGGCAGATCGTAGCAGAGGCGCCCCGCCGCTGCTTGACTTGAAGCGATGCCGAACCTAGACTGCCGAGCCAGATGAGAGTCCGCAGCGCGTGGCGATGAAGCTAGGATCGTTGACGGTGGCGGCGTCCCTACTCCTGATCTGCCTCGGGCGCGCGGGGGCGGACGCGCCGGACACCGTGTTCCTCGAAGATCTCACGTGGACGGAGCTCCGCGATCTCACCGCGTCCAAGAGCACCATCATCATCGTGCCCGTGGGGGGCACGGAGCAGAATGGTCCGCACATGACGCTGGGCAAGCACAACGTGCGGGTGAAAGTGCTGTCGGAGAAGATCGCCCGCACACTCGGCAACACCCTCGTAGCCCCCGTGATCGCCTATGTGCCCGAGGGCGGCCTCAGCCCGGCCACCGGCCACATGCGCTTCCCGGGGACGATCACGGTGTCCGGCGAGACGTTCCAGAAGGTGCTCGAGTACGCGGCGCGGAGCTTCAAGCTCCATGGCGTCAAGGACATCATCTTTCTCGGCGACCACGGGTCGACGCAAGCGGATCAGCGGGCGGTGGCCGGGCGACTCAATCGCGAGTGGGCGGGGACGCCGACCCGGGTGCATGCCATCGACGAGTACTATCGCGCCGCCGACGTGGAGTTTCCGCGCCTGCTCAAGGCGCGCGGCTACCGGGACGAGGAGCTGGGCCGCCACGCCGGGCTCGCCGATACTTCCCTCATGCTCGCGGTGGATCAGCGCATGGTGCGGCCCGGAGCGGCGCGACCCGGCCCGCCCGAGGCCAGTGGCGTGTCGGGCGATCCGAGCCGGGCCAGCGCTGAGCTGGGCCAGCTCGGGGTTGATCTGATCGTGTCGCGGACGGTGGAAGCGATCAAGAAGGCCGTCGCTCGCCGCTGAGGGATGCCGTGGCCTGCAGTATGCTCATAGCCATACCATCAAGGAGGTGTTCGTGCTGATCTCGAATGCTGTGCGTCGCCCGGTCGGAGCCGGAGCGCGGGGGCTCGCTCTCTCGGTATTGGTAGCTCTCGGGGCGGCGGGGCTGGCGGCCGGGCAGCCGCCCCCGCGCGCCGTGGAGACCGTGCCGGGTATGCCTCCCGTGACGGACCCCGCCAATCTCTACAGCGAGACGCGGACAGACAGGATGAGCCCGGCGGTGGCCAACGCGCTGCCGCGCGTCTACGTGCCGAATCTCAAGTCCAACGACGTGTACGTGATCGATCCGGCAACCTTCAAGGTCGTGGACAAGTTCAAGGTGGGGATCAATCCCCAGCACATCGTGCCCTCGTGGGACCTCAAGACGCTCTGGGTCACCAACAACGCGGAGGGGCGCACCGACGGAAGCCTCACTCCCATCGATCCGACCACGGGCAAGCCGGGCAAGGCGGTGGCCGTCGACGACCCCTACAACATGTACTTCTCGCCCGACGGCCGCTCGGCCATCGTGGTCGCGGAGGCGCTCAAGCGGCTCGACCTGCGCGATCCCCAGACCATGGCCCTCCAGAGCTCGATCGCCGTGCCCCAGTGCGCGGGCATCAACCACGCCGATTTCTCCATCGACGGGAAGTTCGCCATCTTCACCTGCGAGTTCCAGGGGAGCCTGGCCAAGATCGACCTGGTGGGCGGCAAGGTGCTGGGCAACCTCAAGCTCTCGAAGGGGGGCATGCCGCAGGACATCCGCGTGTCGCCCGACGGGAAGATCTTCTACGTGGCCGACATGAAGGCCGATGGCATCTTCGTCATCGACGGAGACAGCTTCAAGGAGATCGGCTTCATCCAGACGGGGAAGGGCACGCACGGCCTCTATCCGAGCCGTGACGGCACGAGACTCTACGTGGCCAATCGTGGCTCCAATCACATCCACGGCAAGCCGCACGGGAAGGGAAGCGTGTCCGTGGTGGACTTCGCCACTCGCCGTATCGTGGCCAACTGGCCCATCCCCGACGGAGGCAGCCCGGACATGGGCAACGTGAGCGCGGACGGCAAGACACTCTGGCTCTCCGGCCGCTACGACAACGTCGTCTACGCCATCGACACCACCTCCGGCGAAGTCCGCAAGATCCCCGTGGGGAAGGAGCCCCACGGCCTCACCGTCTGGCCCCAGCCCGGCCGCTACTCCCTTGGCCATACCGGTAACATGCGTTGAGACGCTTGCCGGCCTGAATGACGAACGTACCGAGTAATACTCAAGTAGATCGACTTGGAGAGCGGTTGAAAACCGGGAACCTAGAAGAAGCCGACCTCACATTGCTCGACGACTATCGACGTTCCTTCGGCCCGGCCTATGAAGGCGTTGTGGATACTCTGCGCAGGCTAGGAGTGCAGCCTACCGGAAGGCCTGCGAAAAGTACTCCCTCCTCGTTGCCAAGATGAATCGTGAAACAATCCGACTTTCGCAAGTCCAGGATATTGCGGGGTGTCGCGTGCTAGTAGCCGACCTTGAAGAGCAGGAACGGTTGGTGGCCGCGCTCACTAGGACCTTTCCGAGGGTTACCGTAGTCGACCGGCGCGAAAAGCCGACACACGGCTATCGCGCTGTCCACGTCATCATTGAGCTACTCGACCGATCTGTAGAAGTCCAAGTCCGTACTGAGTTGCAACACACAAGGGCGGAGCTTTCTGAGAAACTGTCTGATCTAGTTGATGCCTCGATCAAATATGGTGGCGGCCCAACCCACGTGAAGGATCGCCTTCTTGAATAGCTCTTTAGCCTTGGGAGCTGTCGAGCAGTCGGAGAGAGGGTTTGCCGAGGCTAGTCGAATCATGGAGAAAGAGCAGGAGACCGAGGAAACACGTCGACAAGTAGAGGCGGCGCGAGTGCTACTGACTGACCTCAAGGCGGCCTTGGTCGCTGCTCTCAAAGAGGCGGCCGACACATGGATTAGTGATACAAAGGATAGAACATGATCTTCCTGATCGAATATGACCGCCTACCGGCCGTATTGTTTCAAGGCGAGAATTCTCCGATGCTTGCCGAGGGGATGCGGAGAAGGCACGGCTCGACCTCGAGCTTGATCTGAGTCGGCAGAGATTAGTGCGGGAAGTTGTCCTGCTGCAGGCGGCAGACGAAGGCGCATTGCGACGCACGCATCGACGTTACTTTGAGACACCGCGACAGCTGAGTACTGGCTAGTCAGTGACAGGCACTAGCGCGCTCTAAGGCTGCCGTCAGGATTCGAGGAAGTAAGCGCAAGTCGTACTGGGATGTCTCCTCACTAGCCGACGATCTTCTTGTCCCGCAGCGCCTTGACGTCCGCCGCAGAGAGCCCTAGCTCACGCAGGACGGCGTCGGTGTGCTCGCCGGCGTGGGGGGCCGCGGTGCGCACTGTGCCCGGCGTGCCCGACAGCTTGATGGGGATGCCGAACTCCTTGATGGTGCCCAGGGTCGGATGCTTCACCTCGACCACCATGTCGCGCGCCTGTATCTGCGGATCGGCCACCATCTCCTCCGGATCGTAGACCTTGCCCACGCACACGTCGGCCTTCACGAGGATCTCGTACCATTCGTCGCGGTCCTTGGTGCGGATGATGGCCTCGATCTCGTCGCGCGCCTTGACCTCCTCCGCGTTGGCCGCGCGCACGAACTGGTCATGCTTCCGGGCGAAACGCACCATATCGGGGCGCCCGATGGCCTTGCAGAAGTTCTCCCACAGCCAGGGCTCGGTGCAGCCGATGGTCAGCAGCTTCCCGTCCTTGGTGTCGTAGATCGCGTAGTAAGGATAGGAGCCGCCGAGGAAGCCCTCGCCCCGCTTGGGAGCCAGCCCGTCGCTGAAGAAGAAGCGCATGTTGGGGGTCGCCGCGAGCAGCGCCACGGACGTATCGAGGTAGGACACGTCCACCAGCTGCCCCTTGCCCGTGCGCTCGCGCGCGAAGAGGGCGAACATGATGCCGAGCGCCCCGTGCATGCTCGCGCCCGCGTAGTCGGCCACGAGGTTGAGAGGGATGGCGGGCTTGCGATCCGCCTCCCCGATGAGCCCGAGCACGCCGGCGAGAGAGAGGTAGTTCATGTCGTGCGCCGGATAGTCGCGATAGGGTCCGTTCTGGCCGAAGCCCGAGAGGGAGCAGTACACGAGGCGCGGATTGGTCGCGCGGAGCGTCTCGTAGTCGGCCCCCAGCCGCTTCATCACGCCGGGGCGGAAGCCCTCGATGATCACGTCGGCGCCCGCGGCCAGCTTCTTGAACAGAGCCTGCCCCTCGGCCGCCTTCATGTTGAGGGCGAGGGAGCGCTTGTTGCGGTTGACGTAGACGAAGGCGGAGCGGCGCTGCCAGTCCGGATCTTCCTGGCTGTCCGAGGGTGTCTCGATCTTGAGGACGTCGGCGCCCATGTCCGCGAGCATCATGCCCGGCATCTCCGCCGGGGGCACGCGGGCCAGCTCCAGAATCTTGATGCCGTCGAGGACTCCCATCGGATTCTCCTCCGTGGTTGCCCCCTCACCCTACCCTTTCCCCCGGTAGGGAAGAGGGGAAGCGCGATCCCTCTCCCCTAGGGAAGAGGGCAGAGTGAGGGGTGGTTAACGGTACGCGTCGGGCGCCTGGATCACCGACGCCCAGAACACCGGATCGTGACTGGGAAAGATGCGGCCGCCCATGAGCCGCGCGATCGTCTTGAGGCGCTTGATGGAATGCATGGCCCGCGTGGGATCCCACACCACGCCGGGCGGGGTCTCCTTGGCGATAGACTCCTGCCAGTAGCACGAATCCCCGGCGAGGATGACCGGGCCCGTCTCGGGGAGCTCCACGAGCAGCGACTGGTGACCCGGCGTGTGGCCGTCGCTCCGGAGCACGGTCACTCCGGGGACGATCTCCGCATCGCCGTCGAGCAGGCGCCAGCGATGGTCAGGCAGGTCGAAGTTCTTCTTGTAGTAGAAGCCGGCGAAGAAGCCCGCGGGATAGTTGGCGTACGCGTACTCGTCCTGCTGGACGGCCAACTCGGAACGCGTGAACAGGAAGGCCCCGCCCGCGTGGTCGTAGTGCAGGTGAGAGAGCACCACCACGTCCACGTCGCCGGGCTCGATGCCGATCGAGTCGAGCCGGCGCACGAGGAGATCTGCCTCGGTGAAGCTCGCCAGCGGATCGGAACGGAGGAGGCCGGGCACGGCGCGCGGCGAGAGGCCGGTGTCGAAGAGGACGGTGGTGTCCCCTGTGCGCACGAGATAGCATGAGAC
>Ga0070712_100001849_pt1 | contig 12899 bp, 15 predicted proteins | sample LARL81metaG_FD_71396 | JGI IMG/M metagenome (GOLD analysis project Ga0070712, IMG submission 71396) | Corn, switchgrass and miscanthus rhizosphere microbial communities from Kellogg Biological Station, Michigan, USA - LAR L8-1 metaG | ecosystem: Host-associated > Plants > Roots > Rhizosphere ...
GCCCGTGTCCCTAAGGAACCTTTATTCGGCGGCGATTTCGAAGTGACTCGTGGCCGCTCGACCATGACGGATATGCCGAGTTTCTTGAAGCCCGGACAGAGTACCCATGTCGCTGGAGAGCCTTCGGTGGCGAGCTACGTCCGCATCCGTCGCGAGTTCTCGGTGCAGGCGCTTTTTTCCAGCGTGCAGTACTCCTTCAGCAACGACGGGCAGAATATGGTTGAAACTCTGGTGCTGCACGTGCGCGATCCCAAAGACCTCATGGAGCTTTCGCTGGAAGATAGCGCCACGTCGGTTACAAGTTCCGAAGCCATGCTGGCATCGAACACTCCGGCGACGCGCGTGCGGCTCGAGCGTTTCGGTAAAGCGTCGGTAGCGTTGGCACGATGTCTGGGCAATGAAGGCGGGCCCGTCCCCGATCAAAGCGCGTATGAGCCACTATTCCGGGGCGCGTCGGATGTGCTGGCCAACTATCGCTCGCTGCTCAGTGTGAAGAAGATTGTGCCTGAGGAGCTAGCCAGCATCAATTCAGAATTCAAATCTAAGACGGCATCTGCGAATTCCACAAAGTCCAAGGCGACCAAACCGCCACAAGGCAAGCCAGCGGACAACAAGAAGTGACCGGTCTTTGTTAAGCTGGCATGGGTTGAGCGCGTTGCATCAAAATCTGAAATCAGCCATCTAATCTTCAGCAAGAAACTCCATGAGCGAAACTCGAGACGTTGTCATCATCGGATCCGGATGTTCCGGACACACTGCCGCTCTGTATACGGCGCGCGCCAACCTGAAGCCGTTGGTCATCGAGGGCCACGAGCCCGGCGGACAACTTTCCATGACCACCTTGGTGGAGAACTTCCCCGGATTTCCCGAGGGGATCATGGGCCCGCAACTCGTCGAAAACATGCGGAAGCAAGCCGAACGTTTCGGCGCGGAATACCGCATGGCGCATCTCAGCAGCGCTGACCTGAGTAAACGGCCGTTCCTCCTGCATCTTGGCGTTCACCAGGTTCATGCGCAGACCCTGATTATCGCGAGCGGTGCTTCAGCACGCTGGCTGGGTTTGCCGCATGAGCAGCAACTCATCGGGCATGGAGTTTCATCGTGCGCGACCTGCGACGGTTTCTTTTTTTCTGGGAAAGAAATCGTCGTCGTCGGCGGTGGCGACTCCGCCATGGAAGAAGCGATCTTTCTAACGCGCTTCGCCACCAAGGTCACGATCATCCATCGCCGCGAGGCTTTCCGCGCCTCGAAAATCATGCTGGAGCGCGCTCAGAATCATCCCAAGATTCAGTTCCTGCTCAACACCGTAGTGGAAGACGTCTATGACATTCAACATAAGGAAGTTACCGGCCTCAAGTTGCGCGATGTAAAAACAGGCAAGGTCTGGGACTTCCCCACCAGCGCGCTGTTTCTGGGCATCGGCCACGAGCCCAACGCGAAGATGTTCGCCGGCCAACTCGACACTGACGCCGATGGCTACCTGAAGACACACAACTACGTGTTCACGCGTGTTCACGGCGTCTACGCGTGCGGAGATGTACAGGACCGCCGCTATCGTCAGGCGATCACCGCTGCAGGCACCGGTTGCATGGCTGCGATCGAAGTTGAAAAATTCCTGGAAGAGCAGGGGAAATAGAGATGTGGGCGTTCTACCGCAAGCCGCCGAAACGCCGTTTGCCGCTGGAAAACTCTCTGGCCACGAATCTCACGAACTAGCAAAACTAAAGTTCACACCAGAGTAACCATTCGGCCAGTCCTTCCTTTCCGCAAGAGTCACTCCCCACTCCGTTCTACCCTTGGTAGCCTGATTTTGAAGGGGAGACCAGAACCACTCCACCGGTTCCCTCGCTGGTGGAATACTTCGACGCCCATTGGAGGGTTGATTCATGAACGCTCGCTTCGTCTGTTTTCTGGCCTTTTGTGGAAGCCTGTTTGCGCAGCAGGCCGTGCCCCCATCACTCACGATTTACAACCAGGACTTTGCCGTGGTTCGCCAGGAACTTCCGCTCGATCTGAAGTCCGGCGAAAACCAGGTGAATGTCAGCGACATCACCATGCATCTTGAGCCCGACTCGGTGATCTTGCGCGACCCCTCGGGCAAGCACAGCTTGCAAGTGCTGGAGCAGAACTATCGCGCCGATCCCATATCAGAATCGCTGCTGCTTTCTCTATATGAAGGCAAAACAATCGACTTCGAAGTCGGGAGCGGGCCTAGCATGCAGATCGTCAAAGGCAAGGTGATTCGCAGCGGATACACTCCGCACGACAGTTTTGCGATGAACCGCTACGGGCAGAACTACTATCAAGGACAGATGGCCGTGGCCTCGGGCCAGCCGATTATCGAGGTCAATGGCCAGTTGCGTTTCAGCTTGCCCGGCACTCCAGTCTTCCCGAGCCTGACGGACGTCACTATTCTGAAGCCGCGCCTCGAATGGCTGCTCGCCACCGACAAGGCTGGCAGATTTCCCGCGGAGTTTTCCTATGTGACGGGCGGTATGAGTTGGCAGGCCGACTACAATATCGTCGCTCCTGAAAAAGGAGATCTCGTCGACATCGTCGGCTGGGTCACCATCGACAACCAGACCGGACGAACTTTCGAGAACTCCCGCATCAAACTCATGGCCGGTGATGTGAACAAGATTCAGCCCGGAGCGGCCGGGGTATATGCGATGAAGGCGGCGGCAGATATGGTGGGCCCGGCGGTGACCGAGAAAGCCTTCGATGAATACCATCTCTATACACTCGAACGCAGCACGACCCTGCGCGATCGGGAGACGAAGCAGGTGGAGTTCATTCATGCGTCCAATGTAGCCACCAAGCAGATCTACCTTTACGATGGCGCCAAGATCGATCCCAACCGCTACAACGGATGGAACTGGGAGAACATCCGCAACGATCACTCTTACGGGACCGAATCGAATCCTAAGATTTGGGTGATGCGCGAGCTTGTCAACTCACAAGCGAACCATCTCGGAATGCCCTTGCCGAAAGGCCGGGTGCGTTTCTACCGCCGCAATGACGACACGCAGGTCGAATTTACTGGCGAGAACATGATCGATCACACCCCAAAAGACGAGACGGTCCGGATCTACACTGGCAACTCGTTCGATCTAACCGGCGAACGTCGGCGCACAAACTACGTCGTCGAACCGGGAAAGAGCGCGGCCACCGAAACCTTCGAAATCCGCATCCGCAACCATAAGAAAGATCCTGTCGAAGTTCGCGTGGTCGAACATCTGTATCGCGGCAAGAATTGGGAGATCGTCACGAAATCCGACAGCTACCAGAAGAATGATAGCCAGACGATTGAGTTCCCCGTGACCGTGGCTCCCGACGGAGAACGGGTCATTACCTACTCAGCCCACTACACCTGGTGAGCGAAACTGACTTGAATCGACATGAATCACATACCAACGGGGCATGCCTGTGGGCCTGCCCCGATTTGGGCTACCTATCCCCAAACGACCCCTCCTGTGAGTCCGCTCACGCCCTGTAAATCCGCACTTGTGATACAAAATTCAGTGGTCTTCCTACAAGTGGCCGACACTTCTTATCTCATTCTTCCGGCTCCGGCAGGTACTTCATGCTAAGGGCGTTCTTCGTCCATCTCTCTGAAAACCGTTCATTACGCAATTTTGCTGAGCGATCGGCCATTGGCCGTCGCGTCTCCGGACGCTTCGTGGCGGGTACCGAAATTTCCGACGCCGTGCGCGTGACCCAAGCGGTCAACAAAGCCGGCATGAGTGTCAGCATCGACAACCTGGGCGAGAACGTCACCAACATCGACGAAGCTCGCCACAGCTCACAGCTCTACAACCAGATACTCGACGCCATCGGGGCCAATCATCTCAATGCCAACATCAGCCTGAAGCTGACGCACATGGGGCTGGACATTGACGAAAAACTCGCTCGCGATATCGTCGCGGGCCTCGTTGTCAAGGCCGCTTCGATGAATCCCCCAGGCTTTGTGCGCGTCGACATGGAAGGTTCTCCTTACACCGAGCGCACACTGGATTTCGTCCACGAACTGCATCGCATGCCGGGAAATCAGAACAGTGTCGGCACTGTAATTCAGGCTTACTTGAAGCGCTCCGAAAGCGATGTCGAAAAGCTGTTATCGGAAGGAATCCGGATTCGCTTGTGCAAGGGAGCCTATAAAGAGCCTGCAAGCATCGCGTTCGAGAGCAAAGCCGACGTCGATGCCAACTATATCAAGCTAATGAAGATCCTGATGAAAAGCGGCATCTATCACGGCATGGCCACTCACGACGAAAACATCATCCGGGAAGCACAGGCATTCGCCACCCGCGAAAAAATCGCACGCGACTCTTTCGAGTTCCAAATGCTCTACGGCATCCGCCGTGATCTGCAACAGCGCCTGGTAAAAGACGGCTGGCGCATGCGCGTCTACGTTCCCTTCGGTACGGAATGGTACCCCTACTTCATGCGGCGGCTGGGGGAGCGCCCGGCGAACGTTTTCTTCATTGCCCGCAATATGTTGCGCTCATAGCCGGAAGTGCCACCCCATGGCACATCTGGGCCAATTCTTCGCGCCACCGTCTTTGCTAGCATTTATGCGTGCCCTACACGGTCTCGCCAGATCTAATTGACACGTTTTCCGTCTTCGTAGCGCCCGACATTGAAGACGAGAAAATCGATCTGATCCGCGCCGCCCTGGTGATCGCTCGCACGCAATATCCGGATCTCGAAATCGAAACGTATGCCACCCGGGTGGAACAGTTGGCGCGCCGTGTCGCCGCACTGGTCCCGCAGCCGGAGCCCCGAATCGCTCGGGCCGCTCTCAATCATGTGTTGTTTGATGGGATGAATCTTCGCGGCAATCGCGAGGATTATTACGATCCGCGTAACTCTTTCCTGAATGATGTGCTCGACCGCGGTCTTGGCATTCCGATTACGCTTTCCATCGTTTACATGGAAGTAGCTCGACGCGTGGGCTTTTCACTCTCGGGAGTAGGAATGCCCGGACACTTCCTGCTCAAATACTACGACGATGGCCGGGAAAAGCTGATCGATTGTTTCAACCGCGGCGACCTTCTCAGCCGGCAGGATTGCCAGACCCGCTTGGACGAAATCTATTCCGGCGAAATGACGCTGCGTCCCGAGTTCCTGCATCCCATTAGCCGTCGCCAGATCTTGACCCGGATGCTCAACAACCTCAAGACCGTCTATCTGTCCACGCGCAACTTCCGCAAGGCTTTGCCTCTTGCCGATCTCATCCTCGTGATCCACCCGCAGTCGCCCGAAGACATTAAGCAGCGGGCACTCCTTCGTTACAGCATGAACCTGCACAGCCTCGCCGCGGAGGATCTGGATGAATATCTCCGAATCTCACCGAAGGCATCCGATGCCGACGAGATCCGTCAAATGGCTCTTTCGATCCGACGAATGCTGGTGTTGATGAATTAGGACTTAGAGACCTCGGACCTTAGACTTTAGCCCTCCGACCTCGAAAGGTATACTCACCCAAACAACTTAGCTGAAGCCTGAGGTCTGACGTCCAAAGTCCGCCGTCCCTTACTGCTGCGCTTCGTTCTCTGCACCTTCCGCCGGAGCCAGCGGCAGGCGGGTAGCCCCGCGCATCATCTCTCGCTCCTGATCGGAAAACATTCCCTTGAAGCGATCGGAGTTGATGACCTTTTCCTGTTGGTCGGGCGGCATGCCACGCAAGTTCCGCACCGCCGTGGTTACCATGCGCTGGCGATCAGGAGGAAGCTGTCGCATCTGACCGTAGATCTGCCGCGCCTCTTGCTTCTGCTGCGGGGTCAGGTGCTCCCAGGTATCCATACGGTTCAGCATCCGCAACTGCTGCTGGGGAGGCAGGTTTGAGAAATGCTGCAGCCGCTGCCGCAGTTGTTGCTGCCGTTCCGGAGTCAGCCGGCGGAACGCTGGATCATTCTGCAACTCCCGCTCTTGTTCCGCTGGAGGCAGATCCTTATAGTGCCTCAACCAGTCCCCTGCATGCGCCCGTTGCGCAGGACGCGCCTGCTGCGGCCGAGGCGGCTGTTGTCGTTGAGCCGGGGGCGCTGCTGCGACCCGTCTTGCCTGCGGTGCGTGAAAAGCCGGGACTCTGTGCGCCAGACATGGAAGGGGAGTTGTCATCGCAATCGCCAACCCCGCGACCGCTAGCCAACCCGTCCTGTAATCTCCCCGCGTCATCTCCCTGCCCTATCTCTCTCTTCAGCCGATTCCCGCAACTTGTGACAACTGAACCATCTACGGAGTCGCTACAACATCCTGTTGCAGATCCAGGTCATCCAGCAAATCGAAATCCGCATACAAGTCGTGATTCTTGTCCAAGGTTTGCAGATCGCTTACCGCGGAGCCCACCGCCGGAGGTTCTGCATTCGCAGTTGCGTCCGGCCCACGGTTAATAATCCCGGTGCTTCGCGTGAAGAACAGGCCCACGCCGACTCCCAGAAGAACAGTTAGCGCCGCCGCCAGCACCGGACGCCTGAACCACTGCAACCAACCGGCCGCAGGCTTGGCCATTTCTTCGCGCAGGCGAGCTTGCAAACGAGTATCAAAATATGGAGTCGGTTCTGGCGCCTGCCACTCATCGAGCAGTGCCATCGTCGCCTGCATTCCCTTCAATTGCTCGGCGCAGTTGCCGCAGCTATCCAGATGCTTGCGTTCGTCGGCCGTGGGCGCGCTGAATCCAGCCGCCACGTCGGGCATCCGTTCTCGAATCTCTTTGCAGTTCATAACCGCTTCCCCTTAAATCACTTCGCCAGTGCCGCTTCGCTCACAAATCGACCAGCCTAAACAAATTCCTTCAACTGTTCCCGCAAGGTCTCATACGCCCGAAAGAGTAACGACTTGGTCGCCGACTCACTTTTCTTCAGCACTTCAGCAATCTGCTTGTAATCCATTTGCTGATATTTGTGCATGATGACCGCCAGCTTCTGCTGCTCTGGGAGCGCCTCTACTTTACTGCGGATCGCCTTCATCCGCTCCCGTCGTACCATCACCTGCTCAGCTGTCAGATGCCCATCCGGCAATTCCAACGTCGTACCGGTTTCCTCGTCCGGCTCATCCAGGCTCACCTGAACTTCGGGCCGCTCGTGCCGCGTGTCGCGCGCATGGTTCACTGCGAGATTGGTCGCGATGCGATACAGCCAGGTCGTAAACTTTGCTGTCGCTTCGTAGCTTTCCCGCGAACGGTACACTCGCAAGAAGACCTCTTGAGCCAAGTCCTCGGCGGCTGCCGCATTGCGCGCCATCCGATACATAAAACTCACCATCGGACGCCGGTACTTTTGCACCAGGTATTCGAAGGCCGACTGGTCCCCTGCCTTCGCACGCAGCATGATCTCGGCATCGGACGGCTCTTCCGCGGTCAATAGCGCCGACGCTCGGGGCGTGGCAGTCATCAACAGGCCTCGACCTAACGCAACCGTGCTCACACTATTGTCAACCCCGCCGTCATTCGAAAGTTGCGGCTTGGAGGGGTCTGAAGCACCGGGAGAAGTCCCTACGGATGTAGGAGTTAGCGGCTTCTGGGAGGATTTTGGATCAGTCGCCATGCAAAAACATGCAGCAGGGAGAACCTCGCGTAACCGAGCAGCACCCCGCATCGAATAGGGTACCACGCTCCATCCCCGCCCTCAGCCTCGAAAGGGCACTCCGACCGTCAGCGCGAACGACCGGTTCCCCGAGCAACCTAAGTCCTAGTAATCCCGCGCAAGTTGCATAATCTGCGCGTAAATGTTTGAATGAAATGACTCTCGTAGGGCGCTTAACTCAGCGGTAGAGTGCCATCTTCACACGGTGGAAGTCATAGGTTCGAATCCTATAGCGCCCACCATCTTTTCAATAGGATACGAACCTTACCTGCCGTTTTACCTGCCGTTCAGAGCCAGCATTGCGACTTTACCGCTTGCCTCACGCATGTCAGGCGTCGCAGCATCGCCGTAGATGTTCATCGTTGTACGGATGTCGGCGTGCCTCATAAGACGTTGCTGTACACCGACAGGAGTACCGACTGAATCCAACCACGTGCGATACGTGTGGCGGAATGTGTGGGTGCGAAGATGCCCGATGCTAGAGGCTTCTGCGGCACGTTGCAATTCCTGCTTCACTCCCGTGTAGGAGTACGGCAGTCTGCCGATTTGAACGGGCGATGCAAACATCCAATCCTCGGGCGCGGAGAACTGAGTCGTTTGGTTCCAGACCTTCAGCACGTCTAGTAGATCATTGGCGATTGTGAGTGTTCGGCGTGAATCATCCGTTTTCACATCATCCACGATCTGCTGCACGATGCCACGTTCTACCCGTAGAGTCCTATTCAGCCAATCTACGTCAGCCCACTTCAACGCCAGACACTCAGAGATGCGAAGTCCGAAGCAGACGCACACTAGGGCCATCGTTCCGAATGGTTCTCTCAGGTGAGAGATGAGCAACCGGAATTGCTCAACCGTCAGACTGCGCGGTTGTCGTATCCGCTTCGATGCACCCTTGATCGTAACTAGGCTGATGGGGTTCACCTGCATCGGCATGTCCTGCTTCCACATTGCGAAGTTCCACAGCGCACTGAGAATGCCGCGAATGTGAACTTTGCTTTTCGGTGCAAGCGGCAGAGACTCAAGCCACAATTCGACAGGTCGCGCCTGTAGGTCTGTGATCGTGTGATCTCCCCACTTCGGAAGGATGTGAACGCGAAGCCAAGACTCATATCCTCCCCTTGTGTCCAGTCGCTTTGGCATCTTCTCTACTCGGTACTGTTCTACTAGCGTGGTAACGGTTGGTGCTGCACTGTTGACTTTGACTTGGTTCTCCAACGAGTGCCGGAGCGCCTTTGCTGCTCTCCATGCACTTGCCTTCGTGGGGTACTGGCTCACGGTGCCAATCTTCTTCGAGCGCCGTTTGCCGTTCTCCCACCAAAAGAAGTTCCACGTCTTGATGCGTTTGTCGAGTACTACACTTCCACTGCGTTGCCGTTGCCTCATTGAATCCTCCGTTTCAAGGCAACGGACGGCGCTGTGAGTGTAGCATCCAAGTCGGAGTGCAGGAATCGCCACGTCTGGCGGCGAGTGCCGGATAGGACGTACCCCTTGACGGTCCCTTGTCTGGCCCACATCAGGAGCGTGCGGGGTTCTACTTTCAGGTAGCTGGCGGCCTCTCGGCTCGTCAGCCACGGTGTTTCGGTTGAGTTTTTCATTAAGATCGGCCAGCGCGGGGGAACGCTGGCACTGTGCAACGAAACGCGGGTGTACGAAATGCGACGCCTACGCGCTGATTTGTCGGCATGTGGGACGGTTACTTTTGGACATGATCGAAAGTAACCGTCTGAACGCACAGCAACACATAGCCAACGGTGCTACTCTCCGCTTGCGATGGCACCGAGGCTCTGAATATGGGGCATGAGCTTGGTTCTCATGGATAGCCTTTGGAGACTAGGTGTAAAACCGCCACCCCTCGCCCACGCACAATGTGCATCAACCACAAAGGAGACGAGAAGGACATCGAAGCGGTCATGGCGGCGCAGAGCGATCTGGTCGAACCCGTGTACCGACTCAAGCAATTCATCTGCGTCAAGGGTGGAGACGACAAGGTACACATCTGACCACAGGTTCACCAGCATGGAGGACTTCGGCATGGATACACAGACGTTGCAGGTCGGTCAAATTGTTGGTATGCAGAGTGGGGCTTACGGCTGCAACGGTCGAGTCATAAAAATCACAGCAGACGCAATTTACGTTGACATGAGGTGGGAGTCCAAACTTGAAATCTGGAAGTTCAATCTCAAAGGCGTATCAATCGACAGCCGAGACGTGGGCCACATACCGGAAATGTACGAACACGACGGGGCACCCAGCACGTATGAAGCGGGCAACTGGGTTTTGTGCAAAATCGAAGTCTGAACGAGGCACGCCAACTGACCGACTAAGGAGACCACCTAAACATGTACGAATCAACTGAAGAAATCGCACAGCAACGTGCGGCGTGTCTCCGCAAAGCATATCCAGAAAATCGGTACGAAGTGGAACCCTACCCCTACGCGGGACACTCGCCGGGTCCGAATGGCGTAACTTGGGGTGTGGTGAAGTATGTTGTTTTCTTCCCTGATACGCCTTGGGAGGCTGACGGTTTCGTTTGGTTCGCTTAACCACCCGGCTGTAGACACCTCCCGAAAGGCTACAATACAAACATGGATACAAAGGCATTAGTGATCGGTCAGAAGGTACGGATGCAAAGTGGTTCTCTACTCAAAGAGGCCACAGTGACAGACATTACCGAAGAATACATAGAGGCAAAGCCCGTCTCTTTCGATCAAGGAGAAAACCCGTGGATGATTAGGTTTCAAAAAGACGGCAAGCAATTCATCCTCAAACACCTTGGATTTATCGACTGGAAAGATTTAGGGAATCTAGGCGTTTACGATTGGACCCCTCGTGGATGGGAGCAACACGACCCCCGGCATGCAGCGGGTGAGAGTGGGATACCTTGGGAACTAGTAGAAGGCTTGGGTGTACAGTGTACATCCCGAAACCCGAACCTGAGAGACTCACACCAATAGCAGGGACAGGGTAGGCAGATGCAGGCTATGGGATGGGTTTGGCAAGGGCCAATAGGTTGCTGCTCCCATTGGCTATGCCAAACTCACGCACGTGTTTGGCATAGCCCTAGGAGAAGTACTGCTTGCTACTGGTTAGCAAGAACCAGCGAGGGTGACGATTGGGTTTGGCATAGGCTCTAGGATAATGCTGATGCGCTGCTCCGATCCGCCCTGTACAGACCTGCAATCTAGCCATCCCCAGCCCTTCTGATAACGCTTCTCGAACACCACGAAGGGAACTCTACCCTGCGATCCTAAGACGCTCATGTATCTGTCCCAGCGTGCGTCTCTAGATTCCCGCGTAGCACAGTTCGTGTTGTGATCTCCCCAGAAGAGGTGTGCCGGATTGCAGCACGCTCTTGAGGGACACTCCGCGACGTGGCAGGCGTCAGCAGTGACGGACAGAGGAGTGTTGGTATCAAGGCATAAAGCTAGCCGTGACACTATCCGAGTCGTATATCCCACCCAAATGTTGCCGTACCCATCGGATGTTCTGGCACCGTTCCACACCCAACAATCACCGATACCGATGCTCCCTTCGACGATCTGCTTGCGAAACCTTTGCTGCTCTTCCCGTGGCATGTCCAGTGAAGGTGGATTATTTGCTAACCACTCGGCATATCTGCTCATGTAAAGCTCCCTAGTTTGTAATTGTAAAAAGATCAGGCCCTGCCGGAAGGACGGGGCCAGCCCTGCTACTGCGCTGCTAGGTTCAGCGAAGCAGAGAAGCGTTGATAAGTTGCTCAACTTCCGTTCGTTGATAGCGGACGGATCGACCGATGCGGACAGGAGTGAGCTTGCCAGCCGTTTCCAGTCATCGAAAGACTTACTGCAGTCCAGCTCCAACTTCGTTCTCCGCCCTGGCTCGCCGGAGTTGCGGCATGAAACTCCCATTCCGATCTCGCTCGGTGTCTCCCAACACCTACAGGCCTCGTGCGCTCTCATGGCCCATCCACCAAGCTCAGGGCTTCGAGCTTTCGCTCGCAAACTACAATCCAACCAACTCCGCCTGCGCTCCGGTTAGCTCCATCACCGATTCTCCGAGTCTTTCTCATCACGGCAACACCATTGAATTTGCATAAGCGCCTCCTCACCGGCGGCTTCCTTCAAACAGCTGTATCGAACGCGCCCCGCACTACCTCCCGAACCTAACTGCCTTCTTGGAATGGGGCGCGCCCGATACAGCACTAGCGTTTCTGGCCAGCGTTCGTTTCAACGCGGGCGGTCAACATGAGGCATCTTTTTGAGCGTTGCGAGTCGAGCGATGTAATTATCTAGTCAAGGGCCTGCCGGAGATATCCGGCCACGTCGCTAACGAAGCGATGCACGGAGCTCTCTGCGATGCGGTGGCCGACGATCGCGTTCATGGTTTTTCCCACGGCGCCGAAAGGTGGTTCGTACACGCCGGAGAAATCCAATTGCGTTTCGGTTGAGGTCAGCGGGTATACGGAAAGCTCGCCCTTCATGAGCGGAAACAATCTCGGCATGGTCGCGGCCTCCCATTCCAGCAGCAACCGCGTGGCGGGAGTTGACCTGGCATCAACGACCTTTTCCTCAATGTTTCTCACAGAAATATTTATGTCGGTCTTAATGCCAATACCGCCAAAGTCGACGTGCAATTCAGCCGCGATCGATTGCGCCCGGGACGCAGCCGCCTTCGTAGCCGACTGGAACACAGTGAGTGCGTTCTGCCTCAACGCATCGCGGACGCGCTCGTAGGGACGGTTCACATAGTCGTAGCTGCGAATCTTGCGTCCTGTACTCATCGTTCCGTCCAGCCGGACAGCAATCAAACTGGTGGTCACGAAAACTGTACCATAGCGCGATTGTACCGGAGTTGCGTGCGGCGTCCGTGCTTTCGGGTTCATTGTTGCTACACCGTTTACTTGGGGCATCGTTTCCGAAAACAATGACAATGAATTTCGCTGTATCATGGCTACCGCCCGAATTCAATCGCATCAGGCTAGTGGTTGATCGCGGACGCAAGGTCCGAATCGACGCGTGAGGAGGCTCGATGTCTCAGATTGACGTCCCGTTGTTGCCCACGGGCTTTGGACAGACGCGGCGAGCCGACAAATGGTGGGTACAGCCACTGGTGGTGTTTCTTGGTTTGTCGGCTTTCGTCGTTTACTCCACCTGGGCTGCCCTACAGGGGCAGCATTTCAGGTTCGGACCATATCTCTCACCGTTTTATTCGCCCGAATTGTTTGGCCCCGCCAACGAAGGTTGGTTTGGTCCGAACCCAAGTTGGATGCCTGCTTGGGTCACAGGAGCGGTGCTGATTCTGTGGGCGCCGGGCGGGTTTCGAGTGACGTGCTACTAC
>Ga0070712_100001851_pt1 | contig 12895 bp, 13 predicted proteins | sample LARL81metaG_FD_71396 | JGI IMG/M metagenome (GOLD analysis project Ga0070712, IMG submission 71396) | Corn, switchgrass and miscanthus rhizosphere microbial communities from Kellogg Biological Station, Michigan, USA - LAR L8-1 metaG | ecosystem: Host-associated > Plants > Roots > Rhizosphere ...
TGGGGCCGGGCTCGTTCGGCATCGCCGTGCCCTCCATCGGGCTGAATGCCTCGCGCGCGCATCTGGTCCCGCCTGCCGGCCGGATCGGACTTGTCTCGCAATCGGCGTCCCTGTGCCGTGCGGTGGTGGACTGGGCAGGGCCGAATGGCGTCGGCTTCAGCCACATCGTCGGCATCGGCGGCCGCGCGGACATCGGCTTCGGCCAGGTGCTCGACTGGCTGTCGCGCGATCCCGGTACCGGGGCGATCCTGATCGATATCAGGCAGCTGCGGAATCGTCGCTCGTTCCTGTCCGCTGCCCGCGCCGCGTCGCGGCTGCGACCGGTGGTGGCGATCCGTGCGGGCGGCTCGGTCGCGGACCCGAGCGGCGCCGCCGACCGAGCCTTCGAGGCGGCGCTACGCCGGGCGGGCGTGCTGTGCGTTACCAGCCTCGAGGACCTGTTGGCGGCCGCCGAGATCCTCGCCCGAGCCCGGCCGGTCCGCAGCGAGGCACTGAGCATCGTGACGAACGCCATCACCGCCGGGCGGATGGCGGCGGACGCGGTGTTGCGCAGTGGACTGCAGCTTGCATCAGACATCATCCACGTGGAGCCGGGAGAGTCTGCGCGCCTGGCGGCGCTGGCATCCGCGGCTGCCGGGAAGCCCGGTGTGGGCGGCGTCCTTGTGGTTCATGCGCCGAGTGGCGAGGTCGATCAGCCCGCGATCGCCGCACTCGCCGAGTCACGCGACGCAATGAAGGTGCCCCTTCTGGTCTGTGCCATGGGCGAGACCACCGGCTTCGCGTCTCGGCGTCACCTCGCCGAAGCCGGCATGGCCGTGTTCGCCACGCCCGGGCAGGCGGTCCGCGGCTTCCTGCACCTCGTGCATGACCGCCGCAACCGCGCCGCGGCGCGGGAACTGCCTCCCGGCACGGTACTGACCGTGGCCCCTGACCGCGACGCGGTGCGCGATGTGTTCGCCAGTGTTCGCCGCGCCGGGCGCCTTGCCACGATGCAGGACGAAGCGCTGGCGGTGCTGTGCGCCTACGGCATCCCGGTGGTGCCGAACCGCGCCGCCGCGTCGCCGGAGGATGCCGCAGAGTCAGCAGCATTGCTGGGCTTCCCCGCTGTGGTGAAGCTTCGCCAGAGCGTGCGCCCCGATGCGCGCGCTTCCGGTGGGCTGGCGCTCGATCTACACGACGCAGGGGAAGTCATTGCCGCCGCCCGGCGGCTTGCCGTGCGACATGACGTGGGTGCGGTCTCGCTGCTGGTGCAGCGCCAGGCGATCCGCTGGCGCGAGCTTCGGGTCCGGGTGACCGACGATGAAACGTTCGGGCCGATCATCAGCTTCGGCCAAGGCGGCACGACGGCCGATATTGCCGGCGATGTCTCCGCCGATCTTCCCCCCATCAATCTCGCGCTGGCGCATGGCCTGATCGCGCGCACGCGTGCTGCGGCGACGCTGGGGCGGTTTCGCGACAACCCGCCGGCCAACGAGCCCGCCGTCGCCGAGACGCTCGTACGGGTCAGCCAGCTCATTGTCGATTTTCCCGAGATTGCCGAACTGGACCTGAACCCGCTGATCGTCGATGCGGATGGTGTGCTGGCGGCCGACGCCTGGCTGCGTCTGCGGGAGGCGGGTGACGGCGGCGGCGGACTGGCGATCACTCCGTACCCGGCCGAGCTGGCGGAACACTGGACTACGCGGGATGGCGAGCAACTGACTTTCCGGCCGATCCGTCCCGAGGATGCCGAACAGCATGGCGCCTTCTTCAGCCGGCTGTCGCCGCAGGACATCCGCTACCGGTTCTTCACCGCGATGCGCGAGCTGTCGGCCGAGCAGATGGCGCGCCTCACCCAGATCGACTACGACCGCGAAATGGCCTTCATTGCGCTGCGCGAGGCAAGTGGCGAGACTGTCGGTGTCGCGCGCGTGGTGTGCGAAGATGAGCGCGAAGCCGAGTTCGCGGTGATTGTGCAGAGGGACATGAAGGGCAGGGGTGTCGCCCGGCATCTCATGCAGCTGCTGATCGACTGGGCGCGCAGGCGGGGGCTGTCGGCTGTCGTCGGGCAGGTGCTGGCGGACAATGCGCCGATGCTGGCCTTCGTGCGTCAGCTTGGGTTTAGCGTGAAACGCATGCCGGAGGAACCTGACGTGGTGGAGGCGCGGCTGTCGCTGGAGTAGTCTGGCGCAAATGGAAACGTCCGCCCTGCGCCTCCCTGCCGCCGAGCTGCGCGCGGCACGGCGGCATGCGATCCTGTTCGTCCTGAGTGCTTCGGCCACCTTCACGCTCGGATCCGCGCTGGTAAAGGCATTGACTGCGGACTTCCCGGTGCTGGAAATCGTTCTGTTTCGCAGCGTCGTCGGCTTCGTGGCGATGCTGCCGATGATCGTGCGCAGCGGCGGCCTCTCCGCGCTGAAGACGCGCCGGCCGGTGGGCCATGTGATGCGCACGGTGTACGGCTTCATCGGCACTGTCACATCCGTTTACGGCTTCGGTGTACTGCCGCTGGTCACCGTGACGGCGCTCGGCTTCGCCATGCCGCTGTTCCTGACCATCGTGTCGGTGCCGCTGCTAGGCGAGCGGGTGGGGCCGCGTCGCGCGACCGCCGTGGTGGTGGGCCTAGCCGGCGTGATGGTGATGCTGCGGCCTTGGCACGTCGATGCGGCTTCGATGCCGCTGGGCGCGGTGGCGATTGTGATGGCCGGCGTCTTCACCTGGTCGCTGTCGATGATCAACATCCGCCAGATGGGCGATGCGGGCGAGCGCAACGTGACGATTGTCTCGTGGTACAGCCTGGGCACCGCGGCGCTGGCGGCGTTCGGCTGCGTCACCGACTGGGTGACGCCGAGCCCGTGGCAGCTCGCGACGCTGATCAGCGCCGGGCTGATGTCGGGCTTCGCGCAGCTGCTGATGACCGAGGGCTACCGCGCCGCGGAGACCACTCTGGTGGCGCCGTTCGAATATGGCGCGGTCATCTATGCGACCGTGCTGGGGATCGTGATCTGGGGGGAGTGGCCGGATGTCTGGAGTCTGGTCGGTGTCGCGGTGCTGATCGCGTCGGGTTTGTACATCTGGCACCGCGAGGTCGAGATCAAGTCGCTGCAAAAGGCCAGGCACCGGGTTTCCAGGAGGTGACGACTGCGCTTCGCCAGTGGCAGTCGGGACTTCCCCCGATGTCGTGACCACGGCCTTCCCTTGTGACACGTGCCCAGCTTTGCGATAAGACAAACTGTCGAATGACCTCCGACTAGAGGATACGGGGCCTCGCCCCACCAAGCCTCCCGCTTGGCGGGGCGTTTTCTTGTCCGCGCCAGTCGCCTATGGCTGCCGCGTGCCACGCTATCTCTAGGCTTCGCGACATCCGAGACGTCTAGCGTAATAGCAGGTGTCGTCGGGGTTTAGGCATTTGGCGGCGGTTGGACAAACCACGGCACGTTAATGCCCTGACAATTTACGGTCGGCCCCGAGATATTGGCAACGAGATACCCGTCTTGTCTGACCGTTCCACTGATCGTGGCAGTTCGGTGCTGGCCGCCCACTTCCTGCGCCGTCATCTGGAACGTTCTGCTCTGAGTGTTGACGCTTCCCGTGGCATGAGCCATCGACTGCATATTATTCCACGCAATCATGCCGTCGAGGGCACCGTTCGCGTCCAGCACGACGTGCCAGTCGAGTGCGGGGCAGCTGGACTGCGCCGTCGAATGGAAGACGTAAACCCTGCCCGGCGGCAGCTGCTGAATGGCAGATGCGGCGGCAGGCGTTGTGGTCGGCGGAGGCTGAGGAGTGCAAGCTGCGGCAGAGATCACTAGCACGCCAGCAGTCACTGACTTGAGTAACGTCATTTATTTCATCCTCCCCGATTCCAACATTGGTACCCGAAGAGTCTGCCGAAAATCAGCCCTCCTTGCAATCGACATGTAGGTGCGTTTCGTGCAGAGGGGCGCCGCCACCTGACCGTGCTACCTCCCAAGCCACGGTCCACCTGCCTCAACTGCTCGATGAGGCGGACGCGGCGAGACAATAGTGATCACACGCCGCGGTCGGCCCGATTGCGGGGTCGAGGGCTGGGCGCCGGCGCTGTCGTGGTTGGATGACACAGCTCATTTTGAGGTGGCGCAGCGCGAGCGTCTTGTGCTGCCAACACTCGAAGTCGAGCTGCGACCGGTTGATGGCCAGCGTTACGGGTTGCGCAGCAGCGCGACAACCACTGTGGCGATGCCCAGCACCAGGTTGACCGCGATCAGCTTGCGGATGCGGTCGATGGACGCCGCAGCCGTGTTGCGATCAGTGGTGCGGCGGAAACGCGCGTAGGGGCCGAACACGATCAGCAGGAACACGACACTCATGATGAGCCCGAGCAGCATCATCAGGTGCACATTCCAGCCGACGAATGCTGGCCCGCCGTAGAAGCCGAACAGCACAGCGAAGCCGGACAGCAGGATCAGCGGCATGACGTGCCATATCACCAGGAAGAAACGGCGAAACACTTGCGTGTGGAGCGCGATGCGCTGGATCGGCTCCAGCACCGACAGGCTCGGCCGCAGCACGACGTAGGCGAAGAACATACCGCCGACCCAGATCACCGCGCACAGCACGTGCACCGCGAGCACCCATCCCCAGATGTTCATCCCATCAGCTCCTGCAGTTCGGCGAGCAGTGCGCGCAACTCCGCGGCGGCGGTGGAGCGCGGCGCGGCCTCGGTGACGCCGAGACCGGCGGCGAATGCATGCGCGAAGCCGGCGCGGTTGCCAAGCGCCGAACGCAGCAGCGGCACGCTGCGCGCGGCGAGGTCCGCGGCGATCGTATCTCGCAGCTTTGACGTTGGAGCGGTGCGGTTGAACATCAGGTGCGCGGGACGACGCTCATCCGCCGCGAGCCGTAGTGTGCCCTCGGCCGCCCAGACATCGGGCATGCTTGGTTGGATCGGCACGATCACGACATCGGCGGCACGCACCGCGACGCGCGCATCGGTATCGAGCTGCGGCGGACTGTCGATCAGCACCACGTCGTGGTCGCGCTTCAGGCGATCGAGTTCGGCAGGCAAACGCCAGCCGGAGATATCCGAGAAGGCGAGGGCGGCCGTCTGCTGCAGCCTTGCACGGCGCAGCGAATGCCAGCGGCCAAGGCTCTTCTGCGGGTCGATATCGAGCAGCCCGACCCGTCGATCCGACGCGAACGCAGCGGCGATGTTGGCGGCCAGCGTCGTCTTGCCCGTGCCACCCTTCTGCTGCGCGACTGTGATGACCACCGCCATGGATACGACTCCGCTGGTGCAGTGCAATATAGCTCACAGAGGCGGGTTGATCTGAAGAGGGGCTGGCAGCGGACAGCGGCGAATCGCATCATTCGGATCGGTTGCTACGCTCTCCGCGCAAGGCGAGGCACCCCGATCTCGTCATCGGTACAGATGATCAGCGCCAGCATACCGTCGACGATTCCGGCCGACTTGCGACCAGCCCTTGGAATCGGGATGTTATTCTCTAGGCAACAGCGAACCAAAAGTTCAACGATATCCTTTGCAACAGGCTCTATGCGTAGGACCTGTCGCATTTGGCCGTAGACCATGCTGACATCGATGGTGAGGTGCACGCCACCGTCAGCTGACGGCTTGACACCAAGTTCGTTCAGTTCGCCGTGAGGGAGGAAATCCGGGTGCACGCGGCGATAGCTCTGAATCGCTTGCAGCAACTCGGGCTCCGACAGCATGATCTGGCGCCGCTCGATCGGCATGGTTCACCACACGTTCGTCCCACGAGATATATAGACCGAGTTCGTTTCAAAACACTGAACGAAAGCAGGCCGCGCGGATCAGCTCACATATTGCATATCACCATATGCATGCGGCTGATCATTGCGGTCAGGGCAGCAGCACCACGCGATCCTGTGCGATCGAATTGACGGCCCGATAGGCGTCTTTCGCACGTTCCAGCGGATAGCGGGCTGTCGCCACAACCGGAAATGGCTGCAGTTGGCCGTTGGCAAATCCCGCCACCAGCTCACGCAGCAGGGCGGCCGACGCGCTGGCATCCAGCGCCAGCGAATCGATGCCGAAGAAGCTGTGCCGGCCACGATAGAAGGTGAAGATGTCGAACGGCACCGGACGTTCGACTGTCGCGATCAGGATCTGACGTCCGTCATGCGCCATCGCCTGGTTGGCCGCCGCGAAATACGGGCTCCCGACCGTGTTGTAGACGATGTCGGCGCCGTGGCCGTTGGTCTCGTCGCGCACCAGTGTGGCGACGTCGGTGCTCGCTGCGTCGATCATGCGGACCGCGCAGTGCGCATGGACGAATGGCTCGGCACGTCGCGTGACGCCGAACACGCGCGCACCGTGCATGGCCGCGATCTGTACTGCCGCCTGGCCCACCTTCCCGTTGGCAGCCATCACCAGCACGACATCGCCTGGCTTCGGCATGCCCGAGCGATGAAACCCTTCGATTGCGGTGACGAACGGCACGCCGAGGGCGCCGGCCTCCTCAAGCGTCAACGTTGCGGGCTTCTCCACAACGGCATCGCGATGCACGACAAGGTGGCTGGCATGTGTGCCATCGCGGGTGATGCCGAGGTCGCCACCCGCGCCGAACACCTCGCGGCCGATCAGGTCCGTGGGACCCTCCAGCACCACGCCCGCCCAGTCACGACCCGGTGTGCGTGGCCACAGGGCCTGCGGCATGCGTCCTATCGCTGCGGCAACATCGCTGCGGTTCACGCCCGCGGCGCGGACCTCCACCAGCACCTCGTCCGCGCCGCGTGCCGGCACATCGCAGGTCTCGATCTGCAGGTCGATGTCGTCGACCGTCTCGGCCTTCCGCAGAACGCGCAGCCGTCGCATGGCAGTCCCCTCTGTCGCCAGTTGCGCGCAGTCTGCACTATCGTGGCCAGGAACGGTTTCAGAGGCGCGCATGAACACCCCGTTGGCAGGCATCACTGTGCTGGATTTCGGTCAGATCTTCCAAGGTCCCTACGCCACGCTACTGATGGCCAAGGCCGGCGCCAACGTGATCAAGATAGAGCCGCCGCATGGCGAGCCGGGACGTCGCCGCGCCGCGCCAGGCAAGAGCACGACGCTGCCGGTGGCGATGCTGAATGCGAACAAGCGGGCGATCACGCTCAACCTGAAGTCGGAGCGCGGTCGTGCGCTGCTGCGTCAGATGGCGGAGCGCGCGGATGTGCTGCTGGAGAACTTTTCGCCCGGCACCATGGACGAACTGGGCGTCGGCTACGCGGTGCTGAAGGCGATCAATCCTCGGCTGGTATACGCCACCGGTTCCGGGTTCGGCATCACCGGACCGGACCGCGACAACCTGGCGATGGACTTCACCATCCAGGCGCAGTCAGGGATCATGAGCGTGACCGGCTTTCCCGATGGTCCCCCGGTGAAGGCCGGCCCGACGCTGGTTGATTTCATGGGTGGCATCCATCTCTACGCGGCTGTCGTCACCGCGTTGTTCCAGCGCGAGCGCACTGGCATGGGCCAGCTTGTCGAGGTGGCGATGCAGGAGACGGTGTATTCGTCGCTTGCCTCCAGCATGGAGTACCATGTGCGCACCGGCGAGCTTCCACCGCGCACCGGCAATCGCCAGTCGGCGCTGGCCAGCGCGCCATACAACGCGTTCCCGACCGCCGATGGCTGGGTTGCGATCCATGTGGTGACGGAAGCTCACTGGAAGAACCTGACGAAGGCGATGGGACGCGAGGAGCTTGCGGACGATCCGCGCTTCGCTACCAACGCCGCGCGCGCCGCCAATCTCGAGGCGACCGACGATGTCGTGGCGGCCTGGACCAGGACGCTGGGCAAGATGGAGGTGTTCGCGGCGGCGAAGCGCTATCGGATCCCATGCGCGCCGGTGCGCACCGTGCCGGAGGTGATGAACGATCCGCATATGCACGGCCGCGGCATGCTGGAGCGGATTGACCATCCGGAGCTCGGCAACATCGTGGTGCCGACTACACCGCTACGGCTGCACGGTGCGGAGAAAGTCACGACGCTACCGAGCCCGACAATCGGACAGCACAATGCCGAGATCTATGGGGGCTGGCTGGGGCTGTCGGCGGGTGAAATCGAGTCGCTGAAGGCAAACGGGGCAATCTGAGCATCAGAGCTCAGAGGCTGTCGCTACGATCGTCACTACCCCCGGGCGTCCCAACGTTCAACTGACGTTCCTTGTGTATGAATTAGCCGCAAATCTAGTGATATTGGCAGATTGGCGTGTTTCTGACGCATTTCCGGAGCGTATACACAATACGTGTGATACGGTATGGAGAACGAATCGTAAGCGCGGGTGTTCACCAAGGGCGGATCGTCGTGGACTGGTCGATGGTCAAACAATGTTGTCATATTTCCGAAAGCGGACAATAGGCGCTGCCGTGGGGAGGTCTATCCTCTGGTTCGCGATGTTCGTCATGCTAATTCTCGGCGCAGATAACACTGCGCTGGCATCGGCATTGCATGGCGTCACTAGACTCGGTGGTGCTGAACTCTCATCCGCATTCCCTGTTCACCCGCCGCGCAGAGCTACTCTTGGAAGAGTAGCGGCTTCACACACCATCAGGCGCCACATTGGGGTACAGAAACGTCCCCACTTCGTCCGCAACGCCCGATTGTTGCCTGCCTCGCCGATATCTACCTGGCCGTTGTCGCTGCCCTTTCTGATGTTCCCGATCGTGATACCCACAGCCCCAATCACTATTGTGATGTCTGACATGCCACGCAATGCACCAGCACGGACAGCATTCGAGACGCTGCCGGATTACGGCTATGTTCCAGGATGTCACGTAATTCGTAACGGCTACCATTGTGATATCCCTCACAACGAGACCGCGCCCTGAGATCAGCCCGTCAAGCGGCACGGCGGCGCCGCGCTGCGGTCAGTCCCGCAGACCGAGTAGCTCCCGCTTCAATCGAGGTGTCGGCGGCTCGCGCCCGATGAAGGTCGCAAGCATCAGCTCAGCGAATTGTGGGTCGGAAATGTCGCCCATTCGCCGTCCGTTGAAGATTATATGGACGCCCTGCGACGTGAACAGCAGCGTGGAACCATCGCCTTTGTGTACGGATGGAACTGCCGTGAGAAACCGCCGCAAGTCGCGAGGATCAAGGTAGCACGGCGGCTTGCAATTCTGCTCGAAGCTCTCCTGCCATGCTTTGCGGGCATCCTCTGCGTCCACATCGCGCAGGAACCGGATGTCGAGCAGTTTCCTCTCTTGCGAATGCAAGATCGTGTCGGGATCACCGTTCCGGCGCTCCAGATACAGGCCGGCCACGTAAATGCGAATACCGAGAGCTGAGTAGGTCCGCAGCCCGATCCCGTTCAGGCGCATCGGAATGCCGTCCACCACTCGCATGTCGGGCATGGCCACACCCTCCAGGTCTGCCGCGTGCGCGACAGACAGTGCGACCCAGACCGCGGCTACCAAGATCAATCCCCGGACCATGGCTAGGGCGCATCCTTCGACCAGCTTTTTCAACTTGTCAACGTTGCGGCCTGGGGCCAACTCGTGCGGCCCTCGGTGTATCCTGATGTTGCGCGCCGGCGTGTTCGGTCGGGCAGATTCGCAGGCTCCGCATGGTACGCATCCGACTTGCCGCCGGGCTCGCATATGCTTGCGTCCGCGCGTGCAGAGCTCCACCTTGCTGCCGAAACAGAGGGAGAGAGGCAAATGACCAAGGTAGCAGTGCTCGACGACTGGCAAGGTGTGGCGAAGACCAGCGCGGACTGGACGCCGTTGCAGGCGCGCGCCGAGGTCGTGTTCTTCGCCAAGGCGTTCGACAACGAGGACGACGCGGCACGCCAGCTCGCCGACTTCGACATCGTGCTGTCGATGCGGGAGCGCACGCCGCTGCCGGGTTCGCTGATCAACCGGCTGCCCAAGCTGCGCATGCTCGGGATGACCGGCGCGCGCAATGCGTCGCTGGATACGCCGGCTTGTACGGCGCGCGGCGTGGTGGTGTGCAACACCGTCGGTGGCGGCAACAGCGAGGCTGCGACGGCAGAGTTGGCGCTGGGCCTGCTGATCTCTGCGGCGCGCGCGATCCCTGCAGGTGACGCCAACATCCGCGCGGGCAAATTCCAGGAAGGCGTTCCCGTCGGTTATGCGCTGCAAGGCAAGACGATGGGGGTGATCGGTCTCGGACGGCTCGGCTCGCACATGGCGCGCTACTGCAAGGCGCTGAACATGAACCTGCTCGCCTGGAGCCAGAACATGACGCCGGACAAGGCGCAGTCGGCCGGTGCGACGATGGTATCGAAGGACGAACTGCTGTCGCGCTCCGATGCGGTCAGCATCCACCTGGTGCTGTCCGACCGCACGCGTGGTCTGATCGGCGCAGCGGACATCGCGCGCATGAAACCGGGCGCGATCCTGGTGAACACCTCGCGTGGACCGATCGTCGATGAGAAGGCGCTGATCGAGGCGGTGACGGCGGGAAGAATCGTTGCCGCGCTCGACGTGTTCGACCGGGAGCCGCTGCCGGCCAACCATCCGCTGCGCACCTTGCCCAACGTTGTGATGACCCCGCACCTCGGCTACGGGGTGCAAGAGACGTGGGTGGGCTTCTATCCCCAGAGCGTGGAGAACGCGCTGGCGTTTCTGGATGGCAATCCGGTGCGGGTGACGAATCCGGAGGCGCTGGCGAAGGCATAGGGCCGAATCAGCTCAAGCCATGCGGAACAGCCGCCGGTCCCACCATACCGGCTGGTGCAGGCTGTGGGTGATGCGCGGGAACTCGGGGTGCTCGGGGTTGATCAGCACGTTGAGTTCCATGCGCGCAACGACGCTGGGAACCAGCAGCAGGAGCGACCGGCGTGACGTCTGCCAGGCTTCGCCGTAGGCCTGCGAGACCGCGGTTCTCGATGCGTCCCATCCTGGCAAGTGTGCAGGGTTGAGCAATTCGTAGCTCACGCCATTGGGTATGGTGATCTGGATGAAATGCTGGTTGCCGGGAAACTGGCCGGCGCCATTTGCAATGATCTCCAGCATCGCAGTCGAATAGTGCTCGGAAGCGTAGATCAGCGGAGCGTTCTCGGTGTTCCATCGGCCGGGTGCCAGGCGCGAGCCGGCAGCGTCGAAAATGGGATAGGCGCCGTTTGGATCACCGATGCGAAATGCGGTCAGGACGCGGTCGAGCCGCTGTGCCGTCACGCCCCCGTGCCGTATTTCAACCGGCCGAGAATGCCTTCAACCAGCGGCCGGCCGAATTCGCTGGCGATGACGACATCGATCGGGCGGCGGTCCTCCAACATCATGTGCGGTTCGAACAGCCACCGGCGCGCCGCTTCGTCGCTCTTCCATACCTCCTTGGCGAATGCCCAGACCGAGGCGACCCGCGCGACGCGGCCGCTTTCCTCAGGTGTCAGCCGCGGCGTCTGCTGCGCGCGGCGGCGAGCCAATGTGGCGCGTGGCACCAGGCGATAGGCGAAGCCGCTGTCATCCGGGGCGACCACCTGGACGACACGGTCCAGCGCAGAGAGGGGCAGGCCCTTTTCCACGTCACTCATGATGCCGAGCGCAGAGCCCGGACGGGCGGGATGCTTGCGGAGACCCAGCAGTTCAGGAACGGAGGCCGTCGCAGGCATCGAGCCCTCTTCTGATCAATAGAGGCACAATATGGTCTCAATTGGACAGAGCCGCAAGGACTGCCCTTGACCCCGCGCTGCCGGCGGGTACCCATCTCCCTGGCAGACACAGGAGAACCCGATGCGCGCGTGGGCCGTGGTCGAGAATGGCAAGCCGTTGCGGGAACTCGAACTTCCCACCCCGGAGCCCAAGGGCACCGAGGTGCTGATCGAGGTGACGCATTGCGGGGTCTGCCACTCCGACCTGCACATCTGGGAGGGCTACTACGACATTGGCGGCGGCAAGAAGATGTCGCTGAAGGATCGCGGTGTCGTGCTGCCACTCGCAATGGGACACGAGATAGTCGGCCGCGTCGCCAAGCTCGGCCCCGACGCCAAGGGCGTGAAGGTCGGCGACCTGCGCATCGTGTTCCCCTGGCTCGGCTGCGGCACCTGCGAGAAGTGCTTGGCGGAGGAGGACAACATGTGCCTCACGCCGCGCAGTCTTGGCGTCTATGCCAACGGCGGCTACGGCACGCACGTCATCGCGCCACATCCGCGCCATCTGGTGGATCCCGGCACGCTGGATCCTGCCGTGGCGGCGACCTATGCGTGCTCCGGCATCACCGTCTATTCGGCGATCCGCAAGGCGATGCCGGTCCCACCCAATGAAGCGATCGTCGTGGTCGGCGCCGGCGGCCTTGGCCTCAACGCGATCGCCGTTCTGCGCGCAATGAAGCACCAGAACATCGTCGTGGTCGACATCAGCGCGGAGAAGCGCGAGGCGGCGCTGAAGGCCGGCGCGCACAAGGTGGTGGACGGCAGCGGCGACGGTGTGACGAAGCGCATCATCGACACCGCCGGCGGCCCGGTGCTCGCGGTGATCGACCTGGTGAACGGCACGCAGACCGCGCGGTTCGCGTTCGATGCACTGCGCAAGGGCGGCAAGCTGATCCAGGTCGGCCTGTTCGGCGGCGAACTCACGGTGCCGCTGCCGCTGATGGCGATCCGAGCGCTGACCGTGCAGGGAACCTACGTCGGCAACCCGAAGGAGCTGCGGGAACTGGTGAAACTGGCGCAGGACGGAACCCTGGCGGCGCTGCCTGTCGCGACCGTGCCGCAGAGCCAGGCGAATGACGCGCTGATGCGTCTGCGCGACGGCAAGGTGACGGGACGGCTGGTGCTGCGTTCCGAGGCCGCCTGAGCGCCTACAGCACCAGGCTGGTCCACAGCATCATCAGCGTCGCGATCATGCCGATCGCGCCAAGAATCGCGGTCGGCTGAACGTCGTTGGACCGGCGGGCGATGGAGCGGGCGGTGCTGGTGCGGCGCATGCTGCGAACTCCTGACCGAAGCATGGC
>Ga0070712_100001853_pt1 | contig 12884 bp, 13 predicted proteins | sample LARL81metaG_FD_71396 | JGI IMG/M metagenome (GOLD analysis project Ga0070712, IMG submission 71396) | Corn, switchgrass and miscanthus rhizosphere microbial communities from Kellogg Biological Station, Michigan, USA - LAR L8-1 metaG | ecosystem: Host-associated > Plants > Roots > Rhizosphere ...
AATGGTGCCGAAGGGGGGACTCGAACCCCCACGGGTTGCCCCACACGCCCCTCAAACGTGCGCGTCTGCCAATTCCGCCACTTCGGCCCAGCGAGGGCAAAGTATGCCGTGCCCTCGATCGGCTTGTCAATCAGCGGCCGAGCCGAAGCACGCGTCCGACCGCGGATTGGCGCAGTCGTGGGTCCAGCGCGTCGCGAATCCCTTCCCCGAGGAGGTTGTAGGAGAGCACGGTGATGAGAATGGCCAGGCCGGGGTACAGGGTGAGCCACCACGCGTAGGTGATGAGGTCCTTGCCGTCGTTCAGGATATTGCCCCAGGTCGCGTAGGGCGGCTGGACACCCAGCCCGAGGAATGACAGTCCGGACTCCGTGAGGATGGCGGCGGGGATGCCCAGGGTCATGGCCACGAGCACGGGGGCGAGAGCGTTGGGGAGAATGTGCTTGAAGATGACCCGCAGCGCGCCCGCCCCGATGGATTCCGACCAGATCACGAATTCGCGCTCGCGAAGGGCGAGGAACTCCGCGCGCACGAGACGGGTGACGCCCATCCAGCCCGTCATGCCGATCACCGCCATGATGGTCCAGATGGAGGGCTTGAGGAAGGCCAGCACGGCGAGAAGGAGGAAGAATCTCGGAAACACGAGCATGAGATCCACCAGGCGCATGATCGCGGCATCGGCCATGCCGCCATGATAGCCGGCGGCGGCGCCGAGCAGGATACCAATGAGGGTGGCGATGCCGACCGAGACGAAGCCGACGGCCAGCGAGATGCGTGACCCGAAGAGCAGCCGCGAGAAGACGTCGCGCCCGATCTGGTCGGTGCCGAACCAATGCTTGCCGGAAGGCGACTCGAGGATCCTCTTCATGTCTGGCTTGTTCGGATCCCACGGGGCCAACACCGGAGCCAGAATGGCCACGACCACGAGCACGCCCACCACCACCGCCCCCACGCAGGCCAGCCGGTTACGCCGGAACGTCCGCCAGAACTGACCTAGCTCCCCCCGTAGCGCTTTCGTTGCCGGCGGCATCCTAGCGCCGCCGCCGTCCCCGCCGTCCCGCGAAGCGGATGCGCGGATCCACCATCCCATAGGCGAGATCGGCGAAGAGATTGGCCAGGAGGGTCAGGGTGGCCACGATGACGAGATTGCCCATGATCACGGGATAGTCCCGCGAGAAGACGGACTGGACCATGAGCTGGCCCATGCCGGGAATGGCGAAGATGCTCTCGATGATGACGCTGCCTCCGATGAGGCCGGGCAGAGAGAGACCGAGGATGGTCACCACGGGGAGCAGGGCATTCCGGAGGGCGTGCTTGCCGATGACCACGGGCTCGGGCAATCCCTTGGCCCGCGCGGTTTGCACGTAGTCCTGGCGGACGACCTCCAGCATGCTTTGCCTCATGTAGCGGGACAGCCCGGCCAATCCTCCGAAGGCGACCACGGTCACGGGGAGGATCAGGTGGGAGAGGAAGTCGACCTGCTGCCGCCAGAAGGTCATGTACTCGTAGTTCAGGGAGCGCAGCCCGGAGATGGGGAGCCAGTCGAGCTGCACGCCGAAGAGGATCATAAGGAGAAGGGCCAGCCAGAAATCCGGGGTAGCGAAGCCTATGAAGACGAAGACGGTGGTGACCTTGTCGAAGAGCGAGTACTGGCGCGTGGCCGAGGCGACGCCGATGGGAATGGCGAGGGCCACGATGATGATCATCTGAATGAAGTTGAGGAAGAGGGTGATGGGCAGCCGCTCGCCGATCTTGGTGAGTACGGGCTTGGCGTCAGGCTGAAAGGAGCGGCCGAAGTCGAGCCGGCCGATGCGGACGAGCCAGCGCCAGTACTGGACGTAGATGGGCTGGTCGAGCCCGTATTCCTTGTTCAGCCGCTCGATGAGCTTGGAGTCCTGCCCCGACTCCTCACCGCGGATGTAGTCGAAGGGCCCCCCGGGGGCCAGCTGGATAACCAGGAAAGAAATGAAGGTGATCCCGATGAGGAGCGGGATCGCCAGCACCAGCCGGCGCAGCGCGAAAAGCGCCATCTAGCCGGACGTATAGCGCTGCAGTGCCTTCGGCACGAACCAATCGATGAAGTTGTAGCTGATCCCCGACGGCTCCGGCTTGATTCCGCGCACGCGGGAGGACACCGCGGGGAGCGCATCATTGAAGTAGAGGAAAATGAGGGGCTGGTCCTCGGCGAGAATCTCCTGGACCCGGTGGTAGGTCGCCACGCGCTCCTTCTGGTTGCAGCTGGTGCGGCCCTTCTCGAGGAGCGCGTCCACCTCGGAGTTCGCATAGGAGATCTGGTTGAGCTGATCGGGGCCCATTTGCGATGAGTGCCAGATCGGGTACTGATCCGGATCGATGCCCGTGCCCCAGCCGAGGATGATCACCTCGAACCGCTTCTGCTTGATGTACTCCTTGAGAAAGGCGGCCCACTCGATGGTCTGGATATCCGACTGGACCCCGATCTCCTTGAGGCGCTGCTGGATCAGCTCCGCGAGCTTCTTGCGCTCCTCGTTGCCCTGGTTGGTACGGATGGTGAAAGTGAACGGCTGGCCGTCCTTGTTGCGAAGGATGCCGTCGCCGTTCTTGTCTGTCCATCCCGCGGCGGCGAGAAGCTGCCTGGCCTTGGCCGGATCATACGGATAGCGCTTTACCTTGTCGGTGTAGGCCCAGGTGCCCGGGCGGTACGGCCCCGTCGCCTCTCGGGCCAGCCCCATGACCACGCCCTCGATCAGCTCGGGCTTGTTGATGGCATAGGCAAAGGCCTGTCTCACCCGCTTGTCCGCGAAGCGAGGATCCTTCAGGTTGAAGCCGAAGTAGGTGTAGCGATTAGCGGAGTAGCGGTACTTGTTGTAGTCCTGCTTGAAGGCCGCGTAGTCCGTCTGGCGCGCGTACTGGATGGCCGTGAGATCCGCCATGTCCACGCCCTTGGCCTTGAGCTCGAGAAAGATGGTGGCCTGGCTCGGGATGATCCGGTACACGATGCGGCCGACATACGGGCGCCCCTGGACGTAGTAGTCCTTGTTGGCCACGAGCACGACCTTCTCGCCGCTCTTCCACTCCTGGAACTTGTACGGCCCCGTGCCCACGGGATTCGTCGTGTTCTGGGGCGCTTCCCGGAGCTTGCCTTCCTCGGCGTACTTGGCGAGGAGGTGCTTGGGCAGCATGGCCGTGCCCCAGCTTCCGAGAGCCTTGGCATAGGGCTGCGAGTAGATGACCCGCACCGTGTACGGATCCAGCACCTGGACGTCCCGCACCAGCTCGAAGTCGTCCCGGTACGCCGTGGGAGTCTTCGGATTCATCATGGTCTTGTAGGTGAAATGGACGTCCTCGGCGGTGAACGGCTTGCCATCGTGCCACTTCACGTCTTTCCGCAGCTTGAAGGTCAGGGTGAGGCAATCCTTGCTGAACTGCCAAGACTCGGCCATGGAGGGCACCCAGTTCAAGTCCTTGTCGGTCTGCACCAGCCCGTCGTAGATCAGACCGGACACCGTGTGGGAGGGCGCGTCCGAGGTGATGTTCGGAATGAGCCCGGTGATATCGCCGATGGAGGCCTGCACGAAGGTGTCGCCGTAGGCAGGCTTCTCGTTTGCGGCGGGCTCGTCGGCGGCTACGGCGACCCTGCGGCCGCCGTTTCCGACCGCGAGGAGACTCACGAGGGCGAGCAGAGCGAGGGCGAGCAGCGAGCCGACGCGAGCGCCGCGCATGTTACTTCTTCTCCGGGAGGGGCGAGGGGGCGGTGGGGCCAGGCGCGGGCTTGACGGGGGCGGAGCCGGCCGGCGCGGGAGCCGCCGCGGGCGCCGAAGCGGGCATGATGGTCTCGGCGCGCTTGTGGGACAGCACGGCGAGGGAGAACGAGGTGATCAGGAAGGCCGTGGCCGCCACCGTGGTGATCTTCCCCAGCACCGTAGGCGTGCCCATCGAGCCGAACACCGCCTGGCTGCCCGCTCCCCCGAAGGCAGAGCCGATATCGGCGCCCTTGCCGGACTGGAGAAGCACCAGGCCGATGATGACGAGACTCACGAGGACGTGAATGATGACGATCAGGATGAACATGTGCGGTTCACTCCTTTGACGAGCCGCCCTTCGAGGCGGACTTCTTCGCGATGGTGATGAAGCTCTGAGGCTGGAGGGAGGCGCCGCCCACGAGTGATCCGTCGATGTCTGGTTCCTGGGTCAGCTCGGCGGCATTGTCAGGCTTGACGCTGCCGCCGTAGAGGATGCGAAGCGACTGCGCGATCTCCTTCGAGGCGAGCTCGGAGACGAGCCCGCGGAGGTACCCGTGCACTTCCGCGGCCTGGGCCGGCGTGGCATTCACGCCCGTCCCGATCGCCCACACCGGCTCATAGGCGAGCATGCCGCGGGCAATTTCCTCGGCGCTGAGCCCGGCCCATCCGGTGCGGAGCTGCCCTTCCACCACCGTGAAGGTCAGGCCCTGACGGCGCTCCTCTTCCGTCTCGCCCACGCAGAGGATCGGCACGAGCTGATGGCGAAGGGCCGCCCCCACCTTGCGGTTGATCTCCTCGTCGGTCTCGCGGAACGTGTGACGGCGCTCGGAGTGTCCGAGGAGCACATAGCGGCAGCCCAGCTCCGCCAGCATGCCCGGAGCGATTTCTCCGGTGAAGGCGCCCTTGTCCTCCCAGTGGCAGTTCTGGCCGCCCCACGCGATGGGCGATCCCGAGAGCACTTCGGCCACCGCGGCCAGCGACGTGTAGGGCGGGCACACCGCCACCTCCACGCCCCGCGGACGCTTGAGCCCCTCCCGTATCGCGGTGGCGAGAACGCGGGCCTCCGCGATGCCGCCGTGCATCTTCCAGTTGCCCACGACGAGGGGCGTCCGCATCACGGCGCCTCGTCGAGGGCGGCCACCCCCGGCAGCACACGCCCCTCGAGGAACTCGAGGAAGGCGCCCCCCGCCGTCGAGATGTAGCCGATGCGCTCGGTCACGCCCGCGTGCTGGACGGCGGCAATCGTATCCCCGCCGCCGATCACCGAGAAGGCTCCGGAGTCGGCCACCGCCCGCGCGACGCCGATAGTGCCCGCGGCGAACGGCGCCTTCTCGAAAACACCCATGGGACCATTCCACAGGATGGTCTTGGCGCCTTTGAGGGCCCCGGCGAACTGCGCCACCGTCAGTGGACCCAGATCGAGCCCCATGAGCTCGCCCGGGATCTCCCGCACTCCCACCGTGCGGATCCCCTCCACGCTGTCGAGGCCAGGCGCGGCCACCACGTCCACAGGCAGCCGCACCGTCACTCCGAGGCTCCTCGCTCGCGAGAGAATGGCGCGGGCCGCCTCGAGGCGGTCGGCTTCGAGCAGCGAACGGCCCACTCCGTAGCCGAGGGCGGAAAGGAAGGTGAAGGCCATGCCGCCGCCGATGAGGAGAACCTCCACGCGAGAGAGCAGGTGCTCAACGAGGGCCAGCTTGTCGGAAACTTTCGCTCCCCCCAGCAACGCCGCCACCGGGCGCTCGGGCCGCTCGAAGATGCGTCCCAGCGCCTCGAGTTCCCGCTGCATGAGGAGGCCGGCGGCCGCGGGCTTCAGGTAGCGCGTGATGCCTTCGATCGACGCGTGGGCGCGATGCGCGGCCGCGAAGGCGTCGTCGACGTAGACGTCGGCCAGAGCAGCCAGAGCGCGGGCGAAGTCCGGGTCATTGGCCTCCTCCCCAGCATGAAAGCGAAGATTCTCGAGGAGCACCACCTGGCCGGGCTTGAGGGCGGCCGCCGCAGCTTCGACCTCGGGCCCGACACAATCCTGAAGGAGAGGCACGGAACGGCCGAGGAGCTCTTCAAGGCGCGCCGCCACCGGCTTGAGAGAGTAGCGCGGATCAGGCTTGCCCTTGGGCCGCCCGAGGTGCGAGGCGAGCAGCACGCCCGCTCCTCCCTTGAGGCACCGATCGATGGTGGGAAGGACGGCGCGGATGCGCGTGTCCTCGGTGACCCGCCCGTCTTCGAGGGGGACATTGAGGTCCACGCGGAGGAAGACACGCTTCCCCGATAGGTCCAACTGCTCGATAGTCAGCGTGGCCAAAGCTACAGGCTTTTGGCCATGTACTTGATCAGGTCCTTCACCCGGTTCGAGTATCCCCACTCGTTGTCGTACCAGGCGAGAACCTTGACCATGGCGCCGTCGATGACCGCGGTGGACCCCAAGTCTACGATGGACGAGTGCGCGTTGCCGTTGAAGTCCACCGAGACCAGCTCCTCGTCCGTGGTGTCGAGAATCCCGCGGAGCGCGCCGGCGCCCGCCGCTCTGAAGGCATCGTTAACGGCCGCGGTCGTCGCGGGCTTTTCCAGCTCGGCGGTGAGGTCCACCACGGACACGTTGGCGGTGGGGACGCGGATGGCCAGTCCGTCCAGCTTGCCCTTGAGCTCGGGGAGGACCAACCCGACCGCGGTGGCCGCCCCGGTGGTGGTCGGAATCATGCTCACCGCACCTGCGCGGGCCCGCCGCAGGTCCTTGTGCGGGAAGTCGTGGATCGGCTGATCGTTGGTGTAGGAGTGCACGGTCGAGGCAAAGCCCCGCTTGATGCCGAAATTGTCGAGGAGGACCTTGGCAACCGTGGCGAGGCAATTCGTGGTGCAGGAAGCGTTCGAGACGAGCTCGTGCTTGGCCGAGTCGTACTTGTGCTCGTTGACACCAAGGACCACCGTGATGTCGGGATCCTTGGCGGGGGCGGTGATGATGACCTTCTTGGCTCCCGCCTGCAGGTGCTTGGTGGTGGTGGCCTTGTCACGGAACACTCCCGTGGACTCCACCACGATGTCGACACCCATCTCGCCCCACGGTAGGGTCGCCGGGTCCTTCGCGGAGCACACCCGCACCTCCCGGCCGTTGACGAAGATCGCCTCGCCCTTGTGTCTCACCTCACCGGCTAGAATGCCGTGGACCGAGTCGTACTTGAGCAGATGTGCCAGCGTCTTGGCGTCCGCCAAGTCGTTGACCGCGACGACTTCGATCTCAGGCTCCTGGAGCGCCGCCCGGAAGAACACCCGCCCGATTCGTCCGAACCCGTTGACGCCGACTCGCACGCCCATGACGCGCTCCTTGAGAGATGACGATTATTGAGGATTGACAGCGACTTCCGCCACACAAGAACCTTGATTATAGGCGGCGCGGGGCGGTGCTGCAAGCATGGCCGGAGGCGGCTCAGACGGTGCGGGCCACGGTGAGAACACCCACCGTGGAAGCCCCGGCCCGGAGAAGGCAGCGCGCGCATTCGCCGGCGGTAGCCCCCGTGGTGAGCACGTCGTCCACGAGGACTACATGGCGACCGAAAATGGCCTCAGGGTTGGTCACGGCAAAGGCCCCCCGGACGTTCCGCCTTCGGGCCGGGGCATCGAGATCCGCCTGGGGAGCGGTGATTCCGCGACGCACCAGCACCCCGGCGGCCACCGGAACGCCCCACGCCCGCTCGAGGCGCCGGGATAGGAGCAGAGCCTGGTTGTAACCACGCTCGCGCTCGCGGCGCCGGTGGAGCGGCACCGGGAGGAGGAGATCCGGCGTCGCGCCGGGCAGCGCGGAGGGGCCGAGCTCCGCCACCAGGTCGCCCAAAGGATCAGCCATTCCGCGGCGGCCGCCGAACTTGAAGGCGTGTATGGCCTCCCGCACCAGGCCGCCGTAGCGGGCCGCCGCGCGAGCGTAAGCGAAGCGCGGGCGTTGCCGCCGGCAGAGCCCACAGAGCCCTTCGATGCCGATGGCGATGCCACAGCAACGGCACCAGGGAGGCCTGATGCGCTCCAAGCCTTGCCAGCAAGCAGCGCACAACGGGTCACGCCGGCCCAGGCCGAGCATCGAGCGACAGACGGGACAGAGAGGCGGGAAGACGAGATCGAGCGCCGCGGTGACCCAGGGCCGCCAGCGCGAGGCGATGACCTCGGGGGAGGCCACAGGCGAGAGGTGATCGAGCAGCGGCACGATGGATACCGGGCGGCCGCGCCGGGCGTGCTATCCGGGGGGCGCTACCCCGCGGCGGTGCGCTCTTCTTCTTCGATCGCCCGCTGGCACTCGATGCAGTAGCGCGCGAAGGGAAGCGCCTCGAGACGCTTCTCCGCTATGGCCTCCCCGCACCGCTCGCAATCGCCAAAATTGCCGTCCTCGAGCTTCTGGAGAGCGGAGCCGACTTCCTTTAGGAGACGCCGGTCGCCATTGCTGAGCTCGAAGAGGAATTCGCGGTTGTACGACGTCGCAGCCTGATCGCCCAGGTCCTTGGTGGAATCGTCCTCGGGGCCCTTGGCGTAAAGTACGGTCTTGCCCACGCCTTCGACAAGCTGGCGATGCTTCTCTTCCAGCTTCTTCTTGAACTGTGCCAGACGCTCCTTCCTCATCGCTGTCTCCTCCGCGACACGGCCGGTTCGGGGCCGGAGTCAGTGGCGAAGGCTACCACGCCCCCCAGGGGAAATCAATCGAGCGAGGACTCTCAGCGCTCCACGGAGAGAAGGGGCGCATCGCCCCACAGTCGCTCGAGGGCATAGAAGTGCCGCGTGTCGCCAATGAACACATGGACGACCACGTCGACGTAGTCGAGGAGGATCCATCCACTCTCCGCGCTGCCTTCCTGGTGGCGCGGCCGGGTGCCCGCGGCCTTCAAGGCGGCGCGCACCGCCTCGATGATGGTATCGGCCTGGGTGGTCGACCGCGCGCTCGTGACGAGGAAGAAGTCCGCGACCGTCGACAGCCCCTGCAGGTTGAGGATGACGAGATCCTCGGCGTTCTTCTCGAGAGCGGCCCGGGCCGCGAGGCGGGCGGTGGCTTCCGCGGAGGGGGGCGCCATCAGGAGCCCGCCCGGTACAAACTGTGCTCGCGGATGTAGGCGGCGACGGATTCGGGCATGCGATAGACGAGGCTGCGACCTTCGCGCGCGCGGCGGCGCAGATCCGACCCCGAGATCGGCAAGGAGGCGGCGCGGTACAGCAGGGGACCATCCGCGTCGCCGAACGCCCCCAGGCCGAGCTCGTGCAGCACCTTCTGGGCCGCCGGCCCTTCCGGATCGAAGTCGCCCCCCGTGCGCGGGACGACAATGAGGCGGGCCAGCCGCGCGACCTCTCGCGGATCGCGCCAGCTCAGGAGATCGAGGAAGGTATCCGATCCGATGAGCAGCCGCAGCGTCCCCTCCCCCTGCAGGGCGGCCAGGGTGTCTACGGTGTAGGACGGTCCCTCGCGGCGAAGCTCGAGGTCGGAGACGGCGAAGCGCGGATGCTCGCGGACGGCCAGGGCGGTCATCCGGTAGCGATGCTCGGCGGAGGCCAGCTCGGCCGCCGGCTTGTGGGGCGGCACCGCCGCGGGCACGAACAGCACGCGGTCGAGCCGGAGGGCCTCGCAGATCTCGTCGGCGAGCAGGAGGTGGCCAAAATGAATGGGATTGAACGATCCGCCGAAGACCCCGACCGTGGGCACCGGGCCGGCTACTCCCGCACCTGGCCGTCGCCCATCACGATGAACTTGGTGGTGGTCAGCTCACGCACCCCCACCGGCCCGCGCGCGTGGAGGCGCGAGGTGGAGATCCCCATCTCGGCGCCCATGCCAAACTGGGAGCCGTCGACGAAGCGCGTCGAAGCATTGACGAGGACGGCCGCCGCGTCCACCTCCCGCGTGAAGCGGCGGGCATGGCGAAGGTCGGAGGTGACGATGGCCTCGGCCAGTCCCGAGCCGTGCCGCCGGATGTGGTCGATGGCGTCATCCAGCCCGTCGACCACTCGAACGGAGACGATGTAGTCGAGATACTCGGTGTCCCAGTCCGCCTCGGTGGCCGGCGTCGCATCGGGCACGAGAGCCCGGGTCCGCTCATCGCCCCGCACCTCCACTCCCGCTTCCCGAAGCCGCGCCGCCGCCTTGGGGAGAAAGCGCGGGGCCGCGGCCGCGTCCACGAGAAGAGTCTCCATGGTATTGCACACGCTCACCCGCTGCGCCTTGGCATTGACGACGATGGCCACGGCCATGTCAAGGTCCGCGCTCGCGTCCACGTAGACGTGGCAGAGCCCCTTGTCGTGCTTGAGCACGGGCACGGTGGACCGCTCCGTGACCAGTCGGACGAACTCCTCGCCGCCGCGGGGAATGATGAGGTCGATGAATCGGTCGAGAGTGAGCATGGCCATGACGGCGGCGCGGTCGGCGGTGTCCACGACCTGCACCGAATCGGCGGGGAGTCCGGACTTCTCCACGGCCTTGGCGAGCACCTGGGCGATGGCGGTATTGGACTCCAGCGCTTCGCTGCCCCCGCGCAGCAGCACGGCATTGCCCGATTTCAGGCAGAGCCCCGCGGCATCGGCGGTGACGTTGGGCCGGGACTCGTAGATGAACCCCACCACGCCCAGCGGCACGCGGACCCGCGAGATCTCCATCCCGTTGGGGCGCCGCCATGCCTCGGCGGTCTCTCCCACCGGATCGGGGAGGGCGGCAACCTGGCGAAGCCCCGCTGCCATCTCCTCGATCCGGCTCTCGGAGAGCGTGAGACGGTCCATGAAGGCGCTCGCCAGCCCTGCCGATCGCGCGCGAGCCAGATCGGAACGATTGGCGTCGAGGACGAGGCCGATCTTCTCCTCGAGCCCCCGCGCCATCTGCTGGAGCGCGTCGTTCTTCGATCGTGTGGAAGCGAGCGCGAGCGCGCGGGCCGCCTCCTTGGCCGCCCGCGCCTTGCCCGTCACACGGGCCAACACGTCCATATCAGCTTCCTCCCGGGCCGGAGAGCACCACCAGGTTGTCCCGGTGAATGACCTCGGCGAGCCCCTTGTACCCCAAGGCTTTCTCGATCTCCGCCGACTTCGCTCCGCGTATCTTGCGAAGATCTCCCGCGTCGTAGTTCACGAGTCCTCGCGCAAAATCGTCGCCCTCGGGCTCGGCCAGCGCCACCACCTCACCGGCCCGGAACTCTCCCGTGATCTCCACGAGACCCGAGGGCAGTAGACTCTTGCCCTTCTCGGTCAGAGCCTTTCGCGCGCCCGCGTCGACCATGAGCCGCCCCTGAGGCGGCACCGCGAAGGCGATCCAGCGCTTGCGCGCGGCGAGCCGGTCGTCGCGCGGCAGGAAATATGTCCCCAGCGGCTCGCCCTTGAGGAGGCGTCCCAGGGTCCGGGGTTCCCGTCCATTCGCGATCACCATGGGAATGCCGGAGGCGCCCGCCTTCTGCGCCGCCTCCAGCTTCGTGGCCATGCCACCCACGGAGACTCGCCCGACCTCGTCGAAGCAGAGCCGGCGGATCTCTTCCGTCACCGCCTCCACCGTCTCGATCCGGGTCGCCGAGGGGTTGCGCCGCGGGTCGCCGGTGTAGAGACCGTCGACGTCGGTGAGGAGCACGAGGAGATCGGCGTCGATGAGATGGGCGACGAGGGCGGCCAGGTTGTCGTTGTCGCCGACCTTGATCTCCTCCACCGCCACCGTGTCGTTCTCGTTCACCACGGGCAGCACGCCGAAGTCGAGGAGGGCGAGCAGAGTATTGCGCGCGTTCAGGTACCGGCCGCGATCGCTGATGTCCTGGGCGGTGAGGAGCACCTGACCCACCTTGATACCGTGGCGCTTGAACGCCTGCTCGTAGTGCCACATGAGCGCGGACTGCCCGACGGCCGCCGCGGCCTGCGTCTCCGGGATGGAGCGCCGACGGGCGGACAGACCGAGACGGGCCGTCCCCGCCACGATGGCGCCGGAAGAGACGAGAACGACTTCCCGGTCCTCGCCCACGAGCTCGGCGATGTCGGCGGCAAGCGCGGAGATCCGCCGGGCGTCGAGCCCTTCGCTGGGGCTCGCGATCTGGCCGCTTCCGACCTTGACCACGATCCGCCGCACGCGCGTCAACCCGCGGCGGGTGCCCATGAATGATTTGCCAGGATGGCGGCGATGTCGCGCACGAGCCCGTCGAGACCCAGACCCGTGACCGACGAGATGGCGTGAAACGGCAGTCCCTGGCCCGCGCAGAAGCCTTCGAGCTGGGCCCGGCGCTCTTCGGTGCCGGGGAGCTCCGCCTTGCTGCCCGCAACGATCTGCGGGTGGACGGCGAGGTCTTTCGAATACGCGGCGAGCTCACCCTGGATCACCCGCCAGTCTTCTACGGGGTCACGACCGTCCGACGGATCGAGGTCGACGAGATGGACGAGAACGCGCGTCCGCTCCGTATGGCGAAGGAAGCGATGCCCCAGTCCCTTGCCTTCGGCGGCTCCTTCGATCAATCCCGGCAGATCGGCGATGACGAAGGACCGATGGTCGTCGACCCGCACGATACCGAGGGTCGGCTGCAGGGTGGTGAAGGGATAGTCCGCGATCTTCGGCTTGGCCGCGGACAGCCGCGAGACGAGCGTGGACTTCCCCGCATTGGGAAAACCGACCACTCCGACGTCGGCGAGGAGCTTGAGCTCGAGATGCATCCAGCGCTCGGCCCCCGCCCGGCCGAGATCGGCACGTCGGGGCGCCCGGTTGGTCGAGCTCACGAAGCGCGCATTGCCCCTCCCGCCGCGGGCGCCGCGGGCCACGACAACGCGCTCGCCCGGCGTGGTCAGATCCCCCAACCGCTCACCCGTGTCACGGTCGGACACCACGGTGCCGAGCGGCACGCGCAGGATGGTGTCATCGCCGGAAGCGCCGTGCTTGTTGGAGCCCTTGCCGTGCTGGCCGCGCTCGGCGGTGTAGTGGCGCTGGTAGTGGAAATCGAGCAGGGTGGTGATGGCGGGATCCGCTTCGAGGAGGATGCTGCCACCGTCACCGCCGTCGCCTCCGTCGGGGCCGCCGCGAGGCACGAACTTCTCACGCCGGAAGCTGATGCAGCCCGCACCCCCGTCGCCGCCCTTGACGAAGACGTCGATCTCGTCGACGAACATCAGAGGACCCGGGAGCGCCGGGCGCTATCAGGCGGGCTGCTGGGCGATGCTGACGTACTTGTCGTCGCCCTTGCGCTCGAAGCGAACGTA
>Ga0070712_100001854_pt1 | contig 12874 bp, 9 predicted proteins | sample LARL81metaG_FD_71396 | JGI IMG/M metagenome (GOLD analysis project Ga0070712, IMG submission 71396) | Corn, switchgrass and miscanthus rhizosphere microbial communities from Kellogg Biological Station, Michigan, USA - LAR L8-1 metaG | ecosystem: Host-associated > Plants > Roots > Rhizosphere ...
GGCGATTTCGGGCTGAGAATCACGCGCTCGACTTTGTTGGCGTCGGCATCCGTGCCCACGATGATGAAGTTGTAGCGCGAGCCTTCCAGCAATTTCGAAATTACTTCGCGCTGCGTCCCGGGTCCCAGCATGACGGCGACAATTTCCTGGTCCGCCCCCACCGGCACGCCAATGTCCGCGTTCAACTGCGTGCGGAGTTCGTTCAACACCTCCGCCAGCGAAGCCTTGTTCGAAACCAGCCTCAACTTATCGTCCTGGAGAGTGACCTCCACCTTCTTGACTGGCGGAGGAGGCGCGGCGGCACCGGCTGCCGTAATGCTCTGAGCGGAGGGCGGCAGAGTGCCTCCCGCGGCCAGGGGTAGTTTCACGATCACCGACTTGGCCGATGGAAATACCTGGTACACCTGCGCGGACTTCAAATCGAGCACGACCCGAGTCACGGGCGGCTTCGCGCTGAGCAGGCTCACCCGCACACCCTTCACTTCTCCCTGATTCACGGTCATCGCGTGCAACTGCGGGCCGGGTGATGCTTGCGGAAAGTCGATAACCAGGCGGTCGGGCCCGGTCACGGTCTGCACCGCAGGCTCGATGCGCTGACTGGTCTCAATCTCGATTTCCGTAGCGTCACCGGATTTCAACACGGCAACTTTCTTGACCTGTGCATTGCCCGAACCAACCGGCCAGCGTGAGACGGTGATGCCCGCCACGGCTGCAGGAGCCGGAGACGGAATCTGCGCAAACCTGGTCGTTTTCACGGAAACCGGCCGGATCGCGGACACGGGAGCGGCCGTCGCGGGACGCACCGACAAAGTTGGCTCGGGCGCAGGCGCAGACGGAGGCTCTGACGTCGCCGCAGGCTCAGCTGCCGGGTCCGCCGCTACGACCGTGCTGGCCTCTCCAAGCTTCACGATGACCGACTTGCTCGACGGAAAGAGCTGGAACGGCAGCGGCGCCTTCAAATCCACCACTACCCTCGTGACGGGTGGATTGATAGTCACGCGGCCGATGCGCACGCCCTTTACGAGGCCCTTATTCACGGTTAACGCGCGGAGGTCCGGGCCGGGCACGGCGTCGGAAAAATCGATGATCAGGCGATCGGGGTCGGTGACCACCTGGGTCAGCGGCATGACGCGCTGACTGGTTTGGATTTCAATTTGCAGACCATCACCCGACTTCACGACCGCAACATGGCGAATTTGGGCCTTTTGCGCGGTACTTGCCGGGGTTAGGGAGAGGAAGAAGCCCGCTACCAGGAGAGAGATCCAGACGACCTTGGGGAGGAGGTTCATCGCGTAACCTACTTTGTGGGCGATTGTAGCAGCCCCAGGTACCTGTGAATTACACGATAGTCGTAGTACCGTCGTAGACCCGCGAAAGGGGCGCCGGACGGGCGGTTTCGTAGACCGAAGGTGCTTCGGGATGGCCGGTCCGACGGGTCACCCGCAACAAAAGGTCGATTAGCGGCGAAGCATAGTTGCTCCCAGAGGGGTTGCCAACTTGCTATCACGGTACGAAGCAGGGTTATAAGCGACCTACTCGCGCCGAAGCGTCTCCATGGGATCAATCTCGGTGGCGTGGCGAGCAGGGATATAGCTGGCGAAGAGCGTCACGGCGATCAGAAGCGATGAAACGAAGACTAAGGTCATCACATCGTGCGGTTTGACTCCATAGAGGAATCTTGCCAGCAAGGGCACTGCTGCAAAAGATGCGGCCACGCCCACCATGACGCCGAGGAAAGATAGGGTCATAGCCTGCCCCAAAACCAGTCGAACCACATGCCTGGGCTGGGCTCCCAGTGCCATTCGCAGGCCAAGCTCGTGGCTGCGCTCGCTCACTGAATACGACATGACTCCGTAAATCCCGATCGCGGCGAGAATCAACGCGACCGCCGCAAAGAGCCCCAGCAGTTGTGAGAGCACGCTCCAACGTCTGGCCGAGTTCGAGACCGTTTGTTCCACCGTCCTCACTCCGAAAACAGGTGAATCGGGCGCAAGTCCGGAGATCACTCGGCGGACGTTCTCGACCAGCGCTGCGGACGTCGACTGCGTGCGGATGACCAGGCTTTTGTGAACCCGGCTCTCTGTCGACCCAGCGGTATGCGGTGGCAATTGGAGGTAAGAGACATATGCCTGGGGTTGCGATTCCCTGATTAGACCGAACTGTTTTACGTTTCCCACGATACCTACAATTTGTCGGGGTCGTTCCTCTGGAGAAAGATCAAACCTAATTTCCCGGCCGAGAGGATCTTCATTTGGCCAGAACTGTCGCGCCATTGCTTCATTAACTACGACCACTGAGGAGGATGTCTCCGTATCTTGATCCGTCACTCCTCGGCCGCGCAGGATCGGGATGCCCATCAGGAGAAAATAATCCGCACTGACAGCATCCAGGAGAACGTCCGGTTTACCCGCAGAAAGATCCGTGCTCCTGCCCTCAATGGCAAAGCCGGGCCTGGCGTGTTGAGCGTTCTCCGCGAGTGGCAGCCAGTCGATCAAGGCCACACCCTCGACGCCGGGCAAGTTCCTGAGACGCTCCAACACCTGCCGGCAGAAAATTCCAACCGGGGGGTGAATTACGGTCAACCCGGTATTTCCGGGATCGCTGGCGTCGACGTACTTCTCACCAGTCAGCCGCACCTCCGCTGTCAGTAGGTGGCTTGGATCAAAACCCGGGCTCGTGCGCAAGATATGAGCGAGCGTGTTGATCATCAGCCCGGCACAGATCAACGACACCAGCGCCACCGCAATCTCGGCCACCACCAGGATATTTCGTGTGCGATGACGTGACTTGGACGCCGTGCTCCGGCCTCCCTCCCGCAAACATTCATTGAGGTCGTGTTTCGACGCCCGATAGGCCGGGATCAGACCGAACAACAGGCCGGTCAAAATGCAGGTGCCAAGGGTAAAGAACAAAACCCGAGCGTCCAAGGAAACGCCTGCCGTCGGAAGCAGGTGTGAGGACAGCGAATCGAGAATCCGGACACCCCACCAAGACAGGATCACACCGCCTACTCCGCCCACCAGGGAGAGAAGAACACTCTCGGTCAGGAGTTGGCGAATTATGCCGCTTCGGCTAGCGCCCAGTGCAACGCGCACACCCATCTCCTTCCGCCGTCCGTCTCCTCGCACCAGTAGCAGGTTGGCGACGTTTACGCACGCAATCAGCAGAACTAATCCGACCGCCGAAAACAATAAGTACAAGACCTGCTCCGACCAGCCGAACAGGCCCTTCTGCAAGGTCTCAACCTTCACTCCCATATCTCGGTAAGCCTGGGGAAAAGTTTGCGCCAAACGTTGCGCCGTCAGATTCATCGCCGATTGTGCCTGTTGGAGGGAAACACCCGCTTTCAGCTTGCCAACGGCAAGCATCCATCTCGCATCGTTGACACCGGAATCGGCGGGATTTCCCATACCCTCGATTACAAAAACCTCTGGAGGCCCAGAGCCGAAAAGATCGAACCCGGGATTCAAAACCGCGATGACAGGTCCGGAAAAGGTGTCAACGAAAATGCTTCGACCAATGATCTTCGGATCGCCCGCGAAATGGCGCCGCCAGAATTCATAGCTAAGCGCGACTCCGGGAGATCCTAGCCGTTCAGCCAATTCATCGGTTGGAAGACTCCCCAGAAAGGATGTGATACCGAGCAAGGGGAACAGGCGCGCGCTGACGTGTTGCACGCCAACGCGTTCAGCAGACCCCGCGCTCGACATGGCCACCATGTCGGGCCCCGACACGAACTCAATCTGTTCGAACACCTGGTTATCCGCTCTCCAGTGAGCTACATCTGTGCCTGAGACCGGTCCGCGGTCTCGCGGAAATCTTGGATAGCTATTTGATAGGGCTACGAGCCGATCGTGCTCGGGATAAGGAAGGGGACGCAGAAGCAGTGCATCGATGGCACTAAAGATTGTTGTGGTGCCGCCGATCCCGATAGCCAGCGTCAAGACGGCCACCACGGTGAAAACTGGGCTTTTGCAGAGTCCGCGAGCCGCGAAGCGGAGGTCCTGCCCCACACCTTCAATCCAATCCGTCATGGATCCGATGCGGATCACGTCAAAGTGTAACTCCCCATACCCAGATCTTCGTCGATGAGCCCACGTCCAGCGCGCTTAGTAAACGTCGAGATCCCGGCCGATCACCACTTCTCCCGCGTACCCAGAGAGCACTTCCTTTAACGCCTGTTCTGGAGAGGATGCCTGCGGACGCAGCCCCGGACGCTGAACGATGGAAGCGTGGTAGACGATCAGCAAACGAGGTTTCGCCTTCCCGGCCAGTTCGGCGAGTTCGGTCGTATTGGTGTGATGCTTCGCGACGTAGGCTTGAAAGTCCTTCCGCTTCGCCAGCGACTCCAGCGTCTGTACTTCATGGATCAGGACGTCGCAGCCATGGCATGCATCAACCGTGGCTTGGGTGGGACTTGTGTCCCCTGAGATGACAATGCTGCGGTCTGCGGTGTCGAATCGATAGCCGTAGGTTTCGGGAAAAGTGTGCTTCGTCGGAAATGCTGTCACTGTCACATTTGCGTCTTTGTAAACCATTCCCACCCCGATCTCATGAACGTTCACTTTGTAGTTTTCCCGATAGTCCGGAGATTGCCAGGTTTCGGTAGCGATCCGCTCCTCGATATCTTCGTGCCACGCGGCGAGAATGTGATCCGTCATCGCTTTGAGGCCCTTTGGCCCGTAGACTTCGAGCGGAAATTTTCGCCCCATCACCCAGGGCGTAAAAATTAGATCGGGATATCCCACGGTGTGATCGGAGTGCAGATGGGTTGCGAACACAACCTTGAGGTTGGTGGGCTCGAGCGCGGCGATTCCCTTGTCGAACATCGCAGCCTTGGCGCGCCGCACCACACCCGCGCCAAAATCCACGAGGTAGGCGCTCCCGTTGACAACGATCGCCGTAGCCGGGCCGGACCTGTCTGGGTCCGGAAAAGGATTACCGGTTCCAAGCAAAACGACCTGGGTTTTACTTTCTGGAGTCTTGTTCGGAGTTTGCTGAGCGGCCGCGGATGAAGCGAGAATCAGAATCCAGAAGGCGACTGCGGTCGCGATCAGCCGACGCTTGCAAGCGTTCCAAGCAGATGCTGAGTTCGAATGGATCATCATTGCAGGCGAATCGTACACGGAGTTGGGTGGCTGGTCTATGTTGGGAAGACAGACGACGAAGCAGGCCATGACGCGCAGAGTCGGGCAGGGACAATCGACAATATTTTCAGAGAAAGCCTTGCATATCCCATTTACCATCGTTCCGCCGCGTGGGGAGCCTATGGCGATGTGGGATGACGCTCACACTTCGTGTCAACAGTCGAACAGTAAAGAACTCGCAAAGCCGAAGACAGCAACACGCCTGTTGATGATTTCCGTGCTCAGCGTTCTCTCAGTCACGCTAATGCCGGGTTGTTCCCACGGAGCTCCGCCCAGCGAGACCGCCTACATCCGCTTGAATCAAGTGGGATATGAGGGCGGCCCAATCCGCGCGTACCTGCTGACTCGGTCGCCGCAAACTGGAATCACCTTCACGGTGAAGAAATCAACCGGAGAAGCGGTGGTCGCGGGTGCCGTGGGAAGCTCTGGCGCCAGTTGGGCTAAGTACAAAGTGTACCCACTGGATTTCACGGTCTCGGCTACGGGGGAATACACGCTGAGTGTGTCCGGTCCGCATCCGGCATCTACCACCTTTCGAGTGGACACTCCAGCGCAGCTTTATACTCGTCCTCTCAACAACGCGTTGCGATTTTTCCAGGACCAGCGGGATGGGCCTGAGTACATTCCATCGGCGCTGCGAACCGCGCCCGCCCACCTGAACGATCAGCGAGGGAATGTCTACAAGCCGCCAGAATTCGGCTCATCTGAACGAATCAAGGGGGACCTGGTGCCGACCGGGGCCGTGGTGGATGCCTCGGGCGGATGGTGGGACGCCGGCGATTCACTGAAGTTCGTGCATACGACCAGCTACACCGAAGCGATGATGCTCGTGGGCGTGCGCGACTTCCCTCGACAGATGGGGAGCGGTTCCTCGGTGTCGAATTTTGCCCAAGAGGCCAAGTTTGGCTTGGACTGGCTGCTGCGAATGTGGGACAACGACTCCGCGACCCTTTATTACCAGGTGGGGATCGGCAGCGGAAATTCCAGCTTCGAGGATGACCACAGCATCTGGCGTCTTCCGCAACAGGACGACACGTACGGCGGCACAAACGGTAAATACCGGTACATCCGCAATCGACCGGTGCTGATCGCCGGTCCGGCAGGATCGAAGGTCAGTCCCAATCTGGCGGGCCGTCTCGCCGCAGACTTCGCGCTGTGTTTCACGGTGTATCGAACAAGCAATCCCGAGTACGCGAACCGCTGTCTGGTAGCGGCAGAGCACATTTTTGATTTGGCCGACACTTCCCCGCCGTCTCAATTGCTGACGGCGTCTCCGCATGATTTCTACGGCGAGTCGGAGTGGCGCGACGACATGGAGTTGGCGGCGACGGAACTCTATTTGGCTACCCGCAATCCAAAGCTGCCCGAAAGACTTCCCCATCGTGATCCCGCTTTTTATTTGAAACAGGCGGCGGACTTGGCGGCTGCCTACATCCATGCCGGGAAAGTCGGCAGGGAAATCCTGAGCGTTGCGGATGTGAGCCCGTTGGCTCATTTCGAGCTGTATCGAGCGCTGACATTGGCCGGAAATCCTAGCGGGCTGGCGGTGACGCCGGAGGACCTCCTCGCCGACATGAAAAAGAATCTCGACCACGGGGTATCCGTGGCTGGAAACGATCCGTTCGGATTCGGCGCGCCCTGGGGCGCAGGCGATACGCCCACACACGGGGCGTCGCTGGCGGTGATGGCGAGCGAGTATGACTACCTGATGCACTCCAAACAGTACGACGCCTACTCGCGCCGGTGGATGGACAACATCCTGGGCGCGAACGCCTGGGGAGTTTCATTCATCGTGAGCGATGGAACGACGTTCCCGCGATGCATTCATCATCAGGTCGCCAACCTGATGGGAATGGGCGATCCGCCAACGCCGGTTCTGGCCGGCGCCGTGGTCGAGGGACCCATCGCAAAGCCCGACTCAGGTGCGCCTCGAGGCGCAAAAGCCTGTCCAAAGAACGGAGGGGACTCCTTCGCTCAATTCAACGGCAACGGCGCCGTATACAAGGACAACGTCGAGTTCTATGCGACGAACGAGCCCGCCCTTGATCTAACGGCTCCTTCCTTTCTGATGTTCGCCTGGAAGATCGCTGGGGTGCCGGCTGATCTCCAATACGAAGGCAGCGCGGCACGCAGCGCCGCAAAATAACTAGCGCTGGCCTAAGAGGCCGATTTGGTTCGCGAGTGGAAGGAGAGTCCTTGCCCGACAAACTCGATCTGTATGACAACGCGTATGGAAACTACACATCGGACGTGTACGAACGGGTGCGTATCGAAACTTATGGAGCCGACCTTGGGCAGACAAGCTGGGTAACGCAGGAAGAATCGGCCGACATCCCAAAGCTATTAAAGCTGACCGGCGATTCCGTGGTGCTGGAAATTGGCTGCGGCTCGGGCGCGTACGCACTGCATGTCGTCGAAGAAGTAGGCTGCAAAATTGTGGGTGTGGACTCGAACGCAAACGGAGTCACGAATGCGAACCGGCTCGCGGCGGAGCGAGGGCTGAATGAACGTGTCACGTTTAGACACTGCGACGTTTCGGCAGGGCTGCCATTTCAGAGTGAAAGCTTCGATGCAGTTTTCGCCAACGATGTATTGTGTCACATTCCAGGCCGCGGCTCCCTGCTCCGGGAGATGCATCGAGTCCTCAGAGAAAACGGTTTGATGCTGTTCAGCGATGCCTTGGTGATTGGTGGAATGGTGTCGCATCAGGAAATCGCCACGCGCAGTTCAATTGGCTTTTACGTTTTTAGTCCGCCTGGGGAAAACGACCGTCTGATGAAAGAAGCCGGATTTCAGATACTTTCTGTGACCGACACCTCGGAGGCAGCAGCAGAACTCGCCGGCCGGTGGTGCGCCGCTCGGGAGAAGTACCGGAAGGAATTGGCCAACGAAGAAGGACGCTCTTCATTCGACGGCTTACAGAACTTCCTGCTCTGTGTACAGACGCTACTGAAAGAGAAGAGGCTGCTGCGCTTTCTGTATCTGGCTCGTAAGGAATAGTGCCGAACAACGGAGTTCCTGCCGCGAACTGGTCAGATGCCCGCGTACCACGCGTAGCCCCCTTCTGGAGAGGCAGACCCCAGTCCTTTGCCGAACTTCTTCATGCTGTCGGTGACCGTCAGATGCGTGATGAACTTTACGCTCTTGTAGCCGAGTTGCCGGGGCAGGCGCAGGCGAAGCGGCCCGCCGTTGCCCACGGGAAGCACATTGCCGTTCATTCCGTAGGTAAGAAAAGTCTGCGGGTGCATGGCATCGGCCATGTCAATGCTTTCCCACCAGTAGGGCTCGAGCGAGAAGTAGACAACATATCTCGCCTGGGGGTGCGTTCCCACGAGATTGAGAACGTGGGAGAGAGGTACGCCGATCCACTCGGCAATGTACGTCCAGCCTTCTTCACACGAGAGTTCCGTGATCTGGCTGCGCGATGGATAACTCTTTAGTTGGTCGAGCGAGAACGAGCCTGGACGAACGACCATGCCATCGACTGTGAGCCGCCAGTCCGCAAATCCCCCAGCCTGCAGGCGCTTGAACGTTTCGCTCAAGGGCGCGATCTCGTTGGCCAGCGGGCGCTCGGAAATTTGGCTCCGTGAGAATTCGCGGGCAAATGAGTGCCTGGTCAGCAGGCGCTGCGAAGCATAGGTCAGCGTTTCGCCGAGGCCGTAAAGTCCACCGTGGTCGGGCGGCACCAATCCGTACTTCTGCGCAAGGCTCGCTGCCACACCCAGGCCCGAGACGCCCGCCGCGGCCGCGAGTCCCGTGTAGATCAACTTCCGGCGTGAAAACTGGCTCATGCGCCCTCCCTATCAGTGTCGGTGTGTCCGGTGATCATGGCTCGCACGCGGCTCCTGAATCCGGCCAAAGAAACCAGCACGACGTGAACCAGGAGGAAGAACGTGAGAGCCAGAGTGATGAAGAAGTGCAGCGTACGCGCGGTTTGCCGACCACCCAGCAGTGTGACGGTTGCGGGAAACGCGGAAACGAATGCGGGCGACATTGCCAGGCCCGTCCAGATGACGAGAGGAAACAGAATGAAAATCACGAACAGGTAGGTGAGACGCTGGAGTACGTTATACGACCACGCTTGCTCGCCACTCGGCCGCTTGAAGCGCAAGTGGTTCGCGATCACAGTCCAGATACCGCGCCTCGAGAGATCATTCTTCGCAGGTACCAAACCTCTACGGAAATGCCCGGTCACCAGTCCCCAGATGACATACAGCAATCCGGTAAACACTACGATCCACGCGGATTGAAAGTGCAGTGCGCGGCTCCATCCGTTCTGATCGGGCATCACGTATCCGTAGCCGGTCGGAACCAACGACCTCGAGGAAGGGATCGGTATCTTGAACAACGGCGTGGTCAGCACGTTGCCGGTCTCTCCCCAATAAAAGCGGGGATGAGAAACAACAATTTCCATCCCACTGACGAGCAGGGCAAAGAAGCAGAGTGTGGTGATCCAGTGAGTGACACGGACAAGGGCAGCGTGCCGCGGCGCAGTCGTCGTAGCGTTCACGACCGAGACAGCATTAGGAAGGCAAGCGGAATCGCTCACCGCGGCATGGTACCACGCGGAGCATCCGGATCGTGTGGGGCGGACACTTTGTCCGCCAAGGGCCGGGAGGCACACCGTCCATCTTGCTGAAATTGGCGTCCTTCGTAGTGCTTGGATACGACAGATCCGAACATTTGTCGGACAGGAGTGTCCGACCCACAAGTTCCTCTCACTTATGGCTTCGCTGCGGCCCCGGTCTTTGCCTTGATGATCTCGCTCAGGACGTCAGGCTGTCCTTCCACCCGTTCCAGGTGCGGAGACTTCAGACCCTCGTCATAGGTGATGGAGTACGTTTTGAACATGTCGGCGATTTCGACGATCACCTCGATCGGCTGGTGATTCTCATGCACACTCTTGATGGCGTCTTTCAGAACAGCCGACGACCATTTCCTTCCGTTCACGGCTACCAGTTTCATACCCGGCCCGATACCCGCGCGATAAGCAGGCGAGCCCGGCATCACGTCCACAAAGGTTCCCTCCTGATTCAAGACGAAGCCAAGGGAATAACGAGCCTCGGTGATTTTGGCTTCTTCGACGATGGCTGCCAGAAAAGCATTGGGCTTGTCGGTATAAACCAGTTTCCATCCGCCCCCGGTGATTCCGCCCAGCGGCGCGTGTTCGCTGGTTGCTTTGGTGCGCTCCTTCAGCAGAGTTGCCCAATCGTAGGGCGCGACGGCGTTGAGCTCCTTCACCAAATCATCGAACGTATAGGGCACGACTTTCGGCGGACCGCTCTCTCCCCCGTGAAAGTGGCGGCAAAAATCGTCGAGCGAGCGGCGGCCATTGGTCTGCTTGCGGATGATGGTGTCAACTTCTAGCCAGATCAGCTCGCCTTCCGGATAGTAGTCCAAACCGCGGCGCCAACTCTCCCACTGTGGACCCAACATGCGCAGCATCTGTACCGACACACCGGTATCTTCCAGGGGGCGCCACGTGCGCCCCGGAGTGTGATCGAGAGCAGCCGCGGTAGCCGCCAGCGTCTCGCGATATTGCTCCTCCGTCCACAGACCTGAGCGCGCTGTGAGCACGTTGCCCCAATATTCCGTCATGCCCTCGTAGACCCACAGCAAGTCGCCGATCATCGGCTCCTGATAATTGCGCGTCGTCAAATCCGCCGGCCGCCGGTACTTACCGTTCCATGAATGGACAAATTCATGAGGCAGCAGACCCGCGTCCAGGAAATGCTTCTGCGGGTCGATCAGGGTGCGCGCTCCGGTGCTGTTATCGCTCGATTGATGATGCTCGAGGCCGTGATGGCCGACGGCGTCACTGAGCGTATAGAGGAAGTGATACTGCAGATAGTGATGCGCGCCGAAAAGCGCGTCGGCTTCCATCACAAGTTTGCGGTAAACCGCCGTGTCTTGCGGCGTCATTTCCAGGTCGGCCGCGCTGTCGGCGACCATATCGATCACGTGCGATGGGATTTCTCCTGCCGGCACCAGTTCGATCTGGCGATAGACCTCGCCCGCAATCAGCGGCGAATCCACCAGCATGGTGAGCGACACGGGATGAAACGCGATTTCTCCTCCCTCAGAGGTCGCGGTGGTCAACGCTGTTCCAAACTTCCAGCCCGCAGGTAGACGCACGGATGGCGACACCTCAATAGCGTCGGAGACAACCTTCTCGGGATAGAGCACGACCTGGTTCCAGTTGAGATCAAGCAGATTGCCGGACGCGGCCAGCCCTCCACCACCCGCACTGTCCATCGAAAGCAGATCGAACTTCGCCTCGACTTCCTTCACTCCGGCCGGCACGGTCACGTGGAAGGAATACATTTCGATGGGATCGCGATGCCACGCAAGTTCCTGATCACCGACCCGAAAATGCAGGCCAGTGACGTTCGCGATCGGCCCGCTGGGTCGGTGATTCCCCGGAATCCACTTCGGATAGACGTACACGACATCTCCCGGCGTTGCGGGCAGTGTCACCGTGGAGTGAAAAATGTTCCTAGGTGCGTCGGTGAGATCGACCGCCACCCGGATCGACGGGCCGGCGGGCGCTTGCGCAGCAAAAGAGCAAATCGACAGGGCAGCGACAAGAAAAGGTGTCTGGATTCGGTGCAATCGGGGCTCCCTCTGGAAGAAGACAGGCGAGAGAGTAATGGAGAACACTCGCTACTAGCAAGGAGGAGCTGCGCGAACTACGGGCGCAATTTCCGGCGGTGTCGGAAGAACGCTCCCGCGAGCCCGGTGGACAGCAGGACAATCGTTCCAGGTTCGGGCACTTGTCCGACGGGGTTGTTGCAATCAGGGCCCCTGCCATTCTTGCCGCCTGTGCTGCCCGCCGACGTGGTGCCGCCCTTTTTCTTCTTGCCGGGCCCACAGCTGGGAAGCGGTGGTGGGAACAACGATAACGAGCCACCAGTATTTGCAATAAAGCTGTAGCCGGCAGGCGCCATCGCGAACACGGGCAGGTTCGAACGCATGAGCGACGACTCGAAATTTGTCGCATACGGAATCACGGCTGCCGTTCCAGGATCGAGCCGGATCGGGTTCTCGAGCCTCGCCATGGCAGGCTCGTTGGGCGAAATCTCATTTCGTGGTTTTTCAGAAACCTGGTTGCCGCAACGGGTGCGCAGCGTCATCTTGCCATCAGTAATGACTTTCTCGCCGCGATGGAGCAGCACGCGCTTGGTCGTCCAGTAAACGTGCCCGCGAATGCGATAAGAAACGTAAACCGTTCTGTCCTCAGTGAGCTGAAGCACGCGCGCGCGGCGAAAATCGAAATCGCGGTAATGCGTGGCAACGACCGGATCGCGCTCAAACACGCGCTTGAATTCCTTCGGATCGTGCACCCCGCCAGGAACGATAGAGTACGGGTACACCGGCCGCGCCTCCTTCGAAGGGGCATCGGCATCCGCACCGGGGGTGGCGGAAAACGCCAAATCGCGCCGGACGTCTGTGTTATTCCATTCAGCTGCGGGCTGAGACGAGAACGAAGAAGCCAGGAAAGATCCGAAATCAATGGGTAGAAGTGCCGCCCCGACGAGTCCCCCCAGGACGAACACTGTTGCCAGCAGCCCGCGCCGAATCAAGCGGTTGCGGCGATGTCTGCGAGTGCGACGACGCACCCGTGCCACACGTCCATTAGGGTCTTTCACAACTACCTACCAATAAGATCTAGGGTCGGGTCGGGGGAGACACTCCCTCCCCTGCAGTTCGCCTTCCACTTGAGTCAG
>Ga0070712_100001858_pt1 | contig 12859 bp, 9 predicted proteins | sample LARL81metaG_FD_71396 | JGI IMG/M metagenome (GOLD analysis project Ga0070712, IMG submission 71396) | Corn, switchgrass and miscanthus rhizosphere microbial communities from Kellogg Biological Station, Michigan, USA - LAR L8-1 metaG | ecosystem: Host-associated > Plants > Roots > Rhizosphere ...
TCGAGCAGCGTCTCGGGCACCGCCGCGCAGTTCACGGCCACGAATCGCCCGCTGCACCGCGGGCTCGCCCAGTGGATGGCCTGAGCCACGAGCTCCTTCCCCGTCCCGCTCTCCCCCAGCAGGAGCACCGAGGAATCGCTTCCCGCCACGGCGCGGACCTGGCCCACCGTCTCCTGCATGATCCGCGAGCGGCCGAGCAGCCGATCCATTCCCTGCTGCCGCTCCACCTCCGCGCGCAGCCGTTCGTTCTCGCGGCGCAGGCGATGGTCGTCGAGAGCACGGCTCACCGCCACCGTCACCTCGGCGAGCTTGAAGGGCTTGGCCAGGTAGTCGTAGGCCCCCTGGCGAAGAGCGGCGATGGCCGTCTCCAGGGTGCCGAACGCCGTCATGAGAATCACGCGCGGCGCGGGCCGGCTCCGGGCAGCCGCGGCCAGCACCTCGAGGCCCCCCACCTCGTCCATGACAAGATCGGTGATCACCACGTCGAACTCCTGGACGGCGAGGGCCTTCAACGCCTCCCGGCCTCCCGTGGCCGCCGTCACCGCCATGCCCTCGCTCTCCAGATGCCGCGCGAGCATGGAGCTCATGTCGGCGTCGTCATCGACGACGAGGACACGCCGCGGGCTCACGTGAGCCCCTCGTATCGAGGGAGCCAGATCATGAAGGACGAGCCCTGCCCGAGATGGCTCCGCGCCTCGATAGCGCCTCCGTGATCGCGGATGATGTCACGCGTGATGGCCAGACCGAGCCCCGTGCCCTCACCCACGGGCTTGGTGGTATAGAACGGCTCGAAGACCTGCTCGAGCGCGTCGCGGGGAATCCCCATTCCCGAATCCGTCACCTCGACCATCACTCCAGACCGTCCCTCGTTGGAGGCGGGCCACGCGGTGATGGTGATGACGCCGTCGGAGGAGATGGCCTCGACCGCGTTCATGAGCAGGTTGATGAAGACCTGCTGGAGCCTGCCTGGGTCCCCGGCGACGTCGGGAAGATCGGGGGGAAGGCTCGTGGTCAGCGAGATGCCGCGCCGCCGCATCACGTGCTCGAGCAGGGGGAGCATCCGCCCGATCAGGGCCGCCAGCGACACACGCTGGATGTCGAGCTTTCCCAGCCGCACCGTATCGAGAAGCGACCGGACAATGTTCGACACGCGGTCGATCTGGTGAATGATCCGCTCGAGGTCCTGGCGACCCGGATGCTCCGGAGGCAGCGACCGCAGGACCATCTCCGCCCTTCCCGAGATGATGTTGAGCGGCGTGCCGACCTCGTGGGCGATACCGGAGGCGAGTTTGCCCGCCACGGCCAGCGTCTCCGAGCGCCGCACCTGCTGCTCGAGATCGAGGGCGTACTCGGTCTCCGTCACCAGCCGCTGCCGCGCTTCCTCGAGCTGCTCGGTCATGCGATTGAACGCCTCGGCCACCTCGCCCAGCTCGTCGAGACGCTTCACGGACAGGGGGGGCCCGCGACGGCCTTCGCCGAGGGCGCGGATGGAGCGGGACAGGTCGGCGAGGGGACGCAGGATCTGGCGCTGCAGCACCACCGCGATGAGCAGAGCGAGGGCGACGGTGAGGGACCCCACGCGGAAGAACACGTCGCGGATGGCCTGGCGGGCCATCCTCTGGGTGTCAGGAGCGACGAAGGCGATCTCGAGGGCCCGCCGGGTGGCCGCCGAGGAGACCCGGCTCCTGAACGTCGCGTACCGCACGGGCAGGACGTACACCCACCAGTGGCCGCCCTTGCCGTGCGTCTCCACGAGCTCTCCCGTGCCCGTCTCGATGACTCGTGCCACCACGTCCGCGCTCACCGCCGGATGCGCGGCCGTCTGGACATTCGAGACGGCGAGCACCTTTCCATCACGGTCGAAGAGGCGGATCCCGTCGATGCCCTTCTGTCCGACCGTGAGGTCATTGAGGAGGTCTACGAGCTCGGATTGTGGACGCCCGCGCACGGTGAGGGCACTCTCCACCGCGATCTGGATGGTGCGCACCATTCCCGCGGCGCGCGCCTGCTCGTCCTCTACCCGCGCCCGCGATTCCTGCTGCACGCGGACCACGCTGTAGACGCCGATCACGAGGAGGAGCGGCAACATCAGCAGCAAGACCAAACGGAGCCGCAGTTTCATGGGCTTCGGCGCCGATGATAACGCCGCCGCCCGAGGACGAGCAATGAAGTCGCCGCCACGCGGAAGTATCGACGCGACCGGGGCCGACTCTCCCGCGGACAAGTTGTCGTGGCGACGACAAGCTGTCGCGTCTCGCGGCGGGTCGGCTCTTCATCCCCTCGCCAACCTCCGAGGATTGCGGCACTCCTCTCCCGCCATCTCAAGCTCCGCGGTTGGCCCCGCGGTTGCAGTCGGGACCGCAACGTCGTGACCACCTCTCGTCCGTGAGGAGGAGCTGATGAGATATTCCCGCCCTGTGCGCCGGGCCGCGCTCGCCCTGATGCTTGTCGGCTCCGCGGTCGCGCCGGCCGCCGCCGCCGATGGCCAGCTCACGTGGGGCGTCCACGTCTCCCTCGCCCCCACGTGGTTCGATCCCGCCGAGGCTCCCGGCATCATCACGCCGTACATGATCTACTACGCGCTGCACGACGCGATGGTGAAGCCCATGCCGGGGCAGCCCGCGGCGCCGAGCCTCGCGGAGTCATGGACGGTGTCGAAGGACGGGCTCGTCTACGAGTTCGTCCTCCGCAAGGGCGTGAAGTTCCATGACGGCCAGCCCGTTACCGCGGAGGACGTGAAGTTCTCCTTCGAGCGCTACCACGGCAGCGCCAGGAGTTCGCTGAAGGATCGGGTGGTCGCGGTGGAGACGCCCGACCCGGGTCGGGTGCGCTTCCGGCTCAAGGCGCCGTGGCCGGACTTCCTCACCTTCTACACGGGGGCGAGCGGCGCCGGATGGATCGTACCCAAGAAATACCTGGAGAAGGTCGGCGACGAGGGATTCAAGAGGGCGCCCGTGGGGGCCGGGCCGTACAAGTTCGTCTCGTTCACGCCGGGGGTGGAGCTCGTCCTCGAGGCCAACGAGCAGTACTGGCGGAAGCCGCCCCAGGTGAAGCGTCTCGTCTTCAAGGTGATCCCGGATGAGGCCACGCGCTTGGCTGCCCTCAAGCGCGGCGAGGTGGACATCGTCTACTCCGTGCGCGGGGAGCTCGCGGAAGAGCTCCAGCGGGTGCCCGGGCTCACCCTCAAGCCCGCGGTGATCCAAGCACCCTTCTGGCTCTACTTCGCCGACCAGTGGGATCCGAAGTCGCCGTGGCACGACCAGCGTGTGCGGCTCGCCGCCAGCTTCGCTATCGACCGGTCGACCATCAACCAGGCCCTGACCCTCGGCTATTCCAAGGTGACGGGCAGCATCGTCCCCGCCAACTTCGAGTTCTTCTGGCAGCCTCCGCCGCCGCTCTTCGAGGTGGCCTCCGCGAAGAAGCTCTTGAGGGACGCGGGCTACCCGAACGGCTTCGATGCGGGCGACTACTACTGCGACGCCTCCTACTCCAATCTCGCCGAGGTCATCCTCAACAACCTGCAGGCGGTCGGCATACGCGTCAAGCTCGTGCCTCTGGAGCGGGCGGCCTTCTTCAAAGCGTATGGGGAGAAGAAGCTCAAGAACATCATCCAGGCGGCCAGCGGTGCCTTCGGCAACGCCGCCACCCGGCTCGAGGCATTCGTGATCACCGACGGCACCTACGTCTACGGGAGCTATCCCGATCTCGACGGGCTGTTCCGCGAGCAGGCGGCGGAGACGGACTCCAAGCGACGTGAGGCCATCCTGCACAAGATCCAGCAGCTGGTGCAGGAACGAGTGATCTACGCGCCCATCTGGCAGCTGGCGTTCCTGAACGGGGTGGGCCCCCGCGTCGGGGAATCGGGCCTGGGGCTGATTCCCGGCCACGCCTACTCGGCTCCCTACGAAGACGTCACCCTCAAAGGCAAGTAGAACCAGCTTCCTCCGGAGGTATCTGATGACCAGACCGATCCGACGTCACCGGACAATGCTCGCCGTCGTGCTCCTGGCCGTCCTGGGAGCGGCCGCGCTCCCGTCGATCTCTTCCGCGGCGCAGGCGCTGGACACTCCGCGCCGGGGCGGAGTCCTCCTCGCCGTGATCGGCGCCGATCCGCCGAGCCTTGATCCACACCAGGAAAGCACCTTCGCCAACATCGAGTTGGTCGCTCCCCTCTACAGCACGCTCCTCCAGCTCGATCCCTATCACTACCCGAAGATCATCGGCGACGTGGCCACCGACTGGAAGATCGCCGCCGACGGCCTCACCTATACCTTCAAGCTTCGCCCGGGCATTCACTTCCACGACGGCTCGACCCTCACCTCGGCCGACGTCAAGGCCAGCTATGACAAGATCATCTTTCCCCCCGCGGGAGTGCGCAGCGTGAGGAAGAACGCCTACACTGCGGTGGAGCGGGTGGAGGCGCCTGATCCCGGCACGGTGATCTTCAAGCTCAAGTTCCCCTCTGCCTCGCTCCTCGACAATCTTGCCTCTCCGTGGAACGTGATCTTCCCCAAGAAGTATCTGGACAAGGATCCCAACTACTTCAAGACCAACGTGATGGGCTCCGGGCCCTTCAAGTTCAAGAACTACACGCGCGGCTCCACCTTCGAGGGTGAGCGGAATCCCGATTACTTCGTCAAGGACCGCCCCTATCTCGACGGCTACAAGTTCTTCATCAGCCCGGAGACGTCGGTGCGGGCGGCGGCCATCCGCTCCGGGCGCGCCTACATCGAGTTCCGTAATCTCCCCAGCGCCGAGGTAGAGGCGATCCGCAAGCAGCTCGGGGACAAGATCGTCGTCCAGGAAACACCCATGACCGGCCAGTGGGGCATCGCGGTGAACAACACCGCCAAGCCGTTCAACGACGTGCGCGTCCGCAAGGCCCTCACCCTCGGCATCGACCGCTACACCATGAGCAAGGTCCTGTACCCACTCACCGGGCTCAAGTACGTGGGCGCCTTGATGCGCCCCGGCTCGGACTGGGCCATGCCCACCCCTGAGCTCGAGAAGCTGCCCGGCTTCGGGCGCGACATGGAGAAGAACCGGGCGGAGGCGCGGAAGCTCCTCGCCGAGGCCGGCTATCCCAACGGTCTCAAGGTCGTCCTGAAGAACCGTAACGTGAAGCTTCCCTACCAGGACTTCGCGGTCTTCCTCATCCAGGAGTGGCGGAAGATCGGCGTGGAAGTGGAGCACCGGCCGCTCGAGACGGCGGCGTGGTTCTCCGACGGGCAGGACACGGGCAACTTCGAGCTCATCGTGGCGCCCGCCGTCGAGTTCATGGACGAGCCCGACCAGTTCCTCGGCCGATACGCCACAGGCAGCACCCAGAACTGGGGCCGCTTCTCCGATCCGAGAGTGGACGATCTCTTCTCCCGGCAGGCGCGGACGCTCGATCCCGGAGAGCGCAAGCGGCTGATCAACGAAATGGAGAAGCTCGTCCTGGAGAACGCGTACTACATGCCCGGCCTCTGGTGGTCCCGCAATCTCGTGCACTGGGCCAAGGTCAAGAACTACGTGGCGCCGCCCAACCACTACACCAACCAGAAGCTCCAGGACGTGTGGCTCTCCGAGGACTGAGCGCGACCGGCAATGGGCAACTACCTCGCCAAGCGTCTTCTTCTGATCATCCCCACCCTGCTCGGGGTGGCCGCGGTGGTGTTCGTGATCATGCGCGTCATCCCTGGCGACGTGGCCCTCCTCATACTGGGCGGCGACCAGGCCGGCCACATCGACAAGGCTCAGCTCGCGGCCATGCACCACCAGCTCGGGCTGGACCAGCCGCTCCTCACCCAGTTCGGCGTTTGGCTATGGGGCGTGGCACACTTCGACTTCGGCACCTCGCTGTGGACGGGGCGTCCCGTCATCGAGGAGCTGGTGGGCCGGCTGCCTCTCAGCCTCGAGCTGGCGATCCTTGCCACCATCGTGTCCGTCCTCCTCGCCATTCCCTTCGGCGTGCTGGCCGCCGCACGCCGAGACACCTGGATCGACTATCTGATCCGCGTGGTCAGCATCGGCGGACTGGCCATCCCGTCGTTCTGGGTGGGCATCCTGATCATCCTGCTCCTCGTAATCTACTTCGGGTGGGGCCCGCCCCTCGAGTACACGCCGCCGTGGATCGACCCGTGGGCAAACTTCCAGCAGATGGTGTGGCCGGTGGTCACGGTGGGCTACCGGTACGCCGCCGTCACCACCCGCATGACGCGCTCCACCCTCCTCGAGGTGCTGGGCGACGACTACATCCGCACCGCGTGGGCCAAGGGGCTGCGCGAGCGCGCGGTGGTCGTCCGCCATGCCCTCCGCAACGCGATGCTGCCCGTCATCACCCTCATCGGCACGGAGTTCGCCTTTTTTTTCGGTGGCCCGGTGGTCACCGAGACCGTGTTCACCCTGAACGGCGTGGGCCGCTTCGTGGTGGACGCGGTTGCCCATCGCGACTACCCAGTGGTGCAGGCTCTCGTGTTCCTCATCGCCTTCGGCTTCGTGATCGTGAACCTCGTCATCGATCTCACCTACGCGTGGCTCGATCCCCGCATCCGCTACCGGTAGCGTGATGGCCGTCCACTACCCGCTCGTGCACACCGCCACCGCGCCCCTGGCGCCTCCCATCACGTGGGGCGACGAGATCTCCAACTTCATCCGGAGGAAGCCGCTGGGGGCCGCGGGCGCCCTCATCATCTCCGTCATGCTCTTCGTGGCCCTCTTCGCGCCGCGGCTCGCCCCCTACGATCCGTACACGCCGGACTACGGCGCCCAGTTCCAGCGCCCGAGTGCGGCGCACTGGTTCGGCACCGATGAGTTCGGCCGCGACGTGCTGAGCCGGATCATGTACGGCGCGCGCATCGCGCTCTTCGTGGGTTTCGTGGCCTCGTTCGTGGGCTGCACGCTGGGCGCACTTCTCGGAGTCGTCAGCGCCTATGCGGGGGGCAAGGTTGACCTCTGCCTCGAGCGGCTGATGGACATCCTCCTCGCCTTTCCGCTCTTGATTCTCGCTCTGGCCATCGCGTCCATCCTCGGCCCCGCCGTGCAGAACGTGGTGGTGGCCATCTCGATCCCCATCATTCCGCGCGCGGCCCGCGTGGTCCGCGCCTCCGCCCTGTCCGTCAAGGAAAACCGGTACGTCGAGGCCGCGGGCTCGCTCGGCGCCTCCGGGCGCCGCGTGGTCCTCCAGCACATCGTCCCGAATGTCATGGCCCCCTACATCATCATCGTCACCGCCCAGCTCGGCAGCGCCATCCTCACCGAGGCGGCCCTGAGTTATCTCGGCCTCGGCACCGCGGAGCCCACGCCGTCATGGGGGCTCATGCTCTCCGGCTCCGCGTCGGCCTATGCCGAGAAGGCACCCTGGATCGCGTTGTTCCCCGGCATGGCGATCAGTCTGGCCGTGTTCGGTTTCAATCTCTTCGGGGATTCCCTGCGTGATGCCCTCGATCCGAGGCTGAGGCGGAAGGGTTGATGCGGAGACGCCATGCGGGCAAGGAGTTGAGATCATGACGGTCGCTATCAAGATAGCGCTCTGGGCGGCCCTCGCATTCCCCCTCTGGCTACTCCTGTCCGCCGCCCTGCTGGAGGCGGCAGTACCCATGCCCCGGCTCGTGGGCGCCGTACTGGGCTGGGTCGCCGCCGGACTGCTCCTCGCCTGGGCCCTCCCGCTCTTCGGCCACAGCCTGGGATTGCCCTGGGCCTTCGCGCACCCCTAGCCGGAGCGGCTTATCGGCTGGCGGACGTGCGCAGCGTCGAGGCGGCCGGCGACGATCCGCGAATCGGAGCGATCTTCCAGCGGCCATAGGCGACGAACGCGGCAAGAAGCCCCACCACCACCGTCACTCCGGTGGAGAAGAGATCGCCGCCCCGGAGGTTGAGCACGGTCGCCCCCAGCATGATGATGACGAGCCCGGCCGCGGCGAGCGGCGTCAGGCCCGGGCGGATGCGGAAGAGACCGGGAAGAATCAGACCGAGCGCGCCCAGTGTCTCGCACACTCCGATGAACCGCAGAAACAGGCCAGGCACCGGCACGGGCCCGGTCATCTTGTCGAGGGGCAGAATCAGCTTCATCACCCCCGCGAACAGGAAGAGAGCGGCGAGCAGCACCTGGACGATCCAGAGCACATAGGTCATTCGATTCTCCTCGGCGGCCTTCCTAGCCACCGGCCATTGCCCCCACGATCAGATACGGCTCAGTCCCCGTGGCCACCGCCTCGGGCAGCGGCGCGTCCGGCGACTCGTTGGACAGATCCTCCTCGCAGGCGAAGAAGCGTAAGAAGGCGCGCCGCTCCTGCGTCACCTGGTCTCGCATCGTTCCCCGCAGCATCGGATAGGCCGCCTCGAGCGCATCCAGCACGGAGCGCTGGGTGGCCGGGCCCTCGACGTCCACCTTCAGCTCGCCGTCCACCTGCGCGAGCGTTCGCAGGTGGGCGGGCAGGACGACCCGGATGATCATGCCAGCGTCTGCACTTCCACGGAGACCACGGAAGGCAGATCACGGACGATGGGTGACCAGCTATCGCCGGAGTTGGCGGAGACGTAGACCTGTCCACCTGTGGTGCCGAAGTACACCCCGCACGGATCGAGCGAGTCGATGGACATGGCGTCGCGCAGCACGTTGACGTAGCAATCGCGCTGGGGCAGCCCCTTGGTGAGCGCTTCCCATTCGTGGCCGCCGGTGCGGCTCCGGTACACGCGCAGCTTGCCGTCGGGCGGATAGTGCTCGGAGTCGCTCTTGATGGGCACCACGTAGACCGTCTCCGGCTCATGGGCGTGCACGTCGATGGGAAAGCCGAAGTCCGTGGGCAGGTTGCCGCTGGTCTCGTGCCACGACTCGCCGGCGTCGTCGCTCCGCATGACGTCCCAGTGCTTCTGCATGTAGAGCACGCCCGGCCGCGACCGGTGCATGGCGATGCGGTGCACACAGTGACCCACCTCAGCCGTGGGGTTGGGAATCTGCTCGGACCTGAGCCCGTGATTGATCGGCCGCCACGTCTTGCCCGCGTCGTCGCTCCGGAAGGCGCCCGCGGCCGAGATGGCCACGAAGATCCGCTCCGGGTCGCTCGGATCGAGGAGGATGGTGTGGAGACACATGCCCCCCGCCCCCGGCTGCCAGGAGGCGGCCGAGGGATGGTTGCGAAGCCCGGACAGCTCCTGCCAGTTCTGGCCGCCGTCGCTCGAGCGGAACAGGGCGGCGTCCTCGACGCCGGCGTAGACCGTGTCGGGATCGGTCAGCGAGGGCTCGAGATGCCAGACGCGCGCGAACTCCCACGGATGCGGCGTACCGTCGTACCAGAGGTGGGTGCCGGGAATGCCGTCGTATATGAACTTGTTACCGACCGGCTCCCAGGTCTGTCCGCCATTGTTGGAGCGCTGGATCACCTGTCCGAACCAGCTGCTCGACTGGGAGGCAAAGATCCGGTTCGGGTCGGCAGGGGAGCCCTTCATGTGGTAGATCTCCCAGCCTCCGAAATGGGGCCCGCTGACATCCCAGGACTCCCGCTTCCCGTCGGAAGTGAGGACAAACGCGCCTTTGCGCGTGCCTACGAGCACTCTCACCTTGCTCATGCGTTGCTCCTTCCGGGCTCTGAGCCCGAAGCCGTCATGGTCTGAGCTGCCATGTCGTAGTCGAACGGCCCCGACCGGAATCGACAAACCACGTAAACCTACCGCTACATCGGACCATCTAAGAAGGTAGCGCGGCCGGCCTCCGGAGGCCGCGCTCAACAAAATGGTCACTCATTCGCGAATGTTCTGCAATCCTGATGGCTCAATTTGCATGGTGACCCTGCGGTGCCGTTGTCGGCGATCAGCCTCCGGTTGACGTCCTGGCGTGCTATAAAGAGCACTCGCCGGTCTACCAAGGACCGGCGCGAGCCCCGGGACACGACCAGTCAGGTAGGCGTATGAACGAAGTCGTATCTTCGCGCAGCCTGGACACGCCAGCTCATCGCTCTGCGCGCTGGCCCAAGATCCTCGCCCTGGTCGTCCTGGTCATCGGCGGCCTCGCCGGCCTCGTCTATCACGAGCTCCGCACCTCGGCGATTCAGTCCTGGCTGCTCTCGCGCTATGCCGCACGGCTCTCGTACGAAATCAAGCGAGGGCCGAGCCCCAGCATCGCCTTCCCCCGGGGCGGACCCTTCGATACGCAGCGAGGCTATCCGCGCCTCGGCGATTTCAGACGGCGGCTCGAGTCCGCCGGGTACACCGTGGCCGAGCAGGCGCGTCAGAGCGCGGGCATGGTGCGCTTCATCCGGTGGGGCGTCACCCCACCGTATCGCGAGCCCGCGGTGGCGGGACCGGTCATCCGCGACCTCCGGGGCGAGTCGATCTACGACGGGCGGCCGGGCGACGCGCTGTTCCCCAGCTTCGAGGAGGTCCCGCCCCTGATCGTCAGCACGCTGCTCTTCCTGGAGAATCGCGAGCTGACCAATCCCACCGGCCCCGGGAGCAATCCCGCCATCGATTGGGGCCGGCTGGGAAAGGCCAGCGGACTCTACGTCGCCCGCGGGGTCGGACTGCCCGTGCGATCCGAAGGCGGCAGCACGCTGGCCGTCCAGCTCGAGAAGTATCGTCACTCGGAGAGCGGTCGCACCGCTTCGCCCCTCGACAAGCTGCGCCAGCTCACCGCGGCGAGCCTGCGCGCGTATCGCGACGGGCCGGACAGCACGGCGAGCCGGCAAGAGATCGTGCTCGACTACCTCAACACCATGCCGCTGGCCGCCGCGCCTGGATACGGCGAGGTGCACGGCCTCGGAAACGGGCTTCGCGCATGGTTCGATCTCGATCTTGACGGCGTGGAGAGCGCGCTCACCTCGCCCGGCTCGGGCCCCGCCAAGGCAGCGGCGTACAAGCACGTGCTGGCTCTCCTCTACGCCGTCCGCGCCCCTACCCGCTACCTGGTGGAGGATCCGGGCCTCCTCGACAAGAAGATCACCGCCTACGGCGATCTGCTGCTGAAGGCTGGAGTGATCGATCGTGAGCTCAACCGCGAGTTGCACGAGGCTCCCCTGCGCTTCGGCGGACACGTCGACCAGCCGCCCATCGACTTCGCCGAGCGCCGGGCTGCCACCGCGATTCGCGAAGACGTGCGACGCATCCTCGGCGTCCGCAGCCCCTGGGAGATGGACCGGCTCCATCTCGAGATCGAGAGCACCATCGACGGGACCCTCCAGGACGCCGCCACCCGGCTCTTCAGCCGGCTCGGGGACAAGGCGTTCGTCGACGCCCACGGCCTTCGCGCCGAGCACCTGCTCCTCACCGGCGATCCGAGTCGCGTGGTCTACAGCCTCCTTCTCTTCGAGCGGGCGCCCGCCGGCAACGTGCTCCGGGTCCAGGCCGACAATCTCGACCAACCCTTCGACATCAATTCGGGCATGAAGCTCGACCTGGGCAGCACGGCCAAGCTCCGCACCCTCGCCCACTACCTCGAGGTGATGGAGAGTCTCCATGCGGAGCTGGCCCCGCTCGATCCCGAGGCCCTGGATCGGCGCGCCGCCGAGGCCCGCGACCGCGATCCCCTCACCCGCTGGGCGGCCGAGACATTGCGCAAGACCCCCGGCCTCACTCTGGACGCCTTCCTCGCCCAGGCGCTCGACCGCACCTATCCCGCCCATCCGTGGGAAACGTTCTTCACGGGGGGCGGCGTGCACAGCTTCGAGAACTTCGAGCCGGAGGACAACCGGCGCACCTTCCCCGTGCACGAGGCACTCGCGCATTCGACCAACCTCGTGTTCATCAGGGTCATGCGCGATCTCGTGCGCTTCCACGAGGCGCGGCTACCCTATGACGCCCGGGCCGTGCTGGCGGACCCCGAGCATCCAGAGCGCCGGCGCATGCTCGAGGAGATGGCCGACAAGGAGGCGCGGCAGCATCTCGCGCGCGCCTACGCGAAGTATCAGGGGCTCGAGTCCAGCGCCGTGCTCAAGAAGCTCCTCGGCGAGCGGGTGCATTCGCCCCGTCACGTGGCCATGGTGTTCTTCGCCTGGCACCCGGGCGCCGACGCGAGCACGCTCGAGCAATGGTCGGACGCCCAGGGCTTCCCCGTGCCCGCTGAGGATCTCTCGAAGCTCGTACGCACCTACGGCAATCGCAAGCTCAGCCTGCTGGACTACGGCTATCTCCTGGGTCGCCATCCCCTGGACGTCTGGAGTGCCGGAGAGATGAGCCGCACGCCCGCCCTCGGCTGGGACGAGTTGATGGCGCGCAGCCGCGAGCCGCGCCGGCTCGCCTCGGCCTGGCTCCTCCAGGGGCGCCTGCGTCACCCCCAGGATCTGCGCGTGCGAATCCAGCTCGAGCAGGACGCCTTCGCGCGCATGACCCCGGCGTGGCGCCGGCTCGGCTTCCCCTTCGAGCAGCTCGTGCCCTCGTACGCCACGGCCATCGGCAGCTCAGCGGATCGACCCGCCGCTCTCGCCGAGCTGATGGGCATCATCGCCAACGACGGCGTGCGCCGCCCCACCACGTCGATCCAGTCGCTTCGCTTCGCCTCGGACACGCCGTATCACACGGTCTTCAAGCCCGCGGCGGCCCCGGGCGAGCGGGTGATGTCCGTGCCCGTGGCGCGGGCCCTGCGCAAGACGCTGGTCGAGGTGGTCGAGAACGGCACCGCCCGCCGGGTCGCCGGCGCCTTCCAGGTTCCGGGGGGAAAGCCCATGGTGGTGGGCGGCAAGACGGGCTCGGGCGACAACCGCTTTGATACGTTCGCGGGCCCCGGACGCCTCATCTCCTCACGCCCCGTGAGTCGCACCGCCGCCTTCGTCTTCTACCTTGGCGATAGATACTTCGGCATCCTCACCGCCTCGGTGGCGGGGAAGGCCGCCGGCCAGTACCAGTTCACGAGCGCGCTCCCTCTCACGGTGCTGCGGCTTCTCTCGCC
>Ga0070712_100001859_pt1 | contig 12859 bp, 13 predicted proteins | sample LARL81metaG_FD_71396 | JGI IMG/M metagenome (GOLD analysis project Ga0070712, IMG submission 71396) | Corn, switchgrass and miscanthus rhizosphere microbial communities from Kellogg Biological Station, Michigan, USA - LAR L8-1 metaG | ecosystem: Host-associated > Plants > Roots > Rhizosphere ...
CGGGCGTTGGTGGCGCGGCTCCATGCTGAGTACCTCACGACCCCCACCGGACCCTCCCCTCGACAGTTGGAGGCAGGATCTGTCTCTCGTCGTGCCCGGTTTTGAGCACAGCCTGGTGTGTCGAGAATCGGCTGCGCTTCCCCCGGCGAGGGGCTACCGGCGCAGGCCGAGTTTTCTGCGCCAGTCGCGGGCGCCGAAGAAGCGGGAGATCGGGGCGAGGAGGCGGCGGCGGGACTTCGTGTAGGGGTACCAGGTGGGCTCGCGCTTGCCGCCGAAGCGGGTGATGACGAGCGACTCCGAGCGGCAGTACTTCTTGATCCCCGCTTCGCCGTGGCGGGTGCCGATCCCGGACTGCTTCCAGCCGCCCATCGGCACGTCCATCGCGAAATAGTTGACGAGGACGTCGTTGACGTTGATCGCGCCGCACTCGACCCGGCGGGCGACCTGCTCTGCCCGCTCGCGCTCGCCGAAGACCGAGCCGGAGAGGCCGTAGCGGCTGTCGTTTGCCAGCTCCAGCGCCTCCTCGGCGTCGCGCACCTTCATCACCCCGACCACCGGCCCGAAGGTCTCGTCGCGCATCACCTTCATCGAGTGGTCGACGTCGACCAGTACCGTCGGCTCGAAGTAGTCGCCGGGGCCCTCGACCCGCTTGCCGCCGGTCAGCGCCCGGGCGCCGGATGCGAGCGCGTCGCTGACATGGTCCTCGACGATCGCCGTCTGATTCGGTGAGGTCATCGCGCCGACGTCCTTGGGGTTGGCGGCATCGTCGGCGCCCTGGCGAAGCCGCCCGACCTCGGCGGTGAGCTTCTCGACGAAGGCGTCGTAGGCGGGCTCCTCGACGTAGATCCGCTCCACCGACATGCAGATCTGGCCTGAGTTCATCATCCCGCCCCAGGCCGCGGCGTTGGCGGCACGGTCGAGGTCGGCGTCGGCGAGGACGATCATCGGGTCCTTGCCGCCGAGCTCGAGGCTGACCGGGGTCAGCGTCTCCGCCGCCCGCCCCATCACCTTGCGGCCGGTGCGGTCGGAGCCGGTGAACTGGACGAAGTCGACCGCGTCGACCAGGGCGCCGCCGGTCTCGCCGACGCCGTGGACGCAGTCGAAGACGTCGGGGCCGCCGATCTCGTGCTTCCAGGCTTCGATCACCTCGGTCAGCCCCAGCGGCGTGAACTCGGAGGGCTTGACCACGACCGCGCAGCCGGCCTGAAGGGCCGGGATCGAATCGCCGAGCGAGAGGATCAGCGGGAAGTTCCAGGGGCTAATGATCCCGACCACCGGGTGCGGCCGGTACTGGACACGCAGCTTCTTCGCCGCCAGCAGGGGGGTGTGGGGGCGGACGCTCTCCTCGCCGATGAAGCCGGCGGCGCGGGTGCCGTAGAAGTTGATCAGGTCGGCGAGGTAGCCGGGCTCGTTGCCGGCGTCGGCGCGGACCTTGCCGGTCTCCGCCTGCATCGTGTCTAGCACCCGCTCTTCGTTGTCGAGCAGCCAGTCGCGCAGCTTGCCGAGCCAGTGGTAGCGGCCCTCGATCCCCATCGCCTCCCACTCGGGCTGGTTGGCACGGACCCGGGCGACGGCGGCGGCGACGGCCTCCGGCGAATCGACAGGGATCGACTTGATCAGCTCGCCCGTTGCCGGGTTGTGGACCTCGATCGAGTCGGCCGCAGCGGCCGACGCTCCGTTGGTCCCGGTCTCTCTCGCCGCCGTTCCGCTCTCCACCACCGCTCCCTTCGCCCGTTTGGCTGGTCAGCCAACCTTAGCGGCGAATCAGAGCTTGGTGGCGATCAGGCCGAGCACGCCGAGTACCGCCGTCATGACACCACCGGTGATGCCGAACCCGATCTGCATCATGCGGATGACGTCGTCGAACCTCTTGTCGATCGCGTCGAATCTCGCGTCCATGTATTTCTGCTGAGCGTCGAACCTCGCGTCCATGTGCTCCTTGAAGTCGTCGAGGCGCTCGTCGGTCCAGCTTTCCCTTGGTGCCATGACGGCCATGAAATCAAGTGTAGACAAAAAGATGCGACGAGATGCGCGCGGAAAGTAAAATCTTCCGCGCGTCAGCGGGGGACGAGCCGGTAGACCGGCCCTTCCAGGGAGGCCACGTAGAGCCGGTGGCGCTGGTCTTCGCCAAAGGAGCTGGGGCTCGAAACGCGGAGGCCGAGCTTGCGGTCTCCGCTAGCCCGCTTCAGGTGGGGGACGAGCGAACGCAGCTGGCCCTCGCAGAGGTCGGCGTAGACGTAGCGGCCGCGCAGACCGGGCAGGCGCGGGTCGCGGACAACGTAGCCGCCGATGATCGAGCAGCTGCCGTCGCGGCTGTGGGGGTAGGCGAAGATCGGCTTGACGGTGCCGCCGGGGTCCGGCGTGCCGCTGTTTTCGTCGGTGTACTTGCTGAAGCCCTCGAAGGCGTCCCAACCGAAGTTGGCGGCGCCGGCCCGACCGACCGTCGTGTAGTCGAGCTCCTCGAACCGGTTTTGGCCGACATCGCCGATCGCGATCCGCGGCTTGCCGTGCGTGCGGTCGAAGGAGAAGCGGAAGGGGTTGCGCAGCCCGTAGCTGTAGATCTCGTCGCGGCCCGGCTTGCCGACGAAGGGATTGCTGGCCGGCACCGTGTAGGGCCTGCCGCCGGAGGCCCGCGGATCGATCCGCAGCAGCTTCCCCAGCAGGACATCCTTGTTCTGGGCGTTGTTGGGCGGGTCGCCGCCGGAGCCGCCGTCCCCGGTTCCGAAGTAGAGGAGGTTGCCGAGGAACTGCAGCTGGCCGCCGTTGTGGTTGGAGTTGAAGGGGTGGGGGATGCGGATCACCTCGCGGCGGGAGCCGGCGTCGGCCCGGATCGCCGTGCGGCGCCGGAACTCGTCGATCCGGATCGCCCCGGCGCTGTCCGTGTAATAGACGTAGAAGCGCTTGCTGGCGGCGTAGTCGGGTGGAAAGGCGACCGAGAGCAGGCCACGCTCGCCGCCGTAGTTGACGAGGCCTTCGATGTCGAGGAAGTCGCCGGCGCGGTGACCGTTCTCGAGGACGGCGATTCGGCCCGGTTGCTCGACGACGAAGAGGAGCCGCGGGAAGCCCGGGGCGCCGGTGACGTAGACGGGAGCCTCGAAGGAGCTGACCTTCTTCAGGGCTACGCCTCGCTTGGCGCTTCCCTGCGCCTGTACGGGGGCGGTCTGTCCCTGATTCTCGGCCGAGCCGCACGCCGGCAGCGCCAGCGCCAGCGCCGACAGCGCCAAGGCGAGCGCCGCGGCCCTACCTGCCCTTTTTGACTTCAACGATTTCGCCGCTGTCGGTGACTTCGGTTTCCGGGAGCCGGTCGGTGATCTCGGTTGCGAACGAGCCGCCGGGGGCAACGCCGCCTTCGGTCTTCGCCACCGCCGTGCCGCTGACCCCGGCATCGATCTTGTAGAGCAGGTGGTACTTGCCTGCCCGCACCGCGTTCAGCTTCCAGACCGCCCGCGTCGTTTGACCCGGCTTCAGCGGGCCGAAGGCGAAGGTCTTCGGGCTCGAGGTGGAGGCGCCGCCGGGGTCGGAGGAGCCGTGCAGGCGCGGGTAGGTCGCGGAGAGCACCCAGACCGGCCGGTCTGGCTGGGCCAGTTCTGGCTGCGGATCGCTGGCCCCGAACGGGAGCGAGGAGTCTTCCCCTTCCTTTCCCTTGATCGTGAAGCTGACGGTCAGGTTGGGGACGGTGCGCTTGCCGGTGTTGCGGATCCCCAGCTGCAGCAGGGTCGTCTGGCCGAGCTGTTGCGGCGTCGGGAAGCTCGCTTCGGTGACCTTGACGTGGAAGGTCCCGCTCGGTTCGTTGTCGGAGGAACCCCCCCCGCAGGCGCCGAGCAGCGCCGCCACCGCCAGCGCCGCGAACCCGGTCGCGGTGGCTCGGAGGCGGGTCCGCCGGGAATGTCTTCCGGTCCCCCGCAAAGCGGCCCGAACATAGCACGGGGTTTCCCGGGTTTCGCAGGCGTTTCCGCCGCTCGCCGGGGGTTAGCCGGATCTCAACACGCGGCTAACGGGGAGGGGGTCGGCATCCCCTAGACTCCCGCCCACCGAGCGGGGTGCCCGCGCGCGTGCGGTCGCGGCTCGGATGGAGGAGCTGAATGGTCGGATCCGCGGTCAACAGGGCGTTCCTGCCCGCCAAGTCCCTGTTCGAACAGGTGGGGGAGATGATGATCCTCACCGCGCGGACGATCGTCTCTGCGGTGAAACCGCCGTACCCCTATGGCGAGGAGTTCATCGGCCAGTTCCTCTTCGCCCTGCAGCTCTGCTGGTTCCCGCTGCTGGTCTCGACGGTCGCCTTCGGCTTCGGCGCTCCGGGCCTGCAGGCGGCGAACTTCCTCTCGCTCTTCGGCGCCCTCGACCGCCTCGGCGGCTTCTTCGTCCTCGCCTCGATCCGCGAGTTCGCCCCGTTCGTGACCGCCGTCGTCGTCGCCGGCGTCGCCGGCACCGCGATCACCGCCGACCTGGGAGCGCGGAAGATCCGCGAGGAGCTCGACGCCCTCCAAGTGCTCGGCGTCGATCCGATCAAGAACCTCGTCGTGCCGCGCTTCCTGGCGCTGATGCTGATCACCGGTCTGCTCGACATCTACGCGCTGGTCTTCGGGATCAGCGGCGGCATCCTCACCGAGATGCTCTACAACCAGCCGCTCGGCGGCTTCTTCGCGACGCTCTTCTCCAACGCCTCGATCACCGACCTCTGGGGCTCGGTCCTCAAGTGCACCCTCTTCGGCGCCCTGATCGCGGTCGTCTGCTCCTATAAAGGGATGACCGCCTCCGGCGGCGCCGCCGGCGTCGGCCGCGCCGTCAACGAGGCGGTCGTGATCTCCTTCATGGGGGTCTTCGCCTTCAACTACGTCTTCACCCAGACGCTGCTGGCGACCCACCCGGAGCTGCAGACGATCCGATGAACGCCTGGCTCGAAGTTCCGCGCAACTGGCTCGACTCGCTCGGCGAGATCGCCCGCTTCGGCGCCCGCGTCGCCGGGCTCGTCTACAGCGGCCGGGTACTGCGCTTCTTCGGCGAGAGCCTGCGCCAGGCCGGCATCCTCATCCTCGGCTCGGCCCTGATCATCTGGGGCCTCGTCTTCACCCTCGGCCTCCAGTGCGGGATCGAGGGCGCCTACCTGCTGCGCGCCCAGGGGGCGCCGGCCTACGCCGGCGTCTTCTCCGCCTGGTGCGACCTGCGCGAGATCATGCCCTACGCCTTCGGTTACATGCTCGCGGCCAAGGTCGGGACCGGGATCGTCGCCGAGCTCGGGGCGATGCGGATCTCCGACGAGATCGACGCGCTGGAGGTGATGGGGGTGCCGCCGGTCACCTTCCTCTGCGCCACCCGCCTGCTCGCCGCCTGGATCTCCTTCCCGTTCATGTACCTGGTCGGGATCGGGATCATGTACCTGGCCAGCTACCTCGCCGTCGTCCAGCAGATCGGCGACGTCTCCTCGGGCGGCTACTTCTTGATCTTCTGGATGTTCCAGAACCCTCCCGACCTGATCTTCAGCTTGATCAAGGGGATGGTGATGGCGACCGCGATCGTCATGGTCGGCTGCTACTACGGCTACACCGCCTCCGGCGGCCCGGTTGGGGTGGGGACCGCGACGGCGAAGTCGATGGTCCTCAACATCGTCTTGGTCCACATCATCGGGATGCTCGGAACCCTGGTCTTCTGGGGAGCCAACCCACGCGCGCCAATAGGAGGCTGACCTTGCCGGACAACGACGATATTCGCAGCGAAGAGCAGATCCTCCAGGACGACATCGGTAGAGAAGAACAGGCAACCACGGAAGGCCCCTACGTGAGCGAGGACGGGGCGGTGATGGGGCGCGACTTCGTCATCCCCGGGGTCAACCCGCGCGACCACGATCCCTACAAATTCCACACCGGGACCAAGCGCGACCACGGCGGCGAGGACGCGATCGAGATCATCGACCTGGTCAAGCAGTTCGGCCGCGCCCGCATCCTCAACGGCCTCAACCTCGGTCTGCCCGAGGACCAGGTCTCGATGGTGCTCGGCCCCTCGGGGACCGGCAAGAGCGTGCTGATCAAGCACATCGTCGGCCTCCTCTACCCGGACTCGGGCGACGTCCTCGTGCACGGCGAGTCGATCCCGAACATGACCGACGACGAACTCTTCGAGGTGCGGAAAAAGTTCGGCCTGCTGTTCCAGGACGGCGCGCTCTTCGGCTCGATGAACATCTACGACAACGTCGCCTTCCCGCTGCGGCAGCACACCGACAAAGGCGAGGAGGAGATCGGCGAGATCGTCAACCGCCGCCTTCGCGAGGTCGGCCTCAGCGAGGCGACCTACAAGATGCCGAACGAGCTCTCCGGAGGCATGCGCAAGCGCGCAGGCTTCGCCCGGGCGCTGGTCCTGGAACCGGCGATCGTGATGTTCGACGAGCCCGACTCCGGCCTCGATCCGGTGCGGACGGCGCTGCTCTGCGAGTTGATCCGCGAGGTTCACGCCGAGAACGGCGGCTGCTACCTGGTGATCAGCCACGACCTCGGCACCGCCCGCCGCATCGCCGACTTCATCGCCGTGCTCTGGAGCGGCAAGATCGTCGAGTCGGGTCCGAAAGAGGAGCTGTTCGACTCCAGCAACCCGTTCGTCAGCCAGTTCCTCAACGCTGACGTCAGCGGGCCGCTCTCGATGGACTAGATGCGCAGTCCCGCAACCTGGTTCGGGCGCGTCGCGGCGTGGGCGACCCGGCACGCCCGGCCGGTCCTCGCCGTCAGCGTCGTCCTCGCCGTGGCGGCGGCGCTGGGGGCGACCCAGCTGCCGACCGACGCCGGCGTCGACACGCTTGCCGACCCCGGCTCGGCCACCGCCCGGGCAACCCGGCAGGTCCACGAGGCCTTCGGCGAAGAACCGATTGTCGTCCTGGTCAAGGGAGAACTGCCGGAACTTCTGCTCGGCGAAGACCTCTTCCGGCTGCTGCGGCTCGAGGGCTGCCTCTCGGGCAAAGTGCCGAAGGGGAGCGAGCCGATCCCCGGCCCTTGCGCCGAACTGGCGCAGACGGGCGCGGTCGAATTCTTAACCGGGCCGGCGACCTTTCTCAACGAGTCGGTGGTCCAGATCGACAACCAGTTGCGGCGACTGGCCGAACACGTCCCCGCCGACCGTTTCCGCGAATACCTGCTGGCGGTGGCGACCAAATACGGGATCACCAGCGCCCCGAGCATCACCAACGAAGACTTCGTCGCCACCGTCGTCTTCGACCTCTCGCGACCGCGCGGGACGCCGAAGGCACGCCTCTCCTACCTCTTCCCCAACGCCCGTTCGGCGCAGATCGTGATCCGCCTCAAACCGGATCTGAGCGAAGCCGAACGGCGGCGGGCGATCGGGCTGATCGAAGCCGCGGTCGCGGACACGACGCCGCGCCAGGCCTGCGCCCAAAACAAGCAGCCGGCTCCCTGCTTCGAGCTGGAAAACGGCAGCTACGTCGTCTCCGGCGCCCCCGTCGTGATCGACGGCGTCTCCCAAGCGCTGAAGGACGCCCTGCTCGTGCTCTTCGCGCTCGCGGTGGCGGTGATGGCCTTTGTCCTCCTGCTCGCCTTCCGCTCCCGCTGGCCGCTGCTGCCACTGGCGATCGCCCTGATGGCGGCGGCGATCGCCTTCGGCTTGCTGGCGCTCGCTGGCGGCTCGCTGACGATGGCCTCGATCGCCTCCCTGCCGATCCTGGTGGGGCTGGCGGTCGACTACGCGATCCAGCTCCAGGCCCGGATCGACGAGACGAACTCGATCCAAGAAGGAGCAGCGAAGGGAGGCCCAACCATCGCGGCAGCCTGCGCGGCCACGATCGCCGGCTTCCTCGCCCTCCAGCTTTCCCCGATTCCGATGGTACGAGGCTTTGCCTGGTTCCTGATCGTTGGCGTTGCCGTTGCCTTTGTCCTGGCGTTGACGGTTGGGGTAGGGACGCTGGCGTTGCGGCGGGCGGGTCCTGTCACCGCAGGGGACCCCCCCTCTCTTCCGGTAGCTAAAGCTTCCTCAGAGAGGGGCACCCTACGGCGCCACCCGCCCGTGGAGCGTCTCTTGGCGTTGGCTCAGGCGTATCCGGTGGCGGTGCTGGCCGTGGGAGTTGGCTTGGCGGTGATGGGGTGGGCCGCTGGCACGCGGGTTGACACGGTTACGGACATTCGGGAGCTGGCGCCGCAGAACGTGAAGGCGGTGGAAGGTCTCAATGAGTTGCAGGACACGACCGGGGTGTCCGGGGAGTTGGACGTGGGCATCACCGCCCCTGATCTCACGGACCCGGAAACCGTGGAGTGGATGGCCGGGTTCAAGAAGCGGGTGCTGGAGGCAAATGGGTTCAGCGGCGAAAACCCGAGTTGCCTGAACGCGGATATCTGCCCGGGACCGGCGTTGTCGGACTTCTTGGTGCGCGGTGGCGAAACGCCGACCGCGAAACGGATCGACGCGACGCTGTCGGCGCTCTCGCCCTACGCGCTGCGGCAGGTGGCGCCGGTCAATCCGAAGACCGGGGAAGTGGGCCACCAAGCCCTGATCTCATTCGGGATCAGGGCGCAGTCGCTGGAGGACCAGGAGAAGCTGGTCGAACGGGTGCGCAACTCGATCGGGGATCCACCGCAGGGAGTTGACGTGCAGCTGGCGGGGCTCTCGGTCATAGCCGCCGAATCTGCCGCCGCTCTGTCCAGCAGCAGGTATTGGCTGACCCTTGCGGGGATCGCGCTGGTAGGGCTGGCGCTGCTGCTGATCTACCGCTCTTGGCGCCGCGCGCTGGTGCCGCTGGTGCCGACGGTGCTGGCCACCGGTTGGGCCTCGCTGCTGCTCTGGATCACCGGGATCCCCCTCAACCCGATGTCGGCCGCCCTTGGGGCGCTGACGATCGCGATCGCGACCGAGTTCGGCGTGCTGCTGAGCGGGCGCTTCCACGAGGAGCGGCGGGATGGGGTGGCGGCCGAGGAGGCGCTGTGGCGGGCCTACTCGCGAACCGGCGCCGCCGTGCTCGCCTCCGGCATCACCGCCGTCGCCGGCTTCGCCGTCCTCGTCGCCAGCGACGTGCAGATGCTGCGGGACTTCGGCCTGGTCACGGTCGTCGACCTCCTCGCCGCCCTGACCGGGGTGCTGCTGGTCCTGCCGGCGACGCTGCTGCTGCTGGAGCGGCGATGAGGGACCGTTACTCGATCCTCGTCGGCCTGATCTTCCTCGCGATCATCGTCGTCGCCACCGTCAACACGATCGAGGGAGGCGGCCCCGGCAGGACCCTTGGCCTCGACCAGCTGCCGCGGCGCTGGCCGCTGCCCGAGTTCGCCGTCCCCGCCGGCGGGGGCCAGCTCGAAGGCGACGCCAACGTCGCTCAGGACGACTGCGAAAGCTCGGCTATCCCCTGCCCGGAAGGCTCGCGGCGGACCCCGGCGTGCCGGATCGACACCCCCGAAGCGATCCGCGTTTGCGATCTCTTCGACCGGCCGCTGGTGATCTCGTTCTGGTTCAGCAAGGGAAATGGCTGCGTCGCCCAGCAGGACCTGGTCGAGCGGGTCTTCCGGCGCTACCGTGGGCGGGTGGGTTTCCTCTCGCTGGACATCCGCGACGATCGCGACACGCTGCGCGACCTGATCCGCCAGCGCGGCTGGACGATGCCGGTGGGATACGACCGCGACGGTGCCGTCGGCAGCCTCTACGGCATCGGCGGCTGCCCGACCTTCGCCTACGTCTATCCCGGCGGCACCCTGCAGGACGCCAGCATCGGCGAACTCAGCGTCGACCAGCTCGACCACCGGGTCGAGCGCCTGCTCGCCGCCACCACGGCCGCCGAAGGGAGCTGAGGTGAGCGCCGATCCCACCAGCCAGCGGTTGGGGTGGGTGCCGGCGCCGCAGCAGGGGTGGGTGGCGGCCCACATCGCCTCCGAGTTCCCCGGGCTCGGGATCGCCTGGGTCGAGGTCGACGCCAAGCCGGGCAAGAGCCCCGAGGCGGTGCGCCGGCGCCTGCGCGACCTCTCCGACCGCACCTACGGCTCGCAGGCGATTCGGCTGCGCGAACGACCGATCCCCTGGGCCTACCGAGTCTTCTTCCGCCAGATCGGTCTCGACCCCGACCGCACCCGCACCCCGGTCGAGCAGCTGACGCTCGATCGCCTTCACGACGGCGGCTTCCGCAGCCACGGGATGCCGAGGGACGCGCTCGACATCCCGATCGTCGAGACCGGGGTGGCGCTGCGCGCCTTCGACGCCGAGGGGATGAGCGGGCGGCTCTGCATCCGCGACACGGCCCCGGGCGAGTCGCTCGCCGGGGTGGCCGCCGAGCTGGAGAAGGGGACGCTGACGATTGCCGACGACTCGCGCCCCCTCGCGCTTCTCTTCGGCCCCTCGGCGGAGCAGGTGCGCATCGAGAAGGACACCCGCCGCATCGTCGTCGTCGCGACCCAGGTCAACGGCGTGCCGCAGATCGCCGTCGAGGAGGCGCTGTGGATGGCCGCGGCGACGCTGGAGGCGGCGTGACTACACTTTCTGCGATGCCCGCGCTGCTGAGACAGGAGAATTTCGAAGGTCTCGAAGTCGTCGTCGACGAGCGCCAGGCGCGGCTGCAGCTGCGGCGGCAGATCGGGCGCCTCGAGGCGGAGCTTGCCGGCCTCTTCGGCGAGGCCTTCGGCCATACCGATGTCCCGCACCGGGTCGGCGCCGCCGCGGCGGCGCCGCGGGTCCTCGACCTCGGCGAGCTGGAGGCGGTGCGCGACCGCCTGGCCGGCCGTGTCGCCGAGGCCCGCGAAGCGCTGGTCGAGCGGCGGCGGGTCGAGGACGGGAACCGGGAGCTGGTCGAGCGGATGCTGGCGGCCCCCGAGGACTACAAGTGGGTCCGGGTCTCCCGCCAGGACCTCGGCCTCCCCGGCTGTGGTCACTGGCACTCGCGCCCGCGGCTCGGCCCGATCGGGATGTTGATGGGCTGGTGGCGGGTCAAGGTCTCCTCCGGATGCCCGTTAGCCGGGCGGCTTGCGGCCGTTGACCGGTAAGACGAAGCCCCGACAGGGGAAGCGGGTCGAGGCGCCGGACGAGCGGCCGCCGGCGCCTTGGGGCTCGGCGCCGCTGGCCGAGCTGGTGATCCTCGCCGGCATCGTCTCCCTGGCGATCGGGGTGTTCGGCGGCCATCCGACGGCGATCGGCGTTGGCGTCGCCCTTGCCGCCCTCGGCGGCCTCGAGGTGTCGATCCGCGAGCACTTCGCCGGCTACCGCTCCCACACGACCCTGCTCGCCGGCGCCGCCTTCGTCCTCGTCACCGGCCTCGTCCTCTATGTCGGCGGGCAGATCCTCCTGGTGGCCCTGATCGCCGGTGCGGTGGCCTTTGCGGCCACTTTCTTCTTCGCCCGGCGCGCCTTCCAGCGGGCCTCCGGCGGCCTCAGCTACCGGATCGGCGGCCTGCGAGGAGGGTAGGGCCGCGGCCGCCGAGGCGACCGCGGCAAAGCCTCAGACGGCGACCGGCTCGCGGCCGTGGGAGCGGGTGGCAAGCTCGTTGGCGAGGATCCGACGCTGACGCGAGGTCAGCGTCCCCAGCTGCTTGTTCTCGTTGAGGGAGAGGGGCATGAGGAACTTCCGCGCCCGCGTCCGCCCCCAGCGGCGCTGGCTGGTCAAGAGCTCGGCGATGGTCATGCTCTCGGTCTCCCAGGGGCAGTCTCGAACCACCTCCGCGGCATCCATGTCTCCTCGCGCGATCGCGCGCTTCAGCTCGGCCCGCGCAAGCCGCACCATGTTGGCTCTCTCCAGGGCCCTCATGTGCTGCGGCGCCTCGGCTGGGGCTGCGATGGTCGATGGTGGTGCCGTTGAGGCAGCTTCCACTGGACTCCTCCCTTCAAGGAATCGGTTACTGGGGTATGTCGTGTCCGGCCGTGGCAATCCATGCCCTGCGAGGGGCATGGTCCTGCCGGACCGAGTCTCTCTCTTTTCCCGAACGCCCCGCCAGGGTCGTCTCGGCGAGGAGGCCAAGCTATGTCTTCGGGGCCGGGGGCGTCAACCCACCGTCACCAAAGTTCCGTCCGATCCATTCGCTAAGAGCAACAATTTCGACACATCCAGGACCTTGTTCAAATCTGGACAAGGAAGAAACTCACCCCCAGGGGGGATGTCAAATTTTCGTGACCAAAAAATTAAGTGCGCGGTAGGTCCGGGAAGTCCCGGACGACCCGGGCGAACGTCCCGAGAGCGCCGTCGAGGTGCTCGCGCTCGTGAGTCGCCATCAGGCTCGTCCGCAGCAGCGCGCCGCCGGGCGGAACCGCCGGGTGGATCGCGACGTTGGTGTAGACGCCGGCGTCGAAGAGGGCCTTCCAGAGCAGCACCGCCTGCCAGTCGTCGCCGACCATCACCGGCACCACGGGGGTCGTCGCCACGGTCCCGTCGGGCAGGGTGCCGGGCTCGACCACCTTCAATCCGAGGTGGCGCAGTCCCTCCCGCAGGTACTCGGCGTTGGCAAGCAGCCGCTGGAAGAGCTGCGGGCCGTCGGCCCGGATCACCCGCAGCGCCGCCAGCGCCGCGCCGACGGCGGCGGGAACGGCGGAGGCGCTGAAGACGAAGGAGCGGGAGGAGACGCGCAGGTACTCGATCACGTCGGCCGGGCCGGCGATGAAGCCGCCGCAGGAGGCGAGGCTCTTGGAGAAGGTCCCCATCCGCAGGTCGACCTCGTCCTCGAGCCCGAAGAGCTCGCAGGCGCCCGCGCCGCGGGCGCCGAGGACGCCCGCCCCGTGGGCCTCGTCGACCATCAGCCGGGCACCGTAGCCCTGGCAGAGCTCGACGATCCGCGGCAGATCGCAGACGTCGCCCTCCATCGAGAAGACCCCGTCGACGACGACGAGGACGCCGCCGCCGTCCTCGGCCGCGCGCTGCAGCATCTTCTCCAGCTTCTCCATGCGGTTGTGGCGGAAGGGGCGCAGCT
>Ga0070712_100001861_pt1 | contig 12858 bp, 11 predicted proteins | sample LARL81metaG_FD_71396 | JGI IMG/M metagenome (GOLD analysis project Ga0070712, IMG submission 71396) | Corn, switchgrass and miscanthus rhizosphere microbial communities from Kellogg Biological Station, Michigan, USA - LAR L8-1 metaG | ecosystem: Host-associated > Plants > Roots > Rhizosphere ...
AGGCGACAACCGCCCGCAAGCTGATGTCAGACCTCATCGCGGCGTATCCGGAGCTGCGCGGCGTGTTCGCCTCGAACCCGATGATGGCGCAAGGGGCGGCCGAAGCCGCGGCCGAGAGCAAGACGAACAAGACGGGGGACAAGATCAATCTCGTCGGGTTCGACTGGGACGATAAGGTCATCAAGTTCCTGCAGGACGGCACGATCGCGGGACTGATCGTGCAGGATCCGTTCCGAATGGGGTACGAGGGCGTCAGGGCCGCGCTCTCCGCCTCGAAAGGCGAGCAAGTACCGGCTCAGATCGATATTGCCGCCGGTCTCATCACCAAGGCCAACATGAATTCTGCGCGTTCACAGGAGCTGCTCAAGCCGCAGGTCAAGTGATAGAAGCTGCGAGGGCGATCAGCCGGTGCAGTCCGTCCCAGGGCCATTGCAATTGCGGCACCTTCGCTGAATGATCAGTCAGGCGCTGAATGATCAGTCAGGCCCGCGACGGCCTTGTCGCGGGCACAGGGAGGAAGCAATGGCCACGACCTTCATTGTAAACGGCAAGCCGGCGACGACGAGTGCACCGCCGGCAACTCCATTGTTGTGGGTGATCCGAGAGGATCTCAAGCTCACCGGCACTAAATTCGGTTGCGGCACTGGTCTGTGCGGCGCCTGCATGGTGCACATTGATGGTAAGCGCGCATTCTCCTGCCAGACTCAGGTGTCCGAGATCGTCGGCAAGTCGGTGACCACGATCGAAGGGCTGTCTCCGGATTCGAGCCACCCCGTGCAGAAAGCCTGGCTTGCCGAGCGCGTGCCGCAATGCGGCTACTGCCAATCCGGCCAGATCATGAGCGCGGCCGACCTGCTCAAGCAGAAGCCCAGGCCAACGCGGAATGAGATCGTCGAGCACATGAGCACCAACATCTGCCGCTGCGGCACGTACCAACGCATTGTGCGCGCAGTCGAGCGCGCCTCGCGGGAGGCGTGACATGAATAGCATCATCAGGAGATCCGAGCTTAGCCGCCGTCAGGTGATGATCGGCGCAGCCGGCCTTTCGGTTGCGTTCGCAATTCGTCCTGCAGATGCGGCCGTGCCTGCGACCGAACGTGCCGGTCAGGCCATGAGCCCGTGGATCAGCATCGGAGCCGACGGAAGCATCACGATAATGTCTGCCGCGACGGAGATGGGGCAAGGGTCGATGACCGCGTTGCCGCTGATCATCGCCGAAGAGCTCGACGCGGATTGGGCGAAGGTGCGGATCGTGCCGGCGCCCCCGCTTGACCACATCTACGGCAATCCAGGCTTTGCCGGAATGATGTACACCGCCGGCTCCAATGCGGTGACAAGCTACTACGTGCCGCTGCGAATCGTTGGCGCGCAAGCCCGCCGTGTGCTGCTCGACAATGCTGCGCACAAGTGGGGCGTTCCAGTTGAGGAGCTGACCACCGAGCCAAGCGTGGTGGTGCACGCGAAATCAGGCCGCAGGCTGACCTATGGCGACATAGCCGCTTTCGCGGAACTGCCCGCCAAGGCTCCTGACATCAAGCCCGATCAGCTCAAGAAGGCGGCCGATTTCCGACTCATCGGCAAGGATGTGCTGCGTGTCGAACTGCCTGCCAAAGTCAACGGCAGCGCTACATACGGCATCGACGTGCAGGTGCCGGGTATGCTGTACGGCACGGTGCTGCGGGCGCCGGTTGAAGGATCGGTCCCGGACAAGATGGCGGACGAAAAGGCCAAGGCGGTGCCCGGCGTCACAGCAGTCATCAGACTGCCGCACGGTGTTGGCGTAGTGGCGCAAACAGCGTGGGCAGCCTTCGCAGCGCGGCAAGCGCTGATCGGGTCGGTCACCTGGACCCGAACCGGCGTGGCCTGGGGGTTTGACAGCAACAAGGCTGTCGAAGCCTTCGCGGCCGATGCGAAGAACCTTTCGCGTGCGGCACGCGACTGGAGCGCACAAGGCAATGCCCGTGGCGCATTCGAGAACGCGGCCAATGTGGTCGAAGGCGACTATCGCTGCGACTATGCCTACCATGCGCAAATGGAGCCGCTGAACGCAGTCGCCTCCGTCGCACCTGCTGGTGATGCGGTCGAAATCTGGGCCGGCACGCAAAGCCAGACCACGGCGACGGAAGCGCCGGCAAAGCTGCTCGGCATTTCGCGCGAGAAGGTGAAGCTGCATGACCTTCTGATGGGCGGCGGTTTCGGCCGTCGCGGCAATCGCGACGTCGACTTCATTATCGACGCGGTGATGCTGTCCAAGGAGGTCAGCCGGCCCGTCAAGGTGATGTGGACGCGCGAGGACGACGTGCACAACGGGAGGTTCCGGCCGCTGTCGGGGCATTACCTGCGGGCCGCCTTTGATGCCTCCGGCAAGCTCACTGCATGGCATCATCGCGTCGCCGCGGATCGTATCACGCCATTCATGGATCCGGTGCGCTTCCAGGCCGGCGGCGGCCGGGACGGCATGGTGATGGCCGGCACCGACGTGCGCGGCTATGACGTGCCGCACCAGCTCGTCGAGCAGCTCTACCGCGACACCGGAGTACGCACCAACCCGCTTCGGGGCATCGGAGTGACCGCAAACAAGTTCGCGACCGAGGCGTTCATGGACGAGGTTGCGCGCAAGCGCGGCACCGATCCGCTCGCCTTCCGCCTCGAGCTACTCAAGGGTACACCCCGCGCCTACAAGGTCGTCGAACGTGTGGCGCAGATGGCGGAGTGGGGCCGAAAACGCGACGGCCGCGCTCTCGGGCTCGCCTATATCGACTATTCCGGCAGCCAGGTCGCGGGCATTGCCGAAGTATCGCTCGATCGGGCGAATGGACAGATTAAGATGCACAATTTCTGGTGCACCATTGACTGCGGCGTTGCCGTGCAACCCGATAACGTCGTCGCGCAGACCGAAAGCAGCATCGTGTACGGCATGGGCATGACGCTCAGCGAGCGCATCTCGATCAAGGACGGGGTAGTTGAGCAGTCGAACTTCTACGATTACCACCTGCCCCGGTTGAACGAGGTGCCGGAGATGCACATCGAGCTGATCCAGACCGACAACCATCCGACGGGCGCGGGACAGATGGCGACGCCGCTAATCGCACCGACGGTCTCGAATGCGATCATGGAACTGACCGGCGTGCGGCTGCGTCATTCGCCGTTCACGCCCGAGCGGGTAAAGAAGGCGCTCGCTTAACGTCGAAAGGGTTCAGGAGAGCCGCACCCCACGGGGTTGCGGCTTTCTTTGCGTCCCATGATCCATCAGGCTACACGGCCTCCCCCGCGTCCCGAATTTCTTTGGCAGTAGCCTTTCAGGGTCGGTGATCCAGAGTCGCATCGGGCCTCCCATGCGCGCGAGCGTTTTGCAAAATATCAGGTCCGGCAAGCTGCGCGCCTTGGCCGTAACTACCACGACACGATCGAAATGCGCTGGCCGAGGTTCCGGTTCTCGTCGAAACCTTGCCGGGTTTCGAGGCAAGCGCATGGTACGGCATTGGCGCCCCGAAAAACACTCCGGCTGAGATCATCGAAAGATTAAACAGGGAGGTCGGCGCCAGCATTGCAGATTCCAATTTCGCCGCGCGGCTCGCCAATTTGCGCGCCGCAGTGCTCGCAGGCTCGCCCGGCGATTTCGGAAAGCTCATCTCCGACGAGACCAGGAAGTGGGCAACGTCATTCTGGCGGCCAACATCAAGGCACCGTAAGGCACGCTATCCGATTGCGATCTCTTTGAACCGTCGCAAGGTCTCGATGTGATCGTCCACGCTGGTCATGCGGTACATGGGGTACAGCATCACCATGCCGGCGCCGAGCCGACACCAGCCGTCGGCCGCGGCCGCCCAGCCTTGCGGGTCCGCGCTGTGTATGCGCAGCCAGGCCTCGATGCCGAATTTGTCCGGGTCGCGGCCGAACGACTTGAGCTCATTCCGCAAGAGTCCAAGCTTCTGCTCGGCCTGCGTATCGGGGGCCAGGATGGGCATCCAGCCGTCGCCGAGCCGGGCGGCACGCCTGATCACGGCGTCCGATGAACCTCCAAACCAGATCGGGATCGGACGTTGCACCGGCGGCGGCACGATGCTGACGTCCTGAAGGTTGTGAAATCGCCCGGTGAAGCTCACGAGCTCCCCCGACCAGAGGCGACGGAGCACTTCCACCTGCTCGGCCTGGCGCGCTCCGCGCGTCTTCCAATCGGCACCGAGCGCCGCATATTCGACGTGGTTCCATCCCACGCCGATGCCAAGCCTCAGGCGGCCGCCGCTGAGGATATCCACCTCCGCCGCCTGCTTGGCGATGACGCCGGTCTGGCGTTGCGGCGCGATCAGAATGCCCGTCGAGAGCCCGATCGTTTTGGTGATCGCGGCCAAAAAGCCGAGCGTGGCGAACGTCTCGTGGAAGCTGGCCTTTTCATCGTAAAGCGGCACCCAGCCATCCCGCCCCTTTGCGCCGAAGACGTGATCGGGGACTTCGATATACGCGTATCCGAGATCTTCCGCTGCCTGTGCCCAATCGCGGATCTTCGCGGGGTCCGTCCCGATATCGAGCGAGGGGAAGAATGCATTGGGCCTCATGGCAGCATTTCAAACAGCCGGCCGTAGCCGGACACGTGATTGCGCACCCCGGCCAATCGCAACGCCTGCCACATCGTGGCCGAGGCAGCGGAGATCACCGGCTTGCCCAGCTCTCGCTCGAGGGTATCGAGGATGGAGATCGTCGGCATGCCGAGTCCGCTCAGAAAGACTGCGTGCGCGTCTCGTGTGTCGACGGCGCGGCCGAGCGCACGCGCCCGCTCCGGCGTCTCGTCATAGATATTCGTCACATTCTCGAGCCTGCCGTGGCTCACCACTTCCAGGCCATGCTCCTCCAACAGCGCCTTGCCCCTGAGCGTCGTCTTCTCGCTGTAGGGGGTGCCGAGCGCGACACGCGTCGCGCCGAGCGCCTCGAGGGCGGCAAGCACGCTGCCGAAAGCCGTGGCCACAGGTGTCCTGTATTGATCTCGCAGACGTTCTAACAGTTGCGCCTCGGCGTGGCGGCCCAGCGTATAGCTGGTCGCGGTGTGGGCGAGCATGATCACGTCAGGCTTGACCATGGCGAGCAACTCGGTGCTTTCGCCGATGTGCGCGATCTGCGTGCGATTGCGCTCGTCCTGGCCATCGAGCGTCCCGGTCGGTCCATGCGCGACCATGCGCGAGAAATGAACCGAAACGCCTTTCGGCGCCATCGCGATCATTTCCGGCTCAACCGTCGGATTTCCCGGCGGAATGAGGAAGCCGAGCCGCGCGCCCCTTGCCATGATGACCATTCGGCAGAGAAGGTCAGCTCTTCTTGGCAACCATCGGACAGCCACCTTCGGCCAGCGGCCGAAAGGCCTGCTCGCCCGGTACCGTATTGAGAAGCTTGTAGTAGTCGTAGGGATATTTCGACTCTTCCGGCGATTTGACCTGGAACAGATACATGCTGCGGATCACGCGGCCATCCTCGCGCACGCTGCCGCCTTTGGTGAAGAAGTCATTCACCGGTAGTTCCTTCATCTTGCGAACGACGGCCTGTGCTTCGTCCGTTCCCGCCTCCTTGATGGCCTTCAGGTAATGCAAGGTGGCGCCGTAGGCGCCGGCATTCGCCATCGTGGGGATCTTTTTGCTCCGCTCCATGAAACGTCTGGTCCAAGCCCGGGTTTCGTCTGTGAGGTCCCAGTAAAAGGCGGAAGCAAGGATAAGACCCTTGGCATACTGCAGGCCCATCCCGTGCACATCCGAAATGTAGGTCAGCAGGCCGATCATTTTCTGCCCGCCGCGAATAATGCCGAACTCGTTCGCCTGCTTGATCGAATTGATCGTGTCGCCGCCGGCGTTTGCGAGGCCGATCACCTTGGCTTTCGAAGTCTGTGCCTGGAAAAGGAACGAGGAAAGATCCGCCGTGTCCTGCGGATGTCGGACGGCGCCCACCACCGTGCCGCCGTTCGCTTTGACAATTGCCGCCGTGTCCCGCTCCAGGGCATGGCCGAACGCATAGTCAGCGGTGATGAAGAACCAGCTGTCGCCGCCCTGCTGGATCATCGCCTTGCCGGCCGTCTCGGCGAGAGCGTAGGTATCGTAGGTCCAGTGCACGCTGGTCGGAGAGCACGATTTCCCGGTCAAATCCGAAGATCCGGAGGACGAGATGAGAAGAACGCGATTTTTTTCCTTGGCAATCTGCTGAACTGCAAAGGCAATCGACGAGACGGGAACGTCGACGATGGCATCGACGCCTTGCTGATCGATCCATTCGCGAGCGATATTCGAGCCGATATCCGGCTTGTTCTGATGATCAGCCGAAACAACCTCGATCTTCTTGCCGAGCACGGTGCCGCCGAAGTCCTCCGCGGCCATCTGGGTCGCGACCACCGAGCCTATGCCGCTGAGATCCGAATACAGGCCTGACATGTCGGCGAGGACGCCGACTTTTACCGTGTCGCCGGAAATCTGCGCATGAGCGCAGGGCACGAGCAGCCAAAGCGCGGCGGCAGCCGAAGTAGCGAAGCCGAGGTTACGCAAGGTCATGCTGGTTCTCCTCCCATGATCGCCGATTTTTCGTTTCCTTATCGTGGGTATCCTGTTGGTTTATCGAGCGCCGAGCAAGGTCTCGGAAAGAGACGCAGAGTCATGCGAAGGCGCCGATCCGAGTCCCACCGCGCGACGGCGCTCATGCCGCATGGGCGGTCACGCCCGCGCGCAATCCGGCCTGCCGCATCAAGGGAAGAACGCGCTGACCGAAATATTCGAGATCGGGCAGAAAATCGTAGAAGTTCACCTGCACTCCGTCACAGCCCGCCTGCTTGAGCCGGATAAACCAATCGACTATCTGTTCCGGCGTTCCAACAAGATGCACGTTTCCCCCGATCACCCATTGCTCCCGGGTCGCCTGTTTCCACGAGGCCTGGTCGCCGCCGACGAAGGTCTTGTAGAAATTGTCGGCGGCTACCGGATCCTGGTTGTCGAGAATAGCCTTGTGCTGGGCCCATGCCTCTTTTTCCGTGTCACGACAGATGACGTGGGGATTGATGATCGTACGCACCGTTCGGCCAAACTGCCTGGCGCCGTCCTTGATCTTCGCGTTGTGCGGAGGCAGTGCCTCGCAAGCCCTTTGCGGATCGGCGCCTACGGGGCTGGTCACAAAGATCAGGTCGGAATGACGAACCGCATAGGCCAGCCCTGCACCAGACGAGGCCGCATTCACGAGAATACAGCGGCCGTTGATCGGTTTGGGGGAAACATAGGCGTTCTTCATCTTCCAGAAACGTCCGTCGAGACTGATCTCGTCGTCTTCCAGCCAAAGTCTCTCCAACACCGTCGTGAACTCGTCGGCCATCTCATAACGAAAGTCGTGCTCCATCGGCTCGAGACCAAACATCTCGAACTCGCTCCTCTTGTAGCCGGTGACGACATTGAGTCCCCAGCGTCCGCCGCTCATATTGTCAACAGTCGCTCCGAATTTCGCGAGATGCAGCGGATGCCAGCCATAGAGAACGTGCACGGTTGAAATCAGGATGATGCGCCTGGTGAGCGCGGCAAGACCGGCCGTCACCAGAAGCGGGTCGGTCGATTTGTCGCGAAATTGCATCTTGCCGCCGTAGCCGCCTTTGCCCAGCCACTGCGCCAGCCCGAAAACCAGATCGAATCCCAGCTGCTCCGCCCGCACCGCACAGCGCGCGTTGTAATCGAAAGTCCAGGAGGTGCCGCGCGGCGCCGTCGATGGACTCCAGGCACCGGATTGAATCGGCAGGAACAATCCCAGGATCAGCGAGTTCTGCGCCGCGTGCTCGAGAGGCGCAAGGTATACGTCCTTGGACATTGCGTTTCCCATGTTCTCCCCCTCAATTGCGCCTACACGGCAGAAGGATAAATCGTTGCGAGCCGGCTCTTTTCGGCAAGCTCGACGATCCGTCGTCGGTGAGGATAATTTTCCGCAGCAGGGGTTACAAGGAGCGAGAGTATCAACCGCCCTTGCCCCAGCGAATGTCATAAGGCCGATCGAAGGCGATGATCATCAAACACGTGGCCTTGCCTTGGCAGGAGAACTGATGCGGCATGTGGCTCGCCATCATGGCAAAGCCGCCCGGCCCGAGCCGCGTGGGTGGATGATCAATCATCTCAGCGAGGACGGCGCCGCTAATAACGATCAGCTGCTCTTCCGCAGTATGGGAATGCCATGGAACCACGCATCCGGAAGGCGCCTTCAAGATCCACGTCGAGTGACCGGCCGTCGGATCTCCGGCCTCGACTGCCGACGACAGGCATTTCACGTCGTTATCCGGCGAAAATTGAACGGACTGGAGGGGCTTTACGATTCCGGTTGCCGAGCGTTCGGCCAGCGTCGTCGCACTGGTGAAGACAGCGATGCATGCCATCAGTGTCCAAGCAATCTGCTGTTTCATACCGCACCTCTCGACTTCAGGCTTCCAAATCGAGAACCCGTTCTGTCGCCGCGGCGAGATTCCCTCGGCATACCTCTATCCTTCCGATGAGCCCTACGCCGGCTCATCGATCATGCTCACATGGGCAGCGACGATCTGCCAGCGCCCATCGAGACGGACCCAGGTCTGCATCTGGCGGCCGACCTTTCCCGGCGCGCTGGCGCGGTGAAACAGCGTGGAGGCAACCGCAAAATCCGATCCGAACGTCGTGATCACAGTGCGGCCAAGGCTCCGCTCCAGGCCGATCGGGGAGCGCGCGCTGCGAAAGGCCGCAATCGCATCATGGCCGTACAGGTTCTCGGCGCCGCCGTAGCGGATGGTCCGCACATCGGCGCGGAACATGGCATTGAGCGCGGCAACGTCGTTGGATCCCAGCGCATGCTCGTAGCGCGCGAACGTCGCCTTCACTTCAGCAACCACGTCGGGGCGATCGATCTGCATGATTTCTCCAGATTACGTTGAATCGGTGTTATGACCGCCATGCCCGGCCTTGGGCCGGGCATCCACGTCTTTTCTCGACAGACAAGGCGTGGATGGCCGGGACAAGCCCGGCCATGACGAGTTCTACCTGATCGGAAACTGCTCTAGTAGCTCCGGCCTGTTTGGCCCGGCTCAATCCTGTGCCTGGAGCGCCGGGCGCGGGGCGGCGGCAATTCCCATCTGCTCCAGGGTGCGCGCGACCCGCAGGGCGATGTCCTCGCGCCAGGGTGCGGCGATGATCTGCACCCCGATGGGCAAAGGCGTAAGCGGCACCGGGACGGCGACTACCGGCAGCCCGATGAATGAAATCGGCTGGGTATAGACGCCGATATTGGCACGCAACGGAATCTCGATGCCACCGAAGCGAAACGTCGTCTGCCCGATGCGAGGCGCGGTGCACGGCGTGACCGGCGCCAGCACCACATCGACGCGCGCGAAAAGCTCTAGCACGCGCGCGCGATACCAGCGGCGGAATTTCTGTGCCTTGGCCACGAGCGGAGCGGGGATCATGGCGCCAGCGATGAGGCGATCGCGCACGGCGGGATCGAAGTCGCGCGCCCGTGTGCGCAGGCGGTCGAGGTGGAGCGCAGCGCCCTCGCTCGCGGTGATGACGTAGGCCGCCGCGCGCGCCCGCTCCGGTTCGGGAAGCTCGATCTCGGCCTCGGCGCCAAGCGCCGCAGCGACGCGTGCGAGCGCGGTCTGCGCCTGCGGATACGCGCCGATGCGGAAATAGCCGCCGGCCACCGCAATCCCGAGTCCCGCGATGCCGCGATCAATCAGCGGCGTCACGGCTTCGATCGGACGGTCGGCGCAGACCGGATCATCGGGGTCGTGGCCCTGCATCGCGTCGTAGGCGAGCGCGAGATCGCGGGTCGAGCGCGCCATGGGTCCGACGTGATCGAGGCTCGCAACAAAAGGGAAGGAGCGAGCACGGGAGAGCCGGCCATAGGTCGGCTTGAGACCGAAGATGCCGCAGAATGAGGCGGGCACCCGGATCGAGCCGTTGGTGTCGGAGCCGAGCGCGAGCGGCACAAGCCCGCCAGCCACGGCGGCTCCCGAGCCGCTGGAGGATCCTCCGCTCATCCGGCTCACATCATGCGGGTTGCGGCAGGGCCCGTCGTGAACGTTCTCCCCGGTGAAGTCATAGGCGTATTCGCCCATGTTCAAGGCGCCGACCAGCACGGCGCCCGCCGTTTCCAGGCGCGAGACCACGGCGGCATCGCGCGTTGCCGGCGCGCGCTCGCGATTGATCTTGGAGCCGGCGCGCGTGGACATCCCGGCGATGTCGAACAAATTCTTGACCGCGAACGGGACGCCGGCGAGCGGCAAAGCCGCCCGTGCGTTCGCAGGTGCCTTGTCGATTGATGCGGCCTTGGCAACGGCGCGCTCGCCGAGCACCGCGGTGAATGCGTTCAGCGCCGGATTGCGTTGGCCAATCCTGGCCAAGGCCGCGGTGACGACATCGCTTGCGCTCGCGCGGCCTTCGCGGACGGCAGCCGCAATCTCGCTCGCTTGCGCCCACGCGGTTTCCATTTCTGCGGGCCTAGGCGGCGAAGACTGGTGCCGGCTCGGCCTCATCCGGCAGCGGGAAGTCCATGAAGGAAGCGGCAAGCCTCAGCGTGATGGCGAAGCTCGCCTCGATCGCCGGTTTCCAGGCCGGCTCAATCACGAGACCAAGCACATGCGCCGCCGCCGCGATGAAATCGCGCTCCTTTAGTTCGGGCGTCGCCGGATGCGGCCGCGCTTTGGGCGCTGCTTTTGCTGCGCTGCGCGCACGCACTGCGGAAGGCTTGCGCTTTCCAGCTTGGGTCTTGGTGCGACGCGTCTTCATGCGAGTGTGAACGTGTAGGGTGCGCAAAGGCGCGCGTCCAGTCACATGCTTTCGCGTGGGGCGAGCTTGGGCAATGGCGGAGTCATGACATGGGCGCGCCTTTGCGCACCCTACCGCGCTGCTCAAAGCTCGGGTTGGGAATGGCAGCGAGCAGATCGCGCGTATATTGCGCCTGCGGCGCGAAAAACACCTGATCGGTCGGACCCTGCTCCACGATGCGCCCAGCCTGCATGACGAAGACGCGGTCGCAGAGAAGGCGCACCACGTTGAGGTCATGGGACACGAACAGGTAGCTCATGCCGAGCGAGTCCTTGAGGTCCTGCAGCAAATTGAGGACGACCGCCTGCACCGACACATCGAGGGCGGCCGTGGGCTCGTCCAGAATGACGAGGTCGGGGTTGAGCGCGATCGCCCGCGCAATGCCGACGCGCGCCTTTTGCCCGCCCGAGAGCTGATGAGGGAAGCGGTCGAGCAGGTCGAGCGGCAGGCCGACCTGGCGGGCAAGCTGCTCGCAGCGCGCGCGCACGGCCCCGCGCCCCTTCACGTCGCCAAGGCGCAGGATGGGATCGGCAATCGCGCGCGCCGCGGTGAAGCGCGGATTGAGGCTGTCGGTCGGGTCCTGAAACACCATCTGGATGCGCTTGCGCAACGGCAGCCGGGCAAACTGTTTGGGCGGGATCTCGCCGATGTCTTCCCCGCCGAACATGATGACGCCGTCGGTCTTCTCGACAAGACGCATCACCATGGATGACGTGGTCGATTTCCCGCAGCCGGATTCGCCGACGAGCCCCACGCTCTCGCCCCGGTTCACGGCGAAGCTGATGCCGTCGACGGCGCGAAAGATGTCGGGCTCAGGCGCGGGTGTACGCGCGAGCACCTTTCTTAGACTGCGGGCCAAGCCCTTGCGTGGATACTCCTTGATGAGCTTCTCCACGACGAGGAGCGGCACGGCTTCTACCTCCCCCTGAAAGGGGGAGGTCGACAGCATTTGCTTCGGTTCGAAGCAAATGCTGACGGGTGGGGGTCCGCGCAGTGGCGCATGCTTCTGCTGATCGTCGCGGCTGCGACTTAACCCCCACCCGGCTCCCCCCGAGGTAGTCGGGGGGAGCCGACCTCCCCCTTTCAGGGGGAGGTATTGCGGAGCTTGCTGCACCGGCGGGTCATTCTCGGGCAGCAGATCGCGCAGGTTTATGCCGGGACGCGGGGTCGCGCGCATAAGCTTGCGGGTATAGGGATGCGCAGGCGAGGTGAAGATCGCCGCCGAGGCGGCGCTTTCCACCACGTTCCCCTGCTCCATGACGACGACGCGGTCGCAGTACATTGCGGCGAGCCCGAGATCGTGGGTGATGAGGATCGTCGACATGCCCTGCTGCCGCGTGAGCTCGACGATGAGATCCATCACCGTTTTCTGCGTCGTCACGTCGAGGCCGGTCGTCGGCTCGTCCGCGATGAGCAGCCGCGGGCGGCAGGCGAGCGCAAGCGCGATCACCACCCGCTGGCACATGCCGCCTGAGAGCTCGAAGGGATAAGCGTGGTAGCGCTCGCGCGGGCGCGCAATGCGCACCTGATCGAGCATCTCGACGGCCTTGTCGGCGAGCTCTGCGGAATTGACTTGCGAGTGCTGCCGAAGCACGTCCTCGATCTGATGACCAACCTTGCGGATCGGATTGAGCGCGGCCCGCGGATTCTGGAACACCATCGATATTTCGCGCCCGCGCAGCTCGCGCATCTGATCCTCGCTCGCCGCGATGAGATCAAGCCCGCTGAAATGCGCCGCGCCTTGCGCAATGCGGCCTGCGCGATCGAGGATGCGCATCACGGCAAATGACGTCACCGACTTGCCGGAGCCGGACTCCCCGACAATGCCCACGGTCTCGCCTTTGGCGATGCTGATATCGACGTGCTGAACCGCGCGCACGATCCCGCGTCGGGTCGAGAACTCGACGGTAAGATCCGAGATCTCGAGGATGGGGAGAGCGCCCGTCATCCTCGCGGCTCAGGTCCGCCGCCGCGGATCGACGATGTCACGCAAGCCGTCGCCCAGGAGATTGAAGCAGAATACCGCGATCATCAGCGCGGCGCCGGGAAAGAACGCGATCCACCATTCGCC
>Ga0070712_100001862_pt1 | contig 12858 bp, 8 predicted proteins | sample LARL81metaG_FD_71396 | JGI IMG/M metagenome (GOLD analysis project Ga0070712, IMG submission 71396) | Corn, switchgrass and miscanthus rhizosphere microbial communities from Kellogg Biological Station, Michigan, USA - LAR L8-1 metaG | ecosystem: Host-associated > Plants > Roots > Rhizosphere ...
TGCCCAGGTACATGCAATACATCTTATTGTCGGCGATGAACGATTGTATCCACTGAATGCCCGGCCCCAGTTGGCGCAGGACCGCATTCGACTTAGTTGCCGCCTGCCGCAATTCTTCCTGATTCAGGCTCCCCACATTCGGAATTTCCCGCTCGATCACATATCTCTTCATGACGCCCTCCTTGATTTTCCGCAACAGGGTGCGCGAATGAATTCAAATTAAATGCACGCGGGGCTTGTCACAAGATGGCAGATTTGCCATTATATATGGGTTATTACGCCATCTTTGGATTAGAGACGTCGAAAGGAGCTTGCTATGCTCGACGTGACCATCCTGCTCCTTGAAGACACCTTCGCCTCCACCGCGATCGGTCCCATGGAGGTCTTCCGTCACGCCGGTACACTGTGGAACTACCTCACTGGAACAGCGCCCCGGCCACGCTTCCGCGTAACCACCGCCTCACTCGACGGACGCCCCGTCACCTGCGATGGATCCATCTCGATCACTCCTCAGTCCTCAATCTCAGCCATCCGAAAGACTGACCTAATCTTCGTTCCAACCACCGGGTTGAATCTCGACAACGTCGGCGAATTGTATGGGCCAATTCTGCCGTGGCTGCGTCGCTGGCACGCTCGTGGAGCCGCCATTGCCGGCGTTTGCACAGGAGTGGGGCTGGTCGCGGCTACCGGACTGCTCGATGGCCGACGCGCCACCACACATTGGGCGCTCGCTGAGCGCTTCGGCGAGAAATATCCCAAGGTGCGGTGGATGTCTGAGTTAATGGTCACCGAAGACGACGGCGTCTATTGCGGCGGAGGCGTCCATGCCGCGCTCGATCTCAGCCTGTACCTGGTGGAAAAATTCTGCGGCCACGACGTTGCCATGCAAAGCGCCAAGGCCATGCTCATCGACACTCCGCGCGCTTGGCAGGCCGGGTTCGCGATTGTCCCCTTAAAGACCGATCACTCTGACGACGCCATTTCCAAAGCGCAGGAATGGCTGCATGAGAATTTTCACCGGACCTTCCCGCTCGATGCCCTGGCTCGCCGCTGTGGCATGAGCCTTCGGAACTTCGTCCGGCGCTTCAAGCAAGCCACCGGAGACAGCCCGCTCATCTACCTGCAGAAACTCCGTGTCGCCGCCGCCAAGCGTTTGCTAGAGAGCGACCATCGCACCATGCAGGAGATCAGCGACGCTGTCGGCTATCAGGACGTGGCATTCTTCCGGGAAATCTTCCAACGCCATACCGGAGACTCATTTCGAGCCTATCGCGAGCGATTTGGAGTCTAGCTCTACAAGTCAAAGAATAGAAGCCACTTAAAGGATATTTAAGCGCAAGCCGAATTCCCTTCTTTGCAGAATTGTGATTCCAATCACACCCCTCTGTGAACCTACGTCCCGACATCGACAGCCTCATTGCCTCATCCTTAAAACGTGGTTCCGGTCACGCCCGTGGCCGCTATCTTTACGATCGGATTGGGGGATGTCAATGAAGCGCAAATTCAAGACCATGGACGCCAACGAGGCCGTCGCCAATGTCGCTTACCGCGCCAGCGAAGTGATTGCCATCTACCCGATCACGCCTTCGTCGCCCATGGGCGAGTGGTCGGATCAGTGGGCGTCGGAAAACATTCCCAATGCCTGGGGCAGCGTGCCCCACGTCGTCGAAATGCAAAGCGAAGGCGGTGCCGCCGGAGCCGTCCACGGCGCCTTGCAGACCGGATCGCTCTCCACCACCTTCACCGCGTCCCAGGGATTGCTCCTGATGATCCCCAACATGAACAAGATTGCCGGAGAGTTAACGCCCTGCACTTTTCACGTGACGGCCCGTACCTTGGCCACGCATGCGCTTTCGATTTTTGGCGACCATTCCGATGTGATGTTCTGCCGCGCTACGGGATGGGCCATGCTCTGCTCGAACTCAGTACAAGAAGCCATGGACCTGGCGCTGATCGCCCACGCCGCGTCGCTTGAGACGCGCATTCCCTTCTTGCATTTTTTCGACGGCTTCCGTACTTCGCATGAAGTCAACAAGATTGAAATGCTGAACGAAGACGACATGCGCTCCATGCTGAACATGGATCGCATCATCGAGCATCGCCAGCGCGCGCTCTCCCCCGACCATCCGGTGCTGCGCGGCACGGCGCAGAATCCCGACGTCTTCTTCCAGATTCGCGAGTCTGCCAACGCTTATTACGACGCAGCGCCGACCAAGGTTCAGGCCACGATGAACAAGTTTGCCGAAATCGTCGGCCGCTCCTATCACCTATTCGATTACGTCGGCGCTCCCGATGCCGAACGCGTGATCGTCATGATGGGCTCGGGCGCGGAGGCCGCGCACGAGACGGTCGAATATCTGACCGCGCGCGGTGAGAAAGTCGGGCTGCTGAAAGTTCGCCTGTATCGCCCGTTCTGCGTGAAGTCGTTCATGGAGGCCCTCCCCGCCAGTGTTCGCCAGATTTCCGTTCTCGATCGCACCAAAGAGTCGGGCGCGATCGGCGAGCCTCTATACCTTGACGTCGTCAATGCCCTGCACGAAGGACTGAAACTTGGTTATGGCCGTGTGAAGACGGCTCCCGGCGTGGTCGGTGGACGCTACGGCTTGTCCTCCAAAGAATTCACTCCGGCAATGGTCAAGGCCGTCTTCGATAATTTGAAGCAGGACAATCTGAAGCAGAGCACGCCCAAGGATCACTTCACCATCGGCATTCAGGACGACGTCAACCACACCAGCCTCGACTACGATGCCGCATTCTCCACCGAACCCGACAGCGTAGTTCGCGCCTTATTCTACGGGCTGGGCGCCGATGGCACCGTGGGCGCCAACAAGAATTCCATCAAGATCATCGGCGAGAACACCGAGAACTACGGGCAAGGCTACTTTGTTTACGACTCGAAGAAGTCGGGCGCGATGACCGTTTCGCACTTGCGCTTCGGACCGCAGCCAATTCACTCCAGCTATCTGGTTTCCAAAGCGAACTTCATCGCCTGCCATCAATGGATCTTCCTCGAGCGCTACGACATGCTCAGTTCCTTGGTGGAGGGTGGCGTGTTCCTGGTCAACAGCCCGTTTAGCAAGGATGAAGTCTGGGATCACCTGCCGCGCGAAGTTCAATCTCAGCTGATGGCCAAGAAAGCGAAGCTGTACGCAATCGACGCTTATCAGGTCGCGCAGGACGCGGGCATGGGTTCGCGCACCAACACCATCATGCAGGTCTGCTTCTTCGCGATCTCGAAGGTTCTGCCGCGCGACGAAGCGATCGAAGCCATCCGCGAATCGATTCGCCACACCTACGGCCGCAAGGGCGAGGACGTCGTGCAGAAAAACATGCAGGCCGTCGATGCGACGCTGGCGCACCTGTTCGAAGTCAAGATTCCCGACGCGGTCACCAGCAAGACGGAAATACCAGCCGCCTTTCCGGGAGCTCCGAAGTTCGAGCACGACGTGCTGGGCACAATCTACGCCGGTCGCGGCGATGAACTTCCCGTCAGCGCCTTCTCCTGCGACGGAACCTTCCCTACTGGCACAGCGAAATGGGAGAAACGCAATCTGGCTCTGGAAATTCCTGCGTGGGATTCGAAGATCTGCATCCAGTGCGGCAAGTGCGCCATGGTTTGCCCGCACGCCGTCATCCGCATCAAGGTCTACGATAGTCAGGAACTAAAAAGCGCGCCCGCAACCTTCAAGTCCTGTGAGGCGCGCGACAAAGAGTGGGCTGGGATGAAGTACACGATCCAGGTCGCTCCCGAAGATTGCACCGGATGCGGCGTCTGCGTCGATGTCTGTCCCGTCAAGAACAAGAGCGAAGTCCGTCTGAAAGCCATCAACATGGTGCCGCAACCTCCGCTGCGCACTCCCGAGAGCGAGAACTGGGATTTCTTCCTGAAGCTTCCGGAACTCGATCGCCGAAAGATCAAGCCCGGAACAATCCGCCAGCAGCAGGTACAGGAGCCATTGTTCGAATTCTCTGGAGCCTGCTCAGGATGCGGCGAGACTCCTTATCTGAAGCTGGTCTCGCAGCTGTTTGGCGACCGCGCCATTGTCGCCAATGCGACCGGCTGCTCCTCGATCTACGGTGGCAATCTTCCGACCACGCCGTGGGCCAAGAACGCCGACGGCCGCGGTCCGGCCTGGTCCAACTCCCTGTTCGAAGACAATGCTGAATTCGGGCTCGGATTCCGCGTCTCCATCGACAAGCAGACGGAATTTGCCCACGAGTTGCTACGCCGGATAGCGGGAAGCGTGGGCGAAGAACTCGTCACCGCCATCCTAACCGCGAAGCAGAAAGACGAGTCTGACATCTACGAGCAGCGTCAGCGCGTTGACCTTCTGAAAGAAAAGCTGGCAACGCTGAATTCAGCCGAAGCCCGGCAACTGATCTCCGTGGTCGACATGCTGGTCAAAAAGAGTGTGTGGATCGTGGGCGGCGACGGCTGGGCTTATGACATCGGGTACGGCGGCCTTGACCACGTCCTGGCCAGCGGGCGCAACGTGAACGTTCTCGTCCTCGATACCGAGGTCTATTCGAATACCGGCGGACAGGCTTCGAAGTCCACGCCACGCGGAGCGGTTGCAAAGTTTGCCGCGGGTGGCAAGCCCGGTCCGAAGAAGGATCTCGGACTCATGGCCATGACCTACGGCAATGTCTATGTCGCCAGTGTCGCGATGGGCGCGAAAGATGAGCACACCCTCAAAGCCTTCCTGGAAGCGGAAGCCTACGAAGGGCCGAGCATCATCATTGCCTACTCGCATTGCATCGCTCACGGCATAGACATGACCACGGCCATGACCGATCAAAAAGTTGCAGTCGAATCGGGTCAGTGGCTGCTGTATCGCTACAGCCCCGAGCGTGGTGCAGCTGGCGAAAATCCTCTGGCGCTCGATTCGCGCGCTCCTACTCGCAAAGTGCAGGACTACTTGTTGCAACAAACGCGCTTCAAGATGCTCACCAAGAGCAAGCCCGAAGATGCCAAGCGGTTGTGGGCAATGGCGCAACACGACGTGGAAACTCGTTATCGCATGTACGAGTACATGGCCAGCCGCAAGACCGAAGCTCCGGCCCCGGCTGCCAAGGATGCCCCCGAAACACCAGCGACGGCTGCAGACAAACCGGTCCCGACAGGAGCGACGCGCTAGGCGCGAGGAGGAAGTCATGGTTGATCTGAAAACGAATTATCTGGGCCTGAAGCTGCACTCGCCGCTCGTGGTCTCTGCCTCGCCGCTCTCGCGCGATATCGACGGCATCTGCCGCCTCGAAGACGCTGGCGCTTCCGCCGTGGTCCTTTACTCTTTATTTGAAGAGCAGTTGCGCCAGGAAGAAGCAGACCTGAACTATCACCTTGCCGCAGGCACCGAAAGCTTTGCCGAGTCGCTTACCTACTTCCCCCAGGCCAGCGAGTTCCATACCGGCCCTGAGGGATACCTTGATCACATTCGCAAGGCTAAGGCCTCGGTGAAGATCCCCATCATCGCTAGCCTCAATAGCTCGACTCTGGGTGGATGGACCAAGTTTGCCGGCCAGATTGAACGCGCCGGCGCTGACGCCATCGAGTGCAACGTTTATTACATTCCCACTGATCCGAAGCTGAGCGCCGCAGACATTGAAAAGACCTATTTCGATATTCTGAGCGCGGTGAAGTCCACGGTCACGATTCCAGTCGCGATCAAGCTGAGTCCGTTCTTCAGCAACCTCTCGAATATGGCCCATCGCCTGGACGAGGCGGGAGCAGACGCGCTGGTTCTCTTCAACCGCTTCTATCAGCCGGATATCGACTTGGAAGAATTGGTAATCCGTCCCAATGTTTTGCTAAGCACGCCGCAAGCGCTTCGCCTGCCGCTGACCTGGATCGGTATTCTTTTCGGCCGAGTGAAAGCCGGATTGGCCGCCACTGGCGGCGTCCACAATGCGGAAGACGTCGTGAAACTGCTCATGGTCGGTGCCAATGTCACTATGATGTGCTCGTCTTTAATGCGACACGGCGTCAATCACCTGCGTCACGTCGAGCGCGAACTGCGCGAGTGGATGGAAGAGCACGAATACGAATCCGTGGCTCAAATGCAAGGCAGCATGAGCCAGATCCGTTGCCCCGATCCCGGAGCCTTCGAGCGCGCCCAATACATGCGGGCCGTAAAAGGCATGCAACATATCCACATGGCCGGCTGGCGTTAAGGAAACGCGGTTTAGGAAAAGAGAAGTCTTACTGAAAGGTTTTTGGGAGTCGTTTCGGGAAGGGCACGGCTTCAGCCGTGCCGCTGAAAGTCAGATCGAAAAGCGGGCTTTAGCCCCTGAGGTACAGTCACTTGCTCCACACCAGCACTCTTGATATCGGCTTAAATGAATCCAAAGAACACACTGTCACTTCGCGCCAAGAACTCGCCACCGCGAAATCCCGCCGCGAACGTCGCCACGCCCTGATCCTGCCGCGTGAACACGGCGCATGGGGACTGCTCCTCGTCCCCTTGGTCACCGGCGCAGGCGTCGCCTTTCGTGAGAGCAGTCACGTCCTCCCCCTTATTCTCGTGCTCGCGGCCACGCTCGCCCTGTTCTGGCTGAGAACTCCCGTCGAAAGCCTCCTGGGCACCGCGATGCGCGCCCAGACCAAAGACGAACGCCGCACCGTTGCCATGGCCATCGCAGGCCTCGTCACTATCGCTGCACTGGCTCTCGGCACGCTGCTGTGGGCGGGGCGCAATCCTTATTTGTGGTTCCTCGGCGCCGCTGCAGGTGCTGCCTTCGTCGCACAGGCCCTGCTCAAGAGACTCGGACAACGCACCCGCATGCTCTCCGAGATTGTTGGCACCATCGGACTGACCGCATCAGGCCCGGCCGCCTACTACGTAATCACAGGAAAGTTCGGTGCCACAGCGTTGATTATCTGGATGGCGAATCTAATCTTTGCCGGCGACCAGATTCACTACGTTCAACTCAGAATTCATTCCGCCCGGATCGAAGGCTTTGGTCAGAAGCTCAGGCGCGGCTGGGCCTTCGCCGCCGGACAGCTGGCCATGACAGTGCTGCTTACGCTTGCTTGCCTGACTGGCATCATCCCTGCCATTGCCTCCATCGCTTTCTCTCCGCTCTTGTTCCGCGGATGGTATTACTTCATCCAGGGCCCGACTCCGCTTGTCGTTCGCAAGCTTGGCTGGAATGAGCTAACCCATGCGATAGCGTTCTGCGTCCTCTTCATCACCGCATTCGCCTTGGCAAGGTAACGCCCAAAAAAAAGTAGCGCCGGCGTCCCGCCCGAAGTTGTGGATAGCTTCCGGTTCTCCGAGAAACCATCCGGAACGCCCCATGCCCTACTTTGGCTTAAGGAGCGCGTTTGCCCTGATATTGCCAACCAAGAATGGAAAGCTAGTCTCCGAAGGCCGACGACACGGCAAACTCATTTACGATCTCTGAACAGCCTTTGCCATCCGCATATATTCCAGGACCAAACCGGAGACATGGATACGCGCGGGACTGATTTCAATGGTGTGTGGATCCGAAGGCTCCGGACAGCCAATACCTGCAGGAACTCCCTCGAGGGGTTATTGCGCATGAACTCCACTTGACAAGCAAGTGAAAGATAGTAGTCTCTCTTTAGCGAGACCACTTGGATGTCTAATAAAGAAAAAGAATCAATCCAGCTGCTGCAGGGGACACTTGATCTCATCGTTTTGCGCACACTCGCAACGATGGGCCCACAACACGCTTATCAAATTGCCACGCGTCTCCAGCAGATCTCCAATCGGCTGCTCAACCTCAACCAGGGCACTCTCTATCCAGCATTAATGCGGCTGGAGCAGTACGGGTGGATTAGGGGAAGCTGGCGAAGGACCGAGACCAACCGGGAAGCCAAATACTACGAAATCACCAAGGCGGGAGAGAAAGCCTTAGGGGAGGAGACGCAGTCATGGAGAAGAATGTCGGCTCTGGTGGAACGGCTCTTGCTTGAGGAGTCTTAGCGATGAAGCACCTGAGACGCATCTTTCTTAAGTTTTATCTGCTATTTACCAACTCCAAAGTGGAAGCGGAACTGGCACGAGAAATTAACGCGCATCTAGCGTTCCTGGAAGATGAATATCTGCGCCAGGGCATGACCCCTGAAGATGCACGACGAGCGGCCAGACTCGCCTACGGTGGTGTGGAGCAGGCGAAGCAACTGCATCGCGACGAGCGAGCATTCCAAGGGCTGGACCAGATTCTGCAAGATACTCGATATACCTTCCGCCAACTGCGCAGGTCTCCCGGATTTACAGTGACCGCCATCCTGATGCTGGCGCTGGGCATCGGGGCGACAACGGCGATTTTTTCCATCGTCGAGGGAGTACTGCTGCGTCCGCTGCCGTTCCCCGACCCGGATCGTCTAGTCATCCTGGGAGATGAGCTTGAAGGCTCGCACTGCGCATCTTGCGCGCCCTCTAGCGTAACCGCTCCCGATATCCGCAATTACATGCGCGACACGCAGAGCTTTAGCCACCTGGGTGCCTATCGGGGAAGATTGTTTGAACTATCCGGCACGGGCGAGCCGGCGGCGGTGAATGCGACGCGGATGAGCGGCGAGGTCTTCGCCGCGTTGGGAGTGCCGCCGCTGCTGGGGCGCACGTTCACGCAACACGAAGATGAAGAACAGCAGCAAGTGGCGGTCCTCAGCTATCGCATGTGGTGGAGCCGCTTTCACGGCGACGCGAACGTACTGGGGAGCAAGATCCTTCTCTACCGCAAGCCTTATACGGTGATCGGCGTGATGCCACGCGATTTCGAGTTTCCACTCAATCCTGGGCATGTCAACCAGAGTGAGCTTTGGCTTCCGCTCAGCCTGCAGCCAGAGGAATTTACCGCGGGCAGCGCGGCGTCGTGGAACTCTCGCATGGTGGGGCGTTTAAAGTCAGGCATCACTGTCGAGCAGGCGCAGAGCGATGCGGAGCGAGTGGCCCGGGACACCATGCGCGATTATCCGGCCTACATGCGCAGTCTTCGTATTCACGCGGCGGTGACGCCGCTGCAGGAAGATACAGTGGCGCAGGCGCGGCCCCTGGTGCGCACCCTGTTCTTCGCAGTGATCGTTGTTCTACTCATCGCCTGCGCAAACCTGGCGGGGCTTCTGCTGGTGCGTGCTATACGGAGACGAAGAGAGATCGCGGTGCGGCTCGCCCTGGGTGCTCGCGCGGCCACCTTGCTCCGACAGGCCATCGTGGAAAGCATGGTCTTGAGTATCGCCGGTGGCGCGATAGGGCTGGCACTGGCGGCTGTCGCACTACGGGTCGGCGTGAGCCTGCTACCGCAGACGCTACCTCGCATCCATGAGATCGGCTTGGACTGGCCGGTCATGCTGTTCGCGCTGGGACTGGCGCTGCTAACCGGCTTCCTCTGTGGATTGGCTCCAGCATTTGCCGCAATGAGGACGAGCGTAAATGAGGCGCTCAAGGAAGGCGGACGCGCCGGTACCTCGGGCGGCGGCCATGCCAGGCTACGCTCGGCCCTGGTGGTGGCGGAGATTGCCGTCGCGCTGACCCTGCTTGCCGCCTCCGGCCTATTGCTGCGCAGCTTCGAAAAAATGCGCAACGTGGAATTGGGCTTCCGCCCCGATAATACGCTGGCGGCGACGTACGTTCTTCCCCACCAGCGGTATCGAACGCAATCCGCGATCGACGACTTCACAAAAACTCTGCGGAACGATCTAGGGGAATTGCCTGGTGTGGACGCTGTTGGCATCACTTCGTTCTTGCCTGCGGCCGGCGATGCCTGGGGCATCGCTTTCACAATCGACGGCTATGTTCCTACCAAGGGCGTCGGGCTGAATATGGCCGCGATATCGCTGGTCGAGGGCGATCCGTTCGGAGCGCTCGGCATTCGTGTGCTTCGTGGCCGCGTCTTTAGCGAGTCCGATAACGCTGGCTCACAGTTAGTGGCGATCGTGAATCGCAAGATGGCCGAGCGATACTGGCCAGGCCAAGACCCGATCGGCAAACAGCTGCGCCGGGGATTGCCGGAGACCTCCACGCCGTGGATGACGGTGGTGGGCGAGGTCGATGACGTCAAGCTGGGGTCGCGCGATGCGGAGACAATGCCACAGGTCTACCAGCCGGTAGCACAGACGGTCGCGAGCGAAGGCGTCTTGGCCGCTGTGGGAGAATTGAGCGCCGCCGACGGCTGGATTGTTCTGCGCAGCCGCATGGCTCCTGAGCAGATGGAAGGTACGCTGCGCGCAACGGTGCGGAAGATTGACCCGCAGCTGCCGCTCTACCAGCTGCAGACGATGGAGCACGCCATCTCGAAGAGCGAGGCGCCTCGGCGCTTCAATACCGTGCTGATTTCCTCGTTTGCCATCGCTGCAGTGCTGCTCAGTGTTCTCGGAATCTATGGCGTGATTGCCTTCTCGGTGGCATTGCGCCAACAGGAAATGGCGGTGCGGATGGCGCTGGGCTGCCAACGCTCCGGAGTCGTCTTGGTCATCCTGCGTTCCGGCGCTAGGCTTGCTGCAATTGGCTGTGGATTGGGCTCGCTTGGTGCCGTGGCCGCATCCCGCTTGCTGCGTTCCTTTCTGTTTGAAGTAAGCCCGTTCGATCCGGCTGTGCTTGCACTGTCTGCCATCGCAATGCTTCTTCTGGCGCTGGCAGCTTCTGCGCTACCGGCCCGACGCGCATCGAGTACGGATCCCATGCTGGCTTTGCGAGGCGAATAGAGGCGCCCTCGCGTGCTGACATTGGAGATCTGCCACAATCGCTACCTTTAAATCTAAGCCGGCGTAACTTATTGCTAGTACACCACTTCATATATTTATGTACGTACACATTTGTCATCAAAGTGTTCCTATAGGAACACTTTGGCACTCCAATATCACCCTTGAGCCATAGTGCCTCACGCCCAAATTCGACCTTATGGAATGATCACGGCGGCTCCATCCACCGCATCGTTCTTAACCGCCATCAGCGCCTCGTTAGCCTGGTCCAACGGAAACACAGTCACTTTAGGCTTCATGCCGATTTGCGCGGCCAGCGCGAGGAAGTCGCGCGCGTCCGCACGAGTCATGTTCGCCACGCTGCGTAGCTGACGCTCGCCCCACAGCAGCGTGTCGTAATCAAACTGAGGAATTCTATCGAGGTGAATCGCGTTGATTGCCACCACGCCACCCTTGCGCAGGCTGCCCAACGCAGCGATCACTACGTCCCCACTGGGAGCGAACGTGATCGCGCGATCCAGTTCCACGGGCGGCTTCTCGGTTTCACTTCCCACCCAGGTCGCGCCCAGCGATGCTGCCAGTGCGCGGTGCGACTTTCCTCGCGTGGAAACGTAGACTTCACACTTCCACGCGCGCAACACATCGATCGCAAGGTGAGCGGACGCACCGAATCCAAACAATCCCACGCGCTCACCCGGTTCCACACCCGCCACACGCAGACTGCGAAAGCCAATGATGCCAGCGCATAGAAGTGGCGCCGCATGCAGGTCGTCGAGCGCAGCAGGCAAGGGAAAAACAAAATCAGTGCGCGCAAAGGCATATTGAGCGTATCCACCCGCGACCGTGTAGCCGGTGAAGGTTGGAGAGTCGCATAGGTTCTCCATGCCCTTTTTGCAGTAGGGGCAGGTGCCATCCGTACCGCCAAGCCATGAAACGCCAACTCGCGCGCCGACAGGAAGCTCTGCCGTCGCTCCATCTACGACCTCGCCCACGATCTGATGCCCCGGGATCATTCTCAACTGTTTTGGCGGCAACTCTCCTTCGACGATGTGAAGGTCGGTGCGGCATACACCGCATGCGCGAACGCGCAGCAGAACATGACCGGACCTGACTCGCGGATCGGCAACGTCAGTGATTTGCAGTGGGCGTTGTGAAACAGGTTGCGGCGAGACTAAGAGAGCAGCTTTCATACTGACCCACACTCATTCATCATTCGGACAGGTCGCCAGCTGACGCCCGGCGGACAACCGATAGCCTGGCCTCACTTGTCGAAGGGGCGCGACTGCCCCCACACAAACTTCCCTACTCAATCATTCTCTCTCACATGAGGCAGTCGTCGCACGCTGCTAGGGCAACGGCGTCAGTTCCAGTGTCAGCACTTGGAAGGGCTGCATATGAAACGTGTGTGCCTCTTGTGCGTGAATGGTAGCGACCGGCTTAGCACTGTCAGCTGTCCATGGCTCGCGGGCGGCATAGTTGCGCGCGGATCCGGCGGGCAGTTCCAGCAGAGTCGCTGGGGGCGCGGTGAAATCCTGTGGCTTGTCGCTGGGATTGCGCAGGGTTACGATCGCCTTCTCTTTCGACCATGACGCCCAGCCGTAGACCTCCATGCGCGCGGGATCGCCGCCAATCCAGTGGGAATCTTTGAGCGTCTCCGCGTTTTCACGCGACCACTTCGCGGTCTCCGCCAGCACGTTCCAGTCCTCACCGGAGAGCAACGTGGGCGTGATGTACATCTCCTGCAGCTGCGTTCCTGTGCCGAAGTACGAGTGCACCTCGTCAGCAAAATCATGATTGGGATCAGTCCCTAGGCGCTGGGCGTAACGCGCGTAGATCATCCCATGGAGCATGAGCGAGTTCATGGGGAACAGTGGGCCCTCTTCGACGACCCAACGATAGATCTGCGAGTCGCGATAGGTAATCCAGCGCTGGCGGTTCGATCCCACGCCCGCGAAACTGTGGTCTTCTCCGCCTCGCCAGATGGAATCCGCATAGAAGAGCCAGTAGGGTGACGGATACGTGCCCGTGGTCAGGTTGACGTAGAGGTCTGGTTTCCTGGCACGCAGCTCGCCGATCAAGTGGATAGCAGCGTCAAAGTCACTGTCGAACTCGCTGCCCTTGATGACCTGATTCGCATTGCCGGTGCCATCGAACTTGAATTGGTTCACGCCATATTTTGCGATCAGGTCGAG
>Ga0070712_100001863_pt1 | contig 12858 bp, 4 predicted proteins | sample LARL81metaG_FD_71396 | JGI IMG/M metagenome (GOLD analysis project Ga0070712, IMG submission 71396) | Corn, switchgrass and miscanthus rhizosphere microbial communities from Kellogg Biological Station, Michigan, USA - LAR L8-1 metaG | ecosystem: Host-associated > Plants > Roots > Rhizosphere ...
GGCGGCAGGTGTTGTATGAGTGGAACGAGACAGGAGTGGAGTATGAGAAAGAGGAGTGCATCCACAGATTATTCGAGACCCAGGCGAGGCTAACGCCAGAGGCGATTGCGGTGAGCTGTGAAGGACAAACGCTGACGTATGGAGAATTGAACCGGCAAGCCAACCGGCTGGCGCATTACCTGAGAGGCCTTGGCGTGAGGCCGGACGAGCGGGTGGCGTTGTGCGCGGAGCGCAGCCTGGAGATGGTGGTGGGGATCCTGGGAATTCTTAAAGCCGGTGGTGGATACGTGCCCCTGGATCCGGCGTATCCGGCGGAGCGGCTGGAATACATGCTGCACGACAGCGGGCCGGTGGTTTTGCTGGTGCATCTTTCGGAGGAGAAGCGGGGTGATCTGAACGCGCTTCTGACGCGCGGGCCGATTCCGGTGGTGGATCTGGAAAAAGAAGCGGGTATCTGGGGAGCGGGAGGGGATAGCGACCTGAACCCGGCAGATCCAGGAGTGAAGCCGCATCATCTGGCCTACGTGATTTACACCTCCGGTTCCACGGGCAAGCCCAAAGGGGTCATGGTGGAGCATAGCAACGTGGTGCGGCTGTTCTCCGCCACCCAGGAGTGGTTTCATTTTGACAGGAATGACGTTTGGACGCTGTTCCATTCGTATGCGTTTGACTTTTCGGTATGGGAGATATGGGGATCGCTGGCGTATGGAGGAAAGCTGGTGGTGGTGCCGCAGCTAACGACGCGGTCCCCGCAAGAGTTTTACCGTCTGCTGTGCGAGGAAAAGGTGACGGTGCTCAATCAAACGCCCAGCGCGTTTCGGCAGTTGATTGCGGCCCAGGGAGACGACGGTGCAAGCCATCGTCTGCGCTATGTGATTTTCGGGGGAGAGGCGCTGGAAGTTTCCAGTTTGCGGCCCTGGTATGAGCGGGAGGTGAATCGAGAGACACGATTGATCAACATGTACGGGATCACGGAGACGACGGTGCATGTGACGTATCGTTTGCTGGAACCGGCGGACACCAAGGCGTTGGGCGCGAGTCCGATTGGGCGGAGGATTCCGGACCTGACGATCTACATTCTGGACTCGCACCAGCAACCGGTACCGATCGGAGTGGTGGGAGAGATGTACGTGGGAGGGGCGGGAGTAGCGCGGGGGTATCTGAATCGCGCCGAACTGACGGCGGAACGCTTTGTACGAGACCCCTTTGCCGCGGCGGAGCGAGCGCGGATGTACCGCACGGGAGACCTGGGAAGATGGCTGGGGGACGGAAGCATCGAGTATCTGGGGCGCAACGATCATCAGGTAAAGATTCGCGGGTTCCGTATTGAGTTGGGCGAGATCGAGGCACGGCTGGCCGAACATCCGAGCGTAGGCGAAGCGGCGGTTTTGGCCCGCGAGGACCAGACGGGCGACAAGCGGTTGGTGGCCTACTACACCACAGCGGAGGATTTCGCGGAAGAAGCGGGAGCGGACGTGCTGCGCGGCTATCTGGGGGGAAAGCTGCCGGAATACATGGTGCCGGCAGCGTATGTAAGGCTGGAGAAATTCCCTCTGACGGCCAATGGGAAGCTGGACCGGAAGGCCTTGCCGTCGCCGGAGAGAGAAGCCTATGTGGGAGAGGCTTATGAAGAACCGGTGGGAGAGGTAGAGACGAAACTGGCCGAGATCTGGGGAGAGGTGCTCAAGGCGGAACGGGTGGGACGGCACGATAACTTTTTTGCTTTGGGCGGAGATTCCATTCGCGTCATCCGAGTGATCGCACGCGTGCGGGAGCAAGGCTGGGCCAGCACCCTTCAGGAAATCTTCCAACATCAGACCATCGCCGGTTTGGCCCGCGTCATTACTCCGCTTTCCGACGGTGAACCCACGGAGAGTCAGGAGCTGCCGGGTTCTCTGATTTCCGACGCCGACCGTTCCTTGCTGGCGGCGGACATAGAAGATGCCTATAGCCTGTCGTTGTTGCAAATGGGCATGATCTTCCATAACCAGCTCACACCGGGGAAGGGGACCTATCACGACGTCTTCAGCCATCACTTGAAAATCCAGGATTGGGACCTGGAGACGTTCCAGGTTGTATTGGACGCCCTGGCGCAAAAACATCCTATTTTGCGCACTTCGATTGCTCTGGAGGGATTTAGTGAACCCTTACAGCTGGTCCACCGGCGGGCCACGGTTCCGGTGACAGTGTTCGATATTCGCGGTCTCGATAGCGCAACGCAGGACAAGACCATTGCGGAGTGGTTGGAGCAGGAAAAGGAAACTACTTTTGATCTGAAGAGAGCTCCGCTGGGACGCATCTTTATTCACCTGCGGGGCGGCGATCACCTGCAGCAGACTTTAAGTTTCCATCATGCCATTTTGGATGGCTGGAGTGTGGCGTCATTTCAGACCGAGCTGTTTACAGAATACGCGAAGCTTCGCGCCACGCAGGAGAAGACGCTTTTCTTAAAGCCCCTGGCCACGGCTTTCAAGACCATGGTGGCTCGGGAAAAACAAGCCCTTGGCTCGGAGGAGATGCGATCTTTCTGGAAGGATTATCTTGCCGGCCATGCCGGTTCTTCGCTGTCCCTGCCGCAGCCAGAGGGCCCGATTGAGCCGGGCTCCACGTGCGAAGTGGCGATTCCAACCGCCTTGAAAGAAGAGTTGACTGAGCTTGCTTTCCGGCTGCGGGTGCCGCTCCGCACCGTTTTGCTGACGGCCCATGTGCGCGTGATGAGTATGTTGGTGGGCAATACCGATGTTGTCACGGGGGTGATTTCACATGTCCGGCCCCAGGAACGGGACGGAGAACGGATCCTGGGGCTGTTTCTCAACACCCTGCCATTTCGCGTAAATCTGGGTCCCGGAAGCTGGGAAGACCTGGTTCTGAAGGTGTTCCAGACGGAGATGCGGGTCAGTCCTTTTCAGAGCTATCCCTACTTCCAGTTATTCCTGGAGAACGACCGCATTCCTTTGGTGGAAGCCATTTTCAACTACATCAACTTTCATGTGCTTGACGGGCTTCGCGACCTGAGTGCTGTGGAGACGCTGGAGGTTAGGACCCTCGAAGCGACGAATTTCCCCCTCATGATCAACGTGATCCATCAGGACGGGAAGCTGTGGCTGGGACTGCGCTTCGATTCAGAAAGACTATCCCGGAACCAGGTGGAACGTATAGGGACCAACTATCTACTGGTCTTGCAAGCCTTGGCCAGGGAACCCAAAGCCGATCACCAGTTGTGTGACTGCCTCTCAACAGAGGAGAGGCGGCAGGTGTTGTATGAGTGGAATGCGACGCGCACGGATTATCCACAAGACAAGTGCATTCATGAGCTGTTTGAAGAGCAGGTGAGGCAGACGCCGCAAGCGACGGCGGCGGTATCCGAGGGCGAGGAGGTGAGTTATGACGACTTGAACCAGCGAGCCAATCGGCTCGCACATTATCTGAGAAGCCTTGGCGTTGGGCCGGACGAGCGGGTAGGTATCTGCCTGGAGCGCGGAATCGAGATGATTGTGGCTCTGCTGGCGGTGCTCAAAGCAGGGGGAGCCTACGTACCGCTCGATCCGGACTATCCGGAAGAGCGATTGCAGTTCATGGTGAAGGACAGTAGCCCGGCGGCAGTGCTCACGCACAGGAGCACGCAAGAGCTGGCAAGAAAACTAGGGAACGGAGTCAGGGTGGTCGAATTAGATGGTGATGCCAGGAGATGGGAAACGCAGCCCGGGACGAATCCAGAACGCACCAGCGTGGGGCTCACACCTGCACATCTGGCCTACGTGATTTACACCTCCGGTTCCACGGGCAAGCCCAAAGGAGTGATGCTGGAACATCGCAATACTGTCAACCTGATCTGCTGGGCGCACCGGGCTTTTAGCGCCGATGTTCTGGCGCGCACACTGTTTTCCACTTCACTCAACTTTGATCTGGCAGTTTATGAGTGCTTTGTCCCATTGACCAAGGGTGCGAGCGTGCGGGTGGTATCCAGTGCGCTGGATCTGGCAAATGGGAAAGTGGATGTAACCCTCATCAATACAGTGCCATCGGTGATGAAGACGCTGATGGAAGACAATGCGGTATCGGGCACAGTAGAGGCGGTGAATGTAGGTGGTGAACCTCTGAAGCGGGCATTGGTGGAAGAAATTTTTGCCGCCACTAAAGTGAAGCGGGTCTGCAATTTATATGGACCCACGGAAACAACAACCTACTCAACCTGCGCGGAAATGAACCGTGAAGACGGGTTTGCGGCGCACATCGGGCGGCCGATTGCGAACACCTGTGTTTACATTCTCGATGGCAGCGGTGGGCCTGTGCCGATAGGAGTTGCCGGCGAGATTTACATTGGCGGCGCCGGGGTCACCCGCGGCTATCTGGGAAACCCAATCCTGACGCAGGAACGGTTTGTACCTGATCTGTTCTCATCTGAGCCGGGGAGCCGCATGTATCGCACAGGAGACCTGGCGCGGTGGCGCGCAGATGGAGCCATTGAGTATCTGGGTCGTAATGATTTCCAAGTCAAGATTCGCGGCTTCCGTATTGAGTTGGGCGAGATCGAGGTGCGTCTGGCCGGGCACCCGAGCGTGCGTGAGGCTGTGGTTATGGCCCGCGAGGACCTTCCCGGCGAAAAGCGGCTGGTGGCCTACGTGACAACGGCTGAATCGAGTGAAGAGAGCGCCGTGGGAACGACAATTGATGCAGAGGCGTTGCGCGCGTATTTACGCTCGCTGCTGCCCGAATACATGGTGCCGGCAGCTTACGTATGCCTGCCAAAGTTGCCGCTAACGCCCAACGGCAAGATTGACCGCAAAGCCTTGCCGATTCCGGATGGCGAGGCGTATCCGAAGCGCGAATATGAGGCGCCCCTGGGCAAGATGGAGACCACGCTGGCGCGAATTTGGGCAGAGGTCTTGAAACGTGACCGTATGGGCCGACACGATAACTTCTTTGAAGTGGGCGGACATTCGCTACTTGCCGTGAAAGTGATCAGCTTGCTGCGGCAGATCGGCATGGTGACGACAGTCGCCGACATTTTCAATCATCCCACGATCGAGTCATTTGCGACCTCGTTATTGAGTACGTCTGTGAGCGCGTCACGGCGCGGAGCACGAAAGATCCGGGAGGGCACGCAGACGCCGCTCTTCCTGGTGCATGACGGCTATGGTGACGAGTTGTATTTTTACGCGCTGGCGCAGCACTTACCCACGGAATTGCCGATCTACGGACTGCCGTGTGTCCCGGAGAATGAGCCGCAACTGTACACAATACAGGCAATGGCAAAGCGCATGGTCACCTTGGTGCAGGAAGTGCAAGCGCAAGGGCCGTACAGGCTGGCAGGCTGGTCTTTTGGCGGCGTCCTGGCATACGAAATCGCACAGCAATTGCTGGATCAGGGACACGGCGTGGAATTCCTGGGTTTAATGGACGCGTTTTGTCCGGGCGTCAATAATTCTGGGAACCATGACGCGAAAACCCCCGAAGCGGTCCTGATCGAGCTGTGCGAGGAACAGAGGCTGGAAAGATCATCCGGACGCGCGGTGACGCCGGCCTTCGACACGCGCGACCCCAATCTCGATTTCGACGAATTGTTCAACCGTTATCGGGAGTTGCAAGCGCTGCAGAGTAACTTTGAGCATCTTTCTGCGCATGAGGCGCGTGTGTTATGCCGTAACCTGGACATCCATGCACGTGCAATGGAGGCTTATCGCCCACAGTCAATCGGCATTCCGTTACATCTCTTTGTAGCCAGCGAGCAGCCTGCGTCATGGCCATTGTCCACCGCGTCGCTGGGATGGGAGTATTGCGTACCCGCACATCTGCTCCACGCGCAGACCGCGCCTGGAAGCCATCACTCTATGATGAAACTTCCTCATATCAAAGTGCTGGGACAACGGCTGACGGAGTCTTTGGCCGCAGCCGCGACAAAACCCGATTCCTTCCGCGTTATACATGCCAGGACCGGCGACTGACAGGGTCTTTTGGCCGCCACCATTGATATCCAAGTATGCTCCTGAACCACTTGGCAGGACTACGTGATTTCCTACTGATCTGGGCTGGTCAGTTGATCTCAGCTGTCGGTTCGCGCCTGTCGAGCTTCGCGCTGGGGATCTGGGTACTGCGCACTACCGGCTCGACCACGGACTTCGCCATGACGTTCGTGGCGATGACCATACCTGCGCTGCTCGTCTCAACCATTTCCGGTGTTCTCGTGGACCGGTGGGACCGCCGGCGAACCATGATTGCCTGTGACTTGCTCTCCGCAGCCACCATGCTAATGATCGCCGGCCTTGGAGCCAGCGGTCATTTGACGACCTGGCACATTTATCTCGCAGTGGGAGCTGCGTCGTTGTTTGATTCATTCCGCGCACCGGCTTTCGCAGCGAGCATTCCTCTGCTCGCGCCCAAAGACCAGTTGCCAAGAATCAACGGCATGGCGCAGACGGGCAGGGCAGTTGCGGAAATGATCGGGCCACTTGTGGCCGGCGTACTGGTCAGCAGGATCAGCCTGCTTGGGATTCTGATACTTGATGCGCTGACATTTGTGGTTGGACTGGCGACGCTCCTGGTCGCGCGTATTCCGCGTCCGGTCTCCGCGGCCAGAAAGGACCGGCAGGGCCTCCTGCGGGAGGCCGCCATCGGCTGGCGTTACGTGCATGAGAGGCCGGGGCTCGTAGGGCTACTGGCCATCTACGGCTCAAACCAATTATGGTTTTCTATCGCTTGTGTCGTGATCGCTCCTTTGCTGTTGTCATTCGCGGGGCCCACGCGACTGGGCCTGCAATACGCTATCACCGGTGCTGGATTGCTGGTCGGCAGCATTGCGATGGCAGCGTGGGGCGGTCCGCGCAAACACATCCACGGAGTATTGGCTTTTTCATCGTTGGCCGGCATATGCTTCGCTGCACATGGGCTCTCAACTTCTTTCGCGCTGGTGGCCATCGCCGGCTTTCTTCTATTCCTGATGCTGCCCGCCATCTCCGCATCGATCAATTCGCTCTGGCAGACCAAAGTGCCGGCCGATCTGCAGGGCCGCTGCTTCGCCATGCAGCGGGTATTACTCCACGCGGTAACTGTAATCGGTTATTGCCTTGCCGGTCCGCTCGCCCAGCACGTATTCGAGCCGCTGCTCGCCAGAGGTGGGAGGCTGGCCGGATCGGTGGGTGCGGTTATCGGTGTCGGGCCAGGTCGCGGCTTTGCTCTGATGTTCATCACCCTGGGAACATTGATGACGTTGGGAGCCTTGGCCGCGTACTGCGTGCCCGCTGTTCGACACATTGATGAACTGCCGGACGGCCTTTCGCTGTCCGCTGAAGCCGCTCCGGCCGGGGCCGGTCCGCACGCGCAAGCAGCAGACGGTGAGCAACGGCTGTTAGCACTTTCGCAGCAGACGCCACCGTAATCAGGAAGCGGAAACAGTCAACCGCGGCCGGGACGACTCAGACCAAGACAACGAATACCCTCCGTTCTCGGTCCCTTCCAACTACCTCAATTACTTGTTGTCCTCTTACCGGATTCATCAACATTCCCATTTTGGGAATTCACGAATGTGCGGAGCAATCTATACTATGCTTTGACGCTCATTTCAGGACGAGCATTGTGTGTTTAGGATTTTGTAGAGGCAAGGCTTTCCTGAACTATGCTGGCCGGCGGAGAGCTTCTTCTAAAGGAGGGTTCCACGCCCTGCGCGAAACCCGACACGTATTTTTACTTTCATGACGGCCAGCGTGTGGCCACTTCCAACTGACGCTCGTCATGTGACGCTGGAGCGAAACTGAGACAGGCTGGCGGACTGAGGAGAACCTATGCGGTTGCTGGAAAATATCCGTTACGCATTGCGGCAGTTCAGAAATACTCCTGGATTTACGGCCACGGCGGTCCTGACCCTGGCGCTGGGCATCGGCGCGACCACCGCAATTTTCAGTCTGGTACACGCGGTGCTGCTAAAATCTCTGCCCGCGGCCAAGCCGGAAGAATTGTGGCGCATCGGCAACGTCGATTACTGCTGCATCGATAGCGGCCTTCAGAACAACTGGTCTCTTTTCTCCTTTGAACAGTACCGGCTTTTCCGGGAAAATACGTCCGGTTTTGCGGAATTGGCCGCCTTCCAGGCGGGGAAGCGCCTGATTGGTGTGCGGCGCGCCGGCAACGATCGCCAATCGGAAACTTTCAGCGGCGAGTACGTCTCCGGAAACTATTTTTCCGCTTTCGGGATTGAGGGATACGCTGGCCGCATGCTTAATCGTAAGGACGATGACAAGGGCGCTCCCCTGGTCGCCGTCATGAGCTATCGCACCTGGCAGGAAAGGTTTGGGAAAGATTACTCTGTAATCAATGGATCGTTTGTCATCAACTCGCGCCAGGTAACAATCGTCGGCATTGCGCCTCCCGGCTTCTTCGGCGACCGCATGCGCAGCAATCCGCCTTCTTTCTGGATTCCGCTGGCGGCTGAGCCGACTCTGGAACCCTCCTACTCTCTTCTGAACGAACCATCGTGGAACTGGCTCTATCTCATCGGTCGCCTTAAGCCGGGCATCAGCCCGCAATCCGTTGAGGCCCAGGTGCAGGTGGAGTTGCGGCAGTTTTTGCTGGATCCCGTAAGCAAGGTGGAAGAACGCGAGAAACCGCTGATAGATAAACAGACGTTGCGCTTCTCGCCCGGCGGTGGCGGCGTGCAGTCCCTGCGCAATGAGTATCAGGATGGACTGCGCCTCCTGGTCCTGGCTTCGGCATTCGTTCTGTTAATTGCTTGCGCCAATCTGGCGAACCTGATGCTGGTGCGGGCCACCGCGCGCAAGCAACAGACTTTGGTCCGCTCGGCCCTGGGCGCCGCGCCCCGTGTGTTGGTGGGTCAGGCCCTGGTTGAGAGCATCGTGTTGGCTGTGATGGGCGGCTTGGCCGGAATTGCCATCGCTTTTGCGGGCATCCGCATGATTCTTACCCTGGCATTCGGAAACGAATATGTCCCCATCAACGCCACGCCTTCTTTGCCGGTGTTGGCATTTGCTTTTGTGGTTTCGCTGCTGACCGGCATCCTTTTCGGAATTGCGCCCGCCTGGATCTCCAGCCGGGTAGATCCTGTGGAGGCGTTGCGCAGCGCCCATCGCTCCACGGGAAGAAATGCCGCGTGGGGGCAGAAAGTTTTGGTCATCGCGCAAGCCGCCCTCTCGCTCATCCTGCTGTGTGCCGCCGGGTTGATGATCCGCAGCCTCAGCAATATGCGAAATCAGAGCTTCGGCTTCGACACCACCAATCGCTACATCCTGCATATAGATCCGCAGATGGCGGGTTATAAGCCGGCGCAGTTGGAAACCCTTTATCGTCAGTTGCGTGATGATTTGAGCGTAGTTCCAGGCATTCAGCACGCCAGCTTTTCGATTTACAGCCCAATGGAAGGGCAAAATTGGAGCGAGACGGTGTTTATCGAAGGCGAACCGCCGTTGGCGCCCGGAACCACCGAGCACGGCGCTTCCTTTCTGCGCGTGAGTCCCGGATATTTCGATACCATCGGCACCAAGGTCTTGGAAGGCCGCGCAATCAACGAGCAAGATACCCCGGCGGTGCGCCCCGTCGCGGTGGTCAATCGTTTGTTCGTAAAAAAGTATTTCAAGGACGGCCGCGCCATCGGAAGGCACTTCGGTGACCGCAAGGAACACTCCGGCGCTTTCGAAATCGTGGGAGTTACCGAAGATACGAATTACTGGGGACCTATGGGCAAACTGCGTCCCATGTACTTCCTGGCCCAGGGACAGACCGTCCATAGCGATGCTCCGCTCTACCGCGTGTTTGAAGACAGCTCCTTCTATCTGAATGCGATTGAAATAAAGACCGGCGGCAACGTGCAAGGACTTGAAGGAGAATTGCGCCGCGCGCTTCTCCGGATTAATCCTGACCTTGCAGTCATTGATTTTCAGACCTTTGCCGCTCAAGTGGACGCGAATTTCAAGCAACAGGATATGATCGCGAAGCTGACGTCGATCCTCGGCATCCTGGCCTTGGTCCTGGCTTCGATCGGGCTTTATGGAGTGACCTCCTATTCTGTTGAGCGGCGCACCGGCGAGATTGGCATTCGTATGGCCATGGGCGCTGACCGCAGGGACATACTCAGATTGATTCTGACCAGCACCCTGGTGCAGCTTGGCATCGCCTTGGCAATCGGCATTCCTTTCACTATCTCTGGCGGTCGCGTGATGGCCAGCCGCTTATTTGGAGTCACGCCGCACGATCCAATGGTGTTGGCGACTACCACTGCAGTTCTCACAACAGCGGTCCTGGTAGCCGCGCTGATTCCCGCGCGGCGGGCAACAAAGATAGAGCCTACGTTGGCCTTGAGGATGGAGTAGAGATTTACATCTTTCAAAGACGCATACCGCTATCAAGACATCGAATACGAACGATTCCAGCGGAGCTTTCAACGCAGCCGGTACTGCGCGTGATGAGTGGATGCACCGTTTGCCTGCTCTCTGCCGCGGCCGTCGCGCCTGAGTTCAGCAGGAATCTTAGGCACTGGTAATTCGAATCCCCCTCCCCGCCTGAATCTTCAGGGTTTCTTCAACCCCATTGCTCTCATTCAGGATTTCGCTGGCGGCCCACACGCCGCCAATCGCCTCACTTGAAAACCGCCACCGCACTTGATTTTTCCCACCGACTCTTTCGCGCATCTACAAACAAGGGAATGTGAGATTAGAATTGATCCCTTAGATTGCGCTCAAGAGGTTGCCATGGGCAAGATTTCCCTGAAAGTGAATGGCAAGCTGCACACGGTGGAACTGGAACCTGAGACGCCGTTGCTCTATGTTCTGAGCGATGAAATTGGGCTGCGCGGGCCGAAGTTTGGATGCGGCATGGCCCAGTGCGGCGCGTGCACGGTGATTCTGCGCGGCCAGGTAGTGCGGTCCTGCGTGATGCCGGTGAGCGCCGTCGGGCAGGATGAAGTTACGTCGCTGGAGGGCCTGGGCACACCGGAGAAGCCTCACCCGCTCCAGCAGGCTTTCATCGACGAAGGGGCGGCGCAGTGCGGATTTTGCCTGAGCGGCGTCATCCTGACGGCGAAAGCCGTCCTGGACAAAAAACCGCACGCCTCCGACAAGGAAATCGGCGAAGCGCTGGGCGGCGTGCTGTGCCGCTGCTTCACGCACCTGCGCATGCTGCGGGCAATAAGAAAATATGCCGGCGCGAGGAAAGCATGAGCCTCTCACGCCATGCCTTCCTCGTCTCGCGCCGTGACTTCCTAAAGACCTCGGGCGCGCTGGTGGTAAGTTTCAGCGCCGCGCAAATGGTCCCTCCGTTTGCCTTTGCGCAAGGCCCGTTCGATACCCACCTCTCTCACGTAGATCCCAAGAAGCTTGATTCCTGGATCGCCGTAGCAGCCGACGGGACAGTGACCGCGTACACCGGAAAGTGCGATTTTGGACAAGGCATGTTCACCGTGCAGACGCAACTGGTCGCGGAAGAACTGTGCGTGCCTCTCAACCGGGTCAAGCTGATTCAGTGCGACACGTCCGTGGCGCCAGACCAGGGAACCACATCGGGAAGCCAGTCCACTCCGACGAATTTTAACTCGGACAATCTGGCGCAGGCGGCGGCGACCGCGCGGGAAGCGCTAATCGATATGGCTGCCGTCCGGTTTGGTGAGCCCGCCGGCGAGCTCACGGTGGCCGATGGCGTGATCACCGGAAAAAGCGGACGCAAAATCACGTATGCGGAGCTCATCGGCAGCAAGCGGTTCAACCTTCCTTTGAGCACCACCGCCAAACGGCGATCGCCTGCGCAATGGACGGTGCTCGGAAAGCCGGTGCGCGCGCTGGAGACAGCCGCGCTCATGACGGGCCAATTTGAATTTGTGCACAACGTGCGGGTCCCGGGCATGTTGCATGGCCGCGTGGTGCGGCCTCCGGAGGTCGGGGCCACAGTCGCGAGCGTGGATGAGGAATCAGTAAAGCACATTGCGGGATTCGTGAGAGTGGTGACGCGCAATAATTTCGTCGGCGTAATTGCGGAAAAGCAGTGGCAGGCTGTGCAGGCTGCGCGCCAGCTCAAGGTGAAATGGAATCCCGGCGCGGGCCTTCCGGAACAGAAGACGTTTTTTGAGAGCATGCGCAAGCAGCCATCGCAGGACACACTGCTGGTGGATTCGAAAGACGTGGAGCAACGGCTGGCAACGGCGCCTGCCGTGGTCCGGGCGACGTACGTTTATCCCTACCAGATGCACGGATCGGTCGGGGCATCATGCGCCGTGGCGGACGTAAAGCCGGACGGAGCGACCGTGTGGTCTGCGACGCAGTCTGTTTATCCCACGCGAAGCGTCGTGGCAAAAATTCTGGGGCTGCCGCTCGAAAGCGTGCGCGTGGTCTACGTGAGAGGTCCAGGGTGCTACGGGCTCAACGGCGCCGATGCAGTTTCCATGGACGCCGCGCTGTTGTCCCAGGCAGCAGGCAAGCCGGTGCGCGTACAGCTTTCACGCCAGGATGAAATGGCGTGGGAAAACTTTGGCTCCGCCTGCGTGATCGAGCAGCGCGCCGGCCTTGGCGAGGGCCAGACGATCCTTGCCTGGGACTGCGAAACCTGGGCGGCTTCAAAAGGCGGAAGGCCTGGCTATGATCGGCCCGGAAACGTGGTGAGCGGAATGCTGATGGGAGATGCGCCGGAAGAGATAAAGCCACGGCCGGCGGCGGAGCCGCGCAATGAACTGCGCAACCGCAGCAACGCCGCTCCTTCTTACATTGCCGGATGCGTGAACGGCAAGTGCAACGGCGCGGGGACCGTGCGAAGTGAGCGCGTGCTTACTCACACCGTTGCTTCGCCATTTTTTACCGGGCCGCTGCGCTCGCCCTTGCGCATCCAGAATACCTTTGCGCATGAGTGTTTTATGGACGAGCTCTGCGC
>Ga0070712_100001877_pt1 | contig 12821 bp, 9 predicted proteins | sample LARL81metaG_FD_71396 | JGI IMG/M metagenome (GOLD analysis project Ga0070712, IMG submission 71396) | Corn, switchgrass and miscanthus rhizosphere microbial communities from Kellogg Biological Station, Michigan, USA - LAR L8-1 metaG | ecosystem: Host-associated > Plants > Roots > Rhizosphere ...
CTGGACGCAATCTGACTAACTGCGCGGAGGCATGGCTCGTCTGGGGGATTCGGCCACATGGAAGGGCGCAGTCAGTTCGCATTTGGCCGGACCCACGAGACTGTGGAATTACGCCGTCACCCTCGATTTAAGCTGGAAGTAAACGTTCGCATCTATCCGCGCGACTCTGCGGTGGTCCATGGCGATACGGTGGACATCAGCGAGTCGGGAATTTCCGCCATCCTGCGCGTCGAAGTCCCGGTCGGCGGGATGGTTCGCCTCGAATTCACACTTCCTTTAGGGGATATCGAGGTACTGGCAATGGTCCGCCAAAGAAACGCGTTCCGCTACGGCTTCCAATTCGTGGAAGCCAGTTCGGCGCAAGACGTTATTGGGCGCACCTGTCGTCAACTGGCAATGGAGCAACGCTTAGCCAGCAATCTCTGATCAGTCGCCCTCGAATCTACGTACATCCTGGCGGAACTTCGCGCCCTCTAACATCGTAAGATTACGTCATGAAGATTCGAGGGCTTATTCTCGCTTTCCTGCTGACACTTGGTCTGCCCTCGTTTGGTCAGCAGGAACCGTCGACTCCAACGGTCTCGCAGGACAACCTTTCCGCAGCATCGAATGCGTCGGAGACCTCGGTTCCCGACCTCACTCCCGGACCTGACGGAAAACTCTCGCAGGAGCAGATGCGGCAACTGCTGCGCGTGGTCGCGGACAAAGACATGGAGAACGATAAACGCCAGCGCGACTATACCTACATTGATCGCGAAGTGCAGAACAAGCTGGACGGCAAGGGGCAAACCAAGTCCACGGAAGTGAAAACTTACGAAGTGTTAGCAATCTACGGCGAGCCGGTACAACGGCTGATCGAGAAGGACGACAAGCCGCTCGACGCCCACGAGGCCGCGAAGGAAGAAGAGAAGATCCAGAAAATTATCGACAAGCGAAAGAACGAATCCGACGAAGATCGGCGCAAGCGCGAGGAGAAGCAAGTCAAAGAGCGCGAGGATGGGCGCAAATTCGTTCGCGAAATCGCTGACGCTTACGACTTCAAACTTGTGGGCACGGAAGAGGTGGGCGGACGGCCGGCCTGGGTCATCGACGGAGAACCACGTCCTGGGTTTGAGCCGCACATGAAGGAATCGAAGTTTCTCTCCAAGTTCCACGGGCGAGTGTGGATCGATAAGAGTGATCTGCAACTGGCGAAAATGGACATTGAAGCCATCGATACAGTTTCCGTGGGATGGGTGCTCGCCCGCATTCACAAGGGAACGCGCGTGATGCTCGAACAGACTCGGGTTAATGACGAAGTCTGGCTGCCGCGGCACTTGACCTTCAAGGTCGACGCGCGCGTGGCGCTGTTCAAGGGATACAACCTGGATGGCGATCAGGAATATCGAGACTACAGGAAGTTTCGCACCTCGGCGAAGATCGTGGGTATGGGTGAAGTGAAGAACCAACCCTAAGCCATCGCCGCCGCCACGCACGGTGGCCAATGCTGGGATAATTGAGAGCGCCTTGTTGCAGCCCCCGTTTGAAGCGTCGAGTGAAGATCGATGGGCCTCTAATTTCAATTGACTCCCCCGAGATTGCGGTGTATCAGTATTGGCGCGCCGCTATGCTGAGACGTCTCGTTTTGCTGCTGCCAATGTTCGCCGCCGCACTGGCTCCCGCACGCGATAAGGCGGAAACCTGGACCGAGGTCCGCAGTCCGCACTTTGTTGTCGTCACCAATGCCGGCGAAAAGCAGGGCCGCCGCGTAGCCGATCAGTTCGAGCGGATGCGCTCGGTATTTCACGTTGCCTTCCCGAAGCTGAAGATCGATCCCGGCTCTCCCATCATTGTGCTGGCCATCAAAGATGAAAAGGATTTCAAAGCGCTCGAGCCCACGGCGTACCTGGCAAAGGGTTCGCTGAAGCTGGGCGGTCTCTTTCTACGCACGCCCGACAAGAATTACGTCTTAATGCGCCTCGATGCCGAGGGGGAGCATCCCTACGCCGTGGTGTACCACGAATACACGCACCTGCTGCTGAGTAAGGCGGCGGAGTGGCTGCCCTTATGGATGAACGAAGGCTTGGCCGAGTTCTATCAGAACACCGAAATTCGCGAAAAGGACGTCTTTCTCGGGAAAGCCAGCGGTGAGAGTCTTTTGCTACTCAAACCGAGCAAGATTTTGCCGCTGAAGACGTTGTTCGCTGTGGACGCCTCTTCGCCTTACTATCACGAGGAAAGCAAGGGCTCTGTTTTCTACGCGGAGTCATGGGCTCTGGTGCACTATCTAAAACAACAAGATGGACACCAGAAGACCCACGCCATAAGGGATTATTTCGACCTGTTGGCCAACAGAGTTGAACCACTGTCAGCCGCGACGCAAGCCTTCGGCGACCTCGGCCAGTTGCAGGCATCCCTTGAGGCCTATGTGCATCAGGAAGGTCACATCTATGTCCAGGTCGACATCTCTACGGATGTCGATGACTCAGCGTTCAAAACGCGGGTATTGAGTCCGGTGCAGGCTGACGCGGTGCGAGCGGATTTTCTGGCCTACAACGACAGGACGTCAGACGCGCAGGCTTTACTGGATCACATTTTGCAAGAGGATCCCAAGAATGTTTCGGCGCAAGAGACGCTCGGCTTCATGGAGTTTCGGCAGGGCCATGTGGAGGAGGCTCGGAAACGCTATGCGCAGGCGGTGCAACTGGATTCCCAGAGCTACCTCGCGCATTACTATTACGCGGCAATCTCCATGAGCCGTTCGGCGGCCGCGGACGACGCACAGGTGGAAAGCAGCTTGCGCGCAGCCATCAAGCTAAACCCGACGTTTGACCCTGCCTACGATCGCCTTGCGGTTTTTTTAGGCACGCGTAACCGCAGTCTCGACGAAGCCCACATGATGGGTCTGTCAGCGGTCTCTTTGGACCCGGCGAACATTGGGTATCGCGTCAATGTGGCCAACATTCTGATGGCGATGGGAAAGCCTCAAAATGCCGTTGAGGTGCTCACTCACGCGGCGAAATTGGCGAAGACTCCGCAGGAAACCGAGATGGTCGAGCATATGCGGATACGCGCGCAGGAATATGCGGCGTCGCAGGCTCGAAATGAGGAACAGGCGGCCGGCGCCCGGAGCGCTGAACGACCGGCGGAGGAACCTGCCGAAAAGCGCGTTTCAGACTCGGACATGCCGCATCTCGTGCGGCGAAGAGAATTTGTGCCGAGCGGGCCGCATCGCTTCGTGGTGGGAGTCTTAAGAGCAGTGCGTTGCGATGCCTCCAACATGGAATTGACGGTCACCTCGGGCGCGAAGACGCTGTCGCTCTACTCCGACAATTACTACAAGATTCAATTCAGCGCCCTCAACTTTCAACCCAGTGCCGACCTGAAACCCTGCTCAGACTTGGAGAATCGCCCGGCAAAGGTCGAATACGTCGAATCTGCCAACAAGGACGATTCGCCGCACCTGATTGGCATCGAACTTCACAAATAGCCAGGAACGGCAGCTGCGCGGTCCTGCACCGAGACTCTCCGCCGTTTTATAATAGAAAGATTCTCTACCGGCGAAATTCGCTTCTGTGGAGGTTGTGGTTGGAAAAGGAGCCGAGCCCCGCTCGGCGGACAGCCGATGGCGGCTGTCCCCACATAAGCATTTCCTCTCCCACTGCAGCTTAGAGCCAAGAGCTAAAGGCCAAGACTTTTTATGGATTTCAAACTCGTTTCCAGTTACAAGCCGCAGGGGGACCAGGGGCGTGCGATCGAGCAGTTGCTCCGGGGCGTCTATGACCGCGAGCAGCATCAGGTTTTGCTTGGTGTCACAGGGTCTGGCAAGACGTTCACGATGGCCAAGGTGATTGAGGCGGCGAACCGTCCCACGCTGGTGATGGCCCACAACAAGACGCTGGCGGCGCAACTGTATCACGAGTTCAAGAATTTCTTTCCGCACAATGCGGTCGAGTATTTCGTCTCGTACTACGACTACTACCAGCCCGAGGCTTATGTTCCGGCGGCCGACCTGTACATCGAAAAAGAAGCGACCATCAACGATGAGCTCGACAAGCTGCGGCTGTCGGCAACGCGGTCGTTGTTTGAGCGGCGCGACGCCCTGATTGTGGCGTCCGTGAGCTGCATCTATGGCCTAGGATCTCCGGAAGCGTATTACGGAATGATGATGTTTCTGGAGAAAGGCCAGAAGATCAAGCGCGAAGACATTACTCGGCGGCTGGTCGACATTCTCTACGAGCGGACGAATGCGGACTTCCGGCGCGGGACGTTTCGGGTACGCGGCGACGTGATTGAGGTCTTCCCTACTTACGACGACATGGCCTACCGCATCGAGTTGTGGGGCGATGAGATTTCTTCGCTCACGCAGATCGATCCGTTGTTTGGCACGGTGAAGCAGAAGTATATGCGGCTGCCGATTTATCCCAAGACGCACTATGTGATGAAGGAGGAGACGCGGGCTTCGGCGGTGGACTCCATCAAGAAAGAGCTGGCGTGGTGGGAAGTGGAAATGGAGAAGCAAGGGCGATTGGTAGAAGCGCAGCGTATTCACCAGCGCACCATGTTTGACCTGGAAATGATAAAGGCCATGGGCTTCTGCCATGGAATCGAAAACTATTCGCGGCACTTTACGGGAAGGCTGCCGGGCGAACCTCCGCCAACGCTGCTGGACTATTTCCCTCGCGATTTTTTGATGTTCATCGACGAGTCGCATGGAACCGTGCCGCAGCTGCGCGGAATGTACGCCGGCGACCGCTCACGCAAGGAGACGCTGGTCGAGTACGGATTCCGCATGCCGTCCGCACTCGACAATCGTCCACTGACGTTTGAGGAATTTGAGCACCGTACGAACCAGCTCATTTACGTTTCGGCAACTCCGGGGCCGTATGAGCTGACGAAGTCGGCGGGAGTGGTGATCGAGCAGATCATCCGGCCAACTGGCTTGATCGACCCGGAGGTTGAGATCCGACCGGTGAAAGGACAGATCGACGACCTACTGCACGAGATTCGGGCGCGGGTGGACCTGGGACAGCGGGTGCTAGTCACAACGCTCACGAAACGCATGTCCGAAGACTTGGCTGAGTACTACGCCGAGGTGGGCGTGAAATGCCGCTACATGCATTCGGAAATCGAGACGCTGGAGCGGGTGAAAATCCTACGCGACCTTCGCAAAGGCGAGTTTGACGTATTGATTGGCATCAATTTATTGCGCGAGGGGCTGGACCTGCCGGAAGTGTCGCTAGTAGCCATTCTGGATGCGGACAAGGAAGGCTTCCTGCGGTCGACCGGTTCACTCATCCAGACGATCGGCCGCTGCGCCCGGCATTTGAACGGAAGGGCAATCCTGTACGCCGATCGGATGACCGACTCCATGAAGCGTGCTATCGACGAGACTCTGCGGCGCCGTGCTATTCAGACCGCCTACAACGAAGAGAATGGGATCACGCCGGAATCCATCGTGCGTCCGCTGGACATGACGTTAGCCGGAATCGTTGCCGCCGATTATGCGGACCTGACTGCGGGAGAGGCCGAAGGCGTGCCCGAGTTCAAAACGCAAGAGGAAGTCGACGCCTACATCGGCAAGCTCGAAAGCGATATGCGCGAGGCGGCGAAGAAGTTTGAGTTCGAAAAAGCGGCTAAGCTGCGGGACGCGATCAAGGAGCTAAGAACGAAGGAGTTTTTGTTCGCATAGAGAAAGTTTCTCACCACAAAGGACACGGAGATCACAGAGGAATCGGGGGCATTCTATGTCCTCTGTGGTTGTCGGTTCTTTTCTAGCGCCCGTAGGCCGCACTGGCCGCCAGCGGTTTCCGGTGATACGTATATCCGTCAAAGAGCTCAGACCGGAAGTTCAAGTTTGGGGCATAGAGCTTCTCGGTCTGGCTGAGGAAAAGATATCCGCCGGGTTCGAGATAGAGATGCAACCGCTCCATGAGCGCGGTGCGCTGGGTGCGGGAAAGATGCGGCAGCACGTCCATACAGAAGATGCAGTCGAAGCGGCCGATATACACGGGCTTGGTCAAGTTCATGGTGTTGAACGTGACCATGCTTCGCAGGCGCGGCTTCACCAGCAAATGCGCGCCGTTGCTTGAAACATTCCCGTTCCCATTTTGCGGCACTTCCGGCGATCCGTTGACATTCCCGTTTGGACTTCCGATCTTCGAGAAGCATGCACGAATCGCCGCGGGGGGCAATCCCGTGAGAGAAGATTGCGGATACAGCCCGCGTTCGGCGACCTCAATCGCCGACGGCAACAGATCGCTGCCCACTATATGAATCGACCAGTCTCTCGTTGCCTGCGCTGCTGCGGGAATGCCATTCTCGGCGATGCCACCGTTGCGACTGGATGGCTTGTTGCCGTTACTGTTGCCATTGCTGGAACCGTTCGACGCGCCATTGCCGGTGCCGGTCGAATTTGCCGCGGGCATCGCCTCGCACAAAGCCATCGCGATGGAGTACGCCTCTTCGCCAGTGGAGCAGCCAGCGCTCCAAATACGGAGCGTGCTGGGTCCGTCATCGGACTTGCGTGAATAAAGTTGCGGAACGACCTGGCGGGCCAGAGCGTTCATAGCCCCGGGATGCCGAAAGAAGCCGGTATTGGAGTTCAGCACGCCGTCGAGAAACGTGGGCAACGCCGAAGGATCCTGATCCGCGGCTCGCAGACGAGCCATCAGCGCGGCGGGAGAGTCCAACTCATGGGTTTCGAGATAATCGGCGACATGCGCCGCCAACGCGCTGTTGGGACAGTCGAGCAAAATTCCAGCCTGGCGCTCGACCAGCAGGCGCAGTTCAGAAAGTTCGTGCTCCAGAATGGTGACGCCCGCCATTAATCTATGCATAAATCCTTCCCTTGTAGGGTGAGCAGAACATTTATTCGCCGGTCCTGAGGACGTCGGCGCTGTGCAAGGGGAGGAGTCTTCATATTTCTAGTTACCTGCGACCGCGGCATACGACTTGCCGGAATCCTGTTCCGCCTGCTGCGCCACCACGTTCATTTCTTTTTCCAGCGAGGAGAAACGCTGCATGATTTCGTGGATGCGAAGCGTCATGTTGCGAATGGTTTCGATCTGTGCCCGCGTCTGCGCGCTGAGGCTGCCCGGTTCCAGCAACAGCAGGTCCGAGTTCCCCAGCACTGAGGTGAGCGCGTTATTCATGTTGTGCCGCATTTCCAGCATGTAGCGGCCAAGCGTCGCCTGGCGATCGAGGGTGGCGCAGGCCGTTTCGGCCGCACGCGCGCGAGACTCCGATCGCGACCGGTGGACCGCCTCGCTCGCAGCCAGCACGAGAGTTTCCAGCCAATGTTCGCTGGGGCGAAGGATCGCGATGCGCGGCCAGCGATCGTGTACCAACTGAGCAGTCGCGGCATCCTGGCAGACACAGAAAATCGGCTGGCTGGTGGAGTGCAGCGGCTCCAAAACTACCGACAACAGCTCGCGCCGCAACTCCCCCACAATCGCCACATCGAAAACGTCCACAGCGAAATGCGGCCACAGGTCCCCGCTCAGCAAAGTAAACGTGGGGACGTTGCGCTCCATCTGCCAACGGGCAGTGATACGCCGCGAGAAATCCACTTCGTCGGAGATGATCAGAACGGTCGGAGCCTGCACTTACCCAATCCTTCTTGGCCTTTTCAATGCGCCTCAGGTGTTGATCGAAAGCAAACGCACGAAGCGTTTCATTTCTTTTTGCCCGCCTGCTCGTCGGAGTCCGAGCCCCAGCCGGGCGTACCTGAAACTTCAAACTCGGGGGCGTCACCGGCATCCGTCTTACCCTTGGGTTTGACTTCTGCATGCGGGACGACCGCGCCCTTCGCGGATGCGCCCGCGGCAGCGGCTGTCGCAGTCGGCTTAGCTGAACCTGGTGCTGCCTTAGCGGTCGGAACCGGTTTCGCGGCAGGCTTCGCAGCGAGTCCGGGCTTCCCGCCCGGCGCAAGTTTGGACGCAGCTTTCGTGTCCCCTTCCGCGGCTTTGCCACGACCCAAAGCGTACTCAACCGAGGCGCGCAGGTCGACCAACATGCGCAGCGGTTGTCCTGAGGAATACTCTGCCTGGAACATCACCTTCCATGACTGGCAAATCACGCGCAGGCGAACGATCGGTTCCTGAGCAGAAAACTGAGCTCGTCGGCAGTCGATGGTCTCGACGCCCTTGTCTTCAAGTTCGGTCAGCCCGTCGAGAATGGTGTTTAGATCTCCCAGCATGAGGCGGAAGAACGACCGCCGCATGAGATAGCCGAAACGTGTAAAGGCGGCCAGGGCCACCGGCAAGTAGAACAGATCCCCTGCCAGTCCTTTTGCTTTTCTCCCCTGCTCCAAAACTCCGCCATGCAAAAGCTCGTCCAGCGACCGGCAGCGCCGCGCCGCTTCCAGCACGCGGTCGAGAGCGTTCAACCACACAGGAGGCTTCAGGTCCACCGTTCCGAGCACGGGTTCGAGCGACTGGGCGACAAATGCCAGATCAACTTCGACATCGGTCACGCCCGCAGGCGCAATTTGGCTGAAATATTGCACCAACAGAAAATCAATCTTGTCGCGAACGATATCCGTCCTCGCCGTCTTCGCCAGGAAGTGTTGCAGCAAGCTGACCAGCCCCATCTGGGTGACCAGAGAACTGGTTTGCAGGAACTGGCGCAACTGGTGCACCTGGATGAGTTCATCCATTTGCTCTAGCCACTGTCGGGCCTGCTCGACAGTCTCTTTGCCGGGCGTGTCGACACCAGCCTCGAGATCGGCGCAGGGTTTCACGTCAATGGCGAATTCCCGTGCCAGTTCGAAATAAATGGGATACAGCCGGCGGGCAGAATTCCATTGCGTGGCAAGATCTTGTACGGGTGTTGTAGGCGTCATGATTTCACGATCCAGTTGGGGACTTCCCCCCGAAAACGTGCGGCCACCACGGTTTTGCCGGGGTGGTACTGCAATGCGACGACGCAAGCGCCAACATCGAACGAGCCGTCGGAATTTTTCAAACGAAGATCATCGCCAAACTCGAGCGGCGTGCTGCAAGCGAAAAGAACCTCGCGCGAAGTGCCAAATTCGATGAGGATGCTTTCGGTGAAATGAACACTCGCAGGGTCGCTCCCCTGCAGGATTCGGGCAAGCTGCACCGGCATGCGAACCGGCGATGCCTCGGGAAAGAAACGGGCCAGTCCCGCCACATTGTTGGCGTCCTGTGGGCTACGTGCCGTTGCTGTGGCTTGTTGCGCCAAGCGATTAGATTCTCCTCACCCAGACTCGCTCTGCCCGACAAAAATGCGGTTGGGCTCCCCCTCTTCCCGGTTAGGAAGAGCTGTGGGGAGCCAGAATCCGCGGTTCAGAAAAGAAAGAGCAACGCAGCAACCAACGCTGAGAACGGAAGGACTAGCACCGAGGTGAATGCAGTTTCAGAGGGTTAGAAGAGCTCTCGCAAGTGGGCGATGAACCCGGCCGAACACAGCGTCTCACGCTGAGACGCGCGTCTCAACTCTTGCCGATGGCTTCATCCTCCAGAGGCCGGGCCAAAAGAACAGAACTTGTACGGTTGAGATCTTAGTTGCCCGTCCCGATCTGCTCGCCCTGCTTAAGAGTTCGATCGAAGAAGTCTCCAGTCGCCATGTACGCTCGCACCCAGTCCTTCCACCTGAGAAAGCCGTGGATTTCATCCGGCAGGATCATCTGCTCAAAGGGCACGTGCTGCGCGCGCAGACGCTGGACCAGATCCACCGTTTGGCTAAACGGGACGTTGCGATCGTCGTCGCCGTGAATCAGCAGGACCGGTGACTTCCAGGTACCGATGGAGGAATTAGGCGAAGATTCCCAAGCCAGCTTCACCGCGGCGTCAGCGTCGGGAGGTCGGAGCGCGAGATTGCCGAAGTACGGCCGCTCCGTCAGGAAGACGCTCCAGTCGTGCACGCCGTGGAAGTCGACTCCGGCTTTGAATAAATCGGAATTGCGTGCCAGCCCCAGGGCGGTCAGAAAGCCACCGTACGAACCGCCCCACAATCCGATCTTGTCTCGGTCCACCTCCGGAAGCTGTTGAAGGTACCGTCCTGCAGCCACAACATCTTTGTATTCGGCAGCGCCGCGCCAGACGGTGTTCGGCGCCTCGCGAAAGGCGCGGCCATACATCACGCCGAGACGGTAATTCACCGAGAGCACAGCATAGCCGCGGCTGGCCAGGTACTGATTTTCCGCGTAAGCATTGTGGTAGTAGTCCATGTAATGGAAGCCGAGCATCATCTGGCGGATCGGGCCGCCGTGCATGAACACCAGCCCTGGCACTTTTCCCTGAACATTGCGAGGCAGGAAGAGCTGGCCGTGCAACGTAATTCCGTCTTCACTCTTAAAGATCACTTGCTTAGGAGTTACGAGCGATGAGGAAGGAAAGTCGGCAGGCATGGCCTGCTTCGCGATCATATTACGGCCCTGTGGCATCAGGAAGTAGGGCATCGCCGCTACCGTCGCAGTCGAGCCGAGGCAAACAATGTTCTTGCCGTCCCCGGTTTGAACAGGGGACCACTCCATGGTCTCGCCGCTGGTAAGCGCTTCCTGCGGCTTTCCGCCGGTCACGGGCACGCGCCATAAATGTCGCCGGTCGACGTCATCCTGGTTCGAGGAGTAGATCAGCGAGGCCTTGTCGGGGCTGAGTGTCACGTCTTCCACGTCGAAATCGCCGGGAGTCAACAGTGTCGGTTCGCCTCCGCTCGCAGCAATCGAATAAAGATGATTCCGACCGTCCTTCTCGGAGGCGAAGATTACCCGACCGTCAGCCGCAACGTTGAGCGAGACATCCTCGGTCAACTCGGGCAAGGAATCTTCCAGCTTCTCGCCGCTACGCCACAATAAGCGGCCGGCTCCCGTCGTTGCGTCGGCAATCCAGAGCGCCCATCGTTCAGGACGCACCGGAATCAGCGGCAGCTTCTGCTCGTCACCGGCAGTACGCACAAAGACGATCCATTTGCCATCCGGCGACCAGCGCGGCATGGAGTCTTTATCCACGCTGGGCGCCAAATAGCGGATGGACGCGCCATCAAAGTCGAAAATGGCGATCAAGCTATGCCCTTCGCGCTCACTGACGAAGGCGACATGCTTGCCATCGGGCGACCATTTGGGTTGAACCGCTGATCCGCGCACGACGGCCAACTGCTTGGCGGGCTGTTTCCCATCGACGCCGGCCAGCCACAACTTCTTTTTAGCCGACCACAAAGCCCACTTGCCATCCGGCGAAATCTGAATGTCTTCGCAGTCTTCTTCCGGACATCCCATCTCTCCCAACAGACGGGGATCCGAGCCTTTCGCATCTACTTCCAACGCAAACACCTGCTGGCTAGCGCCCTTTGTAGAGCTTTCCGGGTTGGCGCTCTCCTGCGCTTCGTTCAACTCGCTCCCGAGCGCATAGACAATAGTCTTGCCGTCGGGCGTCAGGCGCAGGCTGGCAATGGGTTGGCCGTCGTCCCCGCTGTAGTGCGTCAGCTGGCGCGAGGAATGAATGAAGTCGGGCCCGTCCGCCACCCACACGTTGCGGACTCCCTTTGCGTTGAACACCCATGCGACGCGGCTGCCTTGGGGAGCCGACACAAGCTCACTGGGAAAAGGAGAACTGGTCACCTGCTCGACGGTGAAGGGAGATTGCGCTGACGCAAGCAGGGCGTAGCTGATGAACAAAAGGAAAAGTACGCGCGAAAGAAGAGGAGCTACTTTCATAGGCTGCTAGGGTAAGGAAAAGACGCCCGTCTGCCAAGGGCTGTTTCGACAACAGCACTCTTCGGAAGTGAAGTCGGATGCGTCGAAGTCAATTGGAGCCTGAGTTTCGGCTAAGGAATCACTGCAGCGTGTGGCTTGACGAGCCCGCACCGGCAGATCCCATGCCAATGTTGTAGCGTTTGAGCTTGCGATACAACGTGGCACGGCTGATGCCGAGCATACGGCCCGCCAGCGCCTTGTCGCCCTTCACTTCTTCGAAGACGCGCTGAATCGTGGCGCGCTCAATGTCTTCCAGGTCCGTAGTCGAAAGCGAAGGCCGCGTCGACTCGCGAATCGTCTGCGCTCCGGCAAGATCAGGATCGAGCACCGTGGATTTCTCGATCTGTGTGGGAGTGCTTGCCGCTGCAGAAGACCCGGCGGCGATCGCGGGAGGGAGATCGCCGAGATCGATGATCTGCCCGTTGCCCAAGGCGACTGCCCGCTCCACGCAATTTTCCAACTCGCGCACGTTGCCCGGCCAGTCGTATTGCATGAGCGCCTTCATGGCCGCATTGGTAACGTGGAGTTCCGAACCAGGCGCATAGCGTTCCAGAAACCAGTGCACCAGCATCGGGGTATCGCTGCGGCGCTCGCGCAATGCCGGAACATATAACGTAACGACATTCAAACGGAAATACAGATCCTTGCGGAAGGTTCCATTTTTGTAGGCGGCTTCCAGATCGCGATTGGTGGCGGCAATCACACGCACGTCCACCTTAATTCGCTGGTTGCTGCCCACGGGACGAACCTCTTTCTCCTGCAGAACCCGCAGCAGCTTAGCCTGAAGTTCCAGCGGCAATTCACCTACTTCATCAAGGAAGATCGTGCCCCCGTCGGCCGCCTGGAACAGGCCTTGCTTCGACTTCAGCGCTCCGGTGAAGGCACCCTTTTCATAGCCGAAGAGTTCGCTCTCAATCAGGGTCGGCACCAGCGATCCGCAGTCGACCGCTACAAAAGGCCGGCTCGCAAAGGCGCCGCGGAAATGCATGGCACGCGCCACCAACTCTTTTCCGGTGCCGCTCTCCCCATAGATGAGCACGGGCGTGCGAGTGTCTTTCAGGCGCGCCACCATGCGCAGGACGTCTTGAATTTTCAGGGATGATCCGATGATGCCGTGCACGGC
>Ga0070712_100001878_pt1 | contig 12816 bp, 13 predicted proteins | sample LARL81metaG_FD_71396 | JGI IMG/M metagenome (GOLD analysis project Ga0070712, IMG submission 71396) | Corn, switchgrass and miscanthus rhizosphere microbial communities from Kellogg Biological Station, Michigan, USA - LAR L8-1 metaG | ecosystem: Host-associated > Plants > Roots > Rhizosphere ...
TCGGCGCAATGCGCATTGACCATGTATTCGACGCTGTCGGCGATCAGCTCGCGCGAGGGCAGGCTGTAGAGCATGCCGTCATGGCCCATCGCGATGCCGTCGTCGACCGCGATGGTGTTGAACTCCTTGGCGACGCCGCCGGCCTTCTCGATCTCGCGCGCCACCAATTGTCCGAGGTCCTTGAGATGGACATGCCCGGGCACGAATTGCGTGAACGAATTGACGACCGCGATGATCGGCTTGCCGAAATCCTCATTGGTCATGCCGGTGGCGCGCCACAGGCCGCGCGCGCCGGCCATGTTGCGGCCATGGGTGGTGGTTCGGGAGCGATAGGCGGGCATGGCGTTCCTCGGCAATTTTGGTCCGACCCGAGCGGATTTCTGGTGGACGGGCAATCTATTAGTGGCAGGGATACTGGGAAGCGGTACGGAAGACGACCCCAGATTTTGCGGTCCAGCGATGCCGGTTCCGGGGAGGGTGCCCGGCGCTGTTTTGCCGCTATTCCCCGTTGTCATTCCGGGGCGCGACGTAGTCGCGAGCCCGGATTTGGCAATGGAAGCGGTGGTGAAATCGATTCCGGGCTCGACGCTGGCGGGTCGCCCCGGAATGACGGGCTGGGAGAGCAGGGGCGTCTTATCGGGCTTCAGTTCCGGTCCAGATACGGCGCCACGACTTCGCGAGTGTCATTGCTGGGCACCACGGGCACGATCTCGAAGGTCATACCGAGGTCGCGGTTGTTGGCAAGCACCCATTCCTGCAACAGGCGCGCGTCATCGCATTCCATGAGCTGGAAGCAGCGGTCGAAATTCGGCTCGATCCAGCTTCCGATATATTTCAGCCCTTCGGGAAATGTGATGCCGGTATCGCGCACGCGCCGATAGACCGGAATCGGATCGCAATTCTTGAAGCGCTCGATCACCATGAACAGCATGACACCTCCGCCAAAGCATGGTCGGGAAAGACCATGCCCAAGACAACACGCCGAGGCGGTATCATAGCACGCTCTTTGTCCTGTTCACTTGCGCAGGAAAACGTAATCCGCGGTGTAGGGCATGCCGCGCGTCGTGCCGGGCCGGTCGCAGCTGTCATTCAGCACACCGCCGACCGTGTTGATCCGCTGCACCATGACGACGTCGTCGAACTTGCCGCTGCCCTTATGGGATGCGGCCTCGAGCTTCAGCCAGGCGATGTCGTTTGCGGACTTGCCGGGGGCGTTGCCGATGGCCTTGCCGACCACGGCGCTGCCGTCCTCGAGCTCCCAGGTGGGGCCGGCATAGTGCTTGCCGATGACCTTGCCGTCGGCAGTCAGCGATGCCTGCGGTTCGCGGAAGGTCCAGACGAGCTTGCCGTCAGCGCCCGCCTTGCATTCGTAGAGCTGCTGGCCCTGCGCATGCGCCGTCAGCACGGGCGTGAGACCCGGCGCTGCGATCGCGTCGGGAAGCGGCGTGTCGGCGGCGCTCGCAATGGCGAACGAGCCGGTTAGGGAGAAGAGGGCGAGGGTCGTCTTCAGGGCACTGTGCATGCTTTGCAATCGTCATTGCGAGGAACGAAAAAGCGAAGCAATCAGACTTGAAGAGCCGAATTGCTTCGCCGGGCTTGTCGTCGGACGCACATTCGCACGATCCGTTTTCTGATTGAGCATGATCTCCGCGCAAACGCGGTCCGCGTTTGTCGCGAGGAAAAACCGCTACACACTTTTCCGGATCATGCTCCAGCTCACAGACGTTGCTAGCACGCGGGCGAAAGCTTGGACACAGGTCAGACGGCCATCGCCTTCACGAGATTTTCAGCAACCTTGTCGAGGAATCCCGTGGTCGAGAGCCAACGTTGATCGGCGCCGACCAGGAGCGCGAGGTCCTTGGTCATGTGGCCGCTCTCGACGGTGTCGACGCAGACCTTCTCCAGCGTCGCCGCGAACTTGGCCAGGTCGGCATTGTTGTCGAGCTTGGCGCGATGCGACAGGCCGCGGGTCCAGGCAAAGATCGAGGCGATCGAGTTGGTCGAGGTCTCCTTGCCCTTCTGGTGCTCGCGGAAATGGCGCGTCACCGTGCCGTGGGCGGCCTCGGCTTCCACGGTATTGCCGTCCGGCGTCATCAGGACCGAGGTCATCAGGCCGAGCGAGCCATAGCCCTGGGCTACCGTATCCGACTGCACGTCGCCGTCGTAGTTCTTGCAGGCCCAGACATAGCCGCCCGACCATTTCAGCGCGGCGGCCACCATGTCGTCGATCAGCCGGTGCTCATAGGTGATCTTCTTGGCCTCGAACTTGTCCTTGAACTCCTTGTCGAACACTTCCTGGAAGATGTCCTTGAAGCGGCCGTCATAGACCTTCAGAATCGTGTTCTTGGTCGAGAGATAGACCGAGTAGTTGCGCGCCAGGCCCATGTTGAGGGAGGCGCGGGCGAAGTCGTAGATCGAGTCGTCGAGATTATACATCTCCATCGCGACGCCCGCTCCCGGCGCCTTGAACACTTCGCGCTCGATCACCGTGCCGTCGTCGCCGACGAATTTCATCGACAGCGTGCCCTTGCCGGGGAACTTGATATCGGTGGCGCGATACTGGTCGCCATAGGCATGACGGCCGATGATGATAGGCTTGCTCCAGCCCGGCACCAGGCGCGGCACGTTCTTGCAGATGATCGGCTCGCGGAACACCACGCCGCCGAGGATGTTGCGGATGGTGCCGTTCGGCGACTTCCACATTTCCTTCAGGCCGAATTCCTTCACCCGCGCCTCGTCCGGCGTGATGGTGGCGCATTTCACGCCGACGCCGACCTTCTTGATCGCGTTGGCGGCATCGATCGTGACCTGGTCGTTGGTCTTGTCGCGGTACTCCATGCCGAGGTCGAAATACATCAGCTCGACATCGAGGAACGGGGTGATCAGCTTGTCCTTGATGTACTGCCAGATGATCCGGGTCATCTCGTCGCCATCGAGTTCGACGACGGGTTTGGTCACCTTGATCTTTGCCATGGGGGTTATCGAGCCTTCTCGAAAATAGCGCGCTTTTGCAGGGCGGGGTGGGATATGGCCGCGTCATAGCACTGCGGACCGGCGGGCGGAAGCCAAGGGGTTATGCAGTTTCAGTCGATCTTCGGGCTGAGGATGCCCGTTGCGGCATTCGGCGCGGGTTGGCTGCGAGATGCAGGCCATGATCGTGTCGGCCTCATGGTTCGAGACGCGCGGCTTAGCCGCGCTCCTCAGCATGAGGGTCTAGCGCCACGCAAGAAGGGTCTAGCGCCGCGCATCCCGACCTCATCCTGAGGAGCCCGCCGCAGGTGGGCGTCTCGAAGGATGGGCCGCAAAGGAACGGATTCGGCCTCAGAAGGAGTCAAAAGCCGTAACTAACCTTATTATTTTGCTTGAGAAATCCGCGCAGACAGGGGATCGAAGTGGCTTGGGTTGAACTTGGGTCGTTTTCTTGAGAGACGCGATCCAAGGGCTCGGTTTTGATGCGGGGAAGTGAGGCGAGATGACGGGTGCGGGCACCGACAAGAGCAAGACCGGCTTCGACCTTGCCGGGCCCGTGATCATTCTGGTCGAACCGCAGCTTGGCGAAAATATCGGCATGGCGGCGCGCGCGATGGGCAATTTCGCGCTGACGCGGCTGCGGCTGGTCAGCCCGCGCGACGGCTGGCCGAGCATCAGTGCCCAACGTGCCGCCGCCGGCGCCGATCACATCCTGGAGCAGGCCGAACTGTTCGACACGGTCGATCACGCGATCGCCGATCTCGACCTGTTGTTCGCCACGACAGCGCGCGCCCATGACCAGGCCAAACCAGTGGTGGCGCCGCAGATCGCTGCGCGGGAGATCGTGGGGCATACCGGACATGGCGGGAAGGCGGGCATCCTGTTCGGGCGCGAGCGCTGGGGGCTGACCAACGAGGAAGTCGCCCGCGCCAATCGCATCATCACCTTTCCGGTCAATCCCGGTTTCGCCTCGCTCAATCTGGCGCAGGCGGTGCTGCTGATGGGTTACGAATGGTTCAAGCTGTCGACCGAAGGCGAGCTGCCGTTCGCGATGCCTGAGCGCTCGGAGCGGGCGTCCCAGTACCAGATGCAGGCGTTCTTCGAGAATCTCGTCCGCGAGCTCGACCGGGTCGAGTTTCTGCGGCCGGCGGAAAAGCGCGACACGATGCTGGTGAACCTGCGCAACATCTTCTCGCGCATGGAGCCGACCAAGCAGGACATGCATACGCTCCATGGGGTGGTGATGGCGATCGCCGAGGGTCGCAAGGGCCCGGCCAAGGGCGGCGTGCTCGATGGCGAGCAGGCCACCCGGCTGCGCGCGCTGCTCGCCGAGCACGGGCAGGGTATGCCGGTGTCGGACTCCAGCGGAAGTGTGCGCGGGCTCGCGCGGCTGTTGCGTCGCAATCCAACCGACGCCGAACGCCTCCTGTGGCAGGCGCTGACGCGCGATCGTCGCTTCGCCGGCCAGTTCAAGCGTCAGACCCCGGTCGGCCGGCACATTCCGGACTTCGTCTCCTTCGGGCATCGGCTTGCCATCGAGCTCGTCAATGCCAACGAGTCGGAAACCATTATCGCCGATCGCGCCGCGCGACGGGTCTGGCTGCAGAGCCGCGACTATCGGGTGCTCGACATCAATGTCGGCGATGTCGAGATCAATCTCGCGAACGAACTGGCGCGACTGGTGATCGCGATGTCGGAGACGAAATAGCGCGCACCACGCAGCGCCGGGCCTTTTTCTTGCACAAATGCGGCGTTCGCCCGCGTCCGACGGATACGTGCGGCTCGTCGGAACCGCGGATGCGGCAATCCGCCTGCATGAGAATGAGCTTCACCAACCCGATGCATTTTCACGGCGCGCCGCATTTGAACGGTGCCGCGCAAGATTGCTTAACCGTGTCGCTTTACGGAACGCTCGCGTTTTGGCTGTACGGTACGATGCTGTTGGCGATTGTAGCGGTTGTGATGATCGGCTTTTAACTATGAATCAGACGAAATCGGTGCTTCGGGACTTGGAGGAGGCGATCGCGCGGGGGTCGGCGGAAAGCCGCGCGCGGGCGCTCTGGCATACGACCGATCTCTTGATTGCCGGTCGTTATTGCGAGGAGGATGTTGCGACCTTTGGCGAGGTGATCGATCGTCTTGCCGACGAGATTGAGTTCGCCGCGCGCGCTCAGCTCGCGGAGCGGCTGGCGACGATGGACAACGCACCGATCAAGGTCATCCATAAGCTCGCCTTTGACGATGCGATCGAGGTCGCCGGTCCCGTGCTGCGAGACTCGGAACGGCTCGACGACGATGCGCTGGTGGTGAATGCCAGCATCAAGAGCCAGGCCCATTTGCTCGCGATCTCGCAGCGGCGGTCGATCGCCGAAGACGTGACCGACGTCCTGGTCGAACGCGGCGATCGCGAGGTCATCAACTCGGTCGCACGGAATCATGGCGCGCGTTTCTCCGGCGCGGGCTTCCTGCACATGGTCAAGCGCGCCGAGGGCGATTCGATCCTCGCCGAGAATCTCGGCCTGCGCAAAGACATCCCGCGGGGAGTTTTCCAGCAGCTCATTGCCAAGGCGTCCGACGACGTGAAGAACCGGCTCGCGCAGGAGCGGCCCGGCATGTTCGACGAAATCCAGGACTCCGTTGTCGACGTCGCCGGTGACCTGCAATCGAAGTTCGGCCCGGTGTCGAGGGGCTATTTCGTCGCCAAGCGGGTCGTGTCGATCCAGCACCGGCTGGGCAACCTCAACGAAAAGAGCATTTCCGAATATGCGCGCTCGCACAGGATCGACGAGGTGACGATCGGCCTGGCGTTATTGTGCGCGCTGCCGCCCGACGTGATCGAGCGTTCATTGCTGTTCGAAAGAAACCGGGAAATGCTGTTGATCCTGGCGAAGTCGCTCGGCTTCTCCTGGGACACGACGATGTCGCTGCTGTTCCTGGGCGCCAAGGATCACCGCATCACCGCGGGCGACCTGCGCCAGCTCGCGACGGAATATGAGTACCTGAACCCGGAGACATCGAAGACCGTTGTCGAGTTCTATCAATCGCGCAAACACGGTGGCCGCGCCAAGGGTGGGGCTGATCGCGAGTTCGAAGTCCAGGCGCATTGAAATGATCGCCAGCGCGAAAGAAAACCTGTCGTCGTCGACCATCGCCCGCCTTCGCAAGGTGCTGGCGGAGGTCAGTGCCTTCTTCGAGGAGGAGAGATCGGCGCCGGAGCCGTCCGCAGTCGACGCCGCCTGGATGGTGATGGAGGCCGCGAACGATTTCGGCGACGGGTCGACCATCGAGGCCTGCCGTCGCGTCATCGATGCGGACCTCAACGGCACGCTGGCCGCACAATCCGACCTCGCCATCGTCAACGACTATTTCAAGTAGGCGGGCCGGCGGAGTTTCCGCGCTGCCTGTCAGGGCGGGGCTATCCCATACGACGCCCAGTTGTGATCATGTCGGGCCTCATGGTTCCAGACGACGCTACCGCGCCTCCTCACCATGGGGGTCTGGCTACTTCGTGCCGCATATGATGCCCTCATCCTGAGGAGGCCGCAACGCGGCCGTCTCGAAGGATAGGCCGCGCGCGAAAACTGTCCGAGTAAGCTTTCTTGGAAGCGACAGACCTGCGGCGCAGGGCAGCCGGGCGCGTTCGCTCACACCGCGGCGAGCTCAGCCGAGGCCGCCGTCGCGCGCTTCGACTTCTTCTTTGACGGGGCGAGCAGGGAACCCGCCGCAAGGCCGGCCGTGTCGGCGACTCCCGGGTTGCGCGAAACCATGGCGGCGACGATCGCGCCGTCGATCAGAAGCGCAAGCTGATGCGCCAGCATTTCCGGCTCGGCCGCGCCCATCTCGCCGGCAAGCTTCTCGATATGGCCGAGAACGACCTTCTTGTGCTTCAGCGCGATGGCGCGGAACTGCTTCTGGTCCTTGTCGTGCTCGGCGACCGCGTTGATGAACGGGCAGCCGTAGAAGCGCTCCTCGCCGAACCAGCTCTTCAGCGCCGGAAAGATCCGCGCGAGCTTGGTGTGAGCGTCGCCGCCGCCGGCCTCGATCGCGCCGATGAACCATTCGCGCCACTGCTTGCCTTCGCTTTCCAGCACGGCGTGCACGAGGTTGGTCTTCGAGCCGAACAATTTGTAGAGCGTCGTCTTCGCGGTGCCGGCCTCGTCGATGATGGCGTCGATACCGGTCGCGTTGATGCCGTTCTTGCAGAACAGATGCGTCGCCGCGCTGAGCAGGCGGCCGCGCGCCGACTCCTCGTCGGCGATCGCGCGAAGAGCGCCTGAAGTTTTCTTCGAACCCGCTTTGCCCATGCTGCCCGCTTTGCCCATGACCGCAAGTTAAGCGAAGCGCGGCGTCATCATCAAGTCGCATCTTTGCTGCGCGCAAAATAATCGCCGATCGGCGGCAGTTGCTTCGCGCTTGAGCAGGACCGCGCTGACCAATCCGTGGGCATACGAGCCTAACGCGTTACGACGCTTTGCATTTTGCGAAAGGGCGGGTTCTGGCACGCTTCGTGCAGGAAACAGACCGTTCGGTATCCTAGCTAGGGAGACAATTTCAATGACCGCGGTCGTTCAAAAAACAGCGCTTACCGGCTGCCTCGCCCCCATCGACAGGGGCGGGCTGGAGCAACTCATCGTCAACGGAAAAGCCAATCCGAAGGTCATCAAGACCTTGAAGTGCAAGACGGTCGCGGAGGGCAAATTCCGCCACGCCAACTATATCCGCAACCTGCCGCCCTACATCGTGGACGAGCCGCCGGGGCTGCTCGGCGACGACACCGCGCCAAATCCCTCGGAAGCATCGCTCGCCGCGCTCGGCTCCTGCCTCGCAGTCGGCCTGCACGCCAACGCCGTGCATCGCGGCTGGATCGTCAACAAGCTCGAACTCGAGCTCGAGGGTGACCTGAACATCACGGCGGTGTGGGGCACCGGCGACGTCAGCGAAAAGCCGGTCGGCTTCACCGACGTGCGGGTCAAGGTCGACATGGAGTGCGAGGGCATCTCGCCGGACGACATCAATGCGCTGGTCGCGCATGTGAAGAAGTGGTCGCCCGTCGCCAACACCTTCACCCGGCCGGTCAATCTCGAGGTCGGCATCTAGGACTTAGCGGCAGTCGGCAATCGTTCACGTGCGGAGGGCGTCATGGGATCTTTAGCGGCATCGCGTCTCGAAATTGCCGATCAGCCTCCACGGTCGATTGCCGATGACGTTGCGGCGATTGCGCGAAAAGATCTCGCGCCGCTCGCCCCCGCGATCGACAGCGGCGAGGTCTACCCGGATGCTCTGCTCCGCCGCTTCGGCGAGGTCGGCGCCTGGAGCAGTCACGTGCCGGAGAACGGCGCAGCCGACCTGCGCTGCGCCATCCAGTCGGTCGCTGCGATCGGCGAAGTCTGCGGCGCGACTGCCTTCATGGCGTGGTGCCAGAACACGCTGGTCTGGTACGCCGCGAATTCCGACAATCCTGAACTCGTGGCGAAATTCGCCGGCCGTTTCGCCAGCGGCCAAATCCTCGGTGGCACGGGCCTCTCGAACCCGATGAAGAGCTTCTTCGGCATCGAGCGGCTGAAGCTGAAGGGGCGCAAGGTCGAGGGCGGTTATGTCGTGCGCGGCGCGCTGCCCTGGGTCTCGAACCTCGGTCCCGACCATTACTTCGGCACGATCTTCGAGCGCGAGGATGCGCCGGGGGAGATCGTGATGTTCCTGGCGGATTGCGCCGATCCCGCGATCTCGCTGCAGCCGTGCAAGCCGTTCCTCGCGATGGATGGCACCGGCACCTACGGCGTGCAGTTCCGCGACGCCTTCGTGCCGGACGAACTGATCCTGGCAACTCCGGCCGGGTCGTTCGTGAAGAAGATCCGGGCCGGCTTCATCCTGCTGCAGGCGGGCATGGCGCTCGGCCTGATCAAGGACTGCATCGGCATCATGGACGAGGTCGAGGCGCCGCTCGGCCATGTCAATCGCTACCTGCCGCAGCAACCGCTGCAGTTCAAAGAACTGTTTTCCGAGCTGGAGCGCGAGACCATGACGCTGGCCCGCGATCCCTTCAACGCCGACGACAGCTACTGGCGCAAGGTCATCGCGCTTCGCCTGCGCGCGGGCGATGCAAGTGTCGCAGCCGCGCACGCTGCGATGCTTCATTGCGGCGCGCGTGGCTATCTGAAGAGCCATCGCGCCCAGCGGCGCCTGCGCGAGGCCTACTTCGTCGCCATCGTCACGCCGGCCACCAAGCAGCTTCGCAAGATGCTGGCCGACGGCTGAGCTTTTGAGATTTTCCAAGAACCTTCAAAAATTCCAAGAACCTTCAAAGCACCTTCAAACCGCAACCAAACAGGAGAGGCCTGCCATGACGGACGTTCTGATTACTGCCGGCGAACTCGCTGATCTCATTACAAAAGAACCTTGTGTCATCATCGACACAAGGAATCCGGACGCCTATGGCGCGGGGCACATTCCGAGCGCCGTGAACGTGCACGAGATCTTCACCTACCTCGCGACCTCGACGCCCGAGGGCATGCAAGAATTGAAGACCAAGTTCGCCGACGCGTTCGGCGCGGCCGGCCTGTCCGGCAAAGAGACCGCCGTGATCTACGAGCAGTCGATGAATTCCGGCTTCGGCCAGTCCTGCCGCGGCTATTATCTTCTCACCATGCTCGGCTACCCGAAGATCAAGGTGCTGCATGGCGGCTTCGATGCCTGGGCGGCCGGTGGCCTGCCGGTCACGACGGATGCGCCCTCGCCGGTAAAGGCGTCGTTCTCGATCGTGCCGGAAGCCGGTGAGATCCTGATCGACGCAAAGGCGATGCTTGGCGCGCTCGACAAGCCCAGCATTGCGATCCTCGACGTTCGCGATGTCGATGAGTGGATCGGCGACAGCTCCTCGCCATACGGCAAGGATTTCTGCCCGCGCAAGGGACGCATTCCCGGCGCCGTCTGGCTCGAATGGTATCGCATGATGAAGCCGACGGCGGAGGGCCCGCGTTTCAAGTCGAAGGATGAAATCCTCGCCGAATGCGCGACCGTCGGGATTACCGAGACGACGCCGGTCTATCTCTATTGCTTCAAGGGCGCACGCGCGTCGAATACCTTCCTCGCGCTGAAGAATGCCGGCGTGAAGGACGTGCGGATGTATTTCGGCTCCTGGAACGAGTGGTCGCGCGATCCGTCGCTTCCGATCGATGAAGGCCTGCCGACGGCCCCCAAGGTGACGGAAAAGGCGGCATAAAACCTGCATAGTTTTCCATCGTCCGGCCGCGAAAGATGCGGCCGGATGGTGAAATCTGGAGAGCGGGGCGGGGGCGCCACGCTCCGGTGTGACAAAGGGGCGCAGCATGTCCATATTTGACGATCCTTTCGATGCCGAGCGCGAGCTGACCAGATTGGGCTGTGTCTGCGGCCAGCATCGCTCCGCGGCCGAGCATGAGCAGGCGACGCTGGCGTTGCGCTGTGAGCCGGTCGCAAGTGAGGACAAACGTTACGAGGGCGTGGTCGCATCAGCGGTGATGCGCGCGATGTTTCCCCACGATGCGGCACGGCGCGCGTTTCTGAAGTCGGTCGGCGCATCGACGGCGCTTGCCGCGCTGTCGCAATTCTTTCCGATCAAGGCTGCGACCGAAGCGTTCGCTGATGCTGGCACGCCGGAAAAGAAGGACCTCAAGGTCGGCTTCATCCCAATCACCTGCGCAACACCGATCATCATGGCGGCGCCGCTCGGCTTCTATGCGAAGCACGGCCTCAACGTCGACGTGGTCAAGACCGCGGGCTGGGCGGTCATTCGCGACAAGACCATCAACAAAGAATATGACGCCGCCCACATGCTGGCACCGATGCCGATCGCGATCTCGCTGGGCCTTGGCGCGCAGCCGATCCCGTTCGCGGTGCCCGCGATCGAGAACATCAACGGGCAGGGCATCGTGCTCGCGATGAAGCACAAGGACAAGCGCGAGCCGAAGGACTGGAAGGGCATGAAGTTCGCCATCCCCTTCGACTATTCCATGCACAATTATCTGCTCCGCTATTACCTCGCCGAGCACGGGGTCGATCCCGATACCGACGTTCAGCTCCGCTCCGTGCCGCCGCCGGAGATGGTCGCCAACCTCCGCGCCGACAACATCGATGGGTTCCTCGCGCCCGACAATATCTGCCAGCGCGCAATCTATGATGGCGTTGGCTTCCTGCACATCCTGTCCAAGGAGATCTGGGACGGCCATCCCTGCTGCAGCTTCGCCGCCAGCCGCGAGTTCATCACGACATCACCAAACAGCTTTGCCGCGCTGACGCGCGCCATCGTCGATGCGACCGCCTATGCGTCGAAGGCCGAAAACCGCAAGCAGATTGCGGAGGCGATCGCGCCCGCCAACTACATCAATGCGCCCGTCACGGTGCTGGAGCAGGTCCTGACCGGCACCTATGCCGACGGGCTCGGCGGCGTGAAGACGGATGCCAAGCGCGTCGATTTCGATCCGTTCCCCTGGCAGTCCTTTGCGGTGTGGATGCTGACGCAGATGAAGCGTTGGGGCCAGATCAAGGGCGATGTCGATTACAAGGCAGTCGCCGAGCAGGTCTATCTCGCCACGGATACGAAGAAGCTGATGACCGAGATGGGCCTGTCGCCGCCGGCGGCCGCGTACAAGTCGTTCTCTGTGATGGGCAAGGCCTTCGATCCGGAGAAGCCCGACGATTATCTCGCAAGCTTCAAGATCAGGAAGGCGTCGTGAGGCACGCGGCGGCCGTTCTGCTTTTGCCTCGCCCCGCTTGCGGGGAGAGGCCGACAGGTGAAGCGTGGCGGGTGAGGGGCACTCTCCACGAGCCGAATTCGTGGAAAGAGCCCCTCATCCCGACCTTCTCCCCGCAAGCGGGGAGAAGGAGATGACGAACTCGCTCCGTCTTCGCGCGGCGATCGTATCCATCGCGCTTTTCGCCGCTTTCCTCGGCGTCTGGTATCTCGCCACGCGCTCGACCGCGACCACGACGACCATGAGCCCGGAATACGCCAAGCTGATGGGCCTCACGGCGACCCAGGGCAAGTCCGCGATGCCCGGTCCGCTCGAGGTCGGGGCAAAACTCTGGGAGCACCTGAAGCGGCCGTTCTACGACAACGGGCCGAACGACAAGGGCCTCGGCATCCAGCTCGCTTATTCCATCGCGCGCGTCGGCATGGGCTATCTGATCGCCGTCATCGTCGCGATCCCGCTCGGCTTCCTGATCGGGATGTCGCCGCTGTTCAGCCGCGCGCTCGATCCATTCATCCAGATCCTGAAGCCGATCTCGCCGCTCGCCTGGATGCCGCTCGCGCTCTACACCATCAAGGACTCCGGCCTGTCGGCAATCTTTGTGATCTTCATCTGCTCGGTGTGGCCGATGCTGATCAACACGGCTTTCGGCGTCGCAAGCGTGCGGAAGGAATGGATCAACGTGGCGCGAACGCTGGAGGTCGGCAGCTTGCGGCGCGCCTTCACCGTGATTCTGCCGGCGGCGGCGCCGACGATTCTGACGGGCATGCGGATATCGATCGGTATCGCCTGGCTCGTGATCGTCGCCGCCGAGATGCTCGTCGGCGGCACCGGCATCGGCTACTTCGTCTGGAACGAGTGGAATAATCTCTCGATCACCAATGTCATCATCGCGATTTTCCTGATTGGTGTCGTCGGCATGCTGCTTGACCAAGTCCTAGCGCGGGTCACGCGCCTCGTCACGTTTCCGGAGTGATGCGGTGATGTTGTTCTCAAATGTCACCGCGTATTTGCCGCGCCCCGCTTGCGGGGAGAGGCCGACGCGCGCAGCGTGGCGGGTGAGGGGCTCTCTCCGCGGACTGCGCTTGTGGAGGGAGCCCCTCATCCCAGCCTTCTCCCC